>WBZN01000280.1_pt1 | contig 37948 bp, 32 predicted proteins | sample 5204281 | NCBI WGS metagenome assembly WBZN01 (sample SAMN12344347, study PRJNA552823) | activated sludge metagenome | biome: Activated sludge suspended growth; feature: Nitrification reactor; material: Wastewater; isolation source: activated sludge from nitrification reactor of wastewater... | reverse complement strand
CGCGCTCGAGGTCCGGGCCCCGCTCGTGACCGTGGACCGAGACCGCGTGATCGCTCGCCGCGCGAACGACCTCCTCTTCTTCTCCCGAGATCGTGAGGGTGCAGTTGTTCTCGCTCGGAAATTCTCTGCAGTCGGCAACTCTTCGAGCCATGACACTCCTCCTCGTCAGGCGGAAGAGATGCATCACGCGTGCCGGATCAGCGATGAACGTTGTCGTCCCGCCGGCCGAACGAGTCGAGGATGACCTGTTCGAGCTCGTCGCCCGCCGGGACCGAGACCCGCACCGACAGCGACCACTTGCGCTCCAACGCGATGACCGCTTCGCCGGGATGAACATCGCGAAAATCGCGCACCCGAGACTCGAGGCTCCCCGGGACCTCGTATCGAACGCTCGACTCGACCTCGGGTGCGTCCGGCGGCGGCAGCGGCACGCCATCGGGCCACGGCACGGTTCGCTGTGCGTCATCCCATCGGCTCAGCCGTAGCTCGATCGTGGGAGGGTGCCACGGCGTCCATCCGTGCGGCGGCACGAGCCCGTGCAACCTGCGCGCGGTGGTGGCGAACAGGTCCGAGGGATCGTCCTGCCGGTCGTAATAGAACCCGTACACGCTCGCGACCTTCCAGGTTCCAGCGTCGGTCCGCGCGAGGATCCGCACGGTCTGCAGATCGCTCGCGGATTCCTTCTCCGCGTGGCCCGGCAGACGCGCGAACTCAGGCGTCATCACCGATCTCCACAGCTTCACCGCCTCCGCACGCGTCACGTGGGCGACGCGGCGCTCGATGCGACCGCTGAGGTCATCGAGATCGTGGACGAAGTTGCTCAAGATCAAGCCGTCCTCGTAGACCACCAGCTCGGGAACGTCGCTGCCGAAATGAGCCGTTCGGTACACCGCGAGCAGCGGCCGAGGTGCGGCTCCGCCAGATCCTGCCGTGGAGACGGCCGGCCGCGCGCCTGTCCCACAGCCGATCACCACGAGCGCCGCAACTGCCATTCGCATCGTCATCAACCTAACACTCCATCGTGTCCTCATCCACGCGGGCGGCGGGTCGTGGTCCGGCGGGGCCGGCGGAACGGCACAAGGAATGAGGCCTACCGCGCGGCAAGCTCGCGCCGGATCACGCGGTCGATCGCGACGATCGCCGTTGGTTTGACGAAGTAGTGCTCGATCCCCTCGTTCGCGCGAAAACCCGCCGGTTCGTCGATCACGGAGAGGATGACGACCACGAGACGCCGGCCTGCTTCGGTTGCTCGGGCACGTAGCTGCGCAGCAAGCCCACGGCCGCTCCCATCGCGGAACTTCCAATCGAGGAGCACCGCGTCTGGCAGGAAACGCGCCAGCATCTCGTTCGCGCCCCTGGCGGTGCCGGCAACCGCACATACGTATCCATGGCGCTCGAAGATGCGCGGAAGCAATTCCTGCGACACCGGGGATTGATCGACGATCAACAGCCGAAAGGTCCGAATCTCATCCGCGATGCCACCTGCCGCCACCTTCACCCCCGTCTAGCTATCACGCATCGTACAGACCAACATGTCTGACCGTCAAGTACCACTGTCTGTGTGGGCATGGCAAGAAACATGCCTCACCGTCATGTTCGCGCGACGATGGACGCGAAGTGGTACAGGCAGCTGGGTGCGCGAGTCGCACGGTTCCGCCAGCACGTCGAGCTGACGCAAGAGCAACTCGCGGAGAAAGCGGATATTGCCCCGAGCTACCTCGCTCGCATCGAGATGGGCGCGCGCCATCCTACGATCGACGTGCTCGGGCGGCTCGCCCATGCGCTCGACATCCACGTCCATCGCCTCCTCATCGACGAGCGGGCGAGCCGCGCCGCCGAAGGCCACGAAGTGTGGGGCCGGCAAGCACGCCAGCTGTCGCAGGTCGTACACGAGCTGAGCGACGCGGACGTCGACCTCCTCGTGCGCATCGCGAATCGGCTCCGGCATCGATAGCCCCGCTTAAAAATCGACCCCGACGCCGGCCTGGATGATCAGCGGGTTGACCCACACGTTCATCTTCGCGGTCCCGACCTCGACGGTGTCGAACAGCGGCAGCTGGGGCGTGCGCACCTGGATGTGGTGGACCTCGCCGCGCGCCATCATCAGCGCGATGAACTTCACGTCGAGCCGCGCGTAGAAGCTCGTCGCGAACCGCGCCTCGATGCCGCTCTGGAGCACGAGGCCCGGCGCGGGCGCCACGGTGAACTCGGGCTGGCTGACCTCGGTGAGCATGGGATTGGTGACGCGCGCGCCGTACGCGAACAGCACCGCGAGGCCGCCTCCGACAAACGGCCGCACGGCGGCGGCGTGACGGAACCGGTACACCGCGGTGAGGAGCGGCGGCGCGGCCTTGGCCTCACCGAGCTTGGGCCCGAGCGCTGGAACGCCGGTCGGGATCCCGAGCGCGGTCGGCGCGATCGACTCCGTCGCGAGCGTGCCGGTCGCCTGGAACTTCACCGTGAAGGGCGGGCCGAGCACCGTCTCGATCGCGACCTTGCCGTCCCACATCGGCAGCTCGTAGCCGAGGATCAGCGCGGGGACCGTGGCGGAGCTGACGGTCGCGCCCGAACCCGCGATCGGCCCGTTCACGACCGCGAGGCTCGCGGCACCATCGATGTCGGACAGCTCGAGCGCTCGCGACGAGGCGAGCGGCGTGACGCGCGCGACGCCGGCACGCACGTAGAACCGCCGCTTCGAGCGCCGCGGCCGCGGTACGCGCGGCGGCTCGGCGGGAGCCATCGGGGCCGCGGTCGCAACCGGCGCGGTCTCGGCGGGCGGAGGCGGCGGCGCGGGCGGAGCCTCGATCGGAGGCGCCGGCGCGGGCGCGACGACCGGGCCGGGCGTGCGCCGGTTCGGCTGGCCCTGCTTCGGCTTGTTGCGCGGGGCCGCCGCCGCGGGCGTGAACGAGGCGGCGACGACGATCGCCGCCAACCACCGCACGCGCGTCATGGCGGCGCTCCCCGGAGCGGGCGCGACACCAGCTGCAGCTTCATCTCGCCGGCTGGCAAGATCATCTCGACCGAGCCGGTGACGCCGAGCGGCGCGTCGATCGTGACCGCGACCGGGACGTCGGCGACGTTGGTCACGGCGATCGCGATCCGGCCGTCGGGCAGGAACCGCACCGGGCCACGGAGCGAGATCGAGATCGGCTTGCTGTGCAGATCATGGTCCGACAGCGTGATGCTCATGTCGGGCGCGTCCATGTAGAGGTCGAGCTCGACCACGAGCGTGGGCGTGCCGCCGTCATCGATGATGTAGCCGGTGACCGGGCCGTTCGCGGGCTCCCGGATCCGCATCACCGACGTCCCGGTGGCGGTGCTGATGGTGATCACCGCGGTCGCGTCCATCGTCAGCGACGTCGCGTACATCGCCTGCGGTGACAGCGCGACCGGCACGCAGGTCGCCGCCGGGGTGCCGTCGGGAACCGGACAGCTCGACGTGACCTCCCCGAGGGAGACCGGCATCGCGCCGAGCAGGTACATGCAGCCTTCGACCTCGGGCGTCGACGGGACGCAGTCGACCGCGTCGAAGCTCGCGCGGCTCACCGCCCCGGTCGTGTGGACGATCCGGAGCGCGGCGCGGTTGGCGTCACGGCGCTGCTCGCCCGTGTCGAGCTCGCCCGAGCCGTTGATATCGGCGTACGGGGAGACCTCCGCGAACATGAACGTCGCGCCGTCTGGCATCGCACCGACGAAGTCGATCACGAGGTCCGGACCGCCGGCCTCCCCATCGCCCAGGGTCCCGGTCAGGGGATCGAAGCTCGCCGCGTCGCCGCTCAAGCCGCACACCTCGCCAGCGTCACAGCTGCGGTCGCTACCCGAGATCAGCGACAGGCGGTAGTGCTTGCCCACGACCCACGGCACGTCCGGGACGAACGCCACCGAGCGGTCGCGCCTGAGCAGCGAGCCCGGGACCACGGCGAGACAACCGCCCGCGCCATCGACCTCCTCGATCCGGACGCTGCCGGCGTTGCACGCGGTGCCGTGAACGATCGAAGCCGCGCGGACCGGCTGGTCGAACACGGCCTCCACCGGCTCGTCGGCGGCGAGCGAGAACGGATGGTAGCGATCGTCGTCGCGCTTGCCGCTCGCGCAGCGGCCCGGTCCCGTCGCGTCGCCATCGACCAGGGCGCACGGCACCCCGGGGTGGACCGCGACGACCGTCATCGGCGAGCGGGTACCGACCAGCCGCGGCGTGGCGAACGCCAGCGCCGACCGATCGGCGAGCGGGTTACCGGCGAGATCGGCGACGTCGGTCATCGTCACGCGATAGCTCGTCGAGTACGCGAGCGGCGACACCGGACGAACCACGATCGCGGCCCCGTGACTCTCGATCACGCTCGGGATCACGGCATCGGCGGCATTCCGGAGCTGGAGGCCTCCCGCACCGAGTCGATCGAGGTCGACGGGCTCGCTGAAGATCAGCTCGATGCCGGCGTCGACCGGGAGCTCGCTGGAGCCCGCGGCCGGGAAGCTCGCGACCAGCGTCGGCGGCGTCTGGTCGGCGGCCACGGTCGCCCCGGCATCGAGGAGCAACGCGAGCACGAGGTTGGCCGGCGCCTGCGTCACCCCGAGCAGGCCGAGCTCCATCGACGACACCGTCTCGATCGCGAGCACGCCGTCGGTGACCGTCACCGTGCCCGAGGCCTGGACGCCGAGCACCGTCTGCGACAGCACGCTGTTGCCCGCGGGATCGGTGGCGTAGATCGCGACGTCGAAGCTGAGGTCGACATAGAGCGGCCCGCGCTCGTTCTCCGGGCGCTGGTCCGGTGCCTGGTGGGGATTGCGATACAGCCGGCCACCCCCGTCGGTGAGGAACTCGATCTGGATGTCCCCCGTCGCCAGCCCGACCGGGATCGTGCCGCCGAGCTTGATGTCGAGGCCGCTCGCCTGGATCCGCTGACCACGCCGGATCGTGAACGCGATCGGACCACCGAGCGCCTCGGGATCGCCGAGCTCTGCGGCCAGGGTCGCGGGCAGCAGCGCGGTGGTCTCCTTGCCGATCAGCGGCTTGTCGATCGCGATCACGTTGGGCACGGCACCGGAGCGCGAGGTCGCCTCCCCTCGATCGCCTGCCTGGCGGGTACGCAGGACCTGATGGATCGGCCCGACCTGGCCGAGACTGTCGTGCGCCACCAGCGGGATCGTCGTCGGAGCGAGCCGCTGACCCGAGAGGTCGGCGAGCTGGTTGCCGAGCCGGACCTCGTAGCGCGCGCCCGCCGTGAGGTCGGCGATCGGATCGATCGAGACGTGAACCCCACCGGCGATCACCGTGACAGGGACCGCCGTCCCCGAGCTCGTCTCGATGAGCTCGACCGAGCCACCGCCGGACGTGACCGTGCGCGGATCGAGCGGCTCCGAGAACACCAGCCGGATCGTCGAGGTCTCGAGCATCGGCCGGAACGCCTCCGGCATCGCCGGCGAGGCGCCGTTGATCGCGATCAGCGCCGGGGCCGCGGCGCGCGGACGATCGGCGCGCGTCGTGAAGGTGACGAGCGGGCCGGCGGTGGGAAGGTTGGCCGCGGTCGGGCTCAGCGCCGGCCGGACGAACACCGCGTACGTCGTCCCTGGCGCGAGGCCCGCGTCGGCGAACTGCACGCTCCTGCCGTCACCGACGACCTCGGCGGCGGCATCGATCGCGCCGTCGGGCCCGACGAGGCAGAACGCGCCGGTCACGCTCGCACCCTGCCCCGCGCAGCGGCCGAGCGCGCGGGCATCGACGGGATCGGAGAACGTCACCACGATGCGGGTCCCGAGCGGCACATCGAGCTGGGCATCGATCGGATACGTGAACACGACGCCCGGTTCGGCCGTCGCGAGCGGCGGGGTCGGGTCCGAGCCGCACGCCGCGATCCCGATGATCAACGCCACACCCAGGAGTCGTGTCCACACGCGCCCGGGACGGTAGCAAGCCCGTGACGCCAGCGTCATCGGATTTCTCGGGGACGTCGTCGGGTGCTGTTGCCAATGCGAGGCCGCTCACGCTTTGAACATCCGCCGCTGGCTACTGCGCCTCGAACGCGCCGACGTCGCACGTGCCATCGGCGGGGCGGACGAACCCGGGACCGCGCTGGTCCGTCGCCGGGCACTCGGCGTTGGTCGCGGCGTTGTACGCGGGGGACGCGGTCCCGATCGCGGTCGTGCGCGTCGGACCGCCGTGATCCGCGAGGGGTTCGAGCTGCGGATCGGTGTCGAACAGATCCCCCGGCGCCGCATCGAAGCAGCTGGCGGATGCGGACGAATCGGTGAGGTTGTGTCCGAGCGACAGCAGCAGCCCGTTCCCCGCACAGTTCGCCAGCACGCCCGCGGCGAGATCGTGATTGTCGGAGATGATCGTGTTGCGAAAGGTCATCATGCCGCCGGTGTTCTGAAAGATCCCGCCACCGCCGTAGCAGTTCGCGGCGCAGGTGTTCCCGGAGATCGTGTCGTTGACCATCCGGATCACCGCGGTGTTGTTGCTGGAGACCCCGCCCGGATATCCGGACGCGCCGTGGTTGCCGACGATCGTGGTGTTGACGAGGGTCACGTCGGTGTTGCCTTGAAACCCGAGCGCGCCGCCCCCATCGTTTCCCTCGAACAAGCTCTCGATGATCGTGATCGGCCCCGTCATATGGGCGAGCGCCCCACCGTAGTAGATCGAGGTGTTGTTCGAGAACGTGGAGCCGGAGATCGTCGCGCTCGAATCGGGCGTGCCCGTGGACAGCAGCAGCGCGCCGCCTGATCCGGTCGGCCCGCTCGCGCGATTCTGGTCGAACGTCACGCGCTCGATCGTCCCGACCACCTTCCGCGAACCAAAGTCGTCCCACAGGAACACGCCGCCGCCGTTGGCGTTCGTGGTGCAGCTCCGCACCGCCACGTCCCTGAGCGTCAACGTGCCGCCGAGCGCGTGGATGCAGCCACCGTCGGCGGTGGAGTTGCCGCGCTGCACCGTGAGATCGCTGATGATCACCGTGTTGTCATTTCTGAACCCGAGCACGCGCGACGCGTCGCCCGCATCGATCACCGTCGCATCGCGGCCGGCGCCGATCAGCTCGACGGGCTGGACCACGGCGAGCTCGCTGCCGCCGAGCAGGATCGTCCCCGCCGGGATCAACGCGACGCGCGGCGTGGCGTCGAATGCGGCGAGCTGACCGAGAGCCGCGCGCAGCGTGCAGCGCCCCGCGGCGGTCTGGCAATCATCATCGGCGGCCGCGAGATCGCCCGCATCGCCGAGCTCGTCGACATAGAATCCCGGCGCGGTCCGGATCGAGATCACCGTGGTTCGCCGCTCGTCTGCCGTCGTCGCCGTGACGAGGTAGTCCGTCGGCGGCGAGGTCCGGGTCGGGCGGCCGGAGATCACGCCGGTGACGGGATCGAACGTCAGGCCGGTGGCCTCCGCGAGGCCGGGCTCCACCGTGTACCGTGCGTCGCCCTCGAACGCGATCGGCGTGTTCTCGGCGATCGCGATCGTCTTGCTCGGCGCGACGTCGTTGTACAGGTAGATCGCGCGCGGCGAGCTGTACGCCCAGGCCCCCTCGGCCGTGGGGGCGAAGCCGATCCGGCCGCAGCCAAGTGCGCTCATCAGTACGAGCGTTGCGACGCGCACGAGTCCAGCATATCAGCGCCCCAGCCGCCCCGGAACAAATCGAGCCGCCGGTGTTTCCGTGGGGCTCCAGAGGACGCCGGCCCGCCGGCGTCACGCCGATCCGGGTCGACGTGCTCGGGCGCCTACATCAGGGCCCCCGCGCCGATCCGGGCGCGGCTCCGCGTCGACGAAGCCCGGCGCGAGCAGATCGACGAGTCGCGACGGGCTCTCGATCCCTCGGCGGCTCATCCATTGCCCGGCAGCCTCGATCTGCGCGGCCCCTGCCTTACCGCCGACGAGGTGTCCCCAACGATAGCGCGCCGCCGCCGCATGGAGCGCCATCCCCGCAGCGTCGAACCCTGACGCGGCCTCGCGCAGGCCCTCGATCGCAGCCTCGTGCGCGCCCCGCGTGGCGGCGACCCCCGCGCGGACCAGCCCCGCCAGCGCGTTGGACCAGCCCATCGCCTCGTGCTCGATCGACCGGACGTCACGCCCCACGTCTCGGAGCAGCTGATCGCGCCCGCCTGGTTGGCTGCGCGCGACGGCGAGCGAGGCGGCCGCGCGCACCTGCAGCGCCTTGATGCGGAGCACCCGGACGCGCATCAGCAACGACCTCTGCAGCTGCGGCCAGTCCTCGCGGACGCGCCGCAGCGCGGCTTCCGGATCGCCACAATACAGGTCCGTGCTCGTGTGCGACATCAGCGCGTAGAAGTGTTGCGAGCTGTACTCGCGGGTCGACCACCGCAGCATCGCCTGGTCGGCCTCGCGGCGTGCGGCGTCGACGTCATCGGCGGCGAGCCACGCGTGGGTTTGATAGCCGAGGCGCAGGTTGACGATCGAATACCAATCGTTCCGGCCATCGGCCTCCGCGATCAACGGAGGAAGCCGGTCGCGCAGCTCGCGCAGCTCGCCGAGGTAGAACAGCGCGGCGAGCGCGAAGATATGGTTGAGCGACAGCTCCCACATCACGCCGCGGCAGTGCTTGCGATACATCGCCTCGCTCAGATCGCAGTGCGTCACGCAGGTCTTCCAGTCTCCGATCTGGAAGGCGGACGCGCCGATCGAGGACTGGACGACCGCGAGCGCATAGGGATCGTCGACCTCGCGGGCAAGGCCGAGCGCGCGTTGATTGAGCTGTGCCGCGCGCGTCCGGCCGGCCATCCCCGAGGTGGCGACCAGGCCGGCCTCGAGTGCCATCGCCTGGGCGATCAGACGCGGATCCCCCATCCGAAGCGCGCGCAGGAGGTACCCCGTCTGAAGGTCAGCCGCCCGGACCGGATCGGTCATCGACATGTTCGCCGCGGCCGTCCACCCGGTGGCCATCCGCAACGCTTCGCGCTCGTCGCCCGGATCGGGCGGCCGCCGGCGGAACCCGAGCCCGCGGAGCCGCAGGTGGGCGCGGCGCAGGATCAACGATGCGACGGCTCGCCCTGGTGTTTTCGGGTACCGCAGCCCCGCGATCTCCATCACCGATTGGAGCAGCTGGAGGCCCTCCTCCCAGTGTCCGCTCCGTAGCAGCTGGTCGGCCGCGCGGAGCCGCAGCTCGTGAGCCCGGGCCGGCGCGGCGTCGCGCGCGGCCTCCTGCAGCACCGTCGCGGCCTCGGCGCCCCAGCCGATGTTGATCAGCGACTCGGCGAGCTGCATCAACAGGCCCCGCCGCGTCTCGCCGGGCTCGGGATGCAGCTCGAGCGCGGTTCGATAGAGCCGGACCGCGCGTTCGAACGCCAGCGCCTCGGCCGCGTTCGCGGCGGCGAGCGGCGCGTAGCGCGCGGCGCGGGTGCGCTCGCCACAGGCGAGCCAGTGGAACAGCAGCGTCTCTGGATCGATCCGTCCCGAGCTCTCCAGCGTCTCGACCAACCGGCGATGCCAGGCGACCTGCGCGTCGGGGGCGAGGTTACCGAGCACCGCCTCGCGAACTCGATCGTGATACGGCTCGAACGTCGACGTCGGTCCGGCCCCATAGGTGCGAACCAGACGCGCGACCCGAAGCTGCGCCAACCAGTCTTCGAACTCGCTCGGGGTCGCGCCAAGCGCCTCGATCGCCACCGTTCGCCGCAGCGGCACGCCCGAGAGCGCCGCCAGGCCGAGGACGTCGCGCGGACGTGGTTCCATCCCGGCGATCCGCGACCACAACGCCCGGTCGAGCTTCATCGGCGTCGACTCGGCTGCGCCGAGATCGCGCTGCCGAACCAGCTCGTCGAGGAACAGGGGGTGGCCACGCCCCTCCTCGAGGATCGCCGAGATCTCGGGGCGGCCCGCGTGCGGCCCGCTGCCCATCAGCCGGGTCACCAGGCGACTCGCATCGTCCGGGTCGAGCGAACGAACCTCGATCTGGCGGACGTCCATGGCAGACAGAAAACCCGGGCTCGGCACCGCGTCGCGCGGCGGCCGCTCTGCCACGAGCAGCAGCAGCGGTGGTGCTTGCGGCGGGCGCAACAACTCGGACAGCAACGCGAAGCTATCAGCGTCCGCCCATTGCAGATCATCGATGTACACGACCATCGGCCGGCGCGCCGCGATCCGGCCGAACAGCTGCCGCAAGGTCGCGAACATGTGCGCGCGCAGCTGGTGAGGATCGCTGGAGCTGGCCGAGGACTCGTCGAGCACCTTGCTCACATCGCCGAGCACCGGGAAGACGCGGACCAGCGTGCCGAACCGGGACGGCAGCAGGCCGCGAACCTCCTCATCGGGGAGCCCCCCCAGGTAGCGGCTGAGCGCGTCCACGACGCCGTCCACCGCCCGGTACGGGACCGTCTCGCGTTCGTAGCAGCGACCTCGGAGCACCAGCGGGTCCTGCGGTGATTCGCCGAGCGCATCGAGGAACGTGCTGGCGAGCGCGCTCTTTCCGATCCCGGACTCCCCGAGGATCCGGACGACGACGGGATGATCGCGAGCGCTGTCCGCGAACGCCGCGCGCAACGCCTGCAGCTCGGGTTCGCGGCCGACGAACAGCGCGAGCGGCTCGACCACCGGAGACGGCGGCGCGTCTTCGACCCCCAGGCGTCGCAACACCTCGACCCCGATCGGGCGCGAGGCTGGCTCGCGCTGCAACAGATCGGCGCAGAGCTGGTTCAGATCCTCCGGGATCCCGATGATCAGCTCGCTCGGCGAGCGGGCATCGACGTACTGTTTGATGAACATCGGATCGCTGCTCGCGGCGAACGGGACCGTCCCCGTGAGCGCGTGAAACAGCACCACGCCGAGGCTGTACCAGTCCGCCTCGGGCCCCACCGCGGACGAGCGCGCCTGCTCCGGCGCCATGAACGTCGGCGTCCCCATGACCTCGCCGAGCGCACCGTGGGCGATCTCTGCGAGCAGCCCGAAGTCGAGGATCACCACCCGCCCATCCTGGGTGACCAGCACGTTCGATGGCTTGATGTCGCGGTGGACCTTCCCGGTCTGGTGAACCGCCAGCAGCCCCTGCGCGAGCTGTCCCAGGGCGGATCGCAGCCGGGCAGCATCGAATTGAGCCACCCGGCGCCGTTCCTCGGAGGGACCGACCGCGTTCGATCGCGCGAGCGCCTGGGAGACCAGGCCAAGATCGACGGTGTGCTCGACGACCTTCGAGGGCACCGGCGCGCTCACGTCCAGCGGGCAGGTCGGACCCGTGCGCACGTAACGATCGAACGAGATGCCGCGGACCAGCTCCATCGTGAAGAACCATCGGCCGTCGTGCTCGTGCATCTCACCCAGGGTGACCAGGTTGCGATGCCGCATGTCCTGCAGCCCGCGGAACTCGCTCTTGAACCTCAGCAACGCCTGGGGCTCGAGCGACATCAGCGTCTTGAGCGCGACCAGCGAGCCTTGCTCTCGATCGAACGCCTCGTACACCACGCCCATCCCGCCCGCGCCGAGAGGGCGCATGATCTGAAACCGCGCCGTCCCTTCGAAGTCGTGGCCGCCCGGTTCAGCCATCGCGAGCGCTCCGCGACGAGGTCATCGATCCAGCACGCATGGCTACAGCCCGGTTGCGCCCGCTCACCCACGTGATTGTCGCACGAAGCGAGCGACGCAGCCCCGGCGGCCCGAACCGGCGAACGGCCAACGCGCGCCCACCGCCCACGACCGACGAGGACATGGTGGTACGTGGTGCGTGGCGCAGCGCGGCCGGATCACACCGTCAGTTCGGCTCCTTGTGGAGCATGACCTCGGCCGACGTCACGCCGCCGGGGATCGCGGCGCCGGCGCGGATCGCCGGGACGACCGTGTCGATCACGAACGGCTGCGCGGAGTAGAGCGCGTAGAACCGCTCGTCACCTGGGGTCGCATCGAGCGCGACCGCGCCGGGGAGCAGGCCGCCTGCCCGAGGATCGAGCTCGGCTGACGCACGGCCATCGTGAGGGTAGTAGACCGTCGGCTCGCCGGTCCCATCGATCCCGACCACCGCGACGAAGCCGCGGCGTGCGGCGTTGACCTCGAATCGGAGTCGCGCGCCGGGATGCACCGTCGCGCCGGTGTGGAGCGGCCGGCTCTCCGATCCCGTTGCGACGTGGACGATCAACGTGACGCCGTCGCCCTTGGTTCGTAGATCGTCTTCTCCCGACGGTGCGTTGGAGCGGCGCGTGATGATCAACAGCACCGCGGCGGCGGCCGCGAGCGCGCCGGCCGAGACCATCCAGCGCAGCCAGGCGAACCGCGTGGGCCGCGCCGGGGCCGCCCGTAAGGCGCGCCGGTGGATCGCGGCCACCTCGGCGTCGATGTCGAGCTGTGCCATCAGCGCCTGGTGCTCGGCCCGCAGCTCGCCCAGGCGCTGGCGATCTGCGTCGGTGGCGCCCCGCTCGAGATCGCGCGCACGCCGCGGCGACAGGTCCCCTGCGAGCGACCGCTCGAGCTCGAGATCGGTGAACTTGCGCTCGCTACCCATCGCCTGCGCTCCGTACCGGCGTGGCCGCGATGTACCCGGCCCGCAACGCGCGCTTGCGCACGTGCTCCTCGAACCGGGTCAGGATCTTTCCGACCGTTCGGCGCGAGAGATCGAGCGACTCGGCGATCCCGTCTTGCGTATAGCCATCGATGTGGTGAAGGACCGCCACGGTCACCTCCTCTTCCGAGAGCCCCCGGGTGAGGAACGCGAGGTCGTGCAGATTATCCACCCGCCGCGGCTCGCTGCCCAGGTCGCCTGCGTGCGCCTCGGACTCGAGCTCCTCGGTGGCTCCCGTCTTGCGACGGCGTAGCCGATCGATCGAGGCGTTCGTCGCGATCCGGTAGAGCACGGTGAACGGCGCGGCACGCTCCCAGCCATGCGGCGCCGCCAAGTAGCGGGCGAACGTCTCCTGCACCAGATCCCGGGCCTCGTCACTGGTGCCGACGATGCTCGCGCACCGCCGGTGCAGGGCGGCTGCGTGGCGCTTGTACAGCTCGGCGACATCAACGCCGCCCCCAGCGGCTGGAGACATGTGCCCATGCAATGTAAACGACGCGACGCCGTGATGTGGGAACGATTCGTTACCAGAGCCAGCCGAAATGGAAGACCGGCCACAACTGCTGGACAACCTCACCCCGCGCACTCTTGAAGTTGAGGACCGCGAGGCCGAGCTCGGTCGTGAATCCTGACTCGCCGACGAACTGTGCGCCGACCTCGATCCGTGCGTGCAGGCCCCACATCTCGTCGGTGCTGAACGTGTTGTCGTTGACCGTCACCATGCCCATGCTCCCTCCCCCGCTCACGATCCCGAGCTTCTTGGCGGAGACGTGACCGGCGAGCCCGAGGTAGGGGCTCCAGCGCGAGGCGAGCGGCGCGATGACCACGCCAGCGTCGAGGCCGAGGTCGGCGAGGTCGACGGCGATCGTCGGGAACACCATGCGATGGAGCACGAGCGTACCGGTGACCACGAACAGCCCGCGGCTGCTGAACACATCGAAGCCGACTCCGAACTCCTTCGTCGTACGCGGGTTGGCGCGGACCTCTTGCTCGAACTTCTTCTTGGTCTCGAGCGTCACGCGCGCGCGCGCATCGAGCTCGTCGAGCCGGTGGTACCAGATCTGGAACATCGGGTCCTCGCTGAGCGAGGGATCCGCGGTCAACGCGTCCTTGAGCGCGCGGCGTTCGTTGGCGTGATCCTTGACGCGGTCGAAGGCCTCGGCGATCCGGACCAGCGCGCGGCCGCGACCGCGCCACGCGAGCGTGTCGGCGGGGATCTCGCGGAGCAGCTGATCGAAGATCGAGAGGGCGGGCCGGGCCTGACCGTCCGCGAGCAAGTGGAACGCCTGGGCGCGCTGAAACTCGTGATATTCGGGCGGGCTCAGATCATCCGGGGTGCCCTTGACGATGCCGCCCGAGAGCGGCGCGCTGACGTACGCGAGCTTGTCGACGCTCGTGCGATCTCCCGCGGCGAGCGCGATCGTCCCGACCTCGAGCCGATCGGCCAGGACGCGCTTGATCCGGTAGGTCCCCGGCGCCAGCGCCACGATCACGTCGCGGGCCGTCTCGGTCTGGGCCTCGGCGATCAGCCGCCACTCGTGGGCGTCGAGGATCACGTACTTCTGTTGCGCACCCTTCGGCAGGGTCATCTGCGCGGTGCGGTTGACGGCGAGCCGGGTCAGGACGAGCTCGCCCTGCCCGCTCAGCTCGTAGCGAAAGCCCGGCCGCTGGGGCGTGCCGCCGACGGCGGTGTCCGCGCGGGTGCGGGTGTACGCATAATGATAGGCCTCGGAGACGCTGACCTCGTGATCCGAGTTGTCGTCGGCCGCGCCGCGCATGCCGGAGACGAGGTGATGCGTGAACACCGAGCCCGCGAGCGCGCGCGACTCTTGCGACAGCTCGTCGGCGCCGCTGCTCGACAACAGGACGAGCCCGCTGAGCTGCGCGCTCACCACGTCGACGTCGAAATCTTCGACCGCGGCGCCGCCCTTGCGCGTCACCGCACCGGACTTGCACGCATCGAGGATGCCGAGCTTGATCGTCGCCGGAAGCCCACGGAGCGTCGCCTGCAGCTCCTTGTGAGAGAGCGGATCTCCGCGCAGGTGCAGATGATCGTCATCGGCGTGGCCCGAGTAGTAGAAGAACACGAGCGTGTCCTCGGAGCTGCTGCGCGCCGTGGTGGCGAGCTTGCGGAGGGCGGCGCGAACGTCGGCGGTATCGGGATCGCGCAGCAGCTCGACCCGATCGGACGAGAACCCACCGAGCGACACCAGCACGTCGCGCACGCGCTCGGCGTCGTTCTCCGCATAGCGCAGCGGCCGATCCTGCGACCAGCCGGGATTCGAGCCGATCACGAGGGCATAGCGCTGCTCGGCATGCGCGAGGCGTGCGCAAGCGAGCGTTGCTGCGACGCACGCGATCCGGATCACAAGACGGAACAGCGAGCTCTGCATCACCAAGACCTTCGCGACGACCGGCGCCACCCGAATAGCACGTCGACCGAAACGACGACAAAGGAAAACGAAGACGCCCCTTCGCGGCGCATCAACAAAAAGTTCCCAACGGCCCGCCGTCACCCGTCAAGCAGGGCGAAGGAAACGACAACAAATGACGATAAGAATGGCTCAAGCGGGCGTCCTGGTTTGGTTCTCGTCGCTGGCACTCGCGGCGGGGTGCGTGAACATGTCCACGCTGCAGACGGCGAAGGCGCTCGATCCTGGCAAACAACGGATCCTGGTCGGTGGCGGCTACTACGCATCTCCCTCGGTCAACGCCGACGCGAGCTCGAGCTCCGGGTCCGATGTCAGCCTCGCGCTTCCTTATATGGAGCTCGGCTATCGCCGCGGCATCGTCGACAAGCTCGAGCTCGGCGCGAAGGCTACGATCCCCGGTACCGCCGGGATCGACGCCAAGTACCAGCTCGTCAACGCCGGCAAGTTCGCGGTCGCCGCGGGCCTCGGTGGTGGCTACCTCAAGATCGAGTCCGGGGAGGAGGTGATGAAGACCTCGACGCGCCTGATCGACGTGATCGTGCCGGCCTACGTCAGCTACGACGTCGCCAAGCCGCTCGCGTTCTACGCATCGCCGAAATACGTGATGCGGTTCGCGAACAGCATCGATCAGGTCGACATGACGTCCAAGAGCGGCGTCGCTCACCTGGTCGGCGCCACCGCTGGCGTCCGCCTCGGCAACACCTTCGGGCTGTTCCTCGAGGCGTCGTACATGAAGGACCTCGCCTCGACGTTCGACTCGTTCCAGGTCAACGGTTCGCTGTTCTTCTAGGGCCGCCTCCCCCGAGAAGCCCAGGAGGGGGCATCGCCAGCGTGGCGTCCCCGGCATCGAACGATCGCCGCCGGCAGCAATCAGACGTGCGGCGTGCGCGCTGATCACCCGTGACAGAAGCATCCGGCGCGGTCACGGTGCCGGCCGTGTCCGTTGTTCGGCAGCACGAAATGTGCGCATCCGGGGCCGGTGCTGCGTTCAAGGATCATGAACGCCCCCTCGCACCGCACGCTGTTCCGTTCCTTCGCCCTGCCCGGCCTGGCCGCGCTCTTCGTGTTCGCTAGCGCCGCTGGATGTGGTGGAGGCGGCAGCGGGAGCGACGACACGGGCGATGACGTCCCACCCGACGCCGCCTGCACGACGACCAGGTTCTACCCGGACGTCGACGGGGACGGGTTCGGTGACCAGGCGAAGGGCGTCGACCGCTGCGAGGCTCCCGCCGGCTTCATCGCCCAGGGCGGCGATTGCGATGACACCTCCCCCGCGGTCCATCCGGGAGGCGCCGAGATCTGCGATCTGATCGACAACAACTGCGACGGCCGGATCGATGACGCAGATCCGCTGGTCGACACCAGCGCCGGGGAGCTCTACTACCTCGACGGCGACGGGGACGGGTTCGGGACGCCGGCGACCGCGAAGCGGGGGTGCAGCCCACCGAGCGGATACGTGGCGAGCTCCACCGACTGCGATGACACCGCCGCCGAGGTCAACCCCTCGGCGGTCGAGGTCTGCGACTTCATCGACAACAACTGCAACGGCCTCGTCGACATGGCGGACGCGACCATCGATCTCGCGTCGACCCACACCTACTACCGCGATCTCGATCATGACAACTACGGGTCCGGCGCCGCCATGGTCGCTTGCACCGCGCCGAGCGGGTTCGTCGCGACCACCGGCGACTGCAACGACAACAACATCACCGCACACCCCGGCGCCACCGAGGTCTGCGACGGCGCCGACAACGACTGCGATGGCGGCACCGACGGTACCGTCGCCTCGCCGAACCAGTGCGGCGCCCTCGTCGGCACGTACACCGGCACGTACACGCATCACACCGACGAGCGCCTCGGCTCGACCATCATCAACCAGATGAACTGCACGGGCACCGGCAGCGCCTCGCTCGCCCTCAACCGCACCCCCGCGCTGCAGGGCTCGTTCACCTGCGTCTACAACGGCGGACTCGGCGGCTTCCAGCACACCCAGTCGGTCACGCTCAGCGCGTCGGTCGGCCTCGACGGCGTGGTCACCGGCACCATCCATCACATCTATGACTCGTTCGGCGCCGACCGCACGTACAACGTCACCGGGACCCAGACCTCGACCACGCTGACGTTGTCCGGGACCGGCAACTGGCTGCCGAACTCGATGTCGGCCGTGCCGTGGGGCGTGACGTTCTCGTTCGCGACCTCCCGCTAGTGTCAGGCTGCACCTCGCTGGGGCCGATCCGCGGCGCTATCGATCGCGCCGCCGTGGCGTGCGAGCTCGAGTGACTACGGCGTTCCGCCGCCCATCGCCTTCTCCATGCACTTGCCCATCGACTCGCCGATCACGGTCAATCGCTTGGTGTCTTCCTCGTTGAACTTCGGTGGCTGCGCTCCATCGCGCGTCATCTCCTGACCCCACTTGGTCAGGTCGTCGGAGACCTGCTGCACACACGCCGCGTCGCGGCACGCGCACATCTGATCGCGAAACTTGCTCATCATCTTCATCTCCGCGTCCATCGACGAAACCTCGCGGAAGAGGCCGTGCTTCGGGAGCTGGAACTTCGTCGCACAGCCGAGAAGGTCGGCGTTCACGCGTGCGTCGGCCACACATCGGCGAACCTCGATCGACCATTCTTGCTGATCGCATTCCCCGATCGCCATCGTGACGTCGCGCGCGTGAAGGCTCGCGACCACGCGGACCTTCTCGACGGCGGTGCGGCAACTCGGCTCGACGGCGACGCAGTGGTTCGCGTTCGACGGTGGAGCCGGGGGGGCGCTCGCACACGCGGCGAGGAGGAAGGCGATCGCGAGCTTCATCGCGCGAACGTAGCACCACCGGTCTGCCGCGCGGTTCCCGCTTCGTCGAACCTGTTCGTGCTGGTATGAACGAGCGATGCCTCGCCTCGATCCCCATTCCTATAACGACGACACCCAGGTCGAGACCGCGTCCCTGGTGCTCTCGGCGCGGGTCGACTTCGCGACCAAGACGCTGCACGCCGAGGCAACCCTGGTGTTCAAGCACCCCGGGAAAGGCACGCTCGATCTCGACACCCGCGGGCTCTCGATCGACGCGGTTCGCGATCAGGACGGCCACGAGCTGCGGTTCGTGGTCCATCTAGCCGAGCCGATCCTCGGATCGCGCCTGGCGATCACGCTCCCGCCCGACACGCGCGCCGTCCGGATCCGCTACCGCACGGCGCCCGAGGCGTCGGCGCTGCAATGGCTCGAGCCCGCGCAGACCACCGGAGGACGGCTGCCGTTCCTGTTCAGCCAGTGCCAGGCGATCCACGCGCGCTCGGTGGTGCCCTGTCAGGACACCCCGCGCCTGCGGATCCGGTACACCGCCGAGCTCACGATTCCGCGGAGCCTCAAGGCGGTGATGGCCGCCGCGCACCGGGGCCGCACGGACGAGGGCGAGCTCGCGATCGAGCGCTTCGAGATGCCGCAACCGATCCCGCCCTACCTGCTCGCGTTCGCGATCGGCGAGCTGGCGTCGCGCGAGCTGTCCCCGCGATCGCGGGTGTGGGCCGAGCCCGCGATGCTCGACCGTGCGGCCCACGAGTTCGCCGGCGTCGAGCAGATGATCGAGTCCGCCGAGGCGCTGTTCGGCCCGTACGACTGGGAGCGGTTCGATGTCCTGACCATGCCGCCGTCGTTCCCGTACGGCGGGATGGAGAACCCGCGGCTCACGTTCCTCACGCCGACGGTGATCGCCGGCGATCGCTCGCTGGTCAACGTGCTCGCACACGAGCTCGCGCATTCGTGGACCGGCAACCTCGTCACCAACGCCAACGCCGAGCACTTCTGGCTCAACGAGGGCTTCACGGTCTACGCCGAGCGGCGGATCATCGAGGCGCTCGAGGGCGAGGAGGCGGGTGCGCTCCAGGCCGCGCTCGGTCGCCGCGAGCTCGATGAGTCACTCGCCCGGTTCCACGACCAGCCGCAGCTCACGCGGCTCCGCACGCACCTGGCAGGCATCGATCCTGATGATGCGTACTCGCAGGTGCCGTACGAGAAGGGCTACGCGTTCCTGCGCGTGCTCGAGGATGCGCTCGGACGCGACGTGTTCACCCGCTGGCTCCGCACCTACCTCGATGCGTTCCGGTTCGGGGCGATCACCACCGCCGAGTTCGAGGCGCACCTCGAGCGCGCGCACCCGGGGGTGCTCGCCCGGGTCGATGCGCGGCGATGGATCGATGACGAAGGCGTGCCGGCGTCGGCGCCTCGCCCGCCGTCCGCGCGGCTCGATGCGATCGAACGGCTCGCGGGCGCCGTTCCGGACGAGGCGGTGGCTCGCGGCTGGTCGGCGACGGAGTGGCAGCTCTACCTCGAGTCCGTGCCGAGACCGGCGCCCGCGGGTCACTGCCAGGAGCTCGACGCGCGGTTCGAGCTCACGCAGCGCACCAACTACGACGTGCTCGTGAGTTGGCTCGTGCTCGCGCTGCAGTCCAGGCATCATGACGTGCTGCCGCGCGTGCAGCAGGTGCTCGCCGACGTCGGCCGTATGAAGTACCTGCGGCCGCTCTACCTCGCGCTCGCCAAGGACGAGCGGACTCGACCGATCGCGGCGCAGACGTTCGCGCAGCACGGTGCCGGATACCACCCGATCGCGAGGCAGATGGTGCAGGGCTTGCTCCGCGACGCGGGCGCGGGGTCCTGACCCGAGCGCAGGCTCGATGATCCGACCGCGCGGGTGCACGGCTACGGCCGATCGATCGCCCGCAGCAGCTCGTCCTCGGTGAACGGCTTCTGCAGGCACTTCGTGCGCATGGACGCGGGCAGATCGACGCGGTCGTAGCCGCTCATCAGCACGATGTGGGCGTCTGGAAGCGCACGTTGCAAGCGGCCCACGAGCTCGGGGCCGCTGATCCCTGGCATCGTGACGTCGATGAGGAACGCCGCGATCTCGGCGGTCAGGGCGAGCTCCATCGCCTGGACGCCCGAGCTCGCGACGAGCACCTGATAGCCGGCCTCCTCGAGCTGACCGGCGAGCGTCCGGCGCAGCAGATCGTCATCGTCGACCACGAGCACCGTGCCGCGATGAGCCCTGATCGCCGCGGCGTCCCGCCACGGTGACGCTGGCCTCGGTTCGACCGCCGGCAGGTAGATCTTGAAGCTCGTGCCCTGACCTTCCACGGTGTGGACCTGCAGCGTGCCGTGATGTCCGCGGACGATGCCGTGCACCGCCGCGAGTCCGAGCCCGCGGCCCCGGGTCTTGGTCGAGAAGAACGGGTCGAAGATCTGCGCGAGCGTCGCCGGCGTCATGCCGCAGCCATGGTCGGCGACCTCGAGACAGATGTAGCGCCCCGGCTTGACGTCGGGATGCGCGCTGGCGGCGATCATCGCCTCGTCGAGGTCATCCCGCGCGGTCCGGATCTTGACCGATCCGACTCGGCCCTCCATCGCTTCGGCGGCGTTGATCACCAGATTCATCACGATCTGGCGGATCTGGGTCGCGTCGACCTCGACGCACGTCCCGCGCTTCATCAGGTCGAGCTCGAGGACCGCGTGCTTGCCGACGCTGACCTCGAGCACCTTGACCATCTCCGAGACCAGGTCGTCGAGATCGAGCTGCTCGATCTGAAATCGTCCGCGCCCCGAGTACGCGAGCAGCTGCTGACACAGCCCCGCGGCACGGGAGGCGGCGGTCAGGATGTCGTGCAGCGAGCTCGTCGCCGCGGGGATGTGACCGGCGTGATGCAGCGCGAGCTGGGCGTTCCCGACCACGCTCGCCAGGAGATTGTTGAAGTCATGCGCGATGTTGCCGGCCATCAGCCCGAGACTCTCGAGCTTCTGGGCCTCGAAGATCTTGCGCTCGAGGGCGCGCCGCTCGGTCAGGTCCTCGATCACCGCGATCGACCGGAGGAACGTGCCGCTCTCGTTGCGGATCGCCACGCCGCTGAGGTGCACGGGGATCAACACCCCGTCCTTCCGCCGCATCTCGTACTCGACGTCGCAGGTTCCGGACAGGAAGAACGCGGGCAGCACCACGTCGCGCGCATAGCGGGCGCTCTCCTCGCTGAGAAAATCGGTCGAGAGCCGTCCGATCACCTCGTCGTAGCCATAGCCGAGCGTCGCGAGCCACTGTTCGCTGACCTCCTCGATCCGCCCACAGTTGTCGATGCTGTGCAGCATCGTCGGTGTGATCCGTAGTGACACGTCGACCTCCTATCCGAAGCAGCAGGAAACGCCTCCGGAGCGCCCGCTCACTCGCCGGGTTCGGCGACGGGACGCGTACGCGCACGACGCCGGACCACCGCGGCGACCGCCGGCGTCAGCCCGAGCACGATCAGGATCCGGAGCGGCATCGTGGCCTTGGCCGCCAGCCAGCCGGCCGCGATCACGCCGAACACGCCGGTCGCGGAGGACGGCTCGGCGCCGATCCCGATCGCGACGGAGAAGCCGGCGATCGTGAGCAACGAGAGCACGAGGTACGTGATCACCGCGATCCTGCCGTACTCGGCGACGTTGGCGGACAAGCGCTCCTTGAGCGTGCGCTTGACGACGGGTGCGGTGGCGGGAACGTCCCCAGCGGTCATCTACCTTCTCTACCACGCGTTGCCGTGGGCGCTCGCTCCCTCCCGTCCCGTCGAGCCGGAGCGCGCGGCCTGAACCGATCAGGCCCCATCCACCGGCGGGCATATGCCGTGCACCAAGCGCAGCGAGGCGGCCCCTTCACCATGCCATCAGCGTTGGATGATCTTCGTTCACGGGCGCTGTTTCCGCCCTGGACGAACACGGCGACGCGGATCGCCCTGCTGAGCATCGGGCTCGGGGTCGTCAGCTTGATCGCCGTGCCGATGATCTCGGCGCGGACGCCCTACGCCACGGGCCAGTTCGACCCGAGGTTGCAGCCGGTGCTGTTCGATCACCGCCACCACGTCCGGGACGATGGCATCGACTGCCTGTACTGCCACGGCGGCGCCGAGCGGTCCCCGTATGCCGGCGTGCCATCGACCGAGCTCTGCCTCGGCTGCCACAACCAGATCTGGAACGACGGCGCCCTGCTCGCACCGGTCCGCGACAGCAACCTGACCGGTCGGCCGATCCCCTGGCAACGGGTGCACTCCCTGCCGGACTTCACGTACTTCAACCACGCGGTCCACGTCACGAACGGGATCGGGTGCGTGTCCTGCCACGGACGCGTCGACGACATGGCCGCGGTCTATCAGGTCCAGCCGCTGCTGATGGGCTGGTGCCTCGATTGCCACCGCGATCCGGAGCCCAACCTGCGCCCGCGCGACCAGATCACGAGCACGACGTGGAAGCCCGATCGGCCAGGGCTCGGAGCCGAGCTCGCGAACCAGTACGGCACGCGTCGGCTCACCCATTGCTCCACGTGTCACCGGTGATGCCATGAGCAAGGACGACCAGGATCTCGGCGGCCCCGGCGCCGGCTGGCGTGGCGTGCGCGAGCTCGTGCGCCTCGCGGGCTCGGACCAGGCCTGGCAGACGCCCACGGAGGAGCCGCCCGATCTCGAGCTCCCCAGTCGTCGCAGCTTCTTCAAGCTGGTCGGCGCCAGCGCCGCGGTCGCCGGGCTCGGGTCGTGCTCGTCACGTCCCTCGCGCGAGATCCTGCCGTACGTCCACCAGCCACCCGAGGTCACCCCCGGGGTAGCGCTGCACTACGCGACCGCGCTCGTCCAGGATGGCTTCGCGACCGGGGTGCTCGTCGCGTCCCACGAGGGCCGACCGACGAAGATCGAGGGCAATCCCGACCATCCGGCGAGCCTCGGCGCGACCCGCGCGATCGAGCAAGCCGCCGTGCTCTCGCTGTACGATCCCCAGCGCGCGCAGTCGATCACCGACCGCGGTGCCCCCGCGGACTGGCAGGACGTCGTGCGGTTCCTCGGTGACGCCCGCGCGCGCGGTGGCGCCGGCGTGCACCTGCTGCTCGAGCCGACCTCGTCGCCGATCATGATCGATCTGATCGGCCGGGTCCGCATCGCCCTGCCGGCCGCGACCTTCACGTTCTGGTCGCCCCTCGATCTCCGCGCGTCACTCACCGGGAATCGCCTCGCGTTCGGACGGCCGCTCCAGACCCAGCTCGATCTGCGAACGGCCGACGTGATCGTCACGTTGGACTCCGACCTCGTCAACGACCACCCGATGGGGATCGCCTACGCGACGCAGATCTCGGAGCGCCGCCGGGTGACCGATGCCCGCTCGACGATGAACCGGCTCTACGCGATCGAGCCCAGCTATACGACGATGGGCGTGATCGCCGATCATCGCGTGCGCGTGCGCGGCAGCGAGATCGAGCACGTCGCCGTGGAGCTGCTCGCGGAGCTGCTCGAGCTCGGGCGCGGCCAGGACCTCGCGGTCGGCGGCAAGCTGGCGCGACCGGCCGGGGAACGCGCGCAGTGGCTCGGCGCGATCGCGCGCGATCTCGTCCGCGCCGCGGGTCGCTCCGCGGTGATCGCGGGGGAGCGCCAGAGCGCCGCGGTGCACGCCGTGGTGGCGGCGATCAACCACGCGCTCGGCAACCTCGGGCACACGGTCAGCTACACGGATCCGGTGGTGTTCGAGGCGGGCCAGCCGGATCACGAGCTGACCACGCTCGCGCGGGCGCTCGATGCCGATCAGGTCACCCGGCTGATCATCCTCGGCGGCAACCCCATCTACACGGCGCCCGCTGACCTCGAGCTCGTGCGCGGGATGGAGCGGATCCCGACGCTGTACCTCGGGCTCCACGCCAACGAGACCGCCCACGCGTGTCGCTACGTCGTGCCGATGCGGCATGCGCTCGAGGAGTGGGGCGCGGCGCGCGCGTATGACGGGACCCTGTCGCCGATCCAGCCGCTGATCGAGCCGCTGTTCGACGGACGATCGCCCGCCGACCTCTTGCATGGGGTCCTCGGCGATGTTCCGGCGACCCAGCGCGAGCACACGCTCACCGCGTGGCAACACCAGTTCCCCGACCAGGACTTCGCGCGAGCGCTCGCCCTCGGCTGTGTTCCGACCAGCGCCGCGCCGCGCGTCGCACCGCCACCCGTCCTGCGCACGCTCGGCCCCACGCTCGCCGGTGCGGGACAGCGCGCGATCCCGGCGCTCGAGCTCGAGCTGCGCCCGCATCCGATGCTCCACGACGGACGCTACGCGAACAACCCGTGGCTCCAGGAGCTGCCCGAACCGATCACGAAGCTGACCTGGGACAACGCCGCGCAGCTCGCGCCTCAAACCGCGGAGCGGCTCGACATTCACACCGGCCAGATCATCGAGCTCACCACCGGTGGTCGCACCGTCGACGTGCCCGCGATCATCGTCCCCGGTCAAGCCGAGGACTCGATCACCCTGCATTTCGGCTATGGCCGCGAGGGGGACGAGCAGGTCGCGCGCGGCGTGGGCAGCAACGCGTTCCGGCTGTGGACCGGGGCGTTTCAGACCGCCGTGACCGTGAACCGCCGCGACGCGCGACGCGACCTCGCGATCACCCAGGACCACTGGCGGCTCGAGCACCGCCCGATCGTGCTGTCGGGGACGCTCGCCCAGCTCGGCACCGAGGCGTTCACCGAGGAGCTCGCGCAACATCGCGGTGACGTCGCGACGTTGCTCGCGAAGTTCCCCGCGAACGGCGAGCAGTGGGCGATGTCGATCGATCTGACCACGTGCACCGGTTGCTCGGCGTGCGTGATGGCCTGCGTCGCCGAGAACAACACCCCGGTCGTCGGCCGCAAGGAGGTGCTCAGGCGACACGAGATGCACTGGCTCCGGATCGACCGCTACCTCGAGCACCACCGCGACGAGCCGATCGTCGCGGTGCAACCGATGCTGTGCCAGCACTGCGAGACCGCCCCCTGCGAGTACCCGTGTCCGGTCGCGGCGACGTCGCACAGCGCCGATGGGCTCAACGAGATGACCTACAACCGCTGCATCGGCACGCGGTTCTGCTCGAACAACTGTCCGTACAAGGTGCGGCGGTTCAACTGGTTCGATTACAAGCAGCACGCGGGGCTCCAGATCCTCGCCAGGAACCCCGACGTCACCGTGCGGGATCGGGGGGTCATGGAGAAGTGCACGTACTGCGTGCAGCGGATCCGCAGGGTCGAGATCGATGCGCGCGTCGCGAACCGCCCGATCGGCACCGATGAGGTCCGCACCGCGTGCCAGCAAGCGTGCCCGAGCCGCGCGATCGCGTTCGGCTCGATCACCAACCCGAGCTCGTCGGTCACCGAGCAGCGCGGCCGGCCGCACAGCTACGAGGTGCTCCACGATCAGGGCACGCGCCCGCGCACGACGTACCTGGCGCGGCTACGCAACCCCAACCCGGAGCTCGCGTGACGACGTCCGCGCCCAAGCCCGAAGACGACGTCCTGCTCGGGCGCCCGAACGATACGGCGCTGTCCGACCAGCTGTTGTCGACGACGTGGCGACCGTGGACGCGCGGCTGGAAGATCGCGTTCGGGATCTGCGGGGCGCTCACGCTGCAGCTGTTCGCGATGATCACGTTGACGGTGCTGCGCGGCATCGGCATGTGGGGGAACAACATCCCGAACGCGTGGGGGTTCGGGATCATCAACTTCGTGTGGTGGATCGGCATCGGCCATGCCGGCACGTTCATCTCGGCGATCCTGCTCATGCTCGAGCAGAACTGGCGGACCTCGATCAACCGGTTCACCGAGGGGATGACGCTGTTCGCGGTGATCCAGGCCGCGATGTTCCCGGTCCTCCACCTCGGCCGGCCTTGGTTCGCGTACTGGCTGTTCCCTTATCCGAGCGTGATGGGCACCTGGCCCCAGGTCCGCAGCGCGCTGCCGTGGGACGCCGCGGCCGTGACCACGTACTTCACGGTCTCGCTGATGTTCTGGTACCTCGGCCTGGTTCCAGATCTCGCCGCGCTCCGGGATCGCGCCCCGACCCGCCGGCGCAAGATCATCTACGGCATCTTCGCGCTCGGCTGGCGCGGCTCGATCCAGCAATGGCGCCATCATCGGGTCGCGTACTTCTTGCTCGCGGGCCTCGCGACGCCGCTCGTGGTCTCCGTGCACTCGATCGTGAGCCTCGACTTCGCGACGACGCTGTTGCCCGGCTGGCACTCGACGATCTTCCCGCCGTTCTTCGTCGCCGGCGCGATCTTCTCGGGGTTCGCGATGGTGCTCACGCTGATCATCCCCGCGCGCAGGGTGTTCAGGCTCGAGAACGTGATCACCCTTCGTCACTTCGATGCGATCGCGAAGCTGATCCTCGTCACCAGCTGGATCGCGACCTACGCGTACATCGCCGAGTTCTTCCTCGCCTGGTACTCGGGCGATCGGTACGAGATCTACCAGCAACTCGTGAACCGCCCGTTCGGTTGGTACGCCGGGATGTTCTGGCTGATGTTGTTCTGCAACTGCGTCGTGACCCAGCTGTTCTGGTCGCGGCGGATGCGGCGCAACCTCAAGGTCCTGTTCGTGGTGTCGCTGCTGATCAACGTCGGCATGTGGCTCGAGCGGTTCGAGATCATCGTCGTGTCCCTGTCGCGCGACTTCCTGCCCTCGAGCTGGCACATCTTCATCCCGACCTGGGTCGATATCGGCATCTTGACCGGCACGCTCGGGTTCTTCGGGCTGCTGTTCCTGTGGTTCCTCAGGCTCGTGCCGTTCATCCCGGTGACCGAGGTGAAGCAGATGCGCGCCGAGCTCGTCCACGAGGAGGCGCACCGATGAGCCGCGCGCCGGTGCTGATGGCCGAGTTCGCCAGCGGCGACGCGCTGCTCGACGGGGCGCGCGCGCTCCGCGGCAACGGCCTGCGCGACCTCGATGCGTTCACGCCGTACGAGGTCCACGGGCTACAAGAGACCCTCGGGGTACCTCGATCGCGGCTGACCTGGCTGGCCCTGCTCGGAGGCCTCACCGGCGCCGGTGCGGCGTACTTCCTGCAGTGGTGGATCAACGTGGTCGATTACCCGCTGAACATCGGCGGGCGGCCGTACTACTCCGCGCCCGCCTTCATCCCGATCACGTTCGAGATGGGGGTGCTGTTCGCGTCGACCGCGGCGCTGCTCAGCGCGCTCCTCCTCGGAGGTCTGCCGAGGCTGTGGCACCCCGTGTTCGAGGTCGAGGGCTTCGAGCGGGCGACGATCGACCGGTTCTGGCTCGCGATCGAGGCCAACGAGGCCGGGCTCGATCGCGAGCGCGACTCGGCCGCGCTCGTCGCCGCCGGCGCGCTCCGGGTCGTGTGGCTGGGAGCGCAGGCATGACCCGGCTCGCCGCCCTCGCGATCGTGCTGCTCGTCGCCTGCGACAACGGCGGCACCACGCCCGATTGGTCGCGGATGATCACCCAGCCCAAGCTCCTTCCGTACGGCAAGGCCGACCAGTTCGCCAACGGCGCCGCGATGCGGCCGGTGCCCGCGGGCAGCGTCGCCCGCGAACAGGTCACCGATCCGAGGCGTGGGGAGGGTCGCGACGCGCAGGGCCAGCCGATCGACGAGCTACCGATCCCCGTGTCGCGGGCGCTGCTCGAACGCGGCCGTGACCGCTACAATATTGTCTGCGCCACCTGCCACGGGATCGCCGGGGATGGCGACAGCGCGGTCGCGCGTCACATGCAGCGGCGCCGGCCGCCCTCGCTCCACGAGGCGAGGCTCCGCGCGCTCACCCCCGGCGCGCTGTATCGCGTGATCGTCGATGGCTACGGCCTCATGCCGTCGTACGCGACGATGCTCGAGGTCGACGATCGCTGGGCCGTGGTCGCGTACGTCCGCACGCTCGAGCTGTCGTGGCGGGCCCAGCTCGATCGCTTGCCCGCGGCGGTCCACGCCGACGTGCTCGGGAGGCTGCGGTGACGCGCCGGTCGCTGCTGCGCGGATCGCTCGCGGTCGGCGGGATCGGGGCGATCGGCGTCGCGATCGGCGTCGCGATCGAGCCGGCGCAGGCCGCGTTCTCCTACCTGACCGCGTGGACGTACGCGCTCTCGATCGCGCTCGGCGGGCTGATCTTCCTGATGATGGGCCACGCGACGAGCGCGCGGTGGTTCGTCGTGTTCCGGGGGTTCACCGAGGCGCTCGTCGCGACGCTCCCCGCGCTCGCGGTGCTGTTCCTCCCGATCGCGCTGGCGATGTCCTACCTGTATCCATGGGTCGATCCCCCGTCGACGATGACGCCGGAACAGCTCGCGAAGATCGCGCACCGCGCGCCCTACATGAACGTCCCGTTCTTCGTGATCCGCGCGATCGTGTTCCTCGGGCTCTGGGTCGCGCTCGGCGAGCTGCTGCGGCGATGGGGTGCCCGGCTCGGCCGCGATCCCGAGCGCCAGATCCCGCGCCTACGCGCGCTGGCGTCCGCGGCGTTCCCACCGCTCGCGCTGACCCTGACGTTCGCGACGTTCGACTGGCTGATGTCGCTGGCGCCGAACTGGTACTCGACGATCTTCGGGCTCCGCTACTTCGCGGGCGGGTTCGTCGCCGCGCTGGCGCTGGTCGCGGTGATCGCCTGGAGGACGCGGACCCAACCCGAGGTCGCGGCGAGCATCCACCCGAGCCACAGCGGCGCGCTCGGCCGGCTGATGTTCGCGTTCCTCGTGTTCTGGGCCTACATGGAGTTCGCGCAGGGCTTCATCATCTGGATCGCGAACAAGCCCGACGAGGTGCCGTGGTACGTCGCCCGCGGCGCCGGAGCCTGGGGCACCACGTTCGCGGTGCTGCTCATCGGGCACTTCGCGATCCCGTTCTTCGCGCTGCTCTCGCGGCCACTCAAGCGGCGCGTGACGTTGCTCGCGATCGCGGGCGGCTGGCTGCTCGCGATGCACTACATCGACATGTACTGGCAGGTGATGCCTTCGCTGCACCGGACGATCGCGGTGTCCTGGCTCGATCTCGCGGCGCCATGCGCGGTGCTCGGCCTCGCGACCGCCGTCGCGACCTGGCGGACCCGCCGATCCCTCGCCGACGACGACCCGCGGTTCGCCGCCGCGATCCGCTACGAGGGCACATGATGGACCAAGAGCCGCAGGAGCCCGATCAGGTACGGACCGGCATGATCACGCGGATCGCCATCGGGGTCGTGGTGATCACCAGCGCGCTCGTCGCGATCGCGTGGTGGCTGGTGAAGGCGCCCCCGCCGGCGCGCTACGAGCTCGCGCGCCCCTCGCCGCTCGACAACGCGCTGTTCGAGCGCGCGGAGGTCGGCCAGGACAGCCGCATCGCGGGCGAGCAGCGGCTCCAGCAGTACCGATGGGTCGATCGCGATGCCCACCTCGTTCAGATCCCGATCGAGCGCGCGATCGACGCCGTGGTCGCGGAGCCATCGCTGATCGGCCCCACGGCCAGACAGGAGGCAACCCGATGACGCGACTCTGCTGGACCGTGATCGCGCTCTGCGTCGCCGGAGGAGCGGCGCAGGCAGGCGAACCACCCGAGGGCTCGCCGGCGTGGGCCGAAGCCGCGGATGTGACCGAGCATCTCGGCCAGCGGCTGCCGCTCGAGCTCGGGTTCACGGACAGTCACGACCGGCCGACGCGGCTCGGCGATCTGTTCGACGGCACCCACCCCGTGCTGCTCGTGCTCGCCTACTACGAGTGCCCCCAGCTGTGCAGCCTCGTGCTCGACGGGGCGGTCGCCGCGATGGCCAAGCTCGAGAGCTGGGGGTTCAAGCTCGGCGCCCAGTACCGGGTCGCCACGATCAGCTTCGATGCGACGGAGCGCACCGACCAGGCCGCGCGCAAGCAGGCGAGCGTCGTCCGCAAGCTCGATCACGGTGACGACGCCTGGCCGTTCCTCGTCGGCAATGCGGCGAGCGTGCGCGCGCTGACCGACCGGCTCGGCTTCAAGTTCCTGCGCGACTCGCGCACCGGCAACATCGCCCACACCGCGGTCGTGTTCGTGATCTCGCCCGACGGCACGATCGCTCGCTACCTCTACGGCACCGACTACCCGCCCCGAGATCTCAAGCTGGCGCTGCTCGAGGCCTCGGATGGCAAGACCGGCTCGTTCGGCGACAAGATCATGATGCGCTGCTTCCAGTACGACGCGAACAGCCGGCGCTACGGCCTGTTCATCTCGCGATTCATGAAGATCGGCGGGCTGCTGATCTTCCTGGTCGTCCTGCTGGTGCTCGCGGTGCTGCTGCGGCAGGACCGCCGCCGCGCGCGGGCGGAGGAGGCGTCATGAACGAGCTGATGCGCGAGCTGCTGTTCTTGCCGCGGCAGAGCTCGTCGATCGCGCGCCACGTCGACACGCTTCACTACGCGGTCATCTCCACCACGATCATCGGCGCCACGCTGGTCGCGGTGATCGGCTTCGTGTTCCTGGTCAAGTATCGGCGGAGGTCGCACGTCATCCCGCTCACGCCGACCATCCATGTCCCGACGTGGCTCGAGGCGACGCTGATCGTCGGCCTGCTCGGCCTGTTCTGTGGCTGGTGGGCGATCGGGTTCGCGCAGTACCGCGATCTGCAGAACGCGCCACGCGATGCGATCCCGATCTACGTCACCGCGAAGCAGTGGATGTGGGAGTTCGCCTATCCCGACGGACCGACGCAGCAAGCCGTGCTCACGGTCCCGGTCGGCCGCCCCGTCAAGCTGATCATGACGTCGCGCGACGTGATCCACAGCTTCTTCGTGCCCGGCTTCCGGATCAAGCACGACGTGGTGCCCGGTCACGCGATGACGGTGTGGTTCGAGGCCACGGAGCCGGGCACGTACGACGTGCTGTGCGCCGAGTACTGCGGCACGCGGCACTCGATGATGCGCGCGCAGATCGTCGCGCTCCCGGCGGAGGCGTACGACCGCTGGCTCGAGGCCGCACGCGGTCCGCTCCCACTCCCCGGCGCGAAGGGCGAAGGCCAAGGGCTCGCCGCGCGCGGACACACCGTCGCCGCCGAGCGCGGGTGTCTGCGGTGCCATTCGGTCGACGGTTCGCAGTTCATCGGGCCGACGTGGGCCAACGCGTTCGGCCGCAAGCGCCGGCTCGCGGACGGCAGCGAGGTGCTGGTCGATGAGGCCTACCTGACCGAATCGATGATGGATCCCCTCGCCAAGATCGCCGAGGGCTACCAGCCCGTGATGCCGTCGTACCAGGGGCTGCTGACCCCGGAGCAGACCGCGTCCCTCCTCGAATACATCCGCTCGCTGCGCGACGTGCAGCCCGACACCACGGTGCCGCCGCCAGGCGCACAGACCCTCTCGATCCCGAGGAGCACGCGATGACCGAGGAGCCGACCGACTACCTGCGCGCGAGCTCCGGGATCCGCTCGTGGCTCACCACCACCGACCACAAGCGGATCGCGATCATGTTCTTCGTCGCGGTCATCATCTCGCTGATGGCCGGGGGCAGCTTCGCGCTGCTGATGCGCACCAAGCTCCTGATCCCGGGGGCCGGGATCATGGAGCCGATGACCTACAACCGGCTGTTCACGCTGCACGGCGTGACGATGGTGTTCATGTTCATGATCCCGGCGATCCCGGCGGTGTTCGGGAACTTCTTCCTGCCGATGATGGTCGGCGCGAAAGATCTCGCCTTCCCGCGGCTCAACCTGGCCAGCTTCTACGTCTACCTGTTCGGCTCCGCGTTGACCCTGTGGGGCATGGTGCACGGCGGCGCCGATACCGGCTGGACGTTCTACGCGCCGTACTCGACCGTGACGCCGACCGACGTCGCGCCGATCGCGCTCGGGGTGTTCGTGCTCGGCGTGTCCTCGATCATGACCGGGCTCAACTTCATCGTCACGACCCACATGCTCCGCCGCAAGGGGCTGCGCTGGTTTGGCCTGCCGGTGTTCGTGTGGACGATCTATGCGACGAGCATCATCCAGGTGATCGCGACCCCGGTGCTCGGGCTCTCGGTGACGCTGGTCGCGCTCGATCACGCGTTCCACATCGGCATCTTCGATCCGGCGCTCGGCGGCGACCCGGTGCTGTTCGAGCACCTGTTCTGGTTCTATTCGCACCCGGCCGTCTACATCATGATCTTGCCCGCGATGGGCGTGATCGCGGAGATCGTGTCCGCGTTCTCGAAGAAGAACCCGTTCTCGTACCTCGCGCTCGTCTACTCCTCGCTCGGGATCGCGTTCGTCGGGTTCTTGACGTGGGGCCACCACATGTTCGTCGCCGGGATCTCGCAGTTCGACGCGGGGCTGTTCGGTCTGCTCTCGATGTTCGTCGCGATCTTCTCGGCGATCAAGGTGTTCACCTGGGTCGGCACGATGTACCGGGGGTCGATCACGTTCAACACGCCGATGCTGTACTTCTTCGCGTTCGTCTACCTGTTCGTGTTCGGCGGGATGACCGGCGTGGCGGTCGCGACGAGCTCGCTCGATGTCCCGTGGCACGACACCTACTTCGTCGTCGCGCACTTCCACTTCATCATGATCGGCGGCACGCTGACCGGGTTCCTCGGCGCGATCCACTACTGGTTCCCGAAGATGTTCGGCCGGATGTACCCGGAGCGCTGGGGCCTGTTCGGGGCGGTGATGACCTTCCTCGGCTTCAACCTGACGTTCTTCCCGCAGTTCCTCCTCGGCAACGCGGGCATGCCGCGCCGCTACTACAGCTACCCGGACCGCTATCACGTCCTCAACGTGTTCTCGACCGCGGGCGCCTACCTGCTGGGGGTCGGGCTGTTCACCACGTTCGTGTACCTGCTGCTGTCGCTGCGCTACGGCCAGCGCGCGCCGGCGAACCCCTGGGGCTCGCGCAGCTTCGAGTGGCGCTCGCCATCGCCGCCGCCCGTCCACAACTTCGTCACCCCGTTCGATCCGGCGCTCGGTGCGTATGCCTATGACCAGCCGGGGCCGCCCGAGGTGCCGGTGGAGACCGAGGCATGATCTCCACGACGCCACAGCTCCAGTTCGATTCGCTCGAGCGCCAGCACGAGACCGACAAGCTCGGCATGTGGATCTTCCTCGGCAGCGAGCTGCTGCTGTTCGCCGGCCTGTTCGCGCTGTACACCGCGTATCGGTTCGCGTATCCGGCGGAGTTTCACGCCGCCGCCGGCCACTCGAACCTCGCGATCGGCACCATCAACACGTACGTGCTGCTCACGTCGAGCCTCACGATGGCGCTCGCGATCCACGCGACCCGCGCTCGCGAGCGCCGGCGCACGATCCTGTTCCTCCTGATCACGATCGCCCTCGGGATCACGTTCGGCGTGCTCAAGGGGTTCGAGTACGCGGGCCACCTCGCGGACGGCATCGGCCCCGGCTACGGCTACACGTTCGAGGCTCACCCGGCCCACGGCGTCGTCCTGTACTTCACGCTCTACTACGTCCTCACCGGACTGCACGCGCTGCACGTCACGGCCGGCGTGTGCGTGCTCGTGTGGCTCACGTTCCGCGCCCGGCGCGGCGACTTCACCCCGCGATCGCACATCGCGCTCGAGCTCGGTGGCCTGTACTGGCACCTCGTCGACCTCGTGTGGATCTTCCTGTGGCCACTGCTCTACCTCATCCGATGATCGAACCCATCACCCCTCACGATCCCGCGCCGAGCGCCACGACGTACGTCGTCGTGTGGATCGCGCTCGTCGTGCTCGCGACGATCACGCTGCTGATCTTCCGGGCGCCGATCGGCAACTGGAGCATCGTCGTCGCGCTCGTGATCGCCACGACCAAGGCCGTGCTGGTGCTCGCCTACTTCATGCACCTCGCGCACGGACGCCCGCTCCACAAGATCATCTTCTCGGTCGCGGTCGGGTTCTTCATCCTGCTCGTGATCGGCATCGTCGCGGACGTCGGGACTCGCATCGTCGCGAGCCCGTACGTCGACGCGCCCGAGACGCCGGCGGCGATCCGCAGATAGCCGCGCCGTCACCGCGAGCGCCCTGCGCAGCGCGGCTCGGGCGCGCGCTTCCACGAGACGGTGATCGCTCCCTCACCGGATCGCGCCGAGCGCCTCCCCGGGCCGCTGCTAGCTTGAGGACATGAGGGCCTCCCTGCTGCTGGCCGTGGTCGTCGCGGCGTCCTGCGGACCGAGACCATCGACGCCGGCCGAGCGCACGGCGGTGGCCAGCCAACCCGCGGTACCGCGCGCACCGCCCGCTCCGCGGATGACGGTCGCGTCGATCGCCGAGGGCGCGATGTTGTTCGACGGCCTCGGCACGCATCACCGCGCGGTCTCCACTACGAACCCGGAGGCACAGACGTACTTCGACCAGGGGCTGCGTCTGCTCTACGCGTTCAACCACGACGAGGCGGCGCGCTCGTTCGCCATGGGCGCGGCGCTCGATCCATCGTGTGCGATGTGCCTGTGGGGCGTCGCCTACGCCCTGGGGCCCAACTACAACGTCCCGATGCTGCCGGATCGGTTCGCGGCCGCGTGGGAGGCGCTCGGCAAGGCGCTCGCCGCGGCGAAGGACAAGCCCGTGGTCGAGCAGGCGATGATCGGGGCCCTCGCGTCGCGCTACGCGGGCCCCGAGCCTCATCCGGCCGCGGCGCAGCAGCCGCTCAACGCGGCCTACGCCCATGCCATGCGTGACGTCGCGAAGATGTTCCCCGACGATCTCGACGTGCAGGTGCTGATGGCCGAGGCGCTGATGGACACCAACCCGTGGAAGCTGTGGAGCAAGGATGGCAGGCCGGCGCCCGGGACGGGCGAGATCCTGTGGCGGCTCGAGACGGTCCTGGCGAGCGATCCCGTCCATCCGGGTGCGAACCACTTCTACATCCACGCGCTCGAGGCCTCACCAGATCCGGGCCGCGCGCTGCCATCGGCGAAGCGCTTGCCCGCGCTGATGCCGGGCGCCGGCCACATCGTCCACATGCCCGCGCACATCTATCAGCGCGTCGGACGTTACGCCGAGGCGTCGGCGGCGAACCGCGCGGCCGTCGAGGCCGACCTCGCCTACCTCGAGAAGACCGACGCGCCGGGGTACTACCCGATGTATCTGGGGCACAACTACGGGTTCCTGGCGTTCTCCGCGGCGATGGAGGGCCGTGCCGCCGAGTCCCTCGAGGCCGCGCGCAACGCGGCGAAGGCGCTGCCAGGTCAGATGCTCGCGATGATGCCGGGGATGGACTTCTTCGCCGCGGAGCCGCTGCTCGTGATGGTCCGGTTCGGGAAGTGGAACGAGCTGCTGCTCGAGCCGCGCCCCGATCCCAGGTTCCACGCGATCACCGGGCTGTGGCTGCACGCTCACGGGATGGCGCTGGCATCGCTGGGACGGCTCGCCGAGGCGCGCGCGGATCTGGCGGCGCTCCAGCAGCTGATCACGCAGGTCCCACCCGAGGAGCAGGCGTCGAACAACCCGACGCGAGCGCTGCTCGCCGTCGGGGCCAAGGCGCTCGAGGCGCGGATCGCCGAGACCCAGGGCCTCCCCGAGGCGCTACCGCTGTGGGCCGAGGCCGTCAAGCTCGAGGACGAGCTCAGCTACGCCGAGCCGGCCGACTGGTTCTACCCGCTCCGGCACTTCCAGGGCGCGGCGCTGCTCGCCGCCGGCAAGCCGGGCGATGCCGAGGCCGTGTATCGCAAGGATCTCGAGCACAACCCGCACAACGGGTGGGCGCTGTCCGGCCTCGTCGCCGCGCTCGAGGCGCAGCGGCGAACCAGCGACGCCCAGGTGGTCCAGCTCGAGCTCGATCAGGCGTGGAGCCGCGCCGACGGAAGGTCGATGAGGACCGCGTTGTGAACGAGGAGGTAGCGCCCGGAGCGCGCGCTGCGTCGCGCCGCCACCGCCACCCCGGTCACGCCAGCCGCACCCGCTGCGTGCCGAAGTTCTTGCCCTTCAACAGGCCGATGAAGGCGTCGGGCGCGGCGGCGATGCCCTCGGCGATCGATTCGCGGTAGACGAGCTTCCCCGCGGCCACCATGGTGCCGAGCTCGTGCAGCGCCGGAGTCCAGGCGCCCAGGTGCTCGGTGACGACGAAGCCCTGGATCCGCTTGTTGATCATGCTGGCTTTCGGAAGATCACGAGGAAGCCGCGCTCGTCGAGCGTGACCGACTGTTCCTTGAGCAGGCGCCCCACCGCGCGCTTGAACGCCTTCTTGCTGAGCCCGAACATCGCACGGATCTCGTCGGGGCTCGACCGATCTCCGACGGGCGGCGCATCCGGCCGCGCAACGACCGCGAGGATCTTGGCCGCGTCGCCCTCGACCTCCTGATACGCGTGCTGGCGCAGCGACAGCACGAGCTTGCCGTCCGGCAGCACGTTCGCCACCCGGCACCGCACCACGTCACCGCGACGAACGGTGTGCGGCTCGCTCGCCGGGACCAGCCCGACAAACGATCGCTCGATGATGACGAACAGCCCGATGTCCGGATCGTTGCGCCACGCCTCGCCGACCACCCACTCATCGAGCGCGCACCTCCGGGGGCGGCCGTCGAGTAGATCCGTCACGTACATCGTGCCGGCGAGCCGCTTGCTCTTGTCGAGATAGAGCCCGATCGGCTGGCGCTCTCCGACGTAGAGCTCCTTCGACTGCTGGGCGAACGGGATGAGCAGCTCCTTGCCGAGTCCCCAGTCGACGAAGGCGCCGATGCTCGTGGTCGCGGTGACCTCGAGAAACGCGACCTCGCCGAGCGTCAGCTTCGGCTCGCGCGTCGTGGCGATGACGCGGTCCTCGGAATCGAGGTGGATGAACACCAGGACCTCCGCTCCCTCGCGCGCGCCTTCTGGAACCTCCTGATCGGGCAACAGGATCGTCTCGCCAGCCGGGTCATCGTCGATGCCGAGGAACGCACCGGCGGTCGTGAACCGGCGGATCCGCAGCTTCTCGCGCGCGCCGAGCAGGTCTTCGGGAGTCATCTCGGCGCCACCGTACCTCCCTGGTGAGTCCAGCGGGGGGTAGACCGCACCGCGGCCACCGGCAACCCGGCGGGACGACAGGCACCGTCCCGAGCCGGCGCCGGCGATGCCCTGGGCCGAACCCTCTCGGGTCCATATCGAGGGTGGCATGAAGGGCATCGAGGACCGCGAGGGTATCGATGCCCCCTCTCGAGCGGCGACGTGCGCGTGAATGTGAGCCGTTGCCTACCTCCAATGTCGGCGCGCTCACCCTTCCACCGACGCATGATGACCAGATCTCGTCGCCGAGCCCCGGATCATCGGTGGATCGAAAACACGTAGCTCGTTCCGGGTTGCCCTGAAGGTCATCGTTGGGTTGTAGTGGTGCTGATGCGGAACGTTGCAGGTGCTGCGCCGCTGCGACCGATGGTCGTGGTCCGAGGGACCATCGCCGATCGGCCGTGGGGCGCGACTCTCGCCGCCATCGGCTTGTCGGGCCAGAGCGGCCAACTCACCCTGCTCAGCGCGAACGGCCCGCCGTATCACATCGCGTTCGTCAACGGCCTGGTCGTCGGCGCGAGCTCGCCGCAGTCCGCCGACTCGATCGCGCGCGTCGCGCTCAGCAACAAGCTGATCTCGCCGACGCTGGCACGTGCATACGGCCGGATCGATGACGTCGCTCGGTTCGCGGACGCCGCCAAGCTCGGGCCGGCGCAGACTCAGCTGCTGAAGCGTCGCAGCGTGATCCAGCGCGTCGCGCGGACCTTCTCGGTCGATGTCGGGGAGTACGCCGTGGACGAGCGGATCACGATCCCCGTGGTGCTCGGGATCGAGGTCGATATCCGCGCGGCGATCTATCTCGGGATGCGGATGAACCTGTCCCAGCAGCGGCTGAGCCGGACCATGCACCGGGTGGGCGGCTCGCGGTTCGTCCTCAAGCCGGACGCGATCAACGACCTCGCGCGCTTCGAGTTCGGCGACGACGAGCAGGTGGTGCTCGACGCGCTCCACAACGGCACCTCCCTCCCCGAGCTCGAGGCGATGCATCACGAGATCGATCCGCGGATGGTCGAGGCCGTGCTGTGCACGCTCGCGGTCTGCGATGCGGTCACCAAGACCGACCTGCCGGATCGGACACCGATGCCACCCGAGGCCCCGCGGTCGCGCACGATCACGTGCGAGCCGATGATCGCGCGGGTCTCGACGCCGAGCGATCACGCCTCGACGCACGCACCCGCTCCCGCGCTGGTACCGACGCCGCACGCGCCCGCATCGCCGCACGCGCACACACCACCAACAGCGCCGCGCGAGCCCACGATCGCCACGACGCCGCGCGAGCCCTCCAGGTCGCGCGAGCCCTCCAGGCCGCGCGAGCCAGCCATCATCCCTGCACGCTCTCAG
>WBZN01000387.1_pt1 | contig 37958 bp, 32 predicted proteins | sample 5204281 | NCBI WGS metagenome assembly WBZN01 (sample SAMN12344347, study PRJNA552823) | activated sludge metagenome | biome: Activated sludge suspended growth; feature: Nitrification reactor; material: Wastewater; isolation source: activated sludge from nitrification reactor of wastewater... | reverse complement strand
TTGTTTCCGAACAGGCCCAAGGTATCCCACACGGTGCCGTTGTATCGAAACAAGCCCATGTAGGCATGCAGACTGTCCAAATACAAGGGGTTCTGTCCGGCCACAAGCAACCAGTCATGCACCGTATCTGCATAAACCACGGTGGGGCTGGGGGACCAGGCGGGCAGCCCCGGCTCCTCCCAAAATTGGGAAGAGACAGGTACCGCCCCGGTATATGCCAATACGGCCGCTGCCAATATCCTGAAGGTTCGCCCACGCATCACTTAGCGCATAGGCACCAGGCGGCCGGTGCGTTGGTTGTCCACCACCAACAGATACAGCGCGGCGCTCCGGTCGCGCAGCAGGACCGCCTCGCTGCGGCCCGCGCTGCTTCGTACCGGTTGCTGTAGCACCAAGCGCCCTTGGGCATCGTACACCTTTAGCTGGTGTGCCCCATCGCTGAGGCCCAACAAGGTGAGCTCACCATGGGGCGACCAGGCCACGTGCAGGCCCAGGGCCGTAGCGATATCCTCCTCCACGCCCGTGGTGTTGGCGCACAACTCGCCCAGGTAGCGGATCACGCCCCGCATGGCCGGGTCGTTCACCCCTGTGCTTGTACCTCCGTACAGGGTGTCGTGGTAGAAATCGAACGGGGCGTAATAGGTGGAGAAGGGTTCGCCCTCCAGGACGCAGAACCCCGCGCCGTCCCACGCGCAGATCCCCGCCGGGGTAGGCACATGACCCACGGAGCGGAAGGAACCCCCTATGTACAAGAGGCCATCATGCACCTTCATCCAGCTTAGGTCGGGTGAATAAGCGTCCGAGTTATCGTGCAACTGGATCCCATCGCCCAGCGGCCCCACGGGATTCCATTCCTCCCCATCCCAGCGCATGATGCCTTGGCCGGCATTGCCGCTGCCGTAGTAGAAGATACCTCCTACATAGAGCTCACCTTGGTACTCTGCCAGTCCCCCAACCCCGTCCAGCCCTCCTTGCAGGCAGCCGTTACAAACCGCATCCCAGGAAGTGCCGTCGAATTGCAGCAGGTCCCTTGTGGTGGTGCCTACGACGCTAAATCCACCGCCCACCACCAACTTACCTTGGAATTGAATGATGTCCTGCAACCAGGGATCCCCAGTAAAGTCGATCGTCGGCCAGCCCGGCATGGGTTCCCAATGGCCGCCCACCCGCTTGGCCAGGCCATTGCACAACTGACCGTCGGCATTTTGGAAGATGCCCACCGCATAGAGCACCCCATCGATCACGCGCAGGCGTGTGATATTGCCCGAACCCCATTGGTCTCCGAAGGTGCCGTAGGGGTGCCAACTTCCTTCTGCGTAATAGGCTATGATCGCGATGGCCGTATCCTGCATGTAGTTGAATCCTCCCGCCACGATCAGCGTATCGTTGTACACCACCGCCGTCCTGACCTTGTTGCCAAAGAGGCCCAGGGTATCCCAATCCAGGCCGTTGTAGCGGAAAAGACCAAGACAGCTACCGTAACTGGAATCGACAAAAATCGGAATCTGCCCCGCCGCCAGGAGCCAATCATGCAGGGTATCGGTGTAAACCAGCGTGGGGGCCGGCGTATAGGTGGGCAGCCCCGCCTCTTCCCAGTACTGGGAAAAGGCGGGTGCCAGCAGCGTGAAGGCCAAAGCCAGGGCCAATAGGGAGCGTTTGCAGCAGTATGCCATGGCTCAGCGGATGGGCACCAGGCGGCCAGTGCGTTGGTTGTCCACCACCAGCAAGTACAGCGCGGCCCGCTGTTCACGCAAGCAGACAGGCTCGCTCAGCCCCGCTTGGCTCTGCACCGCTTGCTCCAGCACCACACGGCCCTGGGCGTCGTACACCTTCAAGGTGTGCGGGCCATCGGAAAGGCCCAGCAGGGTAAAGTCCTTGGGGCTGGTCCATGCCGTTCGCACCTGTTGGTGCAATGGAATTGGATCATTCACACCAGTGGGCTGCATTCCGGGACCGTCCTCATCGCAGAACAGGGTAACGAAGCCATCCGAGTAGTCGTCCTGCATCCCGTCGTAGTTGTACAACGGATTGAAGAACATGGCTTCACCGAGGGTTCCGTCCAAGGGGATGCGGATGTCGTCCGACACATCGCGGGAAGAGCAGCCTACCGCGTACAGGCTGCTGCCCTGGTTGAGCACCGCCGTCACGTTCTCCGGTATCAACATTTGGCCACCCTCGCCTCCGAAATAAGAGGCCCATAGCAGGTTCTGCTGGTTGTCGAAACGGACCAGGAACCCGTCTTTGTACAGGCCGTTCGGGCTGGTATGGTCCTGCACAATGGCCGGCTGGTGGTAAAAGCCGAGCCCGGGCAGCGAGGGCATGCCGGTATCATCGGTGTATCCCCCAATGGTGATCCGCGATCCGCTTCCACCGGCGTCGATGCAATAGGGGGCGTGTTCGCCTGCGGCGCCATCCCCCAGGTAGGTGATCCATTTGGGGTCACGGAACTCGATCCCAAAACGGGCAATAAAGCCGTTGCGCCCCGGGTTGGGCACATTGTCATACCAACCGGCGCCGTTCACGAGGGTGCCGCTGAATATGCCACTGGTGGTTCCCGTCAGGAACAGGTCGCGCGGCAGGCTCATGCCCTGCGGTGCCAGGTCGTCCAGGCCGGGGCCACCGAAATACGTGGCCCATTCGGGGGTGCCCGTAAGGCTGAACTGCAGGAGGAACACATCCTGGCCACCCTGGTGGTTCTTGTGGAAACTGGCCGGATGGGTCCAATACACGGGGAGGTTGCTGCTGAGGGTATTGCCCGCCAGCACCAGGTCATCGTTCGTGCAACGGACCAAGGCACGGTCCTCATTTTGGTTGCCCCCGTATAGGGCGCTCCACTCCACGGCTTCGGCGCTGTTGAACACCGCCACGAAAGCATCCCGTTGCCCGTGGTTCGCGCTGAAGTTGTATCCACCGAAGGGAGGCAGGTAGTTGCCCAGGCCCAGGTCCGACTGCGTAGTGCCGGAAATCACCAATTTGTCAGCACCCAACGACACGTCCATGCCCTGCACCTCCACATTGCTCTGCCCAATGTAGGTGGACCACTCGAGCGTTCCGAATTCCCAATCATATCGGGCCACAAAGCCCTTGTTGGTGAGGCTGCTGTTGCTCAGGTTATTGTAGGCACCTGGGAGATTCTGGGTCAGAAAATCCGTGGCATTGGTGACGCCCACCATGTACACGCGGGCGGGGTCTTCCTTGATGCCCACGGCCACCCCTTGGCCTCTGCTGAAGCCGTTGGTGTTGCCCCCGTGGAAGATCGTCCATAGCAACTCATGTTCGGGGTTGAACTTGGTGAGCGTGGCCACGCTGGTGCCCACGGCGTTGGTGGAAGTACCTGGGAAGTGGGGGAACTCATCATAGACGGATTCCGACCTTCCGGCTACATAGATGTTGCCCGCCTTGTCGGCCTGCACGTCCTTGGGATAGTCAAGCGCTTTGCCGCCGTAGTAGGTGTTCCAGCAAAGCCCCTCGGTATCGGTGCAGCAATTGAGCATGGGCGGCTCCTGGCCGATCATGATCACCAAGGGCTTGGCGAGGTCGTAGAAGCTCACGCTGAAGTTTACCGTGCTGTCGCCCACCAGGTAATCCGCGTTCCAATTCAGCGGGAAGGTGTTGCCCGCGCTATCGCTCTGGAACACTTCCGGGCGGGGAAACCACACCTGCGCCCCGGCCATTTGCACCACCAGGTTGCCGCCGGTATCCACGGCCAAGCCGCTGTGCCCCTGGAACAGCAGGTCGATCTTGGTGGGGTCGCCGCCGGGGTTGATGGCAAAGGCCAGCTTCTGCCCGGTTACACCACTGTACACATGCAGGTCGATCGCCGGGTACACCTGGGGATAGATCAACCTTGTGAATGGCTGCACGTTGGCCGCGCCGTTGGGCCCGCATTGCGGCAGGTAGAAGTTGGCATGGTGGCCCCGCAGGTTCAAGCCTACGGGATCCGGGTAGTTGGCGGTGTTACCGGCACAGCTCACATCCACGCGGCGCAGGGTATCCATGCCCGCCATGGTGTCGCGCGCCGCATAGACCATGGAAAAGGTGCCATTGTTCTGGAAGTAGGTGGCGGCCTGGCCGTCGGCATAGAAGGCGACATCCGGCACCGGGTTGCCGGCCACGTCCACTACTTGCCCCGCATTGGGCCACACGCTGTAGTTGGCGTTGTCGCCATCGTCCCAGGGGTCAGGCGGAATGTAGTACGGCTGGGCCATGGCTGTAGCAGCCGTTAGAAGCCACGCCGCCGTAGAGAGAGAGAGAGAGAGAGAGAGAGATGGGAGCTGGTGAATGTGGATACATGGGATGGGGGTATTTGGGGTGCCCTAAAGGTAAGCCGCCATAAAGCGCATGCAACTACCCGGAAATGGGTACTTCGCCCGGGAGGCCCCGGGCGGGAGCCCCTCGCCTCGGGAGCCCGGAAGGTGTTGTTGGCCGGGATCGGATCAGGGAAGTGATGGTAGCACCACCACTTCCGACGACACAACCCCAAGCGATCGCGCGGCACTTGTGCGGTACCTCAGGAGGTGCGGTTGTCCGCGTCATTCACTGCGGCCGGGCTGCCCTGCGGCGGGTGGGGCTGCGATGCCCTGGCGCGCTCCCATACGGCGGTCTGCTTGCGGATGCTCTCGTCGTGCACGGCGTCCATCACAGCCTGCACAAAGGCCGGAGCCAAGCCCAGCGCCCGGCCCAACGCGTGCTGGGCCTGCATGATGCGGCGCCAGCGCTCGGGTTGCAGGATGGCGATGTTGTGGGCCTGCTTGAAGGCGCCGATGCGCTCGGCGATCTCCATGCGGGCGGCGAGCTTCTGCAGGATCTCCTCGTCCAAGCGGTCGATCAGGTCGCGGTGCTCTTGCAGCTCATCGCGCAGGTGGGGGGCGGCCGAAGAACGGCGGAATGAAAGGTTGCCGAGCAGCGCCGCCAATTCCTTCGGCGTGATCTGCTGGGCGGCATCGCTCCTGGCCTCGGCCGGTGCGTGGTGCACCTCGATCATCAGCCCGCTGAAGTTGAGGTCCAGGGCTTGTTGGGCCACGCTGCCAAGGAGCGTCCGGTCGCCGGCGATGTGGCTGGGGTCGCCGATCAGTTCCAGCGCTGGGCATGCGGCCTTGAGGCGCACGGGCAGCTCCCACATGGGGCGGTTGCGGTAGGGCGATGCGCCGAACCAGTGGAAGCCGCGATGCACTGCGGCCAACCGCCGGATGCCCGCAGCATGGAAGCGTTCCAATGCACCCATCCACAAAGGCAGGTCTGGGTTCACCGGGTTTTTCACGAACACGGGAATGTCCACGCCCGCAAGCGCATCGGCGATGGCCTGCACGCTGAACGGATTGGGCGTGGTGCGCGCACCGATCCAGAGCATGTCCACGCCAGCCTTCAGTGCGGCTTCCACATGATCCGGGGTGGCCACTTCGGTCATGGTGTGCAAGCCGGTGCGCTGCTTCACTTCGGCCAACCAGGGCAAGGCCGCTTCACCGATGCCCTCAAACCCGCCAGGGCGGGTGCGCGGTTTCCAGATCCCCGCACGGAACACGTTCACTTGGGGCGCTTCACGCAGGATGCCGTCCGCCGTGGCCAGCACCTGCGCACGGCTTTCGGCGCTGCACGGCCCGGCGATCAGCATGGGCCGTTCCAAGCCCAGGCCCCATTGCGGGAACGGTACAGGTTGCAGGGTGGTGGACATGCGGTGCAAAGGTATCCTGCCTGCAGTACCAGGGCTCTCGCCTCTTTTCATCCATGTTGAGATTCCCTTGGTGTGCAACCCTTTCAGGGTCGATCGACGCGCGGAATGCGGGTTCTACGCTGTGTGACCCACATCGGGGTCACATGCCGACATCTCTTGAATTGACCCCGCCGGGGTCAAACATCGTAGCAATCTCCTGATAAATGGACGTTCGACCCTGACAGGGTCGCACAATATTCCCGGTTCTGGCCAGACATTAAGAGGCAATAGCCCTGCCCGCAGCACGCCCGGTTCGTTGCCGTTGCGTACCTTGTACGGTACAAATCCCGCGCGCCATGCACAAGAAACACTTGCCGGAACCGGACCGCGAGCCGCGGCCCTTGGGCAACGAAAGCACCGATCCCTTCTCCCCCACCCTGCCCCCGGGCTCCTTGCATGAGGTGCTCCGCGAGGGCGGGGAGCAGCCTGCAAAGAACGATCGCAAGGCCGCCGACGAAGAGGAGTAGATCCGTCATCCCACAAGCTGTTTGTTGTCACCCGGCCTGCCCGGCACAGGTCTGAATTTTGCGGCATGGAACTACCCTGGATGCCCTCTGAGCAGGCCGTGCGCATGGTGCACAGCGGCGACCGCGTCTTTCTTCAAGGCAGCGCGGCCACACCGGTGCGGCTCGTGCATGCGCTGCTGGCCAGGCATGCGGAACTGCGCGATGTGGAGCTCACCGCTATCAGCACCTTCGGTGAGCTGGGCTTCGAACGGCCAGAGGTGCAGCGCTCGTTCTTCCTGAACGCCTTGTTCGTATCCGCCAACATGCGCAGCACGGTGGCCGGCCCTCACGGCGACTACGTGCCGGTGTTCCTGAGCGAGATCCCGCGCTTGTTCGACCAGGGCATCCTGCCGCTGGACGTGGCCTTGGTGCATGTTTCACCGCCGGACAAACACGGCTTCTGCTCGTTGGGCACCAGTGTGGACATCGCCCGCAGCGCGGTGCGCAACGCGCGCACGGTGATCGCGCAGGTGAACCCGAACATGCCGCGCACCCTGGGCGACGGGCAGGTGCATGCCAGCCGCTTCGCCGCCCTGGTGCAAGTGGATGATGCCCTGCCCGAGGTGGATTACGCCGCCTCCATCGGCCCTGCCGAGCAGGCCGTGGCACGCCACGTGAGCGGCCTGATCGACGACGGCGCCACCCTGCAAATGGGCATCGGCGCCATTCCCGACGCGATCCTGGGCGCCTTGGGCGGCCACAAAGACCTGGGCATCCACACGGAGATGTGCAGCAACGGCATCATCGAACTGGTGGAGCGCGGGGTGATCACCAATGCGCGCAAGAAGAAGCACCGCGGGCGCATTGTCACGGCGTTCGCCTTCGGCACCCGCAGGCTGTACGACCTGGTGGACGACAATCCGTCGTTCGCCTTTTTGGACGTGCAGTACGTGAACGACACCAAAGTGATCCGCGAGAACCCCAAGGTGGTGGCAGTAAACAGCGCGATCGAGGTGGACCTCACCGGGCAGGTGTGCGCGGACAGCATCGGCACTTACCAGTACAGCGGTGTCGGCGGGCAGATGGATTTTATGCGCGGCGCGGCGCTGAGCGAGGGCGGCAAGCCGATCATTGCCATGTGCAGCACCACGGGCAAGGGGCAAAGCAAGATCGTGCCGTACCTGCGGCAAGGTGCCGGCGTGGTGACCACCCGGGCCCATGTGCACTACGTGGCCACCGAGCACGGCGTAGCCTACCTCTATGGCCGCAACCTGGAGCAGCGGGCGAAGGCGCTGATCGCCATTGCCGCGCCGGAGCACCGCGAGGCGCTGGAGCGCGCCTGGCGGGAACGCGGCCGCTGATCGAACACCGGCGTCAACCCCACCGCACGCCCACCTTGCCGATGCTCTTTCCCGAGCCGAGCAAGTCCATCGCTTGCGGCAGTTGATCGGCTGGTAATAGCGGATGGACCCGGGGCCGCAGCCCGCCTGCAGCCATGGCGGCGAGCGCCCCGTGCATGGCCTCAGCCACCAATTGCGGCTTGCGGTCGCTGAGCCGCAGCATGTTCACGCCGATCAGGCTTTTGCTGCGCATCATCAGGAAAATGGGGACTACGAAGCCCATGTTCCAAGCGAAACGAAGATCGCCGAACGCGCCGCCTTTGCCACGCTCTGCGCCGCCGAACAGCACCAGTCTACCACCGGGGCCCAGCAGCGAAAGGTCTCTCTTGAAGGTGGTGCCGCCCACCGCGTTGAAGCTCACGTCCAAGCATTCGTTTCCCAGCAGCGTGGCCACTTCCCCGGCGTAGTCGCCTGCTTTCCGGTCGATGACATGCTGTGCGCCGAGCTCCTTGAGGTAGGCCCGTTTTTCCGCACCGCCGGCCACCGCGAACACTTCACAGCCCTGCCGCAGCGCGATCTGCACCAGCAACTGGCCCACGCCGCCCGCCGCGCTGTGCACCAGTACGCGGTCGCCCTGTTTTACACGCACAGCGTCCATGGCCATGTACCACGCGGTGGCGCCTTGGGTGGCCATGGCCAATGCCCTTCCGGCCTCCAGGTCTTCGGGGATCTCCGCCACCGCACGGTGGTCCGTGCAGGCCAGTTCGGCGTAGCCGCCAAAGCGGGTGAAGGCCAGCACGCGCTTGCCCAGCAAGCCGGCTGGCACGGCGGCGCCGCAGCGCTCCACGCGGCCCACCACCTCGTAGCCCAGCACGCAGGGCACGGGCGGTGCCTCGCGGTACAGGCCCTTCACGGCCATCACATCGGCGTAGTTCAGGCCGAAGGCTTCACTGCGGATGAGCACTTGGCCTGGCTTAGGTACAGGGTCGGGAAGTTCGCGCATGGCGAGCGCTTTGGCGGGAATGCCATGGGTTGTGAGCTGCCAGGCTTGCATGGGGGAAAGCTAAAGCAGGGGAAGAGCGTGGTTCAATGTGCGCGCTGCAAGCGCGCCGCGATCTTCGCCCGCGTTGCAACCGCGGGCGCGTGGTGGTTTTTAGACGGGCCGGAGGCCCTATTAAGGCACCCTCGCTCGGCAAAAAGCCGAGCGAATGCTCGCGGTGGAACACGTGAGCGAGTGCGGGAGAATTGCCGCATTGGCGAATTGCCAAATTCATGGGCCCGGAGCCCGTCCTTCCTCCACGGCCACCTCATACTCCACCACCAATTGGCGCATGCGGTCCATGTCCCCGCCATTGCCGATGCGCTCCAGCAGGTCGTGGTACACCGGCCAAGCGGCCTTGAACTTGGCCGAAGCCGACTTGGCATCATCGGCGGGAAAGCTTGCGGGCACAATGTTGCCCTGCAGATCGCGGCTCAGGTAGGCGGCATGGCCGAACTCGATGGTGGCGGCCTCGGTGGAATCGCGCTGCATGCGCAGGTGCGCCAAGCCGTTCTCCCAGTAGGCAATGGCTCCTTGGGCCATCAGGCGCACCGGCAGGCCGGCCTCCCGCTCGATCCGATAAAAGGCCCCCTGGTTCATAAACCCCCAGAGCTTGCGCGCCGGGATGCGTTGCCTGCGCCCGTCCTGCACATACACCACCACGAATCGGCCCCAGTGCGGCTCCACATCGATCGGGCCGCCAACAGGTTGGCCACGGTGCTCCGCGAAGTCGCCGTAGCTGCGGTACAGGAGGTTCTGTGCCGGGGCGGCAAGAGCGTAGCACAGGGCAGCAAGGAGCAGCGGGATGCGCATGTTCGAGGCAGTAACGAAAGGTAGGCTGCTGCGGGCTTGTCCGTGCAGGGCCCCGAGGCGGGTTATGAACGGAGCAACCTGCGCTTCGTCACGCTCCTGCCACGCACAGCACGAATTCCCCCTTTGGAGGGTGCTGCCGAAAGTGTTCCGCCAGCTGGGCCAACGTTCCGCGCAAGGTTTCCTCATGTACCTTGGTGAGCTCCCGGCTGATGCTCGCCGGGCGCTCCGCACCGAAGGCTTCCGCCAGCTCCATCAACGTGCGCGCCATGCGGTGCGGGCTTTCGTAGAATACCATGGTGCGTGGCTCCGTGGCCAGTTCCGCGATGCGCGTGCGGCGGCCTTTCTTCACCGGTAAAAAGCCCTCGAAGGTGAAGCGGTCGCAGGGCAGGCCGCTGTTGACCAACGCGGGTACGAACGCCGTGGGCCCGGGCAGCGTTTCCACCGCAAGGCCTGCTTTCACTGCTGCGCGCACCAGCAAAAAGCCGGGGTCGCTGATGGCCGGCGTGCCGGCATCGGTCACCAAGGCGAAGCATTCACCTGCCAGCATGCGCTGCACCAACCGCTCCGTTACCTGGTGCTCGTTGTGGATGTGGAAGGCGATGAACGGCTTGTTGATACCGAGGTGCTTCAGCAGCACACCGCTGGTGCGCGTGTCCTCGGCGATCACGGCGTCCACTCCGCCCAGCATGCGCACGGCCCGCAGGGTGATGTCCTCCAGGTTGCCGATGGGCGTGGGGACCAGGAAGAGCTTGCCGCCGGTGCCACCTGTGTTCAATATGATGGGATCCTTCATGGGGTGGAATGTGCGTCACCGAACCGGCTTGGCCATGGTGCGCCGGCCTCCACGTGCACTTATACCAGCCTTAGGCCCTTGATCCCCTTGAAATGCTTGGCGTTCAGGGTGAGCAGCGGTACATCATGCGCAAGTGCCGTGGCCGCGATCAAATGATCGGCCAAATGAACACCGTGTTGCGGCGTGATCGCGGTCATGATCTCTCGAAAATGCCTGCTCACCTCCATGCCAGAGGGGAGAATGGTGAAATTGTTTGTCATTTGCGCATGGTGCCTTTCGAATTCGGCCCTGTTCCGCGCACCGGCCAAGATCACCGCCATCACTACGTCACGGATAACTAGCTGTCTTCCTTCCATGCGGCCGGATGCCGCAAATGCCGCTTGTTCACGCCTCATGCGGCCGATCAGGATGCTGGTATCGATCAAGACCGGCTCCATGCCTTTTCCCGCAACTGTTCCAGGGTAATGTCCCGCCCCTCCCACACGCCATCGAGCCCTTCAAACGGATCCTTCTCCCGCTTCGCCTCACGCTCCACGAACTCCACGAACAACGCGCTGATGCTCTTCTTGCGCCTGCGGCTGAGCAAATGCGCCTTGCGCTTGAACTTGGGCGGCACGGATAAGGTAAGCTTTTCGGTCATGGCCCGTTTGATGATCCCACGTAAATGCTTCGCGTTACGTGCAGGATGCTAAAAGTACGTGATTCCAGGCTTGGCGCTGCGGACCCCGCTCACTTCATCCCCCCGATCAATGCCACCAGCGTTCGGTACAGCCCATCGAACTTGGTGAGCGGCAAGGTTTCCGAACGGTCATACACGTCGTGGTAGTGGCTTACGCCGCCCATGGTGTAGATGAAGATGGCCGGGATGCCCTTCTTGGCAAAGGGACAATGGTCGCTGTTGCAGGCAGGCCCCCGCGCCTTCACTTGGGGCAAGGCCTTGGTGCGGGTGTTGATGGTGAGCAGTTCGTTGTAGGCCTGTTGCTGTTCGGTGGCATTCACCACGGTGATGCCTTCCTCGCCGGTGCCGTTGAGGTCCAGGTTGATCACCAGTTTGACGCGGGCGAGGTCAAGCGGGCGGTCCACCACGAACCATTCACTGCCGCGCAGGCCGGCTTCTTCCCCGGCGAAGGCCACGAAGAGGATGTTGGTCTTGGCCCGGTGCTTCTTGAACCATTCGGCCAGGCTGAGCAGCATGCTCACGCCACTGGCGTTGTCGTTGGCCCCGGGGAAGAGCGCCTGGCCCATGCGGCCCAGGTGGTCGTAGTGGGCGGTGACCAGCAGCCAGTCCTTGCCCCTGCCCTTGGCCACGCCCCATACGTTGCGGGCGCGGTGCTTGGGGATGAAGCGGTTGGCCACTTGGATGGTGGCCATGGCGGCGGTGTCCGTGAGCAGGCCCTCGCGCACTTCAATGATGGCGTTGCGGGCCTGTGTGGAGGCCACGCTCCAGGTAAGTTTAGCGCCGCCCATGCGGATCACGGGCACCGTGCGGGAGAGTTCCTTTTCCAAGGCGGCATACAGCGCCAGCGTATCCGCATCGGTGGTTGGCGGGAAGTGCAGTACCACCGCATGGCCCATCACCACGCCCAAGGTCAAGGCCTTGCGCTCCGGGGTCAACAGGTCGCGCAGGGTGAGGTGCACCAGCCTGAAGGTGCCGTTGGCGGTGCCCGAGGCGGGGTCCACGAGAAAATCCACGCCGGGCTCCAGCTGCCGCCCGTCCACGGAAAAACGGATGCTGTCCGGGAAGGCGTTCACCGGAAAGGAGAACGGCTCAAAGCGGGTGCCGTTGAGCTTGGCCAGGCCGATGCGGTCGAACTGCTTGGCGATCCATTCGGCCGCCAGGCTGTCGCCGCCGTTCACGTAGCCGCGGCCGTGCATGGCCGGTCCGGCCAGGGTGTCCACAAAGCGCATGGCCCGCTCCCTCACCGGGGGCGGTTCCTGGGCCGTTGCGGCAGCCGCGATCAAGAGGGTGGCGAACAGCAGCGGTGCGCGCATCAGTGGAAGCGGCGTTGCAATAGGTCGGTGAACGCCGTGGTCACTTCCTCGGCCGGGGCCTTGGGCAGCTTGGCGATCACTTCGTTGTTGAAGTAATGGTGCGCGGCGTCCGCGGCGTTCATGGCATTGAGGGCGTCCAGTGCATCTTCATAGCGCTTGCGGTCGCCACCGAACAGTTCGGCCACGAACCAGAACTTCTGGCTGAGCGCGATGGCCTTGCGCAGGTCGGCCACCGGCGCCTGCTCCAACTTGTCCGCCACGGTAACGGGGCGATCCACCGGGGAGAGCGGTGCGGCCTTGCCGCTTTCGGGTTTGGCGGCGGGTTGCTTGCCGGCTCTTTCCGCAGCAACCGGTGCTTCCGGCAACGGGCCTGCCACGTCCGGTGGCGCCGCGTGCTCCGTTTCGGCGATCGCGTCGATCAACGAGGTTTGCTGGGGGTGCACTTCCGGCGGGCGGGTATCCAAGCGGATGGCGGCCATGGGCGGCACCGAGGCCGCAGGCGGGGCAGCGGGCTCCGGTGCCGGAGCTGCAATGCCTGCGGTCACCGCCGTTTCACGCGCCTTGTGCCGCAGCACCACAAATCGTTCGTACACGGCCTGGGCGTTTTCCGTGCACCGCTCCAGCTCCTCCAAGTCCAGCTTTCCCAGCTCCAGCCGGCCCATCGCTTCCTGGAGGGAGCGGATCAGCTCATTCATCCGTACTGGTGATCGTGGCTGCGGCATGGCATGGGGTCAGGGGCCTGCGAAATTCGTTAATTTCGTGCCGCTTACAAAAAAAGGACCGGCAGCGACGCTTCCGGCAACCGGCCCAGCCCTCCCTTCGATGTTCCTGGAACAACGCGCCAGCCTCCACCCGCGCAGGGGCTGGATCGAAGTGGTGTGCGGCAGCATGTTCTCCGGCAAGACCGAGGAACTGATCCGCCGCATGCGGCGCGCCGAATACGCCAAGCAGCAGGTGGGCATCTTCAAACCCGCCACCGACAACCGCTACCACGACAGCGATGTGGTAAGCCACGACAAACGCATCATCGCCAGCACCCCCGTGCCCCACAGCGCGGCCATCCTGCCCTTGTCCGCCGGGCTGCAGGTGGTGGGCATCGATGAAGCCCAGTTCTTCGACGAGGCCTTGCCCCGCGTGTGCGAACAATTGGCCAACAGCGGCGTGCGCGTGATCATCGCCGGGCTCGACATGGACTTCCAGGGGCGGCCGTTCGGGCCCATGCCGCAACTGCTGGCCATCGCCGAATACGTCACCAAGGTGCACGCCATCTGCCTGCACTGCGGTGAACTGGCCCACTACAGCCATCGCACCACCGGCAGCGATCGGCTGATCCTGCTGGGCGAGACCGAAAGCTACGAGCCGCTCTGCCGCCAGTGCTACCAAGCGGCACGCGCGGAAAAGGACGGCAAGCGGAACACCCTGTTCAGTTGATGCCAGCAGCACCATTGGCCAGCGCTTTGGCCGCCGCCGCCGGCGGCACGCTGCTCGGACCCGACCGGCCCGTCCATCAACTGGCCATCGATTCGCGCCAGCCCCTCGAGCCTGCGGGCACCCTCTTCATCGCCCTGGAGGGAAAGCACCACAACGGCCATCGCTATTTGCCCGAGCTGCGCGAACGCGGGGTGCAAGCTTTCCTGGTGCGCCAGGGTGCGGTGCAGGCCCTTCCCGGCGATAGCCTGATCGCCGTGCCCGACACGCTGCGGGCCTTGCAGGACATCGCCGCGTGGCACCGCGCACAGTTCAACCTGCCCGTGGTGGGCATCACCGGCAGCAACGGCAAGACCGTGGTGAAGGAATGGCTGAACCAACTGCTGGCCCCAGAGGAACGCATCGTGCGCAGCCCCGGCAGCTGGAACAGCCAAGTGGGCGTGCCGCTGAGCGTGTGGGCCATCGACGGCACGCACACGCTCGGCCTCTTCGAGGCGGGCATCAGCGAGCCGGGCGAGATGGACGCGCTGGCGCGGATCATCGCACCGGACGTCGGCATCTTCACCAACATCGGCCCGGCGCACGGCGCGCACTTCGCCAGCGATGCGGCCAAGGCCGACGAAAAGGCCAAGCTCTTCCGCCGCGCCAAAACCGTGGTGTTCTGCAGCGACCACGCCGCGGTGCGCGAGGCGCTGAACAAGCTGCCCGGCGTGCAGCTGCTGGGCTGGGGGCGCAAGCACGATGCCGACCTGCGCATCGTGGAAGAACACGCCAACGGCGACCGCAGCACACTGCAACTGCGTTGGAAAAATGAGCCGTTCCCCGTTGAACTGCCCTTCAGCGATGCGGCCTCGGTGGAGAACGCGCTGCACTGCATCACGCTGATGCTGCACTTGGGACGCAACAGGGAACAGGTGGCCGAACGCGTGCGGCAATTGCGGCCCGTGAGCATGCGGCTGGAAACACTGCCCGCGCTGAACAACGGCACCCTGCTGAACGACGCCTACAGCAACGACCTCGCCTCGCTCACCATCGCCCTAGGCCAACTGGCGCGCACGGCCGCCGGGCGCACCAAGCTGGTGGTGCTCTCGGACATTGCCGACAGCGGCGAGGCCCCGGAGCAACGGCATGCGCACATCACCGGGCTGCTGCGTTCGGCCGGCGTGGAACACGTGATCGCCATCGGCCCCGCCATGCGCGAACACGCCGCGCTGTTCCCGGCGGGAACACGCTTCTTCGACGATGCCGTTGCGTTGCTGCACGCCTTGCCGGAGCCTCCGGTGAACGGCGCCGTGACGTTGGTGAAGGGTGCCCGCAGCTTCGGGCTGGAACGCGTGGTGGCGCGCTGGGAGGAACGCACGCACGGCACGGTGATGGAGGTGGACCTGGAGGCCATGCGCCACAACTTGAACCACTACCGTGAGCTGTGCGGGCCGCAGGTGCGCATCATGGGCATGGTGAAGGCCGGCGGTTACGGCAGCGGCGCAGTGGAGATGGCGCGCTTCCTTGCGCACGAACAGGTGGCCTGGCTCGGCGTGGCCTACGCCGACGAGGGCATTGAGCTGCGCCGCCAGGGCGTCCGCACGCCGGTACTGGTGATGAACCCCGAGCCGGTGCCCATGGAAACTTTGCACCGCTACCAGCTGGAAGCCGAGGTGTACGATGCATGCTCACTGAAAGCAGCCATGGACTTCGCGGCACACGTGCCGGATGCGCCGGCCGTACACCTGAAGTTGGATACCGGTATGCACCGCTTGGGCTTTCTGCCCGAGGACCTGCCCGAACTGCTGGAAGCGCTGCGTAGCACGAAGCACCTGCGCGTGGCCAGCATCTTCTCACACCTGGCCGCCAGCGAAGACCCGCAGCACGATGCCTTCACACGCGGGCAGATCGCGCTCTTCCGGGAGTTGTCCGCGCAGCTCGCCGGTGCGCTGGGCTACGCCCCCCTGCTGCACATCGCCAACTCCGCCGCCGCCACGCGCTTCCCCGAAGCCCGGTTGGACATGGTGCGCCTGGGCATCGGCCTGCATGGCATCGGTGCGAACGCGCAAGAGACCGCCCTGCTGCGACCGGTGGAAACGCTGCGCACGGTGATCGCCCAATTGAAGGAACTGGCCGCAGGCGAAAGTGTGAGCTACGGCCGAAAAACCATGCTCACCAAGCCGGCCCGCATCGCCGTGCTGCCCATCGGCTATGCCGACGGGCTTTCACGCCGCCTCGGCGAAGGCCGCGGCCGCGTGTGGGTCCACGGCCAGGAAGCGCGCACCGTAGGCGCAGTGTGCATGGACATGTGCATGGTGGACGTTACCGGCATCCCTTGCGCAACGGGCGATGATGCCTTTGTGTTCTCCCCTCAGCACCCTGTGCAGGATTACGCACGCGACCTCGGCACCATTCCCTACGAAGCGCTCACCAGCATCAGCCCCAGGGTGAAAAGGGTGTTTGTGAGGGAGTGAAGGAATCTCCTTCCGCCAGTTGTAGTTCCTGCACCGTGCGTTGGTGAAGTAGCGACCGGCTATTCGGCCTTCCGCGTCTTCTCCCCCAGCAGGTCCATCAGCCGGTCGGCGAGCTTGTGCAGCAATGCGATGTGTGCATCGTACTGCGCGGCTATCCGGTCCAGTACCTCCTGCGGCACCACGTGCACCGTGTTATGGTATGCGCCATTCGCCCCGTGCTCCACTTTGCTGTCATGCACGTGCAGCACAAATGGATCAGGGCTGAGCAACCATTCCATGCTCACCTTGTACAACTCCGCCACTTTGCGAAGCTCCCCGATGTGGATCCGGTCCTCATCCTTTTCCCAGCGGCTCACCGTGGGCTGCGCCACGCCCAGCGCCTCGGCAACGAACTGCTGCGTGTAATTGTGCGCGGCCCGCAGGATGCGCAGTTTCGAACCCATCAGGATCCCATTCTCCGCTTCCACGCCAGGATTTCGCATGATGCGCCAAAACTATTCACCAGCGGCATATTTTATTCAGGATAGGCCCTTGTTATGGGATCGGCCCCCGAAACCTTCGCTTCACCGTAGCGAAGTTTCTGCGGCTCATGGAAGTTCAGGCATCCACCCAAACCCCCATACCAATGCAGATCGATATACCAAGTTCACCGGCACGGAACATGCACCGGGCGGCCACCCTGTTTCTTTCCACCTCTCTGGCATGCGGCATGGCCCTCGCCCAATACATACCGCCGGATCACTTGGGCGGCGAGCACCAAGGCACGGACGTGCTGCGCAAGAACAATGGGCAGGTGTATGATACCGACGGCAACCAGCGGCGCGATGTGAAAGCCTATTTTGAAGGTTCGCCCGTGGGCATCTACCTTCGGGATTCCAGCCGGGTATCCTTTACCTACGCCACGATGTTCATGGACAGCGCCATTGCGGACACCTCCTACCGGGTGGACATGGCCTTCAGCGGGGCAAAGCCCAAGAACCCGCAGTTGCTGCTGCCAGCGCCGGGCCTGGCCAATTACTATCGCGGCGAGCATGCCACGGAATTAGTGCCCGCGTACTACCGGGGCATTTACAAGGAGGTGCTCTACCGCATCGACATGCACCTGTACGCCAGCAATGGCGGGCCGCGCATGGCCTTCGTGGTGCGCCCCGGCGGCAATCCCTCGGCCATCAAACTGATGTTCAACGGGCAGGACAGCTTGGGCATCGATTGGCTGGGTTCCTTGAATGTGTACCTCAGCGGCAAATGGGTGGAACTGAAACAGGCCACCGCCTACCAAGTGACCAGCGGCGGGACCATGGTGGATGTGCCTTGGACTCCGCAATGGGTGCATGAGAACGGCACTGTATACGCCACGCTCAGCTTCGGGGATTATGACCCTGCATTACCCTTGGTCCTTCAAATTGGATACGCAGCCATGGGCGGCGGCGGCCCGGACCAGCGCGACATGAACTGGAGCACCTACGTGGGCGGCGCTGGCGATGACGAACTGACCTGCGTGGAAACGGATGAAAATGGCAATGCCTATACCTGCGGGCACACGTTGGCTGCTGATTTTCCGGTGGATCCGGGAAATGCGCACTATGATCCGTTCATTGGCGATTTTGCAGGCCATGATGATGCCGTGATCATGAAGTTTGACGGCCCCAGCAAGCGCGTGGAATGGGCTACTTATTACAACGGCGTGGTGCCCAGCCCGGTTATCAACCCGAACCCGGATGAACTCCATGCCCGCACCGAGGCCCGCAAACTGGCCGTGTACACGTGGCCCAACCCCGATAAGCAATATGTCTTCGCCACCGGCGTGACCAATTGCGCGGATTTCGCCTCTGACGCAAATAGTCAGTCCATTTTTTCAAGTGCCTTCCAAGAGGGGTACAGCGGTGGGCGTACCCGTATGTGGGTGGCGGCATTTACGAAAGAGCAAGGAGTGCGACATTGGGCCACTACCCACGGGCAGGGCAATGGCCAGTACGATAGCCGGGAAGAGGGCTTGGCCATCGCCATCAACCAGGCGGGCCAGTTGGCCGTGGGCGGCCGCCTGCACCGCACAGTAAACTACAGCGTGGCCAACCCGGTGTTCCCCGTGGTGACGCCTGCGGGTGCCTACAACCACAGCGGCAATACCGGCGGGGCCTTCATCATGTCCTTCAATGCGGATTTCACCATCCGCTGGGCAAGTACCTTGGGCAACTATGACCAGGTGGCCTACACCCAGCTCACCGACCTGCGGTATGAATCCACCGGACGCTGGTTGTGGTTCACCGGCATCAGTTCCGGGAACCTCTCCACACTTGACCTTGTGTCGCCCACGGGCAGTTACTCCAACCAATTCGGAACGGTGATGGTCGGGGAGTTCAATATGATCACCGGGCCAGGCTTGGCCTACTGCACCCGCTGGGGCGGTGGTCCCATCACGGACCCCTCCAGCCTGGCTTATGGCCTGGACTTTGACGGCAAGTACATGTGGGTGGTGGGCGGCACCCGGCGGTCCGCCGTTACGGAAGCGGATGCACCGTTGCCCACTGGCCCCTCCACCATTTACCACAGCTTGGTGAACGCCAGCGACCCACCGCCCGGCAACCCCTGCGACGGCTTTATCCTGAAGTTTGACGTTGCGCAGCACACCCTCCTGTACGGCACGCTGATCGGCGGCAACAAGTATGACATGCTGCTGGACGTGGGCCATGATGCGGATCATGTGTATATCACAGGCGAAAGCCGCAGCACCGGCGGCTTTGCGACGGACCTGAGCCCCTTGCGCTACTTCCAACCCATGAACAGCAACGTGAACACCCGCGATGCGGTGGTGTTGGCCATCCGTTCAGGCGATGCGGCCCCGGAGATGATGTGGCGCACCGCGTATGGCGGCACCGCCAGCGAGCGTGGTTGGGGCATTGCCGGCAGCATGGCGCAGCCTAGCGATGTGTACCTAGTGGGCGGTGCGGCTTCCCAGCCTTTCCAACTGTTCCCGCTCCATGAGTTCAGCACCACCAGCACGCTGGACTATTACCAGCCCCTGAATCTCTCGGGCGCGGGTGCCAGCGGTTCGCTCAATTCCTGGTACCGGTTTGAATGGGGCCTTGATTTCGAGAACGGCACCTTGGGGTTTGCTTCCCCCGAGGCCAGTTACCAGGGGCACGATGGGTTCATCGCCTCCTTTGCGGCCTACCATCCCGTTGGTGTGTGGGAACAGGAGGGAAATGTTTCCGGTAATGGATTGCTTGTCACACCGCTGCCCGGATACGGCCAATGGGCAGTACACTTCCCCAATGCCGGGGAATGGAAGCTGATGGCCTTTAACGCCGCAGGCCAGGTTGTGGGGGATTGGCCATCCCACGGCACTTCCACGACAGTGGACCTTACTGGACTGGCTCCAGGCATATACTTGCTGCAGGCAATGACAGCGACCGGCAAAACGCTAAGCACCAAGCTGGCCAAGCCATGAAACGGATTGTTGGAGTTGCCACCGCCGCACTGCTCAGTGCGGCGGTGGCCAACGCCCAGTACTGGAAGGCGCTGGGCAAGGGAACCATCGGCCCAACTGAAATTCAAACGCTGTACGGAGATAGCAGCTCCAATAGTCTGCTTGCGGGAGGCACGTTCATGTGGATCATGAACGAAAACGATACCGTGCTTGGCATGGGCCAAGCTGCATGGGATGGAACCAGGTGGGATAGCGTAGCCACGCGGATACAACCTATTTCTGGAAACAATTCAACCAATCAAACGCATTGGTTTCTGCGCTTTGAAGGGCGGTTGTATGCGTGCGGCTTCTTTGGCTTTCAAAATTCGGATGGCACATGGAACAACAACTTGGCCAGACTTGATGAGGTTAACCAGCATTGGGAGAACTTGGGGTGTAACTATCAATTCATGACCGGCCTTACAACACTGGTCCCCAAGCAACCCCAAACCACTCTTTACGCCACGGGCTACATGGGCAGCATCTGCGGCTACCCGGAAAGTTGTGTGTTCCGCTATGATGGCAGTGCCTTCCATGTGTGGGAGCCCTTCAACCTGATCCCAGACGGGAACGACAACTACGTAGGCACCATCTTCGATTTCCAGGGCAAGACCTACATGACCTGCAGTCTGCCGGACCCGGTGGACGGTTCGGGCTTCGTGAGCTTTCTGCGCTGGAACGGCTCTATTTGGGAGCATGTGCCCGGCTGGAACACTTTGAGCCCCATCAAGGAGATACTCATACACGATGACACGCTTTACGTGGCGGGCACCTTCTCCCTTGCGGACGGAGGACCGGGCAATTTGGTGGCCGCCTTCAGCAATGACCAGTGGAACAACATGGATGGAGGACTCCAGTATCTCTGGGCACCCATGAGTGGAGCGGCCCTCGACCTCGAGTGGTTTCATGGCGAGCTTTGGGCAAGCGGGTTTTTCAACCGGGCCTCAGACATGCCGGCCAGTAGCATAGCCAAGTGGAACGGCCACCAATGGTGTGTACCTCCAGGCGATTTCCGGCAGACCAATTACAATGAAATAGCCAGACTGGTGGACATGACGGTGTGGCGCGACAGCCTGTATGTATGCGGCAGCATAGCCTATATTGATTGGCAGCCGGCTTATCAAGTGGCGCAATGGATCGGCGGCGATGCGATGGGGGATTGCAGCACGGTGGGGATGGATGAAGCAGGTGGGCAAGTGGGCCATTTAACGGCCACTCCCCTGCCTGGAGGCACCGCATGGCGTGTGCAATTCCCGTACGCGGGCAACTGGGTGCTGGATGTGTATGATGCGCTGGGACGCCACATCATGCAAAACCACAGCAATGGCAAGGCCATGGAGTTGAACCTACCCGCTGGCCCCGCCGGTGTATTGATACTGCGGGCCTGTGGCGAGGAGGGTACAATCTACCAAGCTAAACTATTGAGGCCATGAAGTGCATCACTTACCTGATCCCATTTGCGCTCATCGTTCACCAGGCCAAAGCGCAACCCTATTGGAGCGCTGTAGGCATGGGGCCCACAGGCATAGGCACATCGGAGGTAAGGAGCCTCTTCAATGATCCAGTTTCAGACCGCCTGCTGGCAGGCGGCATCTTTTTCAAGATGGCGAACCAGGAAGATACGGTGTGGGCTTTTGGCCAAGCGGCTTGGAACGGGCACCGGTGGGACAGCATAGCTGCGCGTATATCCGGCGGAAGCGACGAATTCGCCCCGGAAACGTATTGGTTTCTTCGTTACCAGGGAAGCCTCTATGCGTGCGGCGATTACGCCTTTAGCACACCCAACGGGTTCAACATGGGTTTCGCCAGATTAAACGAACAGGCAATGCAATGGGAAGCATTGGAGTGCAACAACACTTTGCCAAGTGGTCTGGGCCTGCTTGTTCCGAAAGAACCGCAAGACACCCTGTACGCCACAGGATACGATGGCGTGCTCTGTGGCCTGTTCCCTCCCACGTGCGTGTACAGTTACGATGGCTCTTCATTCCAACGGTGGGCGCCATTCGATTTGATCCCGGACACTCCCAACCGCGTTGTCTCCTCTATATTCAAGTTCAATGGAATGACATACATGGCCGGCGCTTTTGCCGATCCTCTGGGCCAGGGGACCATCAACCTGATCCGCTGGAACGGCACCGCTTGGGAGCATGTGCCTGGCTGGAACAATATTCCGACCACCATCACGGACTACTCTATCCATGATAATTTGCTGTACTTGGCCGGTGACTTTCTTGAAGTGAACGCAGGGCCCGGAAATCTTGTAGCCAGTTTTGATGGTACATCCTGGAACAACTTGGGCGGTGGGCTGGGTTGCGTCAACTGCTGGTCCGCCAATTCCGTCAATGCGCTACAGTGGTTCCATGGTGAACTTTGGGCCTGCGGCATGTTTGACCGTGCCATGGACCTACAAGCCCATAGTATTGCCAAATGGGATGGACAACGATGGTGTGTTCCTCCGGGAGATTTTTACCATACGGGCATGGGTCTTGCCAAACTCTATGACATGGCTGTATGGCGGGACAGCCTGTTTGTATGCGGACTGTTCAATCTTTTAGACGGGGCACCGGCCTACCAGGTGGCCAAATGGATCGGTGGGGCTACAGTAGCGGAATGCAGCACGGTGGGGCTTGACGAAGCGCATAAGCAGGACCCCCAATTGGAAGTTGTGCCCTTAATGGAACCCGGCCTATGGCGCATACAGTTGCCAGACCTTGGTGTATGGACTTTGGACGTTTTTAATGTGACGGGAAGGCAGGTTGGACAGTGGCAGGCAAATGGAGTTATGGTGATGGACTTAAGTGCGCGATCACCCGGCATGTACTTGCTACGGGCCACCGGGTCCACGGGTGCCTTGCGAAGTACGAAGTTGGTGCGGCCATAACGACCGTTTCCTATACGGCCTGCACCGCACATTGGATCTCGAAGATGGGCAATTCCAACATGAACGAACTTCAATGCCAACCGGAAATGCCATGAACACTGCACACCATCCCGCAATGATCTTTGGCCCATGCTGCATATCATTGGTATTAGCGGGAGGCTGCGTTTCCCCGGTCCTGCCCTTTAGTGCAAAGTGAAGAAGCCCTTCGGCTTTCCAAGGCTGAAGGCTGCTTATGCCGCCACAGGCCACGGACGCCCGGCTTCCTGCGTCTATTTTTGAGCCATGCGATCCTTCCTTGCCCCAGCTGTTTTGTGCGTGCTTGCCTGCCTGGTTTCCGTGCTCGCCCATGCCCAAGCCCCCATTGTTGCCGGCGATGCACTGGTAATGCTGCGACCCCATGTTTCCGCGCACCAGGTGGCGGAAGACTTGGCCCGGGTGCATGGAGCGCCCACCAAGCTCCACGTGGAAGAAGAGGTCTCCGCGCCGCTGCGGGCCTGGCTCTTCAAGTTCGATACGGCGGCCCTGGGCCAGACCGCCATGCTGCGCGCCCTGCGCGCGCATCCCGGCGTGCAGCTGGCGCAGAACAACCACCTCATCGCGGAGCGCAACACGCCCAACGACCCGCAGTTCGCCTCGCAGTGGTGGCACCAGAACATCCAGAGCGAGCTGGCCTGGGACATCACCACCGGCGGGGTGACGGCCACGGGCGACACCATCGTGGTGGCCATCATCGAGCAGGCCAGCCTCACCCACCCGGACCTGGCGGCCAATGCCTGGATCAACCATGGCGAGATCGCCAACAACGGCGTGGATGATGACGCCAACGGCTACGTGGACGACGTGCGCGGTTGGAACCCCTCCGCCCAAAACGACGCCGTGTACAACGGATCGCACGGCACCCAGGTGGCCGGCATGATCGGCGCGGTGGGCAACAATGCCGACATGGTGGTGGGCGCCAACTGGCACGTGAAGATGATGCCCGTGCACTACCAGAACACCCTGGAGTCGAACGTGCTGGCCTCTTACACCTATCCGTTGGTGATGCGCCGGCTTTACAACAGCACCGGCGGGCTGCAGGGCGCATTCGTGGTGGCCACCAACGCCAGCTGGGGCGTGGACGGCGGCCAGCCCGAGGATGCCCCGCTGTGGTGCGCCATGTATGATACCCTGGGCACGGCCGGCGTGCTCAACTGCGGCTCCACCACCAACAACAACGTGAACGTGGACGTGGTGGGCGACCTGCCCACGGCCTGCCCCAGCGATTACATGATCAGCGTTACGGCCACCAACAGCAACGACATGCGCACCTTCTCGGGCTGGGGGGCCACCACCGTGGATGTGGGCGCCCCGGGTGAAAACGTGCTCACCACCACGATCAACGGCAGCACGGGCACCACCAGCGGCACCAGCTTTGCCGGCCCGCTCACCGCCGGGGTGATCGCGCTGATGTACAGCGTGCCCTGCCCCAGCTTGGCCACCTTGGCGCACACCGACCCCACCGAAGCCGCCCTGCGCGTGCGCCAGGCCCTCTTCGATGGCGTGGACCAAGTGGGCAACCTGCCGGGCAATACCGTTACCGGCGGAAGGATCAACTCCTTCAACAGCGTGCAACTGCTGATGGACAGCTGCGATGCCTGCCCGGCGCCGTACAACCTGGCGGCCACCAGCGACGCCATCGGCTCGGCCACCCTGAGCTGGAGCGCGCTGCCGGGCACCTATACCCTGCGCTATCGCCAGCAGGGTGCCGGCAGCTGGACCACGCTGAACGGGCTCACTTCCTTCAGCCAAGCGATCAGCGGCCTGGCCACATGCCAGGTGTATGAATTCCAGATGGCCGCCGATTGCGGCGAGGGCACGGGCGACTTCGGCATGACCTACCAGTGGACCAGCGAGGGGTGCTGCACCGCACCGATCACCATCACCGCCACGGCCGCCGATACCACCAGCGGCACGGTGGCCTGGAGCACCGTGCTGGCTTCCACCAACTACGACCTGCGCTACCGCGTATCGGGCACCACGGCGTGGACCGAGATCAACGGCCTCAACGGCAACAGCACCACCCTGGCCGGGCTCACCGCGTGCACGGATTACGAAGTGCAAATGCGCAGCAGCTGCGGCGGCACCTTGGCCGAATGGTCGGCCATCGCACCCCTGCACATCCCGGGCTGCGGCCAATGCGTGGAAGGCGTGTTCTGCCCCAGCGAAGGAGATGACACCAGCTACGAGTGGATCGCCCTGGTGCACGTCAACGGGATCAACCGCAGCTCGGGCAACGACGGCGGCTACGCCGGCATCAGCGTCACAGGCCAAACCACCGAGCTCACCATCGGCGCATCCTACCCCGTGGAGTTTGCTCCCGGCTACGCCTTCTTCAACTACCAGGAATCCTTCACCTTGTGGTTCGACCTTGACCATGACGGGCAGTTCACCACCTCGGAACGGCTCTTCCAGAACTTCACCTCGGAGACCACCCCGCTGCAAGGCACCATCACCATACCGGCCTCCGCCACCCCCGGCAAGGTGCGCATGCGCGTGCTGATGAAGGACAGCTCCCACCCGGCCAGCGGCTGCCTGGAATATTCCTACGGCGAAACCGAAGACTACTGCGTGACCTTGGTGGACCAGTGGATCGGCGTGGGCGAGGCGCCCGCGCAGCTTCCGGTCCGGCTCTACCCCCAGCCGGCCGATGAAGTGCTCCACCTCGCCGTGGAAGCCGCCGGAACCTTGCAACTGGCCGTTACGGACATGACCGGGCGGACCGTGCTGGAACAGGCCGTGAACGGCAGCAATGCCGTATTGGGCACAGCGCAACTGGGCGCCGGCATGTACCAATACCGGTTGGAGCAGCACGGCGCCCTGGTGGCACGCGGCAACTTCATGGTGGTGCACTGAAGCGCAGCCGCAACGCAATGCCCCCACCGGGGGCTCCAACCTGCGCCCGGCCCGGCGCCAGCTACCTTCGGCGCCGTGGAACTCTCTGCGGTCATCATCACTTTCAACGAGGAGCGCAACATTGCGCGGTGCCTGGCTTCCCTGAAGGACGTGGCCGACGACATTGTTGTTGTGGATTCGTACAGCACCGATGCCACGGAACGGATCGCCCGCGAACACGGGGCGCGCTTTGTGCAGCACAAGTTCGAGGGACACATCGAGCAGAAGAACTGGGCCATCACGCAAGCCCGCTATCCGTGGGTGCTTTCGCTTGATGCGGACGAGGCCTTGGACCCTGTGCTGCAAGCAGAGGTGCTGCGGGTGAAGCACGGCGCACAGGCCGACGGCTACACCATGAACCGCCTGACGAACTACTGCGGCCGGTGGATCCGCCATGGCGGTTGGTACCCGGACACGAAACTGCGCCTGTGGGACAGCCGCAAGGGCAAGTGGGGCGGCACCAACCCGCACGATCGATTCGAGCTGGATCCGGGGGCACGCATCGCGCATTTGAAAGGCCACCTGCTGCACTACAGCTTCTATACGGTGGCGGAACACGGGCGGCAAGTGGAGAAATTCGCCGCCATCGCCGCGAAGGCGGCCCATGCCAAAGGCAAGCGTCCGGGCCCGCTCCAGGCGGTGTTTTCGCCGGTATGGAGGTTCGTGCACGGCTACCTCATCCGCGGCGGTTTCCTGGACGGTGGCGCGGGCTTCACCATTGCGCGGTTGAGCGCCCGCGCCAAGCGCCTGAAATACACCGAGCTGGCACGCTTGAACAGAAAAAGGCCATGATGCCGCGCGTGATCCACCTGAGCACGGCCCGTACCTGGCGCGGCGGGGAGCAGCAAGTGGCCTACCTCGTGGAAGAGTTGCACACGATGGGCGCTGCGCAATTGGTGGTCTGCGCCAGTGGATCGCCCATGGAATCCTTCTGCAACAAGATCGGCATGGCCCACCGCACCTTGGGCTTCCGCGCTTCCTTCGACCCCCTCAATGCCCGCCGCTTGGCAGGCATTGCACGCACTTGGCGGGCAGACCTGCTGCACACGCATGACTCCCACGGCCATACGGCCGCGATCCTGGCCAACACGCTCTTCGGCATGCACCTGCCGTTGGTGGTGAGCCGCCGCGTGGACTTCCCCATCAGCAGCAGTTTCAGCGCGCGCTGGAAATACGGGCACTCCTCGGTGAAGCGCATCCTGTGCGTGAGTGATGCCATCAACGCCATGACCGCACCGGCCTTGAAGCGGCCCGGAGTGTTGCGCACAGTGCATTCAGGCATCGACCCCGCGCGCTTCGCCGCCGGTGCCGACGGCAGGTTGCGCACGGCATTGCACCTGGACCCCGGCGTGCCGCTGGTGGGCAATGTGGCGGCACTGGCCCCGCACAAGGACCTGTTCACCTTCATCCGCATGGCCGCGGTGGTGCATGCCCAAGCGCCCGGCGTGCGCTTTGTGCTGATCGGCGAGGGCGAGCTGCGGGCCCGGTTGGAAGCGGCCGCGCAGCAGGCAGGCCTCGGGGCCGTGCTCCAATTCACGGGCTTCCGCAAGGATGTGGACCGGCTGCTGCCCGAACTGGACGTGATGGCGATGACCTCGCGCACCGAGGGCCTGGGCACCTCCATCCTGGATGCTTTCGCCGCCCGTGTGCCGGTGGTGGCCACCGCCGCCGGGGGCATTCCGGAACTGATCACCGACGGGGAGACGGGCCTGCTGCGGCCCGTGGGCGATGATGCCGCATTGGCGCAAGCGGTGATCGCCGTACTGCACGACCGGGCCTTGCGCGACCGCCTGGTGCAGGGCGCCACTGCCAAGCTGCAGGGCTTCACGCGGCAGGCCACGGCCCGGGCCACGCTGCACGAATATCACTCCGTGCTGGCGGAGCTGCGCGGCGCGGCGAACACGAACAGCGCGTAGTATAGCGCGAAGAAGGTGGCTCCGGGCTGGGTTTCCAGCGTGTCCTCGCTCAGGCAGGAAAGCAGGAAGATGATGGCCCAGGCCGTGAACAGTGGATGGCCGAACGCCCGGTTGCGCACTGCGGGCCACCACCAGCAGAACAGGCTCCAGAGCAGGCCGAACGCGCCGAAGCTGATCAAGAGCGTGAGGTACTCGTTGTGCGCGCGCAAGCGCCACCTTTCGTGCAGCGGGCTGCGCAGCTGCACGAAGGCTTCGTTGAAGGCCCGCTGCGTATCGCCGGTGCCCACGCCAACAAGCCAATGTTCCCGGGCAATGTGCAGCCCGGCGCGGGCGAACTCCAGCCGCATGGTCACCGAATGTCCGTTGGGGTCGCCCGTGGTGCGGTACACGTCCAGCTCGTACAACACCTGCTCCAGGCGTGCACGCAGGGCACCCTGCCGGCCCTCCACCACACTGGTCATGCCCTGTTCGATGCGCCTCACGTCCTGTGGTGCCAACGCCTGCACCCCGGTGGAGTCCTTGCGCAGGTCCATGCTGGCCAGGTAGCGGATCAGGGTGGAACGGAGCGGCTGGCCCAGGCCATCCTTGCCGTCGAAGTTGAACGTGCTGCGGCGTTCCCAGGTGCGTTTGAGCTCCTTGTCCGCCACATTGATCCACACGTAATGGCCGTTTTCCAGCTGCGGGTTGCGCAGGTCGTGGTAGTACACTTCGCCCCCGGCACTGGCGCGGTCCAAGTATTGCAACAGCGCGGGATCGTGGCGGGAATAGCCCAGCCACACGGAAAGCAGGAAGGCGGCCGCGCCGGCCACTCCGGCCAACAACAACACCGCCCCCGCCCAACGCCATTGGCCGGTTCCGTGGCGGAGCTTCCGCCAGGCGCCGTAGAGCGCCAAGGACACCAGCACCAGCAATGGCGCCAGGCTGCTGAGCAAGGCCAGAAAGCCAAGGCATTGGGCCACCCCCAGCAGGTGGGCGGCACGCTCTGCCGCACGCTGCGGCCAGTAGTGCACGAACACGGCCATGCTGAAGCAGAGCATGAGCCCCAGGCGGATGTGGCTGATGAACGGTGAGAGCTCGCGGTATTGGCCCAGGGCCATCACCTCATGGCGCAAGGCCAGGCATGCCAACGTGCTGGCCGTTGCGCTCCACGCCCCAAGCAGCAACACGTGCTTGAGCTGCCGGGCCGACAAGCGGGGCACCGTGCCGAGCACCAGGCCGAAGACGGGCACCGGCAAGAGGATGCGGCAGAGGTCCACGCCCCATTTCAGGTCGCTGGTCCAGGCCAGGCCGAGCACGTGCAGGCCGAAGAAGGAGAGGAAGACGGCGCTTTCGCGCGTGGTGAGGGCTTGTTTGAACCGCCGGCCCAAAGCGCGTTGCGCAACGCCTTCCCAGAGCCAATTGCCCACGAGGATGAACTGGGAGATGCTCAGCAACGATTCGGACCAAGGCATTGCCGCCAATGCCATGGCGATGGCGCCGAGGTGCACTTGCCGATGGATGCTGCCCTTCATGCGGGGCCGGGCGCAGGGGCCGCCGTGATCAGTTGGTCTTGTAGGTGCCGGCCAACACCTCCTTGTACGCCGGGCCGTTCAATACGCGCAACGCCTCCAGCACCACGGGGTCGGTGGCGAGCATGGCCTTGGCGCGGCCGGTCTGGAAATAATAGCGCCCCACGATCTCGGCCTTCAGCACTTCCTCGATCTCCGGCCGGAAGCGGTTGAGCACTTCCATTTGGTCGGGGTTGAGCTCGGTGCGCAAGGCATCGATGGCGCCTTTCGCCTGATCGTAGTAGCGTTCCTTTTGGGCGTCGGCCACCAGCTTGTCCAAGTCGTCCAGGCTGGAGGTGGTGTAGGCGAATTTCCGTTCCTTGACAAACTGCAGGAACTGCCCGAAGAGCTCGTCGCTGATGGCGAAGGTGCCCGCCGGGGCGATGGACGGGTGCTGCCATTGGAAGCGGTTGGCGAAATCGAAGAAGAGGTCTTCACCGTACAGGCCCAGCACCACTTTGGGCATTTCGGGCAAGTCCACGCCTATGTCCGGAGCGATGCCGCGCCCGTCGTACACGGTGCGGCCATTGGCTGTTTTGAAGGCGCGGATGGTGGAATCGGCCTTGATCACGGCCATGCCGGTGCTGTCGTGGTGGGCGTAATCCACCTTTTGGATGCAGCGGCCGCTGGGGATGTAGTACTTGGCCACGGTCACCTTCAGCTTGCTGTTGTAGAAGAGGTCGCGGGTTTGCTGCACCAGCCCCTTGCCGAAGGTGCGCTGGCCCACTACCACGGCGCGGTCGAGGTCTTGGAGGGCGCCCGCCACGATCTCGCTGGCCGAGGCGGAGCCGGTGTCCACCAGCACGGCCAGGGGCATCTCCATGTCCAAGGGTTCGCTGAGGGTTTTGTAGGTCTTGTCCCACTCATCGATCTTGCCGCGGGTTTCCACCACGGTATTGCCTTTGGGCACCCAGATGTTGACGATGTTGATGGCTTCGCGCAGCAGGCCGCCGCCGTTGCCGCGCAGGTCGAGCACCACTTTTTGCGCGCCTTGTTCCTTGAGCTGCTTGAAGGCGTTGCGCACCTCGGTGCCGGCGGTTTGGGTGAAGCTGTTGAGCTTGATGTAGCCCACCTTGCCCACGGTGTCGATCATGGCTTGGTAGGGCACGTCGGGGATCTTGATCTCCTCGCGGATGAGCACGTGGTCCTGCGCGGGCTGGTCGTTGCGGCTGATGCGCACCTTCACCTGGGTGCCGGCCTGGCCTTTGAGCAGCTTGCTCACTTCATCGGTGCCCATGCCCGTGGTGCTGCGCCCGTCCACTTCCAGGATGCGGTCGCCGGCGCGGATGCCGTCCTTCATGGCGGGATAATTCTCGTAGGGCTCGCTGACCATCACGCCGTCTTCCTTCTTGCGGATCATGGCGCCGATGCCCCCGTACTGGCCGGTGGTCATGAAGCGGTAATCCTCCAGGTCGCTTTCGGGGATGTACTGCGTGTAGGGGTCGAGGCTTTCGAGCATGGCATCGATGCCGGTGCCGATGAGCTCACCGGGGTTCACCTCATCCACGTAGTAGATGTTGATGTCCTTGTAGAGTTCGTTGAAGATCTCCAGGTTTTTGCCCACCTCGAAAAAGTTGTCGCCGGCGGCGATGGTGAAGGCCCCGCCCGCCACGAGGGCCAGGCCGGCAGCGGTGGTTTTCCAGGAACTGAACGGATGTTTCATGTGCAAGGGGGGATCAAGGAACCGGGTCGTGGCCGTGGCCGCCCCACGGATGGCAAGATAGGAAGCGCTTGAGGGTAAGCATTCCGCCGCGCCAGGGGCCGTGCTTGCGCAAGGCCTGCACGCCGTACTCCGAGCAGGTGGGCGTGTAGCGGCAGGAGCCGGGCAGCAAGGGGGAAACCGCGCCTTGGTACAAGCGGATGAGCATGATGAACAGCCTACCGAACAGTGCCGACATGCTGTTGGGTCCAACGGTCGAAGAGGTCGATCAGTATCCGCGAGGCATCGGCCCAGGGCAAGGGGCCGTGGCCTTGGTACACTACCAGCCAGGCGCACTGTGCGCCGGCCTCCTCCAGGCGGGCATACCACCGGTGCTTGTTCAGGCGGTAGGCTTCGCGCATGTGGCGGCGGATGCGGTTGCGTTCCACGGCAGAACGCACGTGCCGCTTGGGCACGGCGAAGGCCACTTGCGCCGGGGCCGGCGAATCCAAGGGCATGCACAGGCCCACCAAGCGGTAGGGCATGGCCCGCATGGCCTTGCCGACGGTGGCCACCTTGCGGAGCTGTTCGCGCCCGCAGAGGCGCTCGTGCTTGCGGAAGGTGGGGCGCATGGCGGTGGCCGCTGCTACGGGGGGCAAGGGCGGGCACGTTGCTGCCGACGCCGGTTTATTTTTTGGCCGTCTTGGCCGCTACCGCCTTCTTCACGGGCTTGCCGGCGGGCACTTTTGGCGCGGCCTTGTCCGTGGCCTTGGTGGCATTCGCCGCACCTTTTGCCTTGGCCTTGTCGGCCTGCTTGAGGTAGAGTTCGATGGCGCCCGTCATGGACGGTGCTTCGGGCAGGGGCGCCTCAATGTCAAGCCGGAGGCCCGCATCGCGCACGGCCTTGGCCGTGGTGGGCCCGAAGGCGGCAATGGCGGTGTAATCCTGCACGTAGTCGGGGAAGTTCTTGCGCAGGCTCTCAATGCCGCCCGGGCTGAAGAACACCAGCATGTCGTACTTGATGTCGCGCAGGTCGCTGAGGTCGCTGGCCACCGTGCGGTAGAACACGGCATTGGTGTAGTTCACCCCGGCCTTGTCCAGCAGCACGGGGATCTCCTGCTTCTGGATGTCCGAGCAGGGCACCAGGAATTTTTCGTCCTTGTGCTTTTTGATCACGTCCATCAGGTCCTGGAACGTGTTCTTGCCGATGAACACCTTGCGCTTGCGGTATACGATGTACTTCTGCACGTAGTAGGCCACGCTCTCGCTCACGCAGAAATATTTCATCGTTTCCGGCACGGTCAGGCGCAGCTCCTTGCACATGCGGAAAAAGTGGTCCACCGCATTGCGGCTGGTGAGCACGATCGCCGAATGGTCCAGGATGCCGATGCGTTCCTGCCGGAATTCCTGGCCGGGAACGCCTTCCACCTTGATGAAGGGCCTGAAGTCGATCTTCACGTTGAACTTGCTGGCCAAGGTGAAGTAGGGGGATTTCTCGTCCGTGGGCGCTGCCTGGGTAACGAGTATGGTCTTGATCTTCAAGTTCCGCGCGGCTTAGGGGTGATGCACTGGGGGAACGAATCCCTGCAATTGTTCCAGGACAAGTGCTGCAGGAAGTATTTCGAGGGCGCAAAGGTAGAGCAAAATGTATCTCAACGGGGCGCCGTTGCCTACGCCGACCGCCACTGCCCGTACCCAGCGGAAGAGCACCATGGCCACCAGCAGGGCCGCCCCCGTGATCCACACCGGTTGGCGCCAAGCGGCCTGGCCCGGAAAGGCCATCACCGCGGCCACCGGCAACAGCAGCAGGCCCATTACCACATGGAGCACAATGGTGGTGTAGAGCAGTTCGCGCAGTCCCCCATCGTGCTCGGGCAACCAACGCACGGCCCGCAGCACCGCCGCCTGGGCCAGCAGCACGCCGGCCACCGCCAACAGGGTCCACAGGTAGGTCAACGGACCGGGCGCCACCAGCCCGTGGTACAGCAGCACCTGGTGTATGAACAGGGCGATCACCAAGGTGGACATCACCGCCAGCACGGTAAGGGTGCGATCGCGCATGTCCAACTCATCACGCAGGCGCTGCCGCCCCAAGCGGAACGCACCCGCCGAGCGTGCCAGCACCGCCCATTGCCGGGGCGATACCATGTTCACCCAGGCCAATACGCCCACGGCCAGCACCAGCACGCCCACCAGCCAGTCGGGCGATAGGGGGTCGGAGGCACGCAACTGGTCCATGGAAGTGCAAATTTATCGGGCCGCCGTCATGTTGTTGCACTTCCGGCCTTGATCGGCGGTGCAGCGGCCAGGTCCTCCCATGCCGTGGTCCAGCACAGAGCGGCCATGGACAACCGCCGGCCGGGCCCGCAAGCGTGCGCCCAGCCCGTGCGTTGCCTAATTTCGCGCACTCAAAGCACCCCATGAGCACCACTGCCAAAGCCGCCCCGCGTACCGCCACCGACCTCTTCCAAGCACACGACCACTACCTGGTGGACGAGCTGCTCACCGAAGAGCACAAGCTGATCCGCAGCACCGTGCGCGAGCATGTGAGCAAGCACCTCAAGCCGATCATCGAGGAGCGGTTCGAGAGCGCTTCCTTCAGCAAGGACATTATTCCCGGCCTGGCCGAGGTGGGCGCCTTCGGGCCCTTTTTGCCGGCCGAATACGGCGGGCCCGGCCTGGACCAGATCAGTTACGGCCTGATCATGCAGGAGATCGAGCGCTGCGACAGCGGCCTGCGCAGCCTGTGCAGCGTGCAGGGTTCCCTGGCCATGTACCCCATCTACAAGTACGGCACCGAGGAGCAGAAGAAAAAGTGGCTGCCCGAGATGGTGCAGGGCAAGAAGATCGGCTGCTTCGGCCTCACCGAACCCGACTTCGGCAGCAACCCCGGCGGCATGGTCACCACCTTCCAGGACAAAGGCGACCACTACCTGCTGAACGGCGCCAAGATGTGGATCAGCAACGCACCATTCGCCGACCTGGCCGTGGTGTGGGCCAAGGCCGAGAACACCGAGGGCCGCATCCACGGCCTGATCGTGGAGCGCGGCATGGAAGGCTTCACCACGCCCACCACCCACGGCAAGTTGAGCCTGCGCGCCAGCCCCACCGGCGAGCTGGTGTTCGACAACGTGAAGGTGCCCAAGGCCAACCTGCTGCCCAACAAGACCGGCCTGGGCGCGCCCATGGGCTGCCTGGACAGCGCCCGCTACGGCATTGCTTGGGGCACGCTGGGCGTGGCCATGGAGTGCTATGACACCGCACTGCGCTACAGCAAGGAGCGCATCCAGTTCGGCAAGCCCATCGGCGGTTTCCAGCTCACGCAGAAGAAGCTCGCCGAGATGATCACCGAGATCACCAAGGCCCAGCTGCTCACTTGGCGCCTGGGCGTGCTGCGCAACGAGGGCCGCGCCACCACCGCGCAGATCAGCATGGCCAAGCGCAACAACGTGCACCTGGCCCTGACCTGTGCTCGCGAGGCCCGGCAGATGCTCGGCGGCATGGGCATCACCAACGAGTACCCCATCATGCGCCACATGATGAACTTGGAAAGCGTGGTGACCTACGAAGGCACCCACGACATCCACCTGCTGATCACCGGCCACGACGTGACGGGAATCGCGGCGTTCAAGTGAGCGAGTGGTAGACAGTCGTGCGTTGTCTGTGGCGCATCATTGTCGGGGAACCGACCACTGACAGCCAACAACTGGTAACCGGCACCTGGTCCTGGGCAGAGCCGAAGGACCAACAACTGCGGTCCATCCCGCCACACTGCTGCTACTCCGAAGGTGCTTCACCACCCTTTCCGGCATCCGCGCCCAAGGGGATCAACCAGCCCAGCGAAACGCTGATGCTGCGGTCATAGGCCTGAAGCACACCGACCGGTGAGCCGTTCACGTCCGCCACCGGCACATCGTTCCAGATGTTGGTGAGGCCATACTGGTAGCGGCCTTCCACAAACACCTGCGATCGCCCCGCAGTGAACATAAAGCCCAGCCCGGCGCAGAGGTCCACGTTCCAGCGGTTCATGTACCCACTGCTCCACGGACTTGTGCGTACATCGCCCGGGTCGAGCACGGTGCCTTGAAAGGCGTTCGTCCATGGGTTGAACTGGAACATGCGTGCGCCGACCAGGTAGCCCCATGTGGCACCGGCCAGCACATACGGGCGGGCAGGCGGGCCCTCAGCCATGTGCACCCGCAGCAGCAAGCCCAGGTCGGCATAATCCAACGCCAGCTTCTGCCCACTGAAGAACCCGAAAGGTTGTGCCTCCGCGCCGTAGCCTCTTTGGGTGAAGCCCACCTCCGGTGCCAAGGTGAGCACCTTGGACAACGGAACCCCGAACACCAGGGCGCCAGTGGGGCCCAACCGGGTTGATGGCGTACCGAGCAGCCCGTCCCTGCTGTTGATCTTCGCCCAATTCACCCCGCCGCGGAATCCAACCATGGCCTGCCCATGCACGGTGGCTGCCATGCACGCCGCAGCCATGCAAAGCAAGAAGTGCCGGAGGGCACGGCCTTTGAAATAGCCCATTGGACCAAATTTATCCATGACCAGCCCATTTCAAAACCGGTAACCGAACAGGTTGTTCCAACTGTAGGTCAGTTCATTCACCCCTTCGGGAGGAGCCGTATCCTTCAGCAGGTGCAGGCGGCCTTCCAGGGTCATCCGCTTGGTCACATTGATCAACAAGCCGCCCTCGAAGGCCACGCGGTGGTCGCTGGCGTCGAAGACCTTGGGTTGGTAGTACACCACCGTGGTGAGGCTGGCCAGGGCGCTGAACCTCAGGGTGACCGATGCGTAACTGCTGCTGCGGCCTTGCAGCAGGGGCGGTCCCTGGGCGTTGTGTTCGTTTTCCAGCATCAGCGCGGTACCGAGGTTCACGCGCCACTTTTCAGCGTTCAATGCCGTTAGGCGCGGTCCGGCACCAAGGGTCAACCGCAGGTCCAACTGCAGGGGCTTATTGTACTGTGCCTGGGCAAAGGCCTCGCCGGTCCACAGGGAATCCGCCTTGTAATTATAACGCAAGTGCTGAAAGCCGGTGTTGAGAAATTCGTTGGCCTCCACCTGGCTGAAGGCAAGGTCGTTGACGAAGAACCACCGGTCGCGGTCATCGATGAACTGCACGGCACCGTTGAGGCCCAAGTTCAAGGAACGCTGCCCGCTCTCGGACACGTTGAACCGGAAGTTCACGTAGCCTTGCCAAGGCACCGTGTCATTCAGGAAACGGCGGCCTTCGATGTTCACCACCTGGGCATGCAGGCCGATCGCCAAAGCCAGCAGGAGCAGCGAGAAGGGTAAGCGTATGCCGCCGAACATGGAGCGGGCAAAATTGGCCACGGCCGCCGAATGTGCTTCTTTGCACCATGCGCATCGCCATCATCGGGGCGGGCCCTGCGGGGCTGATGGCCGCCGACACCTTGGCGCCCCACGCCGAAGTGGACCTGTACGAGCACGGCAAACACCCCGGCCGCAAGTTTCTTGTGGCGGGCCAGGGCGGCTTCAACCTCACCAACAGCGCGGAAGGCCGGGACCTGCTGGAGCACTACGACCCGCCGGGCTTTCTGGATGAAGCGCTCACTGCGTTCGGGCCGAACGAACTGCGCACGTGGCTCGCGGAGCTCGGCATTGCCACGTTTATCGGCACCAGCGGCCGTGTGTTCCCGGTGAAGGGCATCAAGCCGATCGACGTGCTGGAACGGATCCGCCAACGGCTGTTGCAGCAAGGCGTCCGCCTACACACCGAGCATGCGTTCACCGGCTTCGATGAACAAGGCCGCGTGTGCATGGAGAACCGCCAGGGGCCCTTCACTTTGGATGCGGACCATGTGATCTTCGCCTTGGGCGGCGCGTCCTGGCCCATCACGGGTTCCACGGGCATCTGGCCGCCTTTGTTCAAGGCCATCGGCGTGGAGGTGCTGCCGTTCCAGTCTTCCAACTGCGGGGTGGAAGTGCACTGGCCCGCCGCCTTCATCGGGGCGCACGAAGGCAAACCGCTGAAGAACGTGCGCATCACCGCCGGTGACCGCAGCACCTGGGGCGAAGCCACCATCACCCGGCACGGCCTGGAAGGCAACGCCATCTACCCCGTGGTGCCCGCACTGCGGGAAGGCGCCACGGAATTGCGCATCGACCTGAAGCCCGACAGCACCGTGGAGCGACTGGCGGAACGCATCGGCGCCAAAGCGCCGCGCAACTTCGCCGAGGCCGTTGGCCTGAACCGCGCCCAGCTCGCTCTGGTCAAGGCGTTCACCCCGAAGGAGACCTTCGGAACACCCATGCTCTTCGCAGAACGTATCAAGGACCTGCACCTGCCCGTAACCGGCCTTCGGCCCTTGGGCGAGGCCATCAGCAGCGTGGGCGGCATCCCCGTTGGGGAACTGAACGCAGACTTCTCGCTGAAGCAGCATCCGCACTTGTACGCCATCGGCGAAATGGTGGATTGGGATGCGCCCACGGGTGGCTTCCTGCTGCAAGGCTGCTTTGCCATGGGGCGGTGGGCGGCGCATGGCATCCTCGCGGAATACGGGACCCACGTGGAGCCATAGCGCCAGTCATGGGCTGAAGCACTCGCCCTGAAGTTCGCGCTCGGCTTTTTGCCGAGTGCGTTTCGTCATAGGGCCTCCGGCCTGCCTCTACCTATTGCTCCACCTCACCCATACCCGTTCAGATCCAACGGACCATCCGGATGCGCACTGCTCAACAGATAGTGTTCCGGCTTGCTAACGATGCCGCTCATAACCGGGTTCATGTGGATATAGTTCACCTTTTTGTCGAACACGGGTTGTGTGTACAGTTCCGTCGGATGGCTGTCCTTGATCCAGAATGCATAGTTCTTGTTCTGCGCACTCGTCTTCCCGGCATGCCCGAAATGGCGCATCATCCATTCGCTCCGGCTTTCGTTGGGCAGCGCGGCGATCAAGTGCAACAGTTGCTTGGCGGTGAAACTTTTGAAATCGCGCAACAGCTCCGACAGCAACCCTTCACGGCGCCGCGATACGAAGTGTACGTGGTTGGACATGATCACGTACGCAAACAGCTCCAAGCCCTTCTGTTCTTGGCAATACCGGATGTTCCGCACCAGCTCATCGGCCAGTTCCTTCCGGGTGAACACATCCACCCAACCGACCACCGTGAACGTGACGAAATAGGTGGCGCCTTCCACGTTGGCCTTGCGGATCTCGGACATGGACCGAATGTAATTGGTCGAAATCACCCGACAGCTCGCGCTCGGCTTTTTGCCGAGTGCGCTCCGTCATAGGGCCTCCGGCCCGCCGAATCCACTATTTGCAGTGTGGACCTTGGACGGGCCAGAGGCCCTAGTAAGCCACTCACTCGGGATAAACCCGAGCGAGGACTCGCGGTGGGACACGCGAGCGAGTGCGGATCTCGGACATGGACCGAATGTAATTGGTCGACATCACACAACAGCTCGGTAAGCCTCCGGCCAACTGCATCTTGTGAGGTTTAGTTCGCATGCCGTGGTTTGCGGCCATGACACGCACTGAACGGAGGACGGAGATGTTGGCCCATGTTTCCGCATGGAAGGCCAGCGGGCAAA
>WBZN01000386.1_pt1 | contig 38003 bp, 44 predicted proteins | sample 5204281 | NCBI WGS metagenome assembly WBZN01 (sample SAMN12344347, study PRJNA552823) | activated sludge metagenome | biome: Activated sludge suspended growth; feature: Nitrification reactor; material: Wastewater; isolation source: activated sludge from nitrification reactor of wastewater... | reverse complement strand
CAGGGTATCGATCGTCTACGCGCTGTTCGCGACGATCACCACCCCGTTTATCTTTTCAGCGGTATCCGCCGGGCTCGAACCGTTGGGCGTGCCCGCGTTGACGCTTCCCTTCGTGCTCGTCACGTGGCTGTTTGTGTTCGCGAGCAAGCTCTTTCCCGACCTCCACGCCATGAAAGTTTCGACCGGATGAGAGACGACAACAACGAATTGTGAACACACCACGGGTGGAACGCGGCGAACGGTCATGACCTCATGCGGGCTGGGTCTATGAGATCGCGAGCGGCCACGTGGAGGCCTTCGACGGCCAAGCCGGCCAGTACCTCCCGGCCGCGGAGGCCGGCCGTGGTGTTGCGGAACGCCAGGATCGGCTGTCGCCGATCCGCTGGATGTGATCATGATGAACCGAAAGGAGCGGGCGATCCGCCATGAGCACCCTACTGAATTCGCGGCGGCGAGTCGTCGTCGTCACACTGGGACTGCTTCTCTTGCTGGATCTCGGCCGGTCGATCTATGCACGGGTGGGATACAGTCAGCCGTTTGAGAACTGGCAGCCCGACCCGGCTGTCCATGCAGAACTGACCTGGCCACCCGGCGCCGATGTACCGCCCGACACCCCGACCGGCACGCGGGTCTTTGCCCAACGGTGCGCGGTCTGTCACGGCCCCGATGGGCGCGGCAACGGGCCGGCGGCCCCATCATTGATTCCGCGTCCGCGCGATTTTACCCGCGGCCAATTCAAATACAAATCGACCCCAGTCGGCCAACCGCCGAGCGATGCCGACCTGATCCGGACGATTTCGACCGGCCTCCGGGCCAGTGCGATGCCCTATTGGCAGGATATCCTGAGCGCGGAGGAGATTCGTGAGGTCGCAGCCCATGTCAAACGCCTGTCGACCGTCTTTGCCGGGCCTCCTCCCACCCCCCTCACGATCCCGCCGAGAGTCGCGCCTGATGCGGCCAGTATCGAGCGGGGACACACCTTGTTCACGAAGCACGGCTGCATCGCCTGTCACGGCCCGGAAGGACGCGGAGGGGTCAAATTGGCTGACGCGAAGGGGCAGCCGGTCATCTCCCGCGACCTCACCGCACCTTGGACCTTCCGCGGCGGGAGGGAACCTGAGCAGATCTGGTTGCGGATCACCACCGGACTCGCCCCTAGCCCCATGCCGTCGTTCGCGGAGAACACGACGCCGGCGGAACGCTGGGACCTGGTGAACTATGTCCTGTCGCTGTCCCGAATCGCCCCGTGGGAACCGGGCGGTCAATTCGGCGGGCCGGGCCGGCAGGCGGATCCAGTCAAGCGAGGCGACTATCTGGTGCATGCGCAAATGTGCGGCCTCTGTCACACGCAGGCGACCAGAGGCGGCATCTATCGCGACGAATTTTTTCTTGCGGGCGGACAACGGGTGGATGTCTGGCCGCACGGCGTGCTGGTGTCGCGCAACCTGACCTCCGATCCGGAGACGGGCCTCGGCCGCTGGACGCCGGAACAGATTGTCGAGGCGATCCGGAACGGGACAACCCCCGATCGACATCTGAACGTGTTCGACATGCCCTGGCATTTTTTGCACGCGCTCCGCGACGACGATGCGCAAGCAATCGCCGGCTATCTCAAAACCCTGACGCCGGTGCGCAATGCGATCCCGCCGCCGCTCCGCTATGGCCTGCTGGAAACGGTGATCGGCAAACTGACACGCCCGCTCCCGGCTGCGCTGCCCGAAACCATTACGTTCCTAGACGGCAATTTCGGGCAATCCACGTCCGAGCCGATCCACCGCCATCTCCCCCAAGAGATCCTGATCATCGCGCAATGGCTGGTGCTGGGGTTGGGTACGGTCCTGTTCCTGCTGTCCGTTTCTCGTGAACGACGCCGGCCCCGTCGACCGACCGGATGGATCCTGCTGATTCTCGGAGTCGCGGGCCTCGGGATTGTGGCATTCCTCATCCGGATCATCTATGAAATGCCGGCCACCGCGTTCATTCCGCCGGAGGTGATCGCGAAACCGGTTCTGGCAACCGTTCACGAACCGGACCCGACGACGTTCCGTGGCCAAGAGCATGCCGCCATGGTGATGCGAGGGAAGTACCTGTTTACGATCGCCTCCTGCGCCATGTGCCATCAGGGCAACGGGGAAGGGGCCAGAAAAACGAGCTGGGCTCCCGCGGGCACCAGATGGTCGCGCAACATTTCCTCCCACCCGACGCATGGGATCGGCGCCTGGTCCGATGCCGCCGTTGCGCGAGCCATTCGGAGCGGCGTCTCCGCGAACGGTCGAGCGCTGCATTGGCAAGGCATGATCTGGGACCACGCGTCGAATTGGGACGAAGAAGATGTGCGTGCCTTGATCGCGTATCTCCGAACGCTGCCGCCGGTCGACCGGAAGGTACCCGACCCTCAGCCGCCCAGCGCAGAGGATTGTGAGAAGGCAACGGTCTGGGTGGGAGAGAATGATCTCCCCGGTTGCCGCTAGCCACGCGATCGGACCAACACCGAAGGCGCGCCGCCGGCCGTCACGTCCGGGCGGACACTCCGCCGGGAGGAAAGGCGATGGCCAGCGCCTGGAGCCGGCTGTGGGCGCCAAGTTTTTCGAGGATGTGTTGAATATGGTTACGCACGGTCACGGGGCTGATACAGAGTGCCTCGGCGATCTCCTTGCCGTTCTTCCCGGCGGCGAGCCAACGCAGAATTTCTCTCTCCCGTTCGCTGAGAGGCAACAGAGCAGGCACTGTCGGCATCGTATCCGGCCGTTCATCAGGCGCCCTCCGCGGCGTCTCCGAAATAGGACGATTTCGACCGCTTGTAGGGGCGAGTACGGCATACAGTTCTTCCGCCAGTCCCAGCACCTTCTGCCGCGCAGAAATATCCCGAAACAGGTGTGCAACAAGAAAGCGACCTGGCTTTCTGGATGGCACTGGCAACGAACTCACGTTGAGCCAGATCACTTTTCCGTTCTTTGTTCTGGTCTGAATGTCGAAATTGCGTACGCCGCTTCCGCAGCCCAGCCGATGCCCGACAGCACAAGAGGAGGAACAAAACGGGTGACCAGCCAACGTCTCGCCCCGCATTACCTCTTCGCAGGGGCGCCCGATCACCTCCGAAGCGAAAAAGCCCAGTAACCGCTCGGCAGCCTTGTTCCAGAGGATCACATTGCCGTCTCCATTCATCAGCATGGCACCGTCGGTAGTGCGCTGCAACATGACCGAAACCTGTTTCATGATCGAACGCTCCATGGTGAGCCTATTCTCCGACCTCGACTGTGCGCACCGGAGCACCATATCGGAGAGAATTTAGGGTTTGACGACTAACACGGGACAGGTCGCTAACTGGGCTACGGCCTGCGACACGCTGCCGAGTGCCAGCGCTTTCACTCCTGTAAACCCACGGGCACCGATGACCAACAGATCCACCCCATCGCGCCGGGCTGCGCGAACGATAGCCTCAGCCGGATGACCGGCCAACACCACCGCACGGATGTTCGCCTGTACCCCCTTCAACCGCTCCAGGGTCTCGGCAATGGCCTTCCGCGCCGCCGAGCGCCTACTCCGCAACAAGTCGGCTCGCATGGTGCGGCTCTCGGCGTTCTGGAAGCGGTCGAGCACCGCTTGCGCCGCCCCAAGCGGGCGCACGACGCTGACCACGACAATTTCCTGCACGCCCGGGAGGTCCTTGACGAGGCCGGCGGCCCGCAGGGCGTCAGGCGAACCATCGGTCGCCACCATCACCCGAAGCCCGAGGCTCGACGTCACCTTACCGGGCACCAACATCAACGAGCAGGGAGCATAGGCCAACAGACGTTGCGACACGCTGCCGAAGGCAAACCCCGCCGATTGATAGAACCCCCGCATGCCTGACACCACCAAATCCGGCTGATGCTCTTGAATGACATGCAGGATCTCCTGACTGGGCACTCCCTCCCGCAGGATCACCTCGACCGTCTCAAAGGACTGCGCCAGCAGCGCCCGAGCCCGGTCCAACAACGCCTCCACCATCGACCCCTGTTGCTGACGCACGAGCTCTTGCCCTCTGGCACCGGCCATCTCCGGCACGGCCAGCGGTTCGAGCACATGCACAACGGTCACCACCGTATGCTCCGGGTGGGGAAACGTGCGCATCCATCTGATGAGCCGTTCCGAGAACTCGGATTCATCAAGCGCGATCAACCCCCGCATCACCGACACCCCCTGTGTGCCCTTCACCCATGAACAGCCCGATCGCTTATTAACCAGTACACACAGCATAGGCTATGCCACGCCCCACCTCTGCGAGACAGACAGGCCTGTGCGTCAAAGCTTGAGGAAATCATCAGAAAACAAGGGGATTGCACAAGGAGAGGGAAATGGACAGTTCGCCTAGCGATTTCCGCTGTCCTATTACGCTACAGAGCTGGAGATGCCTGTAGCGTGGGCCCCGCATGCCGAAGAGCGAGCGGCTTGACCATGATCGAAGCGACGTTATCTATAAAGTGAGCGGAGGCTTCGGTGAGAGGAACAGAGACGGACACCGAGGTCGAGCGCAGGGGTGGTGAGCAGGCCCGCAGGTGCGAAGCGGGAAGCCTGAAGCCCCTCCAAGGCCTCCAGAGTTGACGGACGCTCTCTGAACCCGCCTCCGCCCTGCTTTTTTTATTTCCTCAGCCTTTCAATCCAACGCACAAACCATACACGCTGTCCTTCTTGAGAACTATTCGTGCGTTTCTGTGACGTGAATCCGCAGACGTAGGAGGAGAGAGGCCGACAAGTACGATTGAGGGCTTTCGAGGAGAGAAAAAAAACGGCCCGCCCTTGTGTGGAACACCGGGGCTGCCGACTGGCCGAGAAGAGTTCGACAATCCTTCAGTCGCCCTACTAGCTGATCATCCCGCGCATCGATCTTTACAAGGACCGCATCGACGGCCGTGCCTACTGGCACCGAGAAACAATGCGCGTACCGTGAACCCTTTCTCGCAACCGAGGCAGAAGCGGTGCCCTACGCACGCTGGCTGCACAAGGGCGAGTCACACTCACACGAGGCTGCTGACCTCAAGAAGCTTCGCGCCTCCTTTCCCTTATTTGCTAGATAAGCACGGAAAAGCAGGAATCAACTCTAGTGCTTCAGACTCGACCCGGGAGTCAGTGTCAGCTATCGACCCAAGGCAGAGGTCCACGACTGACCGTTACCAGAGTGGGGGGCTTACGCCGATCCGCATAAGAACCCGTGATAAATGATTCCACAGCCGCAACTCATTGAAACGATAACGATTGTGGCGTATTGTTCGCGAATTGTAGCGGCGTCTTATACGAGCAGAAATGTCAGATCCGGTTCTTATGCGGCTCGGCCTAAGCATAGTTAGCAAGACCTTGCCCGTAGCCAGTCTACGGGCCAGCCCAGTTCATACACCACCATGGCAGTCACTATTTGAGGCGCTTATGAACGAAGAACCTGACTCCTCCCGAAAGCGAAGTCCACTCGAGGCATCGCGCTCGGCACTGCAGTCGACCACAGCCGCCGTTTCCAAAGCGATGAAGAAGGCAAGCGGAGCGGAATTCCGTGAGAACTGGCAGGAGTTCTCGGAATCGGTTACATCGATTGTGGTGGGCCTTCATGGCGAGAACACGGCCCTGAAGGCTCGCGTCGCGAAGCTTGAGAGGCAGGGAGGCAGCATCAAAACGATTGCCGTCGCCTGGGCGGCTCTCGTGGTCGCCTTGGTTGCGCTTACGGTGGCCTTGCTTTGACCGTGAACCTGCCAGAGATAGCGGCATCCTACCATCCTGCATCAAGGGATGACCTCCTCCGATTGGCCCGGGAGATTGACGAGCGCCAGAGCGCTGAAGTCATCGACGTGGCGGCTGTAGCTGCCGACGTAGCAATCGACGACATCACCTCACTTGGCCAGGCGCCCGACGCTAACCCGGAGCTATGGCGCGCCTTCAATATGGCTTACCCCAACGTCGATCCTTCGAGTTTGGTCGGGCGATCGGCCGAATCGATGAGGGGGTTCGTCAATGGTGTGAAGGGGAAGTACTTCGAAGTGCTGGTTGAACGGCGCCTGAACGAGGATCGGGTGTTTGGCGAACTCGTACTGAGCCCGGGGCAACGTGCTGCCCTTGCGACCTCTCCTACGCAGAAAGGCTGGGACCTGCAAGTCATAGAGGAAGACGGATCGGTTGCTGAGTATATCCAACTCAAAGCAACCGCGCGGCTCAGCTACATCAAGCAAGCACTCGAGAATGGGTTCTCCGTTGCCACCACTGCGGAGATCGATGCCACCTCGGACAAAATCATCGGCACGCCCCTGACGAGCCAGGAACTTCGTGATGAAGCAGAAAGTCAGCTTGGCGAAGCTGCCGAGTCCCCGCTGGAGAATGCTCTGGATCACTTGGCGGAGTTCGGCATCGATGCGGTTCCCGTATTTGCTCCAGTCGTCATTGTGCTCACGGAGGGGCGGGCAATGCTGGTGGGCAGATCCACGGTGAAAGAAGCCCTAAAGGAGGGAGCTCGCAGGATGGGGACAGCATCGGCTTTTTCCGCTCTTGGGGCCGCGTTGTCCGCTCTGGACGCAGGAGTCATCTCCCTTCCGGCAACCGTCGCAGCCCGAATTGGATGGAGCCGATATTCGAACTTCATGGTTCGTGGGGCGTATCTCGCGCCGTTGAACGTCCGCCTGCGAGACATAGCGACTGGCTATGCCGGATAGGACCAAGGAAGCCAGTTGCGCGGATGCGCTCGCTGACACGATAGGGCAACGCTTGCTAACGAATCGCTCAAGCCGCCCCTTCAGGCCTCGGCCTCCGCGGCAGCTTAGCTCAACCGTTAGGCATCGGACATATGGGCCCTGCCATTGAGTTTGAGCAACAAGGTTTCGAATTGCTCCTGCGCTATTCCCCGCGGGACGACGACTCCTGGGTACATGACCGATTTGTGCGCGGCGATGAACTCGTTATCAAGCGAACCTTTCATCTTCGTAAAGAGCATCTCGTAACAGACCACTCGCCCGATACTTACGACAACGACCAATTCTACGAGTCGGAACCTCTGCGATTCAGGGTGGCTACCTTAGAGGGAGAGTACTTTTCTTTCGATCCCAAGGTCTTGCCGATCGGCTACCCACTACTTATCCACCACCAAGCGCCTATCACATGGAAATGGTTCACTGCGGAGCAGCGCACTTCCATCTTTGGCGTAATGGCAGAAATCAGGCCAACTCGAATTGTCATTGGCGGAGACGAGCCGGACGCCATTCCAATAACGGAATTCGAGAGGCTGATCGCCAATTTTCCAACCAGCCATGAGCTAAGACGGTATGTGCTTGCCAGATTAAGCGCAGTCGTTCGTGAGTACTCCGACACCCAGGTTGATGCAGAGCGGCTCTTTCAAAATTACGTTAACAAGCGACTGAATAAGCGAACTCAAGATATTCTCGGCCTCTTCCGCGAAGAGGAGGAGCGCAAGTACCGTTATCTCTTTGAACGCTTATCTAACATGCTTGCGAATGAGGACAGCTACCCAGAATCCGCATGGCAGGCCGAGATTCTTCAAATTGTCCTCCTACTGAACCCTAAGTACATTAAGGCAGTGGCGCACGCGCCCGTTCGGGATACCGTTCGGGGGGTTAATCGTGAAATCGACATCCTGCTAATTGACGCCTCAGGCAATGTCGATGTGATCGAAATCAAGAAGCCATTCGACAAGTGCATCGTTACGGAGGGTCAATACAGAGACAACCACATACCGCTTCGGGAACTTTCCGGCACAGTGATGCAAATTGAAAAATACCTCTACTACTTGAATCGCTGGGGTGCCGATGGTGAGGCCGAACTGACAAGGAAATACAAGTCCGAGCTACCCGAAGGCTTCTCAATCAAGATAACCAACCCCGCTGGGATCATTATCATGGGGAGAGACAACAATCTCTCTAACGCTCAGCGCAGAGACTTCGAAGTGGTGAAGAGGAAGTACAAGAACATTGCCGATATCGTTACTTACGATGACCTACTTTGCAGACTCGGGTTTGTCCTTAAGCACTTTGGCGCCGACGCGTAACCTCGCGGTGCAGGGACGCAGCGCGATAGAGCGTTGCGCCGCGTCCCTGACCTTGAACGTTAATGCGGCAGAGCTGAAGACCGCTTTATGGCGGTGTGATCTCGATGCCGAACTTCCGCTCTTGTCCTAGAGCGGCCCTTCGAGGCCCGGGTTCATCTGACGTTGGCTGTCCGATTAAGTACCGATGAATACCACTCAACCCTGCGGTTAGTCCTGCAGGACCATCGCGGTTCCCGCCTCCACCGCTCTTATCACTCCCTCGCTGCCGACGGCGCGACGATCAGCCCCTCGCGCAGCAACACGCGCATGGCTTCATGCGCCGCACACACCTGATGGCACACGTTAGGCGACAGCAAACCATCGATTGACACGCGTCACGTGACAAACTACACTTGACGCATGATCAAGACATTTGCGGATCGACGCACCCAGGAACTATACGCCACAGGCAATGCCAAGCGGTTTCCGGCGGATGTTGCCAAACGGGCTGCGCGAAAGTTGGAGTACGTCGACTTGGCTACGCGGCTTGATGACCTGAAAGTTCCGCCGGGCAATCGCCTTCATGCACTGGAAGGCGACCGAAAGGGACAACATTCGATCTCGATCAATGACCAGTGGCGCATCTGCTTCCGGTTTGTGGCCGGCGACGCCTATGATGTCGAAGTTTGTGATTACCACTGAATGAGGTGAGAAAGATGAGCATTCCGAACACAACCAAGACCAAGCGACGGCCTACCCATCCAGGCGAGATGCTGCGTGAAGACTTTTTGCCGGATTATGGACTGACCGTTTCCGGTTTGGCTGAAGCCGTGGGTGTCTCGCGGCAGTCGATTAATGAGGTGTTGCGAGAGCGCCGGAGTGTCAGTCCGGAAATGGCTCTGCGGCTGGGACGCCTGTTTGGCAATACTCCAGAATTCTGGCTGAACGCCCAGCGGGCTGTGGATCTGTGGGATGCCTCGGAGGCAATTAAGAAAGATATGGCGCGCATCAAGCCGCTAAATGCCGCATAACAAGCCCATCCAGCCGACGCCAAAAAGCGGCGCGGCCGATGGGCAGCGTTAATGCGACAGGGCTGAGGACCGCTTGATGGCGGTGCTATCTTAGCCCCGAACTTCCGCACTTGGCCGAGAGCAGCCTATCAAAGCCCGAGCTCATCGGACGTTTTCCGTTCTATTGAATACCGATTATTACCACTCAACCCTGCGCCCAGGCCTGTTCGGCCATCGCGCTTCCCGCCCCCACTGCACTCATCACTCCCTTGCTGCCGACGGCGCAACAATCAGCCCCTCGCGCAGCAACACACGCATGGCTTCATGCGCGGAACGGATCTTCGATTCCGCTAGAATGTGCACCTGGTCGCGCGTTCTCGCAACCGTCGCCAAGCCCTGTTCCTGGGCCTTGGTCGCCGTCGCCACGGCAAGCCGCATCGGCACCTGCCATTCCTCCATTGTCGGCAGAATGCTCTCCTCATGGATGCCGCGCTCCCTGGCGCACAGGGCCAGTTCATGCGCCGCCGCGATCGCCATTTCATCGGTAATGGCCTTCGCCCGCACGTCGAGCACACCGCGAAAGATGCCGGGAAACACGAGGGAGTTGTTCACCTGATTGGGGAAATCACTGCGGCCAGTGGCCACGATCCGCGCGCCCGCCTCCTTCGCCTCCCAGGGCCAGATCTCGGGAACCGGATTGGCGCAGGCGAACACAATGGCGTCCGGCGCCATGCCCTGCACCCATTCCGGCTTGATGATACCGCCGGCCGAGAAGGCCACACACACGTCGGCCCCTCGTAAGGCTTCTTCGATGCCGCCTCGTACACCGGCCGGATTGGTGTGACGACACACGTTCCATTGCTCGCTGAACGCCGAATCTAGCTCATACTCGCGCCGGTATGTGCCGAGGATGCCTCCCGCATCGCAGGCAACGATTCTCGCGGGATCGGCACCGCACGCAGTGAGAAATCGATAGGTCGGCACGTTGGCCGCTCCCATGCCGATCATGGCAATGCGCACCTGCCCTATGTCTTTTTCCACCACGGTCAGCGCGTTCATCAATGCCGCCAACAGCACTGTCCCGGTCCCCTGCTGGTCGTCGTGCCAGATAGGGATCGGACTGATCGCCCGCAGCTCGCGCAGAATCCGGAAACACTTCGGCATTGCGATATCTTCGAGGTTGATGGCCCCGAAGGACGGACTGAGTAAACGGACGGTCCGGATCAATTCCTCGGGATCTTTCGTGTCGAGACAGATCGGGACGGCATCCACCCCGCCCAGATATTTGAACAACATCGCCTTGCCTTCCATGACTGGCAGCCCGGCTCCAGGGCCGATGTCGCCCAACCCCAACACGCGCGTCCCGTCAGACACCACGGCGATCATGTTCCCCTTGTTCGTGTACTCGTAAATCGAATCAGGATCGGCCTGAATGGCCTTGCAGGGGGCCGCCACTCCAGGCGTGTACCAGACGGAAAAGTCCTCCAGGCTGCGGATCGCGCACTTGGGCATCATCTGCATCTTGCCCTTGTAGTAGGCATGCAGGCGCAACGCGTCTTCCGCCGGTTTCGACGCCTTCGCCAACAGGTCGGCTCGTTCCGTCATCGTCTTTCCTCCTCCGATCTCCTCACCGTCACGCGACTGGCCCCCACATGAGCCGTCCGGCACCGTCAGGGCTCCATCGTCCGTCGCAACAATCGTGTCACCTCCGCATAGGATCTCGCGTTGAGAACATCCGCCTTCTGGAGCCAGCCCCGCCGCGCCTGTCCGACACCGTATCTCCTGTCATCAAGGTCAGCCGTGCTGTGCGCGTCGCTGTTGACGGCCAGCAGCACCCCCTCCTCCCGCGCCATCTGGCAATGGATGTCCGTCAGGTCTAACCGTTCCGGATGGGCATTCACCTCCAAGAAGCAGCCACGCTCTCGGGCTTTCCGGATGATGCGCGACATGTCCACGTCATAGGGCTCACGGCGACCGATGAGGCGGCCGCTGGGGTGGGCCAGAATAGAAAAGTGCGGATGGTCCATGGCGTTCAGGATGCGGTCGGTTTGTTTCTGCTTGGAGAGATTGAAGCGGCTATGAACCGCGCCGACCACCAGGTCTAAGCGACCGAGCACGTCATCCGGCAAATCGAGCGAGCCGTCTTCGAGAATATCGACCTCAATCCCTTTCAACAGACGCATGTCCGTGAGGTCCCTGTTCAAGCGGTCGATCTCTTCCATCTGCGACAACAACCTGGACGAATTGAGCCCCCTGGCCATCGCCAATCGCCGCGAATGGTCCGTAATCGCCAGATACCGGAGCCCGCGCCGCCGGGCCGCGTCTGCCATCTCCTTCAGACTATGCCGCCCATCCGTCGCAGTCGTATGGGCGTGCAGGTCCCCAACCAGATCGTGCAACTCCACCAGCTTCGGAAGCCGTCCCTCCTTTGCCGCTTCGAATTCACCGCGGTTCTCTCGTAACTCCGGAGGTATCCAGGGTACGCCGACCGCGGCATAGACCGACTCCTCCGTGTCGCCGGCAATGCGGACTTCGCCGCTAAACACGCCGTACTCGTTCACCTTCAGCCCGCGTTGCTGAGCAACGTGTCGCAGCACGACGTTGTGGGTCTTGCTGCCGGTGAAATACAGCAGCGCCGCGCCGTAACTCTCTTCCGGAACCACTCGCAGATCCACTTGCAGGTGACTCTGAAGGAGAACACTGGCCTTCGTCTCGCCCTGGGCTAAGACCTCCTGGACTTCGGGGTAGCGGACAAACCGATCCGTGATCGCCAGGCCCGCGCGAGCCGTCACGAGGATATCCAGATCGCCGATGGTCTCCTGGGCGCGCCGATAGCTCCCGGCCACCATGACACGCCCCACGCCGGGAGACTGCTGCAAATACGCCACCAGCGCGTCGGCATACGGCATCGCGACGGCTCGTTGCACGCGGGATTCCTCGCCGGTCCGTGTAGCCAAGGCGTCGAGGATGTGCCGTTCAGTTTTCGCGCCGAACCCCGGCAACGTACTCACCCGCCCCGCCTGCGCCGCCACTTGTACATCGGACAGGCTGCGGATGTTCAGCTGACGGGCCAGCGCCTGCACGCGCTTCGGACCAAGCCCGGGAATGCGCAGCAACTCTACGAGCGTCTTAGGAATCTTCTTGCGTTGCACCTCCAAGGCGGCAGCGGTACCGGTCCGGACAATTTCTTGGATTTTCCCAGCCAGATCGTCGCCGATACCGGGGAGGCTGGTGAGGTCTTCGTCCCGCGCCACCATCTCCGCGACCTCGCCCGGAAGATCGCGGATCGTTCTGGCAGCAAACCGATAGGCTCGAACCCGAAAGGGATTCGCCCCTTCGATGTCGAGCAGGTCGGCCATTTCCTCGAAGATTGCCGCAACGTCGGTGTTGTGCACCGCCATGATGACTCCGCCACTGTTGACACCAATGCCAGACGCCGTCCTGCCCGTAGAACCTCCGCCGCCGAGTCCCCATATCCATGACCTGCTCCTGCGCCTTCTTCAGCGTGAACTTCAGGTGGCGGCGCAACTCACGCTTAGGCAAGTTCTTGAACGGCTTCTTCTACATCCCCCACCTCGCCATCCGAGCTGCTGAACCACCGACAGGCATATTCGGGGCCCGGCGAGCGAACCGGACAGCTGCCCCCTTGCGACACGAGCGCCTTGTGCACCGGGGCAGGTATTTATGACCGGCCGGGAACACGCCATGCGCGGCCCCACGCACCGGCGACCGTTGCCTTCTTCCCCAGTCGAGGGAACCAGTCTGTCGCAGAACGCCTCGAAACGATGTCCCTTTCGGGCAGACCACGAGCGGCGTTCGTTGCCAGGCGAATCGGTCCGGCGGTGTCAAAGTTCAACCGCGAGAGGAGCCACCCATGCGCGGCACCAGGCTTGCTGATCGTAGGAGAGACCGTGCGAAAGGGCATGCGACGGGAGGCGGGCAGGATGGATCGACCGATGGCGCTCGGCAACCGTGGCCCTCGGTTGTGTGCAAGAGACCGAGATTCGGTCACGCGGCGGCCGAGTGTCGCGGAAATCGTTTTTTGCCGTGGTCGGCACCGGCGTGCTGTTTTCATTATATGGGACGCGGCGTCCGATGTCCTGGCTGGTCACGGCGAAACACGTCTTTGCCGATCCGGCCGAGGACTGGAGACCGTCCACCCTCGGCATGGTCTTTCCGGACAGCCATCGGCGGGGCCCGGCACAGATCGTTGACCTTCCCCTTCAACTCACCAAGGCAGGGCGGCGCTGCTGGTTTCCTCACCCGAACCGAGCCGTGGATCTGGCCTGTCTTCCGCTCCCGCTTCATCCACGGGAATCGACATCGGGCCAGCCCTCTTCCATCGCCTGGATGGACATCGCCACGACCGCCGACTTATATGAGGGGGCGCCGGTGGTGGTGCTGGGATATCCCGCAGCCTTCGATATCCCCGACTCGCCACGAGCAATCGTACGACAGGGCATCGTCTCCTGGGTCTCGCCGACCCGCCCCGGCTCCGACGTGTTTCTGATCGACAGCCACGTCTTCCCCGGGAACAGCGGGGGGCCGGTCTTTCGACTCCCCGACAACATGGATCGGGCCGGCCGCCGTGGCGACGAAGGGGGCATCACGCTCCTCGGCATCGTGACCCAAGCCCGGATTCAAAGTTTGCCCCTGCTGGCTGGCGGCAAACAGGTGGATCTCTACGTAGAAGGCAACAAGGCGTCAGAACCGCTCCTGACGCCCAACTTTCTCGGGCTCGGCCTGGTGGAACCCGCCTTTCGCATCAAACAACTGCTAGTTTCGGCGACGAACCGCCATCGGCGGCGAAAGGCGTCTGCGCCCTGATCGTGCGACCCCGCTAGTTCAGCCGGGCCTTTTCGCGTTTCTCCGACAGCTGCCTCGCGCCTTCCGGAGTCGCCATCTTTCGCCGATGCTCGAGGATGAGCTGGTCGATGTGCTCACCGCACATCACGCAGCGCCACCCCATCTGATTGACCTCGCGGATCTCCTCGGGAACCATGAACCCGCCGCAGCGATGGCATCGATCCCGCACGATATATGTGGACTGGGTAACCATGTATCGTCTCGCCTTTCGGTTGAAGGTGATGTGTCTGCTGCTGCTCGTTGGAGCACAGACCGACAAAAAGGATTCACGATGGTATCGCCTTCCTGATGACGCCCTGCAGGATGTCCTCCAGCGTCGGCGTCCCATGGGCTGCCACGTCATACCGCACCCGGACCGTCGGCTGTTCAATCCGGATCAACCGCCGCAAGTCCGTCGGCGTGGCGATCACCACGAGGTCGCAGTCCACCGATCGAATGGTGTCCTCCAGGTCCTGAATCTGCTGCGGCCCGTATCCCATCGCCGGCAGGACCGGTCCGATATGCGGGTAGTGTTGAACCGCCGCGTGGAGACTCCCGACAGTAGAAGGTCTGGGATCGACGATGGCGCGGGCCTGATGTCGCTGGGCCATCAGATACCCGGCGCCAAATGGCATGCCGCTGTGAGTCCGCGTCGGCCCGTCCTCGATCACCAGCACGCGCTTGCCCGCAATCACGCCGGACTCATCACCCCATCGCGAAGTTATGGAAGTCCCGCCCGGCGGCTCCCATGATCAGCACCTGGGTCCCGTCATGCTTGGCGCGATTGTCCACGGCGTATCTCCACCTCTGGTGAATAATGCTACAGCCGCTTCCGCCCACTATGGCGGCAGCTTCACAACAACTGGCACGAATTCCCGCGTTTGGCCGCCCCCTTCGGACAAGCCCTGATGGTCTACGCCTTGCAGAACCTATGCTCGGAGCATCAACACCCCATGCCATGGAACCCGATCATCAAGTCACGACGCGACTGGGAGGTCATCCCGAACCTCTACGACTATGACGTCGTGCGCAACGGGTTCTCCTGGGACCAGGCGCGTGCCGAGTTGGATGGACTGCCCGCCGGGGAAGGCCTGAACATCGCCCATGAAGCCATCGCGCGCCATGCGGCCGGGCCATTGGCGAAACGAACGGCCATCCGATGGCTGGGCAAGAACGGGACGATCGATGACTATTCGTACCGGCGACTGGATGACCTGACCAACCGCTTTGCCAACGTGCTTCAGTCTCTCGGTGTCGTACAGGGCGATCGCGTCTTTACACTCGCCGGACGTATCCCGGAGCTGTACCTCGCGGCACTAGGGACCCTGAAACATCGCGCGATCTTTTGTCCGCTGTTCTCCGCCTTCGGACCGGAACCGATTCGGGCCAGGCTGACCATCGGCCAGGCGAAGGTGCTCGTGACTACCGCATCCCTCTATCAACGAAAAATGGCCGCCATTCGAGCAGCCCTGCCTCAGCTGGAACATGTGCTGGTGATCGGCGACGAGCTGCCGGCGCCACACCAACCGGGCACGGCCAACTTCCATCGCCTGCTTCATCAGGCCTCGGCTGACTATCACATCCGAGCAACCGATCCCGAAGATCCGGCGCTCCTGCATTTCACCAGCGGCACGACCGGAACCCCGAAGGGTGCGATTCATGTGCATGGAGCCGTGGTGGCTCACCACATCACGGGGAAACTCGCCCTCGACTTTCATCCCGACGACGTCTTCTGGTGCACGGCCGATCCAGGCTGGGTGACCGGCACGTCCTACGGCATCATCGCCCCACTGACCAACGGCTTGACCAGCATCGTGGACGAAGCCGAATTCGATGCCGAACGGTGGTACGGCATCCTGCAGAACCAGGGCGTTACGGTCTGGTACACGGCGCCGACCGCCATCCGCATGATGATGAAACTCGGCGTGGCCCCCATCAGAAAATTCGACTTACGGAGACTGCGGTTTCTTGCCAGCGTGGGAGAACCACTGAACCCTGAGGCGGTCGTGTGGGGAGAGCAGGCATTCGGCCACCCGTTTCATGACAACTGGTGGCAGACCGAAACCGGCGGCATCATGATCGCCAACTATGCGGCCATGGATGTCCGTCCCGGCTCCATGGGCCGCCCCCTGCCCGGTATCGAAGCCGGCATTGTGAGAACAACCGATTCCGGCGACGTAGAGCCGGTCACCGAGCCGGGCCAACAGGGAGAACTAGCGCTGCGGCCTGGTTGGCCCTCGATGTTTCGCGGCTATTGGAATGAGTCGGCACGGTACAAGAAATGTTTCGCGAACGACTGGTATCTCACCGGCGACGTCGCCAAGCAGGACAAAGACGGCTACTTTTGGTTCGTGGGACGCACGGACGACGTGATCAAAACATCGGGGCACCTCATCGGTCCCTTTGAAGTCGAGAGTGTCCTCATCGAACACAAGGCTGTGGCGGAGGCTGCGGTCATCGGCAAACCGGACCCCGTCGCGATGGAACTCGTGAAGGCCTTTATCTCACTGAAGGACGGGTATGAGCCGGACGAAGCGCTCAAGCGCGAATTGCTCGGGTTTGCGCGGGCCCGCCTCGGCGCAGTGGTGGCCCCGAAGGAGATTGCGTTTCTGCCGACCCTCCCAAAAACGAGAAGCGGCAAGATCATGCGGCGGCTCTTGAAGGCGCGCGAACTCGGCTTGCCGGAGGGTGACACCTCGACGTTGGAGGGCGGCGCATGACGGTCTCCATGACGCGCGAACAAGGCTTGGAGCTGCTGCGGCAGATGTTGCGGATTCGCCGGTTCGAAGAACGCGCGGCGGAACTCTACCAGCTCGGCAAGATCCACGGGTTTCTCCACCTCTACATCGGGGAAGAAGCCGTGGCCGTGGGCTCCGTTCCTGCTCTGACGAACGACGAGGCCATTGTCGCCACCTATCGTGAACACGGCCACGCACTCGTCCGGGGCACCTCCATGCGATCGTTGATGGCCGAATTATTCGGCAAGGCCACCGGCTGCGCGGGCGGACGCGGGGGCTCCATGCACTTTTTCGATGCCTCACGCCGCTTCTACGGCGGGCTGGCGATCGTCGGCGGCGGCTTGCCGGTGGCGGTGGGGTTGGCACTCGCCGACAAGCTACAAGGTCGTGCCCGAGTCACAGCCTGCTATTTCGGAGACGGCGCCGTGGCGGAAGGCGAATTTCACGAATCCTTGAACCTCGCCGCCCTGTGGAAACTACCGGTGCTGTTTCTCTGCGAGAACAATCTGTACGCCATGGGCACGGCGCTGGCCCGCCACCAATCACAACCGGACATCGCGGCCAAAGCGAAGGCCTATGCGTTGACCGCCCACACGGTCGACGGCATGGATGTCCTCGCGGTCGACCGCGCCACTCGACGCGCGGTCGAATTCGTGCGACAGGGCAACGGGCCCTGCTTTCTGGAATGCCGAACCTACCGTTTTCGGGCCCACTCCATGTATGACGCCGAACTCTATCGCACGAAGGAGGAAGTCAACGAGTGGAAGCAGCGAGATCCGATCACCACCTTTGAACAGACACTGCGCGCCGCCAGGCTCTTGCACGATGACGATTGGAAGAACCTGGACGCGTCGATTGCCACCGAAGTGGAGGATGCCGTGGCCTTCGCGGACGCAAGCCCCTGGGAACCGGTTGAAGATCTCACCAAGGATGTGTACAGCCAACCTGTCGGCGATCAACAGTCAGCCATCACCCAGAAGCTAACAACCGATCGCTGATGGCGGTGTGCGTATCGTTGGATGTCATGACTATCACCTACCGGGAAGCGGTTCGAAGCGGCATGCGAGAGGCCTTGCAGCGCGATGCTCGCGTGTTCCTCATGGGAGAAGACGTCGGCGAGTACGGCGGCACCTACGCCTGCAGCAAGGGGCTTCTCGCTGAGTTCGGTCCCGAACGTATTCGGGACACGCCGCTGTCCGAAAGCACCTTTGTCGGCGCAGGCATCGGCGCGGCGCTCGGCGGGATGCGTCCGATCGTGGAGGTCATGACCGTCAACTTCAGCCTGCTGGCGCTGGATCAAATCATGAACAATGCCGCGACGCTCCGGCACATGTCGGGCGGCCAATTCAGCGTGCCGCTGGTGGTCCGCATGGCTACCGGCGCCGGTCGTCAGGTCGCCGCGCAACATTCGCACAGTCTGGAGGGCTGGTACGCACACATTCCCGGCATCACTGTCCTGACACCCGCGACCATCACGGATGCGCGAGGCATGCTGCTCACGGCCCTCAAACAACCGGACCCGGTCTTTATCTTCGAACATGCGTATCTCTATTCCATGGAAGGTCCTCTGGAAGAGGGCCCGGTTGCGGTCGAGATCTCACATGCAGCCGTCCGTCGACTCGGCAAGGATGTCAGCCTGCTCACCTTCGGCGGGAGCGTATGGAAAGCATTGGCCGCCGCAGAGCAATTGGCGCAGGAGGGCATCGATGCCGAACTGGTGGATCTCCGGGTATTGCGCCCGCTCGATCGTGACACGATGCTGACCTCGGTCCGGAAGACGCATCGGGCCATCGTGATCGACGAAGCGTGGCGCACCGGGAGTTTTGCCGCGGAAATCTCCGCCGTGATCATGGAGCAGGCCTTTTACGACCTAGACGCGCCGGTCGCACGCGTGTGTAGCGAGGAAATACCGATTCCGTACCCGAAACATCTGGAGGAGGCGGCGCTGCCGTCAGTGGGGAAAATCGTGCAGGCCGTTCGCAGGCTGCTGGGATAATCGATGGTTGGGCTGTGTCTCTGTCACTCATCGGCCGTTCAATTGTTACGTGTCCCCCTTCGCGCTTCACGGAGTCGCTCTCATGGCTGAATTCGTCATGCCCACCCTCGGCGCCGACATGACCGAAGGTACCTTGGTGCAATGGAAAAAACGGGTCGGCGACCGGATCGCCAAGGGTGAGATCATTGCTGAAGTCGATACGGAAAAGGCTGCGATCGACGTCGAATGCCATGCCAACGGGATTATCGATCGGTTGCTGACCAAGCCCGGGGAGAAAGTCCCGGTCGGTACAGTCATGGCCGTAATTCGCGACGAGGGACCACCGGCGACCGCCTCGCTCCAACCGCAGCACATCGCGCCGCAGCCAGTGTTGCGTCAACCCATCCCCACGCCCGCTGCGAAAACCGCGCCCTTACCGGCGCCCAGTGGCCGCCTGCGCATCTCCCCCGCCGCCAGGAAGCTGGCCGCCGAACGAGGGTTTGATCCCACGGGCCTTACGGGAACAGGGCCGGAAGGGGCCATCACCCTGGAAGACATTGCCCGTGCGGGCACGAGCACCGCGGATATCGCCAAACCGGCCGGCACGGCTGAGCGCCAGGCGCGCATGCGGCAAACGATCGCCGCCGCCATGGCTCGCTCGAAACGCGAGATCCCGCACTATTATCTGAGCACCACCATCGACCTGAGCCACGCGCTGGCCTGGCTCACCGCGGAGAATGCGCGCCGCCCGGTGACGGAACGGCTGCTCGTGAGTGTCTTGTTCATCAAGGCGGTCGCGCTTGCGCTTCGCCAGATACCAGAACTGAACGCGCTATGGAAAGACGGCGAGGCGGTCAGGAGCGAACGGATTCACATTGGCACGGCCATTTCCCTGCGCCAGGGGGGCCTCGTGGCGCCGGCCCTGCACGATGCCGACCGTGCCGGCCTCGGCGACTTGATGCAACGCTTCCAGGACCTGGTCAAACGATCTCGCGCCGGGTCGTTACGGAGTTCGGAGCTGTCGGATCCCACCATCACCGTCACCAGTCTGGGCGAGCAGGGGGTGGAAACCGTCTTCGGAGTCATTTATCCTCCGCAAGTCGCCTTGGTGGGATTCGGCAAGGTGCTTGAACGGCCCTGGGTGGCCAATGGGCTGGTGGTCGCACGACCGGTCGTGATCGCGTCCTTGTCCGCAGATCACCGTGTCAGCGACGGCCATCGCGGAGGATTGTTTCTGGGCGAACTCGATCGCCTTTTACAAGAGCCCCAATCGCTATGACAACCACACCATCCGACGCGGACAACCGTGCGCACCTCCTCCGCCTCCTGGGCGAGATTGCGCCAGAGGCCGATCTGGCCACGCTCAACCCCGATGTCAGTTTTCGAGACCAGCTCGACCTCGACTCGATGGACTTCCTCAACTTCGTGGTCTCCCTCCACAGGGCATTCCACATTGAGATTCCTGAATCCGACTATCCAAAGTACACGACCCTGAGCGGCTGTCTCGCTCAGGTTGCCGCCTTACGAACATGACCAGCCCCGACTCGCCCACGACCGATACCTCGATCCTGAAAGTCGTCGTCGGCTCGCATGCCCATGGCCTCGCCCGACCTGATAGCGACAAGGATTTTCGCAGCGTCTTCGTGCTGCCTACCGCCGACTTGTTCCGTGTCGGCTTCAAATACCGAGGGACGAGGATGATGAAGGAGGAGGAGGACGAGACGGCCTGGGAAATCGGGCACTTTCTCCAACTAGCGTTACAGGGCCATCCATTGGTGCTGGAAACACTGGTCGCGCCGGTCGTCACGATGGACGACTGGGGCGCGGAACTACGGCAACTGTTTCCACGGCTCTGGTCGGCACAGGCAGCGTATGATGCCTTCCTGAACTACTGCGACAATCAACGCAAAAAGATGCTGGAGAAAAAAGACGGCCGCCCGGAAAAGTACGCCGCAGCTTACGTACGTGTACTCTTCAATCTGTGTGAATTGTTGGAACGGGGCACGTTCAGCATCAGGATTTCTGAAACCCCGGTCGGTGAAGCGGTGCTTAACATCAAGGCCGGACACTATCGCCCCGGGGAAGTCATCGACATGGGAGAGCATTGGAGAGAAGAAGCCGCCCACCGGTTACGCGCCTGCGCCCAACAGGCCCATCCAGAAATCGCCAACGCGTTTCTCTTGAGGATTCGCAAGGCGTTTCTGAGGTAAGCGACACCCTCCTCGCGGACTTCTTCGGATCTGAAAAGCCGACGGGACGAAGTGGCCTTCTCCCGCCCAAAAAAGAACCCGCTTCCGTGAGGAGATCAGGCCTGCCGACCGAGCGAGATCCATCCGGGCACCCCGGCACAACTCTCACACCGGATGCCCCGCGCCTCCCCTTCATCGGGCTCCATGGGAGCCGTGCCTCATACTGGCACCGAGATGGAAGCGCGTCCCTTCGGAACTGATCCCGAAACCGGCACAGGCGCAACCCCCGACCCAACTCTTCGCTGCACGGAAGCGGGGATATCGACCTTTATCCTGGCTCCACCTCCTTCCATCTATCTATGTAAGCATGGTCGGCCGGAAATCAATGAGGTAATTGGCACCATTGCCGCACCCCGCCGTTGTCCCGTATCGCCCCACTGGCAGGACGATGCCGCTGGGTTTTTATCCCTTCTCGGCTCCAGAAGGCCGGGGCTTTCCACCATGTCTTCTGGCATCGAGCCTGCAATACCTATGAGGCAGGCGACAGATGATTTGCGAACAAGACATCACCAGAACAGACAAAGGAGAAACGGCCATGAGTGGATTGATTCACTGGGAACCATTTCGCGCACAGCTGAATCCCTGGAGAGAGTTGGAAGACATCCAGAAACGCCTCTCAGCCATGTGGGGTGGAGCGCCCGCTAAAGCTGGAGGCCAGAAGGAATCCATTGCCGTGGCGGAATGGTCACCGCTGGTGGACATTACCGAAGACGAGAAGGAGTATCTGATCAAGGCGGAGTTGCCGGATATCAAGAAAGAACACGTGAAGCTGACGGTGCACGATAATGTGCTGGCCATCTCCGGCGAGCGTAAGTACGAAAAGGAAGAAAAGGACAAAAAATATCATCGGGTGGAGCGCGCGTACGGAAGCTTCCTGCGGAGCTTCACACTGCCGGAAGATGCCGATGGGAGTAAGGTCGCCGCAGAATTCAAAGACGGCATCCTGAACGTGCATCTCCCGAAATCGGCTCAGGCCAAACCGAAATCGATCGAGGTGAAGATTTCCTAAACGAAAGGAGCGCCCATGTTCAAGCATCCTCGCTATCTGGATATCCCCTGGGAAATGCATTGGCACCCGGAGGAAACCCATCACCATTGGTGGCTGATGGTACTCGTGATCGTGGCCGCGCTGTTTCTGATCGGCGTCGGGGTCACAAGCGGATTATGGTAAGTCGACTGGGAGCTTGACGCATCGATTCCCACGCCTGTCGAGGAATGGAGTGATGTTTAAGAACCGTGAAGAATCCGGTGAACTGTTGGCGCAGGAGCTTGCCGCGTTTCGCAACGATCCCGACGGCATCCTGCTTGCGCTTCCGCGCGGGGGTGTCGCGGTGGCTTATCAGTTGAGCCTGGCCTTGCATCTTCCGCTCGACGTGCTCATCACCCGGAAGATCGGCGCGCCCGGGAACCCTGAGTATGCACTGGGCGCGGTCAGCGAGACGGGAGCGGTCTACTGGAATCAGGAAGCCCTGTCCGGTCTATCCCTGACCGATCGCGACCTGGCCGCCGCCGTGCAAATGCAACAAAAAGAAGTCGCCCGGCGTGTGGCGCTCTACCGGCAAGGTCGCCCCTTTCCCTCGCTCAAAGACCGGACCGTCATTATTGTGGATGACGGCTTGGCCACCGGCGCCATCTTCTTTGCCTCCGTCGCGACCGTGCGCCAGGCGCACCCCCGCCGCATCATCGGCGCGATCCCGGTCGGCCCTCGCAGCACGATTCAGGAAGCCCGCAGCCTGGTCGATCAGTTGGTGGTGCTCCGGGTTCCCGAACCCTTTTTTGCCGTCGGCAATTTCTACCGGGATTTCGAACAGGTCGAAGACCGGGAGGTGTTGCAGTATCTCAATCTGGCTGAGGAAGCATTTCTCTCGAAATCGTAAGTCTGGAATTGTTACAGCGGTTGGCACACGAGCCGAGAAAGGGACTGTACACCATGAACAACCAACCAGAAGGCGGCCATAGCGCGCGTCGCGATCGTTTCGTCGAGGAATATAAGCACGATTCATACAAGATGCCCGGCAAACTCAAGGAACCTACCGTCTGCAAGACCTGCGGGGCCTTGTACCACAAGGGTCGCTGGACATGGGATGCCAGGCCGACGAATGCCGAACAGATCACCTGTCCGGCCTGCCTCCGCATCCAGGACAAGAATCCCAAGGGGTTCGTCACCTTGAAAGGACCATACAAGGCGCAGCATCGCGATCAGGTGATGGGCATCATCCGTAATACGGAAGCAGAAGAAAAAAAGGCCTATCCGCTGGCGCGTATTATGACGATCGAGGACCGGGCTGAGGATCTCGTCGTCCTTACGACCGATGCGCACCTGCCCCGACGCATCGGTGAAGCGCTGAAACATTCGCACCATGGCCAATTGGACATTCAGTACGACCAGGACGAGGACTTTATCCGGATTACGTGGACCGGATAAGGACGCCGGATGACCGCAGCCATGATCGGACGCAACCGAAACGAGGACCGCATGGGTGAACGGCGTCGAAGATGGAGTCAATGGAGCGCGTGCCTGACGGGTGGACTCCTGGTGGTGGTCGCTCTGCTATCGGTCGCCACGGCAGACGTTCGACTCCTGCCCGGCGCGGCGGTGGATCTCGATCAGGCGACGACAAACGCGGTGCTGAAAACCTTTCAGCAGGCGGAAGAAGCGCTGCGGGCGCGTCATGTGGACGGCGTCATGGCCCTCTATTCCGAGCAGTACGACTATCACGGACTCAAGAAGTCCGACATGCGGAAGGTGTGGGCCAATCTGTTCGATGAATTCCAGGATCTCACCGATTCCCATCGCTTTTCCCGGCTGGCCAAGGTCGGCTCAGGCTCAAAGACCATCATCGAAGTCACCTGCACAGGCAGCCTCACAGGCCTGTCTAAAACCGGCGACCTCCGCGTGCCGATCGACAGCTGGTATGAGGAAGTGCATTACATGACATGGGAAGACGGACAGTGGCGCATCCGCGGCAATGTCGGCGATTCGCCGCGGTTCATGCCCTTCGGCACGTCGCCGCATCCGTTGTTTTAAAGGAAGGACTATTATGCGCGTCCTGATCGCACTCGATTGGTCGGAACAGGCGTTTGCCGCCGTTCGAGAAGCCTCGTACTTGTACGATCTGCAGGAGGTCGTCCTCGTGCACGGCATTGATCTGGGCATGTTTCAATATCCGATCGTCGCGGAAGTGAGCAACATGCAAGGCTACGACGAGTTCCGCAAGGCCATGGAACGAGCCGGCCAACAATTATTGGATCACACCACCACACTCCTCCCCTCACAGGGCCTGTCGATCACGCGTGTCTGCGAATTCGCCAAACCTGCGGCGCTGATTCTGGATCAGGCGCGAGACCTGCGCGCGGAACTGATCGTGATCGGGGCGCGCGGAAGAGGCCGCGTCGGCGAGTTCGTCCTGGGCAGCGTGTCCCACCGTGTCGCGCTGCACGCAGATTGCACGACCTTGATCGTGAAAGAACGGGAGGGACCGGTCAAGCGAGTCACGGTGGCGATCGAAGGCCATGAAGACGCCGAGCGCATCAAAGCGTGGCTGCTCGCGCATCCCTTTAAAAATCCGGTCGATCTCACAATCGTGAGTGTCGTGCGGCCGATCCCGGCCACCGACCCGTTCAGCCTGTTCCCTCTCCAAGACTGGACCGGCATCGCTGTACGATCGGCAGAAGACTTGGTGAAGAATCTCGCGGCCGCCGTGATGAATCATCGCTATTCGGTCGGCACACACGTGGCGGTCGGCGACCCGGTGGATATCCTGACAGAGCGCGCCAAGTCGTCGGATCTGTTGATCATCGGTTCACACGGACGGAAAGGCCTTGAGCGTTTTCTGCTGGGCAGCATTTCCCATGCACTGTTGCATCACGTTCCTTGCCCGGTGTTATTGGTACGATAAGCTGACGGCCGTCCGGTGGCGACACACTGAACCGTAAAGGAGCCAGCGCATGAAAACGTTCAGCATTCTCTGTGCCCTCTGCCTTGTGATCCTCGGAAGTTCCTGGGCCGCCGGGCAAACGAACCGGGGCAATCCACGAGAGGGGCAAGCCATCTATGAGAAACACTGCCTGCAATGCCATGGCGAAAAATTAGACGGCAACGGGCCGGACGGCCAATATCTCATCGTCCGCCCGGCGAATTTTCAATCGGTGAACTCGCGCGCCAAGACCGATTGGGAATTGTTGATCACCATCGCAAACGGCGCGCTGTTCAGTCCCATGCACGGGTATCGGGGAAAACTGACAGACCAGCAAATGCTGGACGTCTTGTCCTACATCCGCTCCGTCGCCACACCCGATTTCGTGAGTTAGTGGACGGGCTGGAGGCCGCATGGTTCGGCGCGAACGCGTGAGCCCCGGTCTCTGCCTGATACTGTTGTGTCTGTTCATGACACCGGGGGTCGGCCTCACGTCGGAGCCGACTCCCGACCTCGAAGTGTTCGTGCGCACCGGCTGCCCGCATTGCGACGCGGCCAAGGTGTTTCTCGAAGAGCTTCGCCGGACACGTCCCACTCTGCGCATCCGGATCGCGGACCTCGACCGCGATCCGCAGGCATTGGCGCGATTCGAAAGACTGGCGCATCTCCATGCGCTGCCTGTGGTCGGCGTGCCGGCGTTCTACCTCAACGGGGAATTGATCGTCGGGTACCAGGACGAGCGGTCCACGGGCGCGCGCCTCCTCGCCATGCTGGATCAGTCCACGACCACGCCTGCGACCGAACCGTTCGCCGCCTGCCGCCCCGCCCAGCCGGACTGCACCGTCACAAGCCCACAGGCAGCTGAGACTGACCGCATCGTGCTGCCGTGGGTAGGCCGCGTCAGCGCTGACGAATTGGGACTTCCACTGTTCACGCTGGCCATCGGCCTGCTCGACGGCTTCAATCCCTGTGCGATGTGGGTCCTCTTGTTTCTCTTGTCGCTGCTGGCGACCCTGCGCGACCGCTTCGCCATGGTGCTCATCTCCGGCACCTTCGTGCTGGTGAGCGGGCTCATCTATTTTGCGTTTATGGCAGCCTGGCTGAATTTGTTTCTGCTGATCGGCCTGTCCCATGCCGTGCAGTTCATATTGGGAGCACTGGCGATAGGGATCGGCCTGGTGAACGTGAAGGACTTTTTCGCGTTCCGCCAGGGATTCTCCTTCAGCATTCCGGACTCCGCCAAGCCTGGAATCTATGCGAGGATCCGCCGCATCGTCCAGGCTGAACATCGAACCGGCGCCCTGGCCGGGGTGATCCTGCTGGCGGGCCTGGTCAACCTGGTCGAGTTACTATGCACAGCCGGATTCCCCGCGCTGTATACCCAGGTGTTGAGCACCTACCGTCTGCCCGCCTGGCACTATTATGCCTACCTCGGGCTCTACAATCTCGCCTACATCGCCGACGATGTCTTGATGGTCACGCTGGCGGTCCTCACCTTGGGACGTCGCAAGTTGGAGGAACGCGAAGGCCGGTGGTTGAAACTCATCAGCGGTGCGGTCATGATCGCACTGGGGTTGCTGCTGATCCTCAAACCGAGCCTACTGACGAGGTGATTCGATGCAACGTATTCGCCCCCGCCAGATCCCACCCTTACGGAATGAAGGCCCCGATTCGGCTCACACCATTCTGAGCGATGGAACGACGGCCCTGTTACGGATCGCACAACCCGGCGACGCCGACGAGTTGCAGCGCTTCGTCGAACGCCTCTCCCCGTCGGCAACGCGCCACCGCTTCTTTTCGGAATCCGCCCCGCCCGCCGAGGTGATCCGGTCGCTCTGCAATCCTTCGCACCCGGAACGCAGCCTGACGGTGATCGTCCTGCGCCGGCACGACGATACGCTGCGCATCATCGCATCAGGTTCCTACCATGCGCGGGCCCCGCACGAAGCGGAAGTGGCGATGGCCGTCGACGACGCGCTCCATGGACATGGTCTCGGCACCATCCTTCTCGAACGCCTGGCGCTGTTGGCCATCCGGCAGGGCTTCACCAAACTCTGGGCCATCACCCATGCCGATAATCTGGCAATGCGTGAAGTGTTTGCCACGTCAGGCTTCACCATGGAAGAACATCTTGAAGGCGGGGACATGGAAGTGGAGCTGTCCCTGGCCCCGACAGACCGGAGCGTGCGGCAATCCGAATGGCGCGAACGCGTCGCGACCATCGCCTCGCTTCATCCTCTGTTTCATCCGCGCGCCGTCGCGGTGATCGGCGCGTCCCGCGCGCCCACGAGTATCGGTTACCGATTACTGGACGCTCTCCGCCACAACCGGTTCGAAGGCCGCTGTTATGCCGTCAATCCCCATGCGTCCGACATTGCCGGGGTCCAGGCATTTCCCAGCGTGCGCCACCTGCCGGGACCGATCGATCTCGCCGTCATCGCCGTGCCCAAAGATGCGGTCTTGTCTGTGGTGGACGAATGTGCCGCCATCGGAGTCCGTGCCCTGGTCATCATCACGGCCGGGTTTGCAGAAGTCGGAGCGGAAGGGCGGCGGTTGCAGGATCAGTTGCTGGAGAAAGTGCGGCTGCACGGGATGCGTATGGTGGGACCCAATTGCTTCGGCATCCTGAACACCGATCCCGCCGTGCGCTTGAACGCCACGTTTACCCCCACCTTTCCACCCGCCGGGTCCATCGCCATGTCCTCGCAAAGCGGCGCCCTGGGACTCGCTCTCGTTGCCGCCTCCGAACGATTGCACCTCGGCCTTTCCACCTTCGTCAGCGTCGGCAACAAGGCCGATGTCTCCGTCAACGATCTTTTGCAGTACTGGGAACAGGACTTCGCCACCCACGTGATCCTGCTGTATGTCGAGTCCTTCGGCAACCCCAGGCGATTTGCGCAGATCGCCCGTCGTGTCAGCCGGAATAAGCCGATCGTCGTCCTCAAGGCGGGACGGACCTCATCGGGCAAACGAGCCGCAGGGTCCCACACGGCTGCGCTGGCTGCCAATGATGTCGCGGTGGACGCGCTCTTTCAGCAGACCGGGATTCTGCGCGCCGACACGCTGGAGGAAATGTTTGCCCTGGCCACCGGCCTGTCCGAACAACCGTTGCCAAAGGGACGACGCGTCGGGATTCTGACCAACGCAGGGGGACCGGCCATCCTCTGCGCGGACGCTTGCGAGGCGGCCGGCCTCGAGGTCCCTGAATTGTCGCAGGCCACCATTTCTCGACTCTCGCCGTTTCTTCCCGCCTCCGCCTCGCTGCGCAATCCGGTGGACTTGATCGCCTCCGCCTCGCCGGAGCAGTACGAGCAAGCGATCCGCGCGCTGCTGGACTCCGACGATATCGATGCCCTGATCATTTTATACATCGCGGTGACGGCGACCGACGTGGCCCCCATGGCTGAAGGCATTGCGCGAGGGATTGAGGCGGCACGGGCGCAGCAACCGATCAACAAACCGGTCTCTATCAGTTGGATGGTCGAAACGGATCGGGACCGCACATTTTCGCTGCTGCACGAAACCATCCCCACCTATGGCCTGCCCGAACTCCCCGCGCGCGTCCTGGGCAAAATCGCCGGCTACGTGCAGTGGCGCGATCGCCCTCTCGGCATGGTGCCGGACTTCGATGATCTTGCTATTCCGTCCGTCAAAACCGTCTGCCGCAGCGCCCTCACCACACGCGGACCCGGTTGGTTGACGGTCACCGAAACACGGGCGCTTCTCAACGGCATGGGAATTTCTTTGCCGCCCGGCGGCCTCGCCACCACCGCTGAAGAGGCGGCTACGCTCGCCGCACAGATCGGCTTTCCCGTGGCCGTCAAACTGGCCTCGCAGACGCTGGTCCACAAGACAGAGGTCGGCGGCGTGCATCTCAACCTCTCCAGTAAAGCCGAGGTTCGTCGCGCGTACGACGAAATTGCCACGCGGCTCGCGCAAGACCACACGCTTGAGGCGATGGAAGGGGTTCTGGTTCAGTCGATGGTGACGAACGGCGTCGAGGTGATGGCCGGGATGGTGCAGGATCCTTCCTTCGGTCCCTTAATCGGGTTCGGGCTCGGCGGAATTCACGTCGAAATTCTCGGGGACGTGCGCTTTCGAATCACGCCGTTGACAGAACTGGACGCCGCCGACCTGATACGCAGTATCAAGGGCTATCGCCTACTGCAGGGGTATCGCGGCCATCCTCCCGGCGACGTCGATGCCATTCAGAACCTGCTGCTGAGGCTCTCGCGCTTAGTCGAAGAGGTGCCGGAGATTGTCGAGCTCGACCTGAACCCGATCTTCGCCTTGCCCCCGGGACAAGGCTATCAGATCGTGGATGCGAGGATCAGGGTGGGAACGAGTGCTCTTGGATGAACGTCCATGTGAGATAACACGACGCCCTTCTTCTGCGGTAGCCCAGACTACGCAGCGCTTCGCTTACGGGCTATTCGTTCACGAGCGGCGCGCGGCGACCGTGAAGGCCGACCATGAGGCTGCCTTTCGACAGAGGCATCGAGCAGGCGGCGAATCATGCGCTGGTATTGTGTGTGAGACCGGGAGGCTTCAGCCTTGAAGAAGTCCACACTCTTTTTGCTCAAGGCCAGAGTCACTTTGACGCCCTCATCGCGAAACGCCAATTCGGCAGGAGAGGGATGAAAATCCGGAATGACACAATCTTACCCGATGGTTCATCTCGATATTTTACTTGCCCGCTCAAAGACAGCCTTTCCCTTTCGCCAATAACAGCCACCCCATGGTGTTCCTGGTTCGTCGCGTCTTTGTCTGGATCCCACTCAAAACATGTCTTAGCCATTGCCCTCAACACAGACTAGAGAAGGCAATACTTCTCGCCATATGAATGTCTGGCAGGCAGAGGTGAATATTTCGCTTTGGTCTCGATTTTCACGGGCATGGAGCGGTGGCCTCAGTCCTTCTTGACAAACCCTGCGCACCCACCGACTGAAGGCTCCGATCGTTGCTGTCCCTCATCCCACACCCGACGCCGCGCACCGACATGGGTCAACAAACATTCAGCGGTCGCCAACAGATTCTGAATCTTGCTTGCGGCACCCTCGGCGTACTGGGCCACATCAAATATGGGAATCTGGAGACAGACTTCTGCGCGATGCTTTCGTTCCGGCGAAAACACGATGCGGTGGGCGGGCGGGTGCGGATGCTCACAGGGTTTGAGCAAGTCGAGCGTCTGAAAGAAGACGTGGCAGAGCCGCTGCAAATCGCCAAGGATCGCCCGATGTTCCTCATCATCGTTTAGCGGCAACTGCAAGGGATTGTCGAATGCCCCATACAAATTGAGTTGAAATCCGATCTGGACGACCTCGCCTCCGCCCGTCTTTACGTAGAATGGATCATGGTCGAAACAGACCTTGCGCTGTGTAATCATGCTTCGAAGCGCCTGCTCACTGGGAAACGCCTGGTCAAGATTCAGCTGCATGGGCCGCCGTCTCACCTCTGTTCACTGACCACCTCCGTCATGACAAGAAAGACAGTCCCGAATATGGCCTGGCCGATGGGCACCGCGCCCCTTTTCATATAACCGCCTGACGATTGGCTCGTCTCTCAGCGTTGGCTTTGTCGCGACTCTCTCGCCGAACTCATGACAGGCTGTGCACGAGTTGGCGCCGGCCGCACGAAAGACGAATGCTCCATGGGGATTGCTGCGTGTCTGCTCGGTAATCTGCGCCAGTATGCCGCGATGTTCCGTATGGCACCCGGTGCAGGCCTGCCGTTGAACGACGAGCGGGCGATGCCATGCCGCCAGGGTTGGCATCGCCCGAGTGTCGAAATAGCCTTCGGTGTGGCAACCGGTGCACCGTGCAGGACTCGGTCCCCGAAACGGCTCATGGCACTGTGTGCACCCGCCTTGATCCACATGGTAGCGGCTGAGGCCGCCAGGGGCCCAGAAGGCAGCGGGGCTCCGCACCGTCCCCCATCCAACCCAGATCGCCAACACCACGGTTGCCACTGCCACCACCGGGATCGCCGTTCTCGGAAGCGGGAGGTATCGCATGACTCATGAGATTCCTGCGAAGAACAACGCCCCCACCACATGCAGGACGGTGAACACCAGGAACATCAGCGTCATTGGGGCATGAATGGCCTGCCACAGGCGAAACGCCTCTTCCTGAGACGCCATCCCGTGCAACTGCGTGTCGATGTCCGCCTCGGACAACCCGTGATGCTGGAGGTGATGACGTTCCTCGTTGAGCGCTCGCAAGCTGAGCGCGTGCACCAACTGGCCGACGATGCCGCTGACCACCACCATCACCATCGAACCCATGGTGAGAAGCGGAACAATCGCGTGATAGTGGGCACCCGAGTGAATGACAATCAGCAAGGGTCCCAGCACCCCTGCCACCATATGGACGCGAAACCACCCGCGTGGCCATCGGCGCGAGGGGCTGGCCCGCTTTCGAATCGGATAGACAAACACCAGCAGGGTCACGACCAGGCCTGCCCAGCCGACGCCATGCCCGTACCGCGTATGGCCGAAAGGCGTGACCTGCTCGAGACTCAGCAGCGCCTCGAAGGCGAGCCCCGTCGCCACCGCACCGACCGTTGCCACAACGACCGCAATGAGCCGCGACCGCACACCCGTCATCTGCGTCGTCCGTTCTTCATGACCCGCTGATTACTTCCGGTACTTCTCAACCCCCTTGCTGCCCCCGGCATGGCAACGCAAACAGTCCGCGAATCGCCCAGGGCCGTGAATGCCTCTCGCCTTGGCCTTGAGCTCCTGCACCAATTGGTTGTCCTGTACTTGCGGGCTGATCGCCCCTTCTTTGCCGGCCCGATGGCAATCCAGACACGTCGTCGCACCGGTCGCACGAAAAACCAAATCACTGTGCGGATTGGCGACCATCCCTCCGCCATCAGCCGCCGCCCACGCAACAGCCGCCAGCTCTACATCCGACGCAGTCATGCCGCCGTACGGCACCGCCTCAGTCCATCGAGGCATCGACAGCATCAGCACCAACCCCACGAGGCACCAGCCAACGCCCACGCTGCGCCAACTCATGCGTGGCCACTCCCGCAACAGGTGCGATACCGCTCTTCCGGAATCTCCTTCATGGCCTGATACAACTCTGCCCGTTCCGCCTCACTGATCACCTGGTCGATCGACGGGTAGAGAATCCGTTCCTCTTTCATGTTGTGCGACTTCAGGATCTCCAGCAAACGTTGCTCCTCGCGATCGCTGTCGGGATTCTGTGCCTGCACCTTCTCATGAATGGCCTCCAGGCATTGACCGATCATCTGATGCTCGGTGCGCATGACCTGGGTCGGGCCGCCTTCCGCCATGCCGGAATTCTCTTCCCACTTTGGAAACAACACATCTTCTTCCCACACGATATGCCGCTGCAGACCGATCTTGAACTCGACGAACGCCTCCTTGGCCTTCGCAAACTCTTTTCGTTTCTGCTCCTGGAACGAGTGGAAGAGCGCATCCAACCGATCATGATCCTGTTCAAACGTGACACTGATTTTTGCATCCGACATGCGATTTCTCCTCGGTTATGAATGACGGAGTCTGTATTCCAAATGACAGGCCACACAGGCCTTGAGCACATTGTTGAACTCGGGCAGGATCTGCTTCAGATCTTTCGTCGGCATCACATCAGTCAGTTTCTCGGCGGCGGCATGATGCGCCATCGCGAGATCGTGATACGCAGGAGGAAAATCGGCCGGCTCCTGCCTGGCCATGGCGTACCGGTGCATGAAGAACCCCAAATGTGACTCCGTGAGCCCCTGCGCTAATCGATAGTCTTCGTCTGCCAACGCCGCGACAATCGCCTGAACCGTTTCCAGATGCTGGAGCATGACGGCGCGATGTTCCTGCTGCGCATCGGCCCCCAGCGGAATCGGCGTGCGCACATCCGGCAGATGCACCTGCGTCACTCCGTCAGCAGGAGATCTCGCCTTCTGTTCCACGCACCCAGTTGCGATGGAGACTAGCGCCGACAGGCAGAACACACCGACCCGCGAAACCATGTGCCCCCGTCTCATGCCTGCTCCTTGGTCACCTGCTGCCAATAGGCGTCCACCCGTTCCTGAATGTGACGAATGGCGTCCGTGTGCACGGTCGGCTCGAACAGATGTCGAAAACGTCCCTGTAATTTCAAATACGCCTCGACCGGTTTGCGTTTCGGAATATACGTGTGAGTGACCACCCCGTTGATGGCCTCCTTCAGCGGCCAGAGGCCTGTCTCCACGGCCAACTTGGCGACCTCCGGTGTTTCTCCAGGGTCGTACACCCAGCCGGTCGGGCAGGCGGAGAGAGCAAGAAACATCTTCGGTCCGGTGAAGGCGGCGGCACGCGCAAATTTCTCCTCCAGATCCAACGGATACCGTGGAGCCACCGTCGCGATGTACGGCGGCCGATGGGCCCGCCAGATCTCAAAGATGTTTTTTTTCTCCTGGGCCGTCGCGGCTGGATGTTGCACACTGCAGGGCGACGTCGCGGTTCGTGCGGCGTAGGGGGTGGCGGGGGACAGCTGCATGCCGGTATTACCGTACGCTTCGTTGTCGTAACAGATGTAATAAAAGTCGAGCTTCCGATGCAGGGCTCCCGAGGTCGACGACAGCGCCATGTCGTACGTGGAGCCATCACCTCCCAGCACGACAACCTTCACATCTTCACTCTTCGGCAATTTCCCCTTCGCAATGAGGACATCCAAGGCATCGCGAACCCCCTGCGCGCCGGCAGGCGCCGAACCCATGGTCGTGTAGAGCCACGACCCCTTGAAGGAGGTGTAGGGATAGGCAGCCAACATGGTGAAGCAGCCGGCGGCATTTACGTAGACGACATGATCTCCCAACACCTTCGCCGCGAGCCGCAACGCTTCGAGCCCTCCGCAGCCAGCGCATAAGGCCGTGCCCGGCAAGACGTGCTCTTCCCGTGGAATCTGCTTGATCTTCTTGAACGTCTCACGCTGCCACATGACGTCTCTCGCTTCCTGCCTTCCCCGTCGGCCTATCTCTTCCCCGTTTTACGTGTCACGTCTCACGTGTCACGCATGTCCCCCCGCCAGCATCTGCAACTGCGTCATCTCTCGATGCTCCTCGGCACTATAGAGCAACACCGGGCCGAGGCCTGATCCCGCGACTCCGGCCTCCGCCGTTTGTTCAACGATCGCGTGGAACTCACCGGCCGAAAGATTCTGACCTCCAAGCCCGCCAATGAACGAACACAACGCCCGCGGCCGCGCCGGCTCATGATACAAACAGGCCGCGACTTCCTGATAGAGAATCCCGCCCTGCCCTGGCGCCAGATTCTGATCCAGTACGGCCACGCCCCGTCGTCCTCGCAAGGCCTGTCGAATGGCCTCGGCCGGCCAGGGGCGAATCACGCGCAGCCGAAGGAGACCGACCCGCTTCCCCTGCGTCCTGGCTGCGTCGACTGCCGCTTTGCCCTTGCTGGCGCCCGCGTTGGTCATCACGAGCACATCGTCCGCATCCTCCAGCCGGTAGCCTTCGACCAGATCATACCGCCGGCCGAACAGGGCATGAAACGATTCCGCCGCCTCCCCATGCACTTCGAGCGCATTTCTGGCGGCCAGATGCACCTGATGCCGGAAATAGGCGTAGGAGGTGCCGCCGATCACCGCCACACCCAACGCCTGCGCCGACGACGCCGTGAACCCGAGATGGGACGGGCGAAAGGGCGGGAGAAACCGTCGCACCATTTCGGGATCGGGAAGGCTGACCGGCTCACGGGTGAACGACAGCGTAAACCCATCCAGGTTCACGATCACCGGCAACATGATGCGCTCATCTTCAGCAATCCTGTAGGCCATCAGAATCGAATCCAACACCTCCTGGCAGGTCTCGGCATGAATCTGCAGAAACCCGGCATCGCGCGCGGCCAACACGTCGTTGTGATCCGACTCCAGCGTAATCGGCGCGGCCAAGGCCCGCGACACATTGACCAGCACGAGCGGGGCCCGCCACCCCGAGATGGAGTAGAGCACCTCGAACGCATGGAGCAAGCCTTGGCTGGAGGTCGCCGTAAAGACGCGCGCACCGGCGACTTCCGCCGCGCCGGCGGCCGTCATCATCGAATGCTCGGAATCCATGCTCACAAATCTTGCGGCCACCTCACCGCGTGCGCACCACTTAGCCAAGGCTTCCACGATCTCCGTCTGCGGGGTAATGGGAAACGCCGGGATATAATCCACATCGGCCAATCGGGCTCCCCAGGCGGCCGCCAGATTACCGGTCATCATTTGGCTGTCCATGCTTCCCCGCCTTCCTGCTCTCGCTCTGCGACCAATGCGTGGGTCGGACATTCATGCACGCAAATCTGGCATCCTTTGCAATGGGCATAGTCCACGACCGGTCGATCGTCCTGGTTCATGGCGATCACGCCGTCCGGACAGTAGACGAAGCAGAGCCAGCAACCGTTACACTTGCCTGCGACCAACACCGGCCGAAAAGTCCGCCACCCGCCGGTTTCACGCAACACCGAATTCCCCGCCGCGCTGATCCTCGCCGTACCTTTGGTCGGCGGCTCGTAGATCGGATTGTGCAAGGCCGCGGCGCTGATAACCTGGCCTCCGCCCTTGTGCAGGCCAGTCGGCTCAACCGAGTCGTAGCACTGCTTCGCCACCGTCAGATTCTTCTCGATCACCGGGGGGGCCACGGCGAGATCTTCAAGTTCCCGGGTGATAGCCTGTCGGACAGGCTCCCATTCCAGCCCCACCAGGCGCGCCGCAACGGCCCCGAGTAGCGCGCTGATCGCCTCCCGCTGCCCCAACTGTTGCAGGGCAATCCCCGTCACGTCCCGCGTCATCACCTGCTCAGGCAAAGACAGATGGGCGCGTAACGCGTCCGGGCTCAGCGAGGAATTGACGAACAGCACCGTCTGCGCCCGTGCTCCCTCCAACACTCGGGCACCCGGATCTTCGAGCAATGAGGCATCAGCCACCACAACGACATCCGGATGGGTGATGGCCCCTCGCTCCCGGATCGGTTCTCGACCAAAGCGTGTAAACGCCGCCACCGGCGCGCCTCTCCGTTCCGCCCCGTAGATCGGGGAATCCTGCGCGACGTACCCGCTCAGAAAGGCCGCAGTCCCGAGAATGCGGCTGGCCGTCTTCGCGCCCTGTCCTCCACGCCCGTGAAATCGTACCGCAACCATGTCAGGCTCGATCCGCCCGCTCCTTCTTGAAAGCTTCTTTTCCTGCCGTCAGCGCAGCGGCAATCGTGGCCTCCGTTTCTTTGAGATACCGTTTGGCCTCCTCCATCGTGTGAGAAATGTCCGTGCGAATTTCTTTGGCTTTTTCCAACACATCCTCTTCCGTCCGTCGCGCGTACCCCTTGATCGCTCGACGGGTTTCCTCACCGGAGTGCGGCGCATACAGGATCGCCGCCATCGCACCGAGCATGGCCCCGCTCACAAACGCGATCGAGACACCTAATCCAGAACAATTATGATTCTGATCCCCCATGATGATCTCTCCTTCCCGATCTATGTTGTATAGAACTCTGAACGTCCTCAGCAATGCTCCGCCTTGGTAGAAAGCAGAGGACGTGCCAGGCCCCTCTGGCGAACGAGCCGCGAAGTCACAATTTTGACAAGGGTTTCGAACGCGGCGAGGCGCTGCAGGACTGTGTAGCGAAATCAGTTGGGGAATTACAGAACCGGGCCAGAATCAAGACTGGCGCAAAATGCGCCAGCTGCGAAACGCATCGAATTTCAACAGGACAGAAACCGCCGAGTAGTCAGATCTTGCCGCGAACCCACCGCACAATATCCTGCAGACCCAACGCTCCCGGTTGACGGGCGAGTTCACGCCCTCCGCGCAGCAATACCAGTGTCGGGATGCTGGAGATGCCGAACCTGGCAGCCAGCGGCTGTTCTTCTTCCGTGTTCACTTTGGCTAACCGAACGTGAGGTTCCAGCAGCTGCGCGGCCTTCTCATAGGCCGGAGCCATCATTCGGCATGGGCCACACCAGGACGCCCAGAAATCCACGACCAGAGGGATGTCCGCCTTTTGCGCATGCAGATCGAAGTCTGCCGCCGTCAAGGCGACTGGATGGCCGGTAAACAATGGCGCATGGCACTGGCCACAATTGGGTTGGTCCGCCAGACGAGTTGTCGGAACACGATTGATGCTTCGGCAATGCGGGCAGACCAGATGGAGCTTCTCCGTCACGACTTTACCCGTTCCCTGCAGGATCCTTCCCGATCATCGATTGCACTGGTCTCCCTCACAACTCCCGCCGCCGCTTCCCATCCCTCGATGTCCCATGCCACCCCTGCCTTCTCGCGGTCCCCTATGTCCCATCCCGCCGCGCGGCCCCATTCCTTCACCGTGGCCATGGCCCCCGGCGAACGTGCGTTCGTATTGAATCAAGGCCCAGATCTCCTCGTCGGTGAGTTGACCGGCGAAACCGATCATGCTGGTGCCGGGCGACCCGTTCTTGATCACCCAGAAAATCTCGCCCTCTGTCCGATGCCGCCAGAATCCGTGATGCTGAAAGTTGCGGGGTGATGGATTCAATTGCGCGGCCACCGGGCCATCACCCGCCCCCTCTGAGCCATGACAGTTCACGCAGGTACCCTTCCCGTGATAAAGCGCTTTGCCTTTTTCGATCGTCCCAGGCGAGTCCGGCAATGGACTCGTGAGCGCCCGCGCTTCAGCCAGTTTGTCGTCGGGCACCCTGAGCTGCATCATATGTTGCTCGGCAGCCGCCACGGGTAGGGCCATCATCAAGATCGATAACATACAGAGGCCGCTTGTTACGTTCATGACGAATTCCTCTTAACTCGTGCGACGGGAGCCTGTTCGCCAATGCGCCAGAGCCGACACTCTTTGGGAGGACCGCGCTTCCATGCGCGACCGAAGCGCAGCATCCAGCGTCCATTCCCGCTGAATTAAAACGCCACGTTCCGGTCACGCTCAGCCACGGCTTTGATGTAATCAGCCATGCCTTTGATCGTAGCGCCGGCGACGAGATCCGTCCCGCTGATTTGGCGAGCAACCGCGCAAGCCCCGCAGACCCAGATGGGAATCTGCGCCGCTTGCACCGCGGCCAACAGCTCTTTCAACGGGGTGAGATTGACGCCGGTCACGTGGTCGGCTGTGCCCTTGCGCCCCAGCGTCACGGCCTCGTTCCACAACCACAAGACCACATCATGCCCCTGCTCTTTGGCCGTCTTGGCCGCCATGAAGGGTAACGTCGCCATCGTCGGATCGTCCGTCCCCCGGCTGCCGGAAATCATAAACGTCGCCACTGGTACCCTCCTTCGCTTCCCGTTCGTCGTTC
>WBZN01000383.1_pt1 | contig 38334 bp, 41 predicted proteins | sample 5204281 | NCBI WGS metagenome assembly WBZN01 (sample SAMN12344347, study PRJNA552823) | activated sludge metagenome | biome: Activated sludge suspended growth; feature: Nitrification reactor; material: Wastewater; isolation source: activated sludge from nitrification reactor of wastewater... | reverse complement strand
CCTCACCGTCGGCACCATCGTGCACGGTCTGACCGATGCCGAGCGCCGCGCCGCGTATGACTGCGACGTCACCTACGGCACCAACAACGAGTTCGGCTTCGACTACCTGCGCGACAACATGAAGTTCCGGCTGGAGGACATGGTCCAGCGGCCGTTCAATTTCGCCATCGTCGACGAGGTTGACTCGATCCTGATCGACGAGGCGCGCACGCCGCTGATCATCTCCGGCCCGACGGAGGACAATTCCGAGCTCTATGCCAAGGTCGACAAGCTGATTCCGCACCTGGGCGAGAAGGACTACGAGAAGGACGAGAAGACGCGGCACGTGACCCTGACCGAGGAGGGCACGGAGAACATCGAGAAGCTGCTGCGCGCCTCCGGTCTGCTGCGCACAGGCAGCCTCTACGACGTGCAGAACGTCAGCCTCGTCCATCACGTGAACCAGGCGCTGCGCGCGCACAAGCTGTTCACCCGCGACGTCGACTACATCGTCAAGGACAACAAGGTCGTCATCATCGACGAGTTTACCGGCCGCATGATGGAAGGCCGGCGGTATTCGGAAGGCCTGCACCAGGCGCTGGAGGCCAAGGAGAACGCGGCGATCCAGAACGAGAACCAGACGCTGGCCTCGATCACCTTCCAGAACTATTTCCGCCTCTACCAGAAGCTGGCCGGCATGACCGGCACGGCGATGACCGAGGCGGCGGAATTCTCCGACATCTACGGCCTCGACGTCATCGAGATCCCGACCAACGTGCCGGTGAAGCGCGAGGACCAGGACGACGAGATCTATCGCACCGCCAAGGAGAAGTACAAGTCCATCGTCCAGGACATCCGCCGCGCCCGCGAGCGCGGCCAGCCGGTCCTGGTCGGCACCGTGTCGATCGAGAAGTCCGAGCTCATCTCGGACCTGCTGAAGAAGGAGAAGATCCCGCACCAGGTGCTGAACGCCCGCTACCACGAGCAGGAAGCCTACATCATCGCCGAGGCCGGCACGCCGGGCGCCATCACCATCGCCACCAACATGGCCGGCCGCGGCACCGACATCCAGCTGGGCGGCAATCTGCAGATGCGCATCCAGCGCGAGCTGGGCGACGTGCCCGAGGGCGCGGAGCGCGAGCGCCGCATCGCCGCGATCAAGACCGAAATCGCCGCCAAGCGCGAGCAGGTGCTGAACGCCTGCGAGGTGATGGAGCTGGAGCCGGCCAAGGGCAGCAAGCCGGCCAAGACGGTCACTTTCCCCGGCGGCCTCTACATCATCGGCACCGAACGGCACGAGAGCCGCCGCATCGACAACCAGCTGCGCGGCCGCGCCGGCCGCCAGGGCGACCCGGGACGCTCCAAATTCTACCTGTCGCTCGAAGACGATTTGATGCGCATCTTCGCCTCGGAGCGCATGGATTCCATGCTGCAGCGGCTCGGCCTGCGCGAGGACGAGGCGATCGCGCATCCTTGGGTCAACAAGGCGCTGGAGAAGGCGCAGCAGAAGGTCGAGGCGCGCAACTTCGACATCCGCAAGAACCTGCTCAAGTTCGACAACGTGATGAACGACCAGCGCAAGGTCATCTACGAGCAGCGCAAGGAGCTGATGCAGGTCTCCGACCTCTCGGACGAGATCAAGGGCATGCGCGAAGAGGTGATCGGCGACCTGATCGCCCGCTACATCCCGGAAAAGGCCTATGCCGAGCAGTGGGACACCGCCGGCCTGCACGAAGAGGTGATGCGCATTTTCGGCCTCAACCTGCCGCTGGCCGAATGGGCCAAGGAAGAGGGCATCGCCGACGAGGCGATCCGCGAGCGGGTGACCGACGCGGTCGACCGCAAGATGGCGGAGAAGGCCGCGCGCATCGGGCCGGAGATCATGCGCGTGGCGGAGAAGACGCTGCTGCTGCAGATTCTCGACCAGAGCTGGAAGGAGCATCTGCTGGGGCTCGACCATCTGCGCCACGGCATCGGCCTGCGCGCATATGGCCAGCGCGACCCGCTGAACGAATACAAGAAGGAGGCCTTCGAGATGTTCGAGGCGCTCCTCGTCCGCCTGCGCGAGCAGATCACCATGCTGCTGTCGCATATCGAGATCCGCCAGCCGGAGCCGGTCCAGGCGCCCCAGCCTCAGCCCCAGGCCGAGCCCGCGCGCGCCGCCGCGATGGCCGGCGCCGGGGCCGCCGCCGCGTCCGGCGGCGATCCGGCCAACTGGCAGAACGTTAACCGCAACGCCCCCTGCCCTTGCGGTTCGGGCAAGAAGTTCAAGCACTGCCACGGGCGGCTGGGCTGAGCGCCGTCTTCTCGTTCGTCACCCCGGGCTTGATCCGGGTTCCATCCTTCAGCCGCACGAGCGGTGGCACAATGGATTCCGGCTCAAGGCCGGGATGACGGCTGAGTTTGTTGCCGCATCTTGCGTCATATCCGCTGCCGGGCCATCTACGCAAATGTCGGATTTCAACGGAGCCATTGCATGCTGAAGCGATTTTCCGCCGCTTGCCTTCTGGCCGCGCTCGCCGTCTCCCCCGCCTTCGCCCAGGAGCGCGTCGGCGAGGTGTCGACCACGTTCCGCGTCGTCGGGCCCAACGACAAGGTGGTGATCGATCGCTTCGACGACCCCAAGGTCGAGAATGCCAGCTGCTATGTCAGCCGCGCCGAGACCGGAGGCCTCAGCGGCTGGGTCGGCTTGGCCGAGGACCCCAGCCGCTTTTCCATCGCCTGCCGCGCCACCGGGCCGGTGAAGATCACCGGCGACATCAACCGCACCAGGAAGGGCGAGGTGGTGTTCAGCGAGGACACCTCGATCCTGTTCAAGGAGATGCGGGTCAGCCGCTTCTTCGACGCCGAGAAGAACGTGCTCGTCTATCTGGTCTGGTCGACCAAGCTGATCGACGGGTCGCCCTTCAACAGCGTCACTGCTGTTCCCCTCACCCCGTAGCCTATTCCCGCCTGCGGAATCGCGGCGTCGGCAGTGGTCCCGCCACCGCCGCCGCCGGCGCCCCTTTCGGCCGCAAGTCGACCTCTATGGCGAGGGTGGCCTTTTCCTCGATCCAGCGCGCCGAAAGCACCAGGGGAAATCCGGCCCCCTCGAAGGGGAGGTAGGTGATGTCCAGGCCTTGCTTGAGCCGGATCATCGCCTGCACCGCCGCCCAGCCGATCAGCCAGCGCGTCCGCCGGCGGCCCCTGGGCGACAGGCGCTGCAGGGTCGCATTCAGTTCATAGGCTTGGAAAACCCGGATACGGGCCGCGCGCGGAATGCGGCGGCCCTTCGTGTCGAGCGCGTTCATCTTCACCTCCGTTTCGCTCCAGAACGCAGGCGCACCTCGGGCGTGCGCTGCGAACGGGTTTTCGGAGGTGAGAGGGTCAGGTCATGAAGTCGCGCCCTTGGATGAAGGGCGATGGATAGGACGGCTTTGCGGCGAATTCAAGGCGCGGGCAGCGGCGCCGGGACTTCCGCCGGGTTCCAGGCCTTGGCGCCGGCATGATGGAACCCGGTCAGCAGATTGCAAACCTCCCGCAGGGCGGGGCTCAAGGCGTCGCGGTCATCGCTGTTCCGGTTGGCCGCCAGTCCCTCGACCGGGGCGGTGGCGCTGAACACCCGGAACCGCGCCAGGCAGGGATGCCCGGCGACCTCCGCCCGCTTCGGCGCGCCGCTTTCGGGGTCGCGGAAATAGAAGGCGGTCCAGTCGCCCTCGCGTGTCGGCAGCTGCGCTTCGCCGACGGAACTCAACAGGATGCTGTCGATGCGGCCGATGAAGTCCTCGACCTCCTCCGCGCTGAGCTGCGCCTGGAAAAAACCGGCGGGGATCAGCCGGTCCGCGGCCGGATCATCCGGCGAGAAGATCGCCTGCCCGCCCTCCAGCAGGACGAAGCGCAGTCCCAGCGGACGTTCCGCCGTGGCCGCGGTCCAATCGCCATACTCCCACAGCGCGAGGATCGGCTTGCCGGCGGGCTGCCCGGCCCAAGCCGGCGAGGCCAGCGAAACGACGGTGACGAACGCCGCGAAAAATCTGCGCATCGCGACCTCCAGGGTATCTCTCATGGACGCACCATACCACGGAGCGGCTCGAAGCGTTCAATCCGGCCTACAACCGCTCCAACTTGCACCATTCGGCGATGAACAGCGCGATGGCCGCCGTCACGCGCTTGGTCGAGGACAGCGACACGCGCTCGTCGAAGCCGTGATAGTTCTCCGATTTCGGGCCATAGACCAGGGCCGGGCAATCGTCGTAAAGCATGAACACCCGGCCATCGACATAGGCCTGGGCCACCCGCGATTCCAGCCTGGCGCCGTAGCTGCGGTAATGCGCGTCGGCCAGCACCCGCTCGGCCTCGGTGCCCTCATTCAGCACATAGCCCTCGGCGAAGAAGCCATTGTATTCAATTTTCGGCGGCATGTTGCTGAGGAAGGAGTCGTTGCGCACCGCCTTGGCGATGCAGGCCTCGATCTCGTCCGCCGCCTGGCGCGCGGTGACGCCCGGATAGAAGGCGATCCGGCAATCGAAGCTGCACCAGGCCGGCACCGAGGAGGCCCAGTCGCCGCCCTCGATCTTGCCGATGTTGAGATTGACCGGGTGGGGCAACTCGGCGAAATGCTTGTGGTTGACCTTGCGCGCGTTCCATTCCGCCTCCAGGCCGTGCAGGGCCTGGATCAGGCGATAGCTGGCCTCGATGGCGTTGGCGCCGCTGCCCGCCACCGAGGCGTGGACCGGCAGGCCGCGCACATGCACGCGGAACCAGATGACGCCCATGTTGGCGCGCGTCAGGCAATCGCCGCCCGGTTCCGGGATGATCGCCGCCTCGGCGCGGTAGCCACGCAGCAGGCAGGCGAGCGCGCCATTGCCGGTGCATTCCTCCTCGGTGACGGATTGCACATAAACCGGCGCCGCCGGCTGGTAGCCGAGACGCCTCAAGGCATCGAGCGCGGCGATGTTGGCGATGAGCCCGGCCTTCATGTCGCCCGAGCCGCGGCCATAGAGCCAGTCGCCTTCGATCACGGGATCGAAGGGCGGCCGCTCCCACATGTCGAGCGGCCCCAGCGGCACCACGTCGACATGGCCATTGAGGATCAGCGACTTGCCCTTCTGGTCCTTCGGCCGGTGCGCGCCGACCACGTTGAAGGCGTTGCTGTAGTCGACCGCGACCGGCGAGAAACCCGGGTGATGCTTGATCGCGTCGACGTCGATGGCCCAGCGGTCCATGGTCAGCCCGCGCGACGCCATCTGCTGGAACAGAAAGTCCTGCGCTGTATGCTCCTGCCCGCGCAGGGACGGCAGGCGGATCAGATCCTGGGTCAGCTTCACCTGGTCGGCGAAGCCGGCATCGACGGCGCCGAGGATATCGTCGGCCAGCTTGGCATCGAGGTCGAAGGGCATCGCGAAGGCTCCCCTATTTGCCGGCGAACTTATCCGTGGCGGTGATCAGCTGGTCCAGGATGCCCGGCTCGTCGAAGGCATGGCCGGCATCGTCGACGAAGTGGAACTCCGCCTCCGGCCAGGCCTTATGCAGATCCCAGGCCGTGGTCGCCGGGGTGCAGACGTCGTAGCGGCCCTGGATGATGATGCCGGGAATGGCTTTCAGCTTGTGCGCGTCGCGCAGCAGCCGATCCTCCACGTCGAAGAACCCGCCATGGACGAAGTAGTGGTTCTCGATGCGCGAGAAGGCGAGCGCGAAATGATCGTCGGCGTGGCTGCGGGCGATATCCTTGTTCGGGCGGAGCGTGATGGTGCTGCCTTCCCAGATGCTCCAGGCCTTGGCCGCCTTCAGCTGCTCGGCCTTGTCGCTTCCCGTCAGGCGGCGGTGATAGGCGGAGATGAGGTCGCCGCGCTCGACCGGCGGGATCGGCGCCAGGAAGCCTTCCCACAGATCGGGATACAGCCAGGAAGCGCCTTCCTGGTAGTACCAGAGCAGCTCCTTGCGCCGCAGGGTGAAGATGCCGCGCACGACGAGCTCGGAGATGCGCTGCGGATGGGTCTCGGCATAGGCCAGCGCCAGGGTGCTGCCCCAGGAGCCGCCGAAGACCAGCCATTTCTCGACGCCCATCTTCTCGCGCAGGCGCTCGATATCCTCGACCAGGTGCCAGGTCGTGTTGTTGTCCAGGCTGGCATGCGGGCGGGAACGGCCGCAGCCGCGCTGGTCGAACAGCATGACGCGGTACTTCTGCGGGTCGAACAGGCGGCGATGTTTGGCCGAGCAGCCGGAGCCCGGCCCGCCATGCAGGAACACCGCCGGCTTTCCGTTCGGGTTGCCGCACATCTCCCAGTAGATCTGGTGGCCGTCGCCGGTATCCAAATGGCCGGAGGCATAGGGCTCGATGTCGGGATAGAGCGTGCGCATCAGTCTTCTTTCTTCTCGGTCAAACCGGGTCACCGGTATCGGCTTTCAGGCCGGCGGCGGCGATGCCGTGCACGGCGCAGATCTCGTCATTGTCGGAATTGTCGCCGCTGATGCCGACCGAGCCCACCAGGGCGCCCGCGTCGTTGCGGATGAGGACGCCGCCCGGCACCGGCACGATGCGGCCCTCGCTCATCACCTGCAGCGAATTGAAGAACATGTTGTAGGCCTCGGCGCGGCGCTGGAGCTCGCGATTGCCGAAGCCCATGCCGAGCGCGCCCCAGGCCTTGCCGAAGGCGATGTCGAAGCGCATCAGGCTGGCGCCGTCCTCGGCCTTGTAGGCCTTGAGGCAGCCGCGCGGGTCGAGCACGGCGACGGCGAGCGGGCGCAGCTGCATCGTCCGCCCCTTGGCCAGGGCCTGGTCGACGATACGGGAAGCGGCCTCCAGGGTGACGCTTTCGAGGGCGAATGTCGCTGCCATCAATCGTCTTCCCACACCGGAGCCCGGCCCGCGGCGAAGGCCGTGGCGCCTTCCCAGTAATCCTTGCTGGCGCGCAGCCGCTCATAGGCCGGCACGCCGCCCGAACGAAGCGCGCGATAGGCGTCCTCCACCGTCATCTGCCGTGTCAGGCGATGCGCCTGTTTCACGGCGCGGATGGATTTCGGGCTGGCTTCGAGGATCTCGGCCGCGATCTCGCGCGCCCTGGCCAAAGCAAGGCCCTTCGGCACGACGTGATTGACCAGCCCAAGTCCGCGCGCCTCTTCCGCGCCGAGGCGCCGGCCGGTCAGCAGCATTTCCAGCGCCAGGGATTCCGGCACCCGGCGCGGCAGCCGGAACACGCCGCCGCCATCGGGGATGACGCCGACCTTCACCTCGGGCAGGAAGAATTGCGCGTGGTCGTCGGCGACGATCACGTCGCAGCACAGCGCGATCTCGAAGCCGCCGCCGACCGCCATGCCGTTCACCGCGGCGATCACCGGCTTGTCGAGATCGAACAGCTCGGTGATTCCGGCGAAGCCGCCGCGGCCGTAATCCTCGGCCTCGTCCTTGTTCTCCGCCGCCGCCTTCAAATCCCAGCCGGCGGAGAAGAAGCGCTCGCCCGCGGCGGTGATGATGGCGCAGCGCAGCTTCGGGTCGTCGCGATAGGTGATGAAGGCCTCACCCAGGGCGCGGCTCAGGCCGCCGTTGATGGCGTTGGCCTTCGGCCGGTCCATCGTCAAGATCAGCACCCGATCCTCGACCGCGCGATGCAATCCATCCGTCATTTTCTGCTCATCGTGTGGTGGACCGGCGGGTGGGCGGCTCGGCGCTTTCAAGCTCGGCCAGGATCTCGCCCAGATCTTCGTGCAGCTCGTCGTTGCGCAGGCGCGGCCGCAAGGCGGCGATGGCCGCGGCGATGGCGATGTCGGCGGGAAGCTGCGCCGGCTCGGCGGCGGCGACCAGATGCATCGGCAGGCGCTGCAACATGGCGTCGAAGGACGCGGTGAGCGCCTGGTCGCGCACGCCGGCAAGCGTGCGCAACGCCTTCAGGTGGCCGGCAATCTCCGCCTCCGTCAGGTAGCCCATATAGGCGTCCGGCGCCTCCGCCATGGCGCAGGCGCCGGAGGCGGTATCGGCCACCTCCTCCACCGGGCGCGCCAAGGCGCGGAAGCCGGATTCGGTGACGATGCGGTCCATTGGGATGTCATGGCCGTGCGGCCCGATGCTGGGAATCTCGGCGCAATCGTAGCCGATGCCGATGATCTGGCGCGGACCGGCGAGCGCCGCCAGCGTGCGATCGTAGAAGCCGCCGCCATAGCCGAGGCGATAGCCGTTGACGTCGAAGCCAATGACCGGCGCCAACAGCATGACCGGCGTGACCCGCGCGTTGGTCTTGGGGATCGGGATGTTCCAGACCCCCAGTTCCATCTCGCAGCGCGGTTTCCATGGGCGGAATTCCAGCGGCCAGCGCGGCCGCACCACGGCGGGCAACGCCACCTCCTTGCCGGCGGCGGCCAGGCGCCGCATCAGCAGGCGCAGGTCGGGCTCGCCGCGGAACGGCCAATAGACGCTGATCGGCCCCTCCGCCGCCATCGCCACCGGCTCCAGCCGCTGCATGATGCGCTGGGTCCAGGCGTTGCGCGCCTCTTCGGAATAGCTGAGGCGCAAGGCGACCAGCCGCGCGCGCTGCTCGTTGCGCCAGGATTTCGCTTCGGGGCTGAGGGCCGGCTGCGTCATCGCGTCAGCGCCAGATCGGCTTGCCGGAGCCGGCGAGGCCGTAGCTCGCCCATTTGCGGGTCACCAAATCGACCACATCATCGGCCATGCGGATCTTCTGCCCCCATTCGCGGTGGGTCTCCGGCGGCAGCTTGTTGGTGGCGTCGAGGCCGATCTTGCCGCCGAGACCCGATTCCGGCGAGGCGAAGTCGAGATAGTCGATCGGCGTGCCCTCGATCACGGTGATGTCGCGCGCCGGGTCCATGCGGGTGGAGATGGCCCACATCACGTCCTTCCAGTCGCGGGCGTTGATATCGTCATCCACCACGATGACGAATTTCGTGTACATGAACTGTCGCAGGAACGACCAGATCCCCATCATCACCCGCTTGGCGTGACCGGGATAGGCCTTCTTCATCGACACCACCGCGATGCGGTAGGAGCAGCCCTCGGGCGGCAGCCAGAAATCGACGATCTCCGGGAATTGCTGGGTGAGCAGCGGAATGAACACCTCGTTCAGCGCCTCGCCCAGCACGCTGGGCTCGTCCGGCGGGCGGCCGGTGAAGGTCGAGAGATAGATCGGATCGCGCCGCATGGTGATGGCGCTCAAGGTAAAGACCGGGAACTGCTCGACCGAGTTGTAGTAGCCGGTGTGATCGCCATAGGGGCCCTCGTCGCGGTAATCCTCCAGCGACACATGGCCTTCCAGCACGATCTCCGCCTCCGCCGGCACTTTCAGCGGCACGGTCTTGCAATCGACCAGCTCGACCTTGCGCCCGCGCAGCATGCCGGCGAACTGGTATTCCGACAGCGTGTCCGGCACCGGCGTCACCGCGGCGAGGATGGTGCCGGGATCGGCGCCGATCACGGCGGCGACGGGCAGCGGCTCGGGCCGCTCCTGCTTCCAGCGCTGGTGGTGCTGCGCCCCGCCGCGATGCTTCAGCCAGCGCATCAGGGTCTGGTTCTTGTTCAGCACCTGCATGCGGTAGATGCCGAGGTTGAAATCGTCTTCCTTCCGCTTGCCCGATCCAGACGAATTGGGTCCCTTGGTGACGACGAGCGGCCAGGTGATCAGCGGCGCCGGCTCGCCCGGCCAGCAGCCCTGGATCGGCAGCTTCGTGAGGTCGATCTGGTCGCCGGTCAGCACCACGTCCTGGCACGGGCCATAGCCTAGTTGTTTCGGCTTCATGGCCAGCACGGTCTTCAGCAGCGGGAACATCTCCACCGCCTCGCGCCAGCCGCCCGGCGGCTCGGGCTGCTTCAGGAAGGCCAGCATCTCGCCCACCGCGCGCAGTTCGGAAGGCTCGCGGTCCATACCCCAGGCGACCCGTTCCACGGTGCCAAACAGGTTCACCAGCACCGGCATGTCAAAGGCGCGGCCATCGCGCGAAACCGGCTTCTCGAACAGCACCGCCGGCCCCCGCTCGGCCAGCAGGCGGGTCTGGATCTCGGTCATCTCCAGATGCGGGTCGACCGGGACCGAAACGCGCTGGAGCCGCCCGGATTGTTCCAGGCGTTGCATGAAATCGCGCAAAGATTCGTAGGGCATCGGCGGGCGTGCGTTGTTCGGGGCGCATCCTATCGGCTTTGCCGGGACCCGCCAACCGGCCTATGCTGCGTGTCACAGGATCGATTCAATGCCCCGCAAAGACGCAATTCCCCAGGAATTCGAGGATCTTCTGACCCCCGCCGGAAAGCGCGTTCTGGCCGGGCGGGCGCCCGGCATCTGCGGTGCCCTGGCCGACCCCAGGCGGCGTTTCGTGGCGCTTTCCGGCATGGTCTCGGCGGCAAAGGCGGAGGCGCTGCGCCGGACCCTGGAGCGGGACATGGCGCCGCTGCTCTCTGACCTGGCGCAGCCGATTCCCCCGGAGACCATCTGGGACATGCGGCGCAACTACGACGACTGGCTGCCCAAGACGGTGCGCTGCCGGACCGCCTATCTGGAGAACAAGCGTGGTGCCGCCTGGAAGCGGGCCAAGGCGCTCGGGCTCATCGACCTGCTGTCCTCGGAAAGCCTGGTGGCCTTCGCCGAGGCGGTGCTGGGACGCAGCCTCGATCCCAAGGGCGGCCAGCAGGTGCTGCGCTATGGCCCGGGCGACTATGCCGGGCCGCATACCGACCACGTGCCGGAGATGAAACGCGCGGCCCAGGGCTATCTCGATATCCACCTGACCCTGGCCGCCCCCGCGGTCGCACACCAGTACCTGGTCTACGCCAAGGGCGGCCATTTCAGCGAGATCGTCCCGGTGCACCAGACCGGCTGCCTGACGATCTACCGCCTGCCCTTCTGGCACTACACGACGCCGCTCACCGCAAAGCCGGGCCGTGAGGCGGACGCCGCGCGCTGGGTTCTGCTGGGGACGTTCCTGTTCGGGAAAGATCCGAAGCGGACGAAACAGACCACGTCGACAGCCCGGCCTTGAGCCAGGGTCCATGTCACAGACCGCGCCGTGTATCGAGATAGATCCCGGCTCAAGGCCGGGATGACGCCGGCGCTAGCTCGCCTGCTGCGCCTTCAATTCCGCCAGCTCGGCCTCCAGCGCCTTGTTGCGCGCTTCCAGGTCGCCGAGCGCGGCAGCAACCGCTTCGGCGGGGAGGAGCTGCGGGATGTGCTGCGGGCAGTTGCGGTCCCAGGCGGTGATGCGGAACAGGATCGCCTGCTCGATCTTCGCCGGGTAGTCGGCATCAATCAGCGGCGCGATCTCGTCCGGGTCGCGGGTGATGCGGGCGACGCCCCAGATCTTCAGCCGCCGGCGATGGGCGTAGTCCATCACGAACAGGAACGCCTTCGGATTGTCCTGCAGGTTGCCGGTGGTGATGTACTGGCGATTGCCGGCGTAGTCGGCGAAGCCGATGGTGTGCTCGTCAACGACCTTCAGGAACCCCGCCGGCCCGCCGCGATGCTGGACATAGGGCTGGCCGTCGGCGCTGACCGTCGCCAGATAGGCGCTGTTCGCCTCGGCCAGGTATTGGGCCATGTCGGGCGTGACGGTGTCGTCGAGGTCGCGCTCCTCCGCGCGCCGCGCATAGGCGTTGCGCGAGCCGCGCTCGGCCTGGACCGTCTTGGTGGTGGGCGAGAAGGCGATATCGAAATTCCGCAGCATGGCCGGTCTCCTCCAGAAGCGATGGCGTGAAAATGGCACTTTCGCGGATCGAAAACAGGGTGGATAATTTGCAAGCATTCTTTCATTTTTTGAGAGAGCAAAGTGGACCGCCTGCATGCCATGCAACTCTTCGCCGCCATCGGCGAGGCCGGCAGCCTGACCGCCGCGGCGAAGCGGCTGCGCGTGGCGCTGCCGACCCTCAGCCGCAAGCTGGCGCAGCTCGAAGCCCATCTCGGCGTCCGGCTGGTGACCCGGACCACCCGGCGCTTCGCCTTGACCGAGCCGGGGCGGCGCTACCTCGATGCCTGCCGCCGGCTGCTGGGGGAGATCGACGAGGCCGAGCGCCAGGCGGCCGGCGAATATGACGCGCCGCGCGGCCGCCTGACGGTCACCGCCCCCATCGTCTTCGGCCGGCTGCACGTGCTGCCCATCGTCATGGAGTTCCTGAAGACCTATCCGGAGGTCGATCTGCGCCTGTCGCTGGTCGACCGCATCGTCGATCTGGCGGAGGAGAACCTGGATGCCGGCCTGCGCATCGGCGCCCTGCCGGATTCCGCGCTGATCGCCACCCGCCTCGGCGCCGTGCGGCACATCGCCTGCGCCGCGCCGGACTACCTCAAGGAGAACTTCATCCCGCGCAGCCCCGCCGACCTGACCCGGCTGCACTGCATCGCCTCGGCCAATCTGGCGCCGCCGGAGCAATGGGTGTTCCACGAAGCGGGCAATCCCATCGCGATCGCAATCCGCGCCCGCCTCACCGTCACCACGGCCGAGGCCGCGATCGATGCCGCCGTCGCCGGGCTTGGCATCACCCGGCTGCTGTCCTACCAGGCGGCGGAGGCGATCCGCGCCAGGAAGCTGCAGCGCGTCCTGCGCGGCTACGAGCCGCCGGAATTGCCGGTCCATCTGGTCCACAGCGAGGCGCGGCTGGTGCCGCCGAAGCTGCGCGCCTTCCTCGATTTCGCGGCCCCGCGCCTGCGCAAGCGGCTGGCGGCGCTGCAGGTCTAGGCCGGCGCGCGGCGTTGCGCGGCCGTTGCCCGGCGGCCTTGGCGGCGCGCCTTGCAAGCGCCGTCCAGCTACGGATGTTGGCTTGCCGGCCATGGGCCGGCTAGATTTCCTGGACACCAGCAAGAGGTCGCGGCGGATGGAACAGGAACATTCCAAGGCAAGGCTTCGCATCGGCGTGCTCGGCCTGGGACGCATGGGCACCGCCATCGCCGGGCGCCTCGCGAGCCAGGGTTTCCGGGTCTCCGGCTGGACGCGGAACGGCGCGGTGCCGACGGCAGGCGCACCTGCCATCGCCATTTGCGCGGACATTCCGGCGATTTCCGCCGCGGCGGATATCCTGGTCCTGTCGCTGAGCGACGATGCGGCAGTGACCAGCGTGGTCCGCGACCTCGCCCGCACCGACCTTGCCGGCAAGCTGATCGTCGACACCAGCACCGTCGGCCCGGACACCCTGCGCGGCCAGGCGGCGGCGATCCGCCGCGCCGGCGGCGCGGCACTCGACGCGCCGATCTCCGGCGGGCCGGACATGGTGGCGGCCGGAAGGGCCGGCTTCTACATCGGCGGCGCTCCGGCGGATGTGGCGCAATTCCAGCCGGTCGCCGCAATGCTGGCCGATCGCATTCATCACGTCGGGCCGCTCGGCGCCGGCGCCGCCGCCAAGATCGTCAACAACATGATGCTGATGGGTTTCTGGGAGGCGCTGAAGGAGGCGCTTGCCGTCGGCAAGCGCGCCGGGCTCGACCTCGACATCATGCTGAAATTCCTCTCGACCAGCCCGGCCGCCAGCGGCGCCTTCTTGAACCGGATGCCGGTGCTACGCGGCGAGAGCGACGCGGTCGGCTTCTCGGTTTCCGGTGTGGTCAAGGACGGCCGGATGTTCAGCCGCGTCGCCGAATCGCTGCGGGTGGACACACCCGCCATCGCCGCCGCCATCGCCAGCTTCAACGCCTATGCCGCCGCCGGCCACGGCGAAGAGGATCTGGCCCGGATGGTGCGCGCGGCGTACGACGCGGCGTGAGCCATGCCATTTCCCTTCGTCATTGCCGGGCTTGACCCGGCAATCCAGTTTTTCCGCTCCAGCCTCGCTGCAAGGAACTTGGATCACCGGGTCTTCGCCCGGTGATGACGAAAGAGGTCGCGGATCTAGTGGTCCAGATCCTTCAGCGCTTCCTTGCGCTTGGCGACATGCGCCTCGAGCGCCTCGCGGATGGCGGGGTCCAATGGCGGCTCCTGGTAGCGCTCCAGCGCCTGCTGCCAGATCGCGGTGGCGCGCTGGGTGGCGTCTTTCGATCCATCCGCCTTCCAGCTTTCGTAGCTGCGCCAGTCGGAGACCAGCGGGCGATAGAAAGCCGTCTCGTAGCGTTCCAGCGTGTGCTGGGCGCCGAAGAAATGCCCACCCGGCGGCACCGAGGCGATGGCGTCCAGCGCAATGTCCTCCGGCGCCACGGCGAAAGGCTGGATGGTCTCGGCGATCATCTGCAGCATCTCGACATCGAGCACGATCTTTTCGAAGGAGGCGGTGAGGCCGCCCTCCATCCACCCCGCCCCGTGATAGACAAGGTTGGCGTGGGCCATGACCGAGGACCAGATCGACATCTCCGATTCATAGGCGGCCTGGGCGTCGACGGCGTTGCTGGCGCTGGAATTACTGGCGCGATAGGGCAGCTTGTAGAAACGCGCCAGCTGGCCGCAGGCGATGGTGGCGCGGGCATTCTCCGGCGTGCCGAAGGCCGGGGCGCCCGATTTCATGTCGACATCCGAGGTGAAGGCGCCGTAGACCACCGGCGCACCCGGCCGGGTCAATTGCGCCAGCGTGATGCCGGCCAGCGCCTCGGCGTTCTGCTGGGTCAGCGCGGCGGCAAGCGAGACCGGCGCCATCGCCCCCATCAGGGTGAAGGGGGTCACCACCACGGCCTGGCCATGCTCGGCCATCGCCATCAGCCCGTCCGACATGGCTGCATCGAAGCGGCGCGGCGAATTGACCGAGATGATGGTGAGCACGCCGGGGCTCTCCGCCATCTGCGCGCGCGTCAGGCCGCGGGAAATCGCCATCATGTCGATGCCGTCCAGCGCGCGCTCCCGGCCGATCGCGGTGCAGTGATAGATGCGGTCGGAATAGCGGATATTGGCGAGGTAACAATCGAGGTGCCGGGTGCGGGCCGGCAATTCCTGCGGCGCGGTCGGCTGGTTGCCGATGAAATGGATGATGTCGAAGCTCTGCGCCAGCCGGATCAGGTTGGCGTAGTCGGCATAGTTGCCGGCGCGGCGGCCATTGACCGCGTCATGCACATTGGGCGGCCCGGCCACCAGGCCGAAGGAGACGTGGTTGCCGCCGACATGCACCGCCCGCGCCGGATTGCGCGGCGTGAGCGTGAAGGAAGCCGGCGCCGTCTTCAGCGCCGCCAGCACCACCGCGCGCGGGATGCGGGCCAGACCGGAACTGGCCTCCACCGTTGCGCCGGCCTTGCGCAAGGTCTCGCAGGCGGCCGCCCCCTGGAATTCGATGCCGATCTCCTCCAGCAGGCGCAAAGAGGCGTCATGGATCGCCTCGATCTGGTCCTGGCTCAACGGCGCCAATGGCGGGAAGGCGTTGCGCAGCGGGCCGCGCGCGGCCCAGGCGGTGCCGAGCTGACTGGAGTCTCGCGGACGGCGGGGGCGGCGCTGCATGGGTCTCTCTAATCGGGGCCACGGGATACTGCGACAGATTCGGCGAATTACGGATCGCGCGCTGTCCCGCCGCCGTCATCGATCGGCGCGACAACGAAGGCGCGGCGGCGACGCTCTCAGCGCCGGAACAAGGCCCCCAGGACGCCACGCACGATCTGGCGGCCGACCTGGCTGCCAATGGCGCGCGCGGCGCTTTTGGCCAGGGCCTCGCCGACGCTTTGCCGGTTGCTGGCGCGCTGCGGCGCCTGTCGCGGGAAATCCTGGCGCGGGAAATCCTGGCGTGGAAAATCCTGGCGTGGAAAATCCTGGCGTGGAAAATCCTGGCGCGGATAGTCGCGCGGCGCCTCGCGCGGCTTTTGCCACGGTCCCTCTGCCGGTGCCGGGCGCGGGGACGCGGCCCGCGCCGTCAGCCGTTCATAGGCGGAGTCCCGATCGATCGGGGCATCGTATTTGCCGGCGATGGGCGAACGCGCCATCACCGCCTGCCGCTCCGCCGGCGTCAGCGCGCCGATGCGCGAACAGGGCGGGCAGACCAGGGCGCGCTCGACGATGCTTGGCGCCCCGCCCGGCTCCAGGGTGGAGACCAGCGCCTCGCCGACGCCAAGCTCGGTGATCGCCGCGGCGGTGGAGAAGGCGGGGTTTGCACGGAAGGTCTCGGCCGCGAGCTTCATTGCTTTCTGGTCGCGCGGCGTGAAGGCGCGCAGCGCATGCTGAATCCGGTTGCCAAGCTGACCCAGCACACGATCCGGCACGTCGATCGGGTTCTGGGTGATGAAATAGACGCCGACACCCTTGGAGCGGATCAACCGCACCACCTGCTCGACTTGGTCGATCAGCGCCTTGGGCGCCTCGTCGAACAGCAGATGCGCCTCGTCGAAGAAGAAGACCAGCACCGGTTTGTCGCGGTCGCCCACCTCGGGCAGGCGCTCGAACAGCTCGGCTAGCAGCCAGAGCAGGAAACTGGCATAGAGCCGGGGACTCTTCATCAGAGTGGCGGCGGCCAGAACATTGACGTAACCGAGCCCCTGGCGGTCCTGCCTGAGGAAATCATTGAGGTCGAGGGCCGGCTCGCCGAAGAACTTGTCGCCGCCCTGCTCCTCCAGCACCAGCAGCGCGCGCTGGATGGCGCCCACCGTGGCCTTGGTCACGTTGCCGTAGCGCACCGCGAAATCGGCGGCGTTGTCCGCCAGGAAGGCGAGCATCGCGCGCAGGTCCTTGAGATCGAGCAGCAGCAGGCCCTGTTCGTCCGCCACCTTGAAGGCGATGTTGAGCACCCCCTCCTGCGCCTCGCTCAGCTCCATCAGGTTGGAGAGCAGCAGCGGCCCCATTTCCGAAACGGTGGTGCGGATCGGGTGACCCTCGGCCCCGAACAGGTCCCAGAAGACCGCCGGGCAGGCGGCGCCCGCATAGTCGGCCATCGCGAGCTTGGCCGCGCGTTCGCGCGCCTTCGGGTTGTCGCCGCCCGGCAGGGCAATGCCGGCCAGGTCGCCCTTCACATCGGCCATGAAGACCGGAACCCCGGCACGCGAGAAGCCTTCGGCCAGCACCTGAAGCGAAACGGTTTTGCCGGTGCCGGTGGCGCCGGCAATGAGGCCGTGGCGATTGGCCATGGCCAGGCGCAACCAGACATCCGCGTCGCCGCGACCGATCCGGATGTCGCCAGCGCTCATCGGCGCGGGCTCATTTTCCAAGTCCGGGCAGGCGCGGCGCCTTGGCCGCGTCGCCGCCCGCCTCCTTCACCGCCCGGCGATAGGCGGCCTCGGTCTTGTAGGCGCCGTAGCGTGGCAGCTTTTCCCGGGCCAGCGGCACGATCCGGCCGGAATGCGGCTGCACCTTGAAGAAACCGCCATCGCGGCCGATGAGCGCGATCGCCTCCTTCCGGCGGCTGAAAGTCCGCCGGTGATAGGCGGATTGCGACTTCATCGCCTTCAGCTCCTCAGGGTCGCGCGCGAAGATGTATTCATAGGCGGCGATGAACTCGCGCACGAAATCGCGCTCGACCACGCGCATGTTGGAGATCAGCCAGCAGCGGTCCTCGAAGCCCCAATAGGTGGCGAGGCCGGCCAGCACCCCTTCGCGGGTGAAATACGGGTAGAAGGGGAAAGCGCGGCAGGCCATGGTGCGGTTGTCGCGCTCGCAGAAGCGGGCGCCCTTGCACTCGATGGCGGTGCAGCTCTTGTGCAGTTCATTGACGATCTGGCGCGAGACGGCATCGGTCGGCTTGTAGAGGTGCCACAGGTCGGTGCGTGCCTTCAGCCACTCGAACTCAGTCTTTTCCACGATCGGGATGGCGTTGTCGGTGGAGCAGCAGACCGGCTCGCCGTTGTTCAGGGGAGAGCAGAATTTGCCGCAATCGAAGCGCGAGACGCTGGCCGTGAACCGGTCGAAGACAAGGCCGAAATCCGCCGCGCTCATCCCCCCGTCCAGATCCGCCGCCTTTGCCGTCTTGCGCACCATGCAATCCTCCGAGACCCCTCCGGCCGCCATGGCGGGCATGCCGAATCTTCATGTTTGTTCAACGCTTTCTAGCGTATTATGCGCGGGGTTTCACTATCGACATCACGCGACCGCATCATGAAACGCTATTGGGTTGTCGGCGGAAATTATGCCGATACCGGATTCGACCGCATGCAGGATGGCGGATCGGAGCAGAAATTCGGTCCCTTCGGGACCTATGAAGAGGCGAAGGCCGAATGGCAACGCCGCGCCTGGGCATCGGTTGATACGGCCTGCGCGCGCTACCGCATCGAAGAGGAATCGGGCGATACGTGGTTCTGGGTGGTCGGCGGACCCTATGCCGATACCCGATTCGAGGAGCCCGCCGCCGGCGGCGGGGAACAATGGTATGGCCCGTTCAAGACCTATGACGAAGCGAAGATCGAATGGTCGCGGCTGGCCTGGTCGACGGTGGACGACGCCATGTGTCGATACCGCATCGAGAAGCTGGCCTACGGGGAACGACCGCGCAGCGTTCATTGAGCGCGGCCTGCCCTGATCCCGGGCGACTCCATCCAACCTTTAGCCTTCGGACTTCCCCATGTTCACCGCGACCGCTCTGATCGAGGCGCTCGGCTTCATCGCCGCGATCCTCACCACGCTCAGCTTCCTGCCCCAGGCCTTGCGCATCCGGCGCCAGCGCTCGGCCGCCGATGTCTCGCTGGTCATGTACCTGATGATGCTGACCGGCCAGGTGCTCTGGCTGATCTATGGCGTGCTGTTCCACAGCCCGTCCCTGATCGCCGCCAACGTGGTCGGCATCAGCCTGGTCGGCTGGGTGCTGATCATGAAGCTCGCCGACCTGCGCCGGCAGCGCCGGACTCCGGTGGGTCTTCACCGACCCGTCGCCGCGGAATAGGCGCGTCGACGGCGCTAGCGGGTCGCCCGATCGCCCAGCCTGACCCGGCCGGCGCGGCGCACCGCGCCATAGACGCCGACATGGTTGTCGTTGAACTGCTGGGCCGTGTGCAGGATGCCGGGGTCCATCGGCAATTCCCCTTGCGGCCGCGTGGTCAAGGCGCAGCGCACGCAATGCTCGTTGATGTCGAGCGTGACCCCACCCAGCGCCAGATCGCTGCCGAGCCAGCTATTCTCGATGAAGCCGGTCGTGCCGCCGCAATCCAGCACCACGTTGGGCCGGAACCGTTCCGGCACGAATCGGCCCGCCGGATAGGCGGCGGCGAGTGCCTTCAAGGTGGCGCTGGTCAGCAGATGGCAGTGACTGGCCTGGTAGGGCAGCACCGTGTCGAACGCGTCGCTGCGCGCCAGGCGCACCGGGCGGCCGATGCGCTCCGACATCGCGTCGTGGATGCGGGTGTCATCCGAGAACATCGCCGCGCCATCGGGGAAGGCGATCTCGACCACCGGCAGGTCCTTGTCCAGGCCCGGCTCGGTCAAATACCGCGCCGACCAGGTGACCAGCATTTTCCACGGCGGCCGCGCCGCAGTGCCGGCGGCCCCCGTCTCCGCCTCGGCCACGCAATAGCCGCGGTCGCCGACGATGCCATCGGCGGCGAAATCCAGCGCCGGCAGTTGCTCGCCGCGCAGGCTCTGCACCGGATAGCGCCAGAGCTCGGAGATCGTGCCAACCTGTTCGCCCATTCACTCCCTCACGGCATCAGGCGCCAGACGATGGTCTCGCGCATCTCGCGGTCTTCCAGCTCGAGCGTCGTCGGCACCTGGTAGCGCGCCAGCTCGACCAGGCCGTTCGCCGGCAGATAGGCGCGGCCCGGATCGCCCATCAGCACCGAAACGCCGCGGCCCGCGAGGCCGCGGAACCAGGCGATCACCCGATCGGCCATCGGCTTCTCATAGCATACGTCGCCGGCCAGCACGATTTCCCACCGCGCGGCGGTGCCGATCAGATCCTCGGTCACCAAGTCGATGGCGACGTTGTTGGCCCGGGCGTTGAGCGCGATGGCGGCGCTGGCATAGGCGTCGATCTCCGCCGCCTCGACCCGCGCAGCACCCGCCTTTGCCGCGCCGATGGCGGAGAGGCCGCTGCCGGATGCGAAATCGAGCACGCGCTTGCCTGCGACCCAGTCCGGGTGGTCGAGCAGGAAGCGGGTCAGCGCCTGCCCGCCGGGCCAGGCGAAGGCCCAATAGGGCGGTGGCAGGTTCATCCGCGCCAGCTCCACCTCCGTCGCCTGCCAGATCGGGGTGATCTCGGTCGCCAGGTGCAGCTTGATCTCCGGCACCAGCGGCGGCGGAAGCAGGACGGTCTGCGCGGCGATGAAGACGGCGGGATCGCTCACTGGGCGAGCCGCCCGAGCACGATGCCGGCAAGCAGGATCCAACCGATCCAGCGGTTGCTGCGGAACTTGACCTGGCAGTCCCGCGGATTGTCGAGATCGACATCGCGCGCCTGCCAGCGCAGATGGCCGGCCACGGCGAGCACGGCGACATAGGCGGGCCAGCCGATCCCCGCCGCGGCCAGCGCCGCCACCAGGAGCGCCAGCATCGCCGCGTCGAAGCCGAGCAGCCACGGCCTGGTCGCCGCCCCCAGCCGCAGCGCGGTCGACTTCACGCCGATCAGCGCGTCGTCGCTCTTATCCTGATGCGCGTAGATGGTGTCGTAGCTGAGCGTCCAGAAGAAGCCGGCGGCATAGAGCAGCACCGCCGGCCAGGCGAGTTCGTCGCGCGCCGCCGCCCAGCCCATCAGCGTGCCCCAGTTGAAGGTGAGGCCGAGAAAGGCCTGCGGCCACCAGGTGACCCGCTTCATCAGCGGATAGATCGCGACCAGAGCCAGCGAGGCGACGCCGAGCCAGATCGCGGTCCACGACAATTGCAGCAGGATGACGAGGCCGATGCCGAGTTGCAGCCCGAGGAAGCGCCAGGCCTGAGTCAGCGACAATTGGCCGCTGGCCAGCGGCCGCGTGGCCGTGCGCGCCACCCTGGCATCGATGTCGCGGTCGATCATGTCGTTGACGGTGCACCCGGCCCCGCGCATGACCAGGGCGCCAAGGCCGAACAGCGCCAGCAACCACAGGTCCGGCCAATTGCCGGGGGGCGCGGCCAAAGCGATCGACCACCAGCAGGGGAACAGCAGCAGCCAAGTGCCGATCGGCCGGTCGAGCCGCGCCAGCCGCGCATAGGGCCGCCAGCCGCCCGGAAGATAGCGGTCGATCCAGTCGCCGGCCTTGATGTCGGCGGCGGAATGACCGACCGTTGATTGATTGTGCGGCGCGCTGCTCATATGGATGGTTCGCTGTGGCCGGAGCTATTCCGGCCGGAAGGGGGACAAGGTCGTTGATGATGGGGATGAAGTCAAATCGGGCGCGGCGCTGCGCCAAAGGGCAATAGGATGATCCTACGCCTCCACGTCTCGGCCGACCTCGCCGTCGGCGCCGAGATCGCCGCCGACACGCGCGCGCAGCATTACCTGCGCAACGTGATGCGCCGGTCCGCGGGTGACCCCGTGGTGCTGTTCAACGGGCGCGACGGCGAGTTCCAGGCGGAAATCGCGCACCTCGACAAGCGCCGGCTTGACCTGCGCATCGCCGCCAAGCGCCGCGACCAGGACGAGGTGCCTGATGTATGGCTGTGCTTCGCCCCGCTGAAGAAGGACGCGGTCGATTTCGTGATCGAGAAGGGCACGGAACTGGGCGTGGCGGTGTTCCAGCCGGTGGTCACCCGGCGTACCGTGGCATCGCGCATCAATCTCGAGCGCCTCCGTGCCAACGCGATCGAGGCGGCGGAACAGACCGAGCGGCTGAGCGTGCCGGAGATCCGGCCGGCGGTGGACTTCGCTGCGCTGCTGGAGTCCTGGCCGCGGGCTCGCCGCATGATCCTCTGCGCCGAGGCGGGACCCGCGCAGCCGATCGCCGATGCGTTAAGCGGATTGACAGGTCAAGCCCCCGTTGTTAGCCCGGCTAACGCATGGGCCATATTTTGCGGCCCAGAAGGCGGGTTTCATGTGAGCGAGCTTGACCGGTTGCGCGATCTGCCCTTTGTTACGCCGGTCGGCTTGGGGCCTCGCATCCTGCGCGCCGACACGGCGGCGCTGACCGCGCTCGCCGTCTTTCAAGCCATTCTGGGCGACGGCAAGCTGCGGCCGCCGCATCCCATGATTCCGATCGGCACACCGGACACAGAACGGGCCGGCGGGGAATAGGAGCATCGATGTCGGCACCCCCGAAGTCCGGCGGCGCACCCATCACGAGCAAGCGGCAACTGGTCGAGTATTTCGAGGCCGGCAACAAGCCGCGCGCCGACTGGCGCATCGGCACCGAGCACGAGAAATTCGTCTTCGACCTGAAGACCCTGCGCACCGTCAGCTACGAGCAGCCGAACGGCATCGGCGCCATGCTGAAGGGCCTGCAGCGTTTCGGCTGGGAGGCGGTCGAGGAGAACGGCAACGTCATCGCCCTGTTGATGGACGGCTGCTCGATCACCTTGGAGCCGGGCGGGCAGTTCGAGCTCTCCGGCGCGCCCCTGCGCTCGATCCACGAGACCTGCGCCGAGGTCGGCCGGCATCTGACCCAGGTGAAGGAGGTCGCCGCCGGGCTTGGCGTCGGCCTGCTCGGCATGGGCATGAATCCGAAATGGTCGCGCGCCGACACGCCCTGGATGCCCAAGGGCCGCTACAAGATCATGCGCGCCATGATGGAGAAGAAGGGCAAGCTCGGCATCGACATGATGATCCGCACCTGCACGGTGCAGACCAACCTCGATTTCGCCAGCGAAGCCGACATGGTGAAGAAGATGCGCGTCTCCATGGCGCTGCAGCCGATCGCCACCGCGCTGTTCGCCGATTCGCCCTTCACCGAAGGAAAGCCGAACGGCTTCATGAGCTATCGCAGCCATATCTGGACCGACACCGATCCCGACCGCTGCGGCACCCTGCCCTTCGTCTTCGAGCCCGGCTTCGGATTCGAGCGCTATGTCGACTACATGCTCGATGTGCCGATGTATTTCGTCTATCGCGACGGCCAGTATCTCGACGCCAGCGGCCAGTCGTTCCGCGATTTTATGGCCGGCAGGCTGCCGCTGCTCCCCGGCGAGACCCCGACCATGGGCGACTTCTCCGACCACGTCACCACGGCGTTCCCGGAAGTGCGGCTGAAGCGCTACATCGAGATGCGCGGCGCCGATGGCGGGCCGTGGGACCGGCTCTGCGCCCTGCCCGCCTTGTGGGTCGGCCTGATCTACGACGACCAGGCGCTCGATGCCGCCTGGGACCTGGTCAAGGCCTGGACGCCGGAAGACCACGCGCAGTTGCGGCGCGACGTGCCGAAGCAGGCGTTGAAGACCCGCTTCCACGACCGCACGGTCAAGGAGATCGCGCTGGAAACCCTTGCGATCGCGCGGGCGGGTCTGCAGCAGCGGGCGTCCCTCGACCGCATCGGCGGCGACGAATCGGGCTTCCTCAACGTGCTGCAGGAGATCGCCGAAAGCGGCAAGTGCCCGGCCGAGGAGAAGCTGGAGTTGTTCCACGGCCGCTGGAACGGCAGTGTCGATCCGGTGTTCTCGGAGTTCGCCTACTAGATTTCCGACGATACGTGGAGAAGGAACGGCCATGCGGGTGAGCGCGAACGGCATCGACATCGCCTGCGAAGCCAGCGGACCGGAGAGCGCTCCGGTCCTGATCTTCAATCATTCGCTGGCGACCAGCCGGGCCATGTGGCGCAGCCAGGTGGCGGCCTTCGCGCCGCGCTACCGCGTCGTCACCTTCGACATGCGCGGCCACGGCGAGAGTTCGGCGCCGGATTTCCCCTACACGCTCGAGATGCTGGCCGACGACGTGGTCGGCGTGCTGGATTGCCTGGGCGTCGAGCGGCCGGCGGTTTTCGTCGGCATCTCCATCGGCGGCATGATTGGACAAGCCCTCGGCCTGCGTCATCCGAAGCGGTTCCAGGCCCTGGTCCTCGCCAACACCACCAGCCGGGTGCCGCAGGAAGGCCGCGCCGCCTGGGAGAGCCGCATCGAGGCGATCAAGCGCGACGGTGTTGAAGGGCAGGTGCAGCCGACCCTGGAGCGCTGGCTCAGCGCCGAGTTCCGCGCCCGCGATCGCGAGACCACGCGCTGGGTCGCCGATATGATCCGCGGCACGCCGGCCGCCGGCATGATCGGCTGCGGCCATGCCATCAAGATGCTGAACTACACCGACCAGCTCGAACGCATCGCCCTGCCGACCCTGATCATCGCCGGCGAGAAGGACCCCGGCACGCCGGTGGCCGCGGCACAGGCGATCCACGCGCGGATCAAGGGTTCGCAGTTCGCGATCATCCCCGACTGCCTGCATCAGACGCCGATCGAGGCGCCGGACACGTTCAATCGCGTCCTTGCCGATTTCCTGGACGGCCTATCGGGCTGATCGCCGCTACGGCTTCTTCCAGCCGCGTTTTTCGGCCCATTTCTTGGCCCAGTCCCGGCGCAGGTCGGGCGGCAGCTTCAGCGCCACGTCGACCATCACCTTCTGGCCGAGTTGGAACATGTCCGCCATCCGCCCCTGCATGTCGCCCAGCGCGGCTTCCAGTTGCGTCTGGTCGATCGTGTCGGCCTGCAGCAGGGCGGCGATCTGCTGGCGCGCCTGATCCACCGCCTCGCGCCTGGCGTCGAATTCGGCGCGGTTGGCGTCGAGGACATCCTTGACCAGCGGTTGCGCCGCCTCGGGCATGTCGCGGAGAGGGCCGCCGAACATGCCCATGCGGCCCGGCCCGCCGTGCCAGCGCTGCCCGGCCATCATGCCGGCCAGCAGCAGGTTCACGCAGACCGATACGGCCAGCGCGACGACGACCACGGTTCCCTTGCGTCCGGTCAGGGTCATAGCTCTTCTCCTATCGTCGCCGGCACATCGCTGAACACCAGCGTCGCCAGCTCGTCATCGTTGTTGCCCGTCGCCGTCAGCCCGGCGAAGCCGAGCCAGAAGCCGATCGCGAGCGAAGCGGCCGCGGCGGCCATGCCGGCGGTCCAGGACGCGTTCGACGGCGACAACCAGCCGCCGCGCAGCAGCCCCAGCAATCCGCCGCCGGCCGGCTTGCGCGCCGGACGCAAATGCTCCAGCGGAATCTGGGCGATGCGCCGCTGCAGCGATTCTGGCGCGCGCCCGGCCTCCAGCCCCGCCTGCAATTCCCGTTCGAACGGATCATGTTCTGTCATGTCTGCATCCATCCTTGCCCGGCGAGGGTATCGCGCAATTCGCGCTTCGCCCGCACCAGCAGTGCTTCCAACGCCTTCACCGATATGTCCAAGGCATTCGCCGCCTCGGTGTTCTTCAATCCCGCCGTATAGGTGAGCGCGATGGCCGCGCGCTGGCGCTCCGGCAAAGTCGCCACCGCATCGAGCAGGGCCCGCTGCCGTGCCGCCGCCACCAAATCCGCCTCGGCGCTGGGCCGCGGATCCTCCGGCTCGGCGATCGCCTCAAGCGCGCTCGCCTTCGGCTTGCGTTTCAGGTCCAGGCAGCGATTGACCACCACGCGGTAAAGCCAGGTGGAGAACTGCGCCAGGCCCGGTTGCCAGGCCTCGGGCCGCTGCCAGACCCGCAGGAACACGTCCTGCACCACGTCCTCCGCATCGGCGCGATTGCCGGTGATGCGCAGGGCGACGCCAAAGGCGCGATCCAGGTGGCGGCGCGACAGGCGATCGAAGGCCTGGCGGTCGCCATTGGCGACCGCCCGCAACAGAATCGCATCGTCATCGACGTCATCCGTCCGCACGCAATGCGTCCCCGCTGCTGTGCTCAAGGCCAGCGACTGCACGATCGCACCCCCGCGAGCCCCGCGGCCTACTGCACCGGTTGCTGTTCCGGCAGGCGCTTGCGGTGGTGCGGCACCTCGTCCTTGGCGATCTTGCCATCGCCGTTGTCATCCAGCCGCGCGAACATCTTGTCACCGGCCGCGGCAAATTCCGCCGTGGAGATCTGGCCGTCCTGGTTGGTGTCGGCGCGCCGCATGAAACCATGACGCTCCTTGCCCGGCTGCTGGCCCGGCTGGTCGTTCTGGGCCTGAGCCTGGATTCCGGGCTGCATCTGGGACTGGTCCGGAGCGGCCTTGCCCATCTTCTGGCGCCAGGTCTCGCGCGCCTTCTGCAATTCGTCCTGGCTGAGGATACCGTCCTTATTGGCATCGATGGTCTGGAACATCGTGTCGCGGGTGGCGGCGAATTCCTGCTTGCTCACGAAGCCGTCGCCATTGGCGTCGGCGCGCTCGAACATATGCGGTCCCTTGTCAGCCAGGGCCGGGAGGCCGAACGCCGAAGCGGCGAAAACGCTGGAGACCAGCAGCAAAGTGGTCTTGTGCATGGGGGTTCCTTCGGTTGGGGCCGGTCGCGGCCCGTTACCTTATCTAACGCCCCCCCTGCCGAAACCCTGCGGAACCACCAAGCAGTTGAAACTATTGCAGTTCCTGCGACGACAACGTGCCGTCGCCGTCCTCGTCCAGCTGGTGGAACAGCTGATCGCCGGAATCGAGGTACTCGGAATAGCTGCACAGGCCGTCGCCGTCGGCATCGTCGCCATCGAAGATCTGCGCGTCTGTCGCGCCCATGGCGTTCATCAACTCGGCGCCGGACAGGGCGAAATCGCCATTGCGATCGGCCGAGCTGAAGAAGCTGTCGCGCGCGGAGTCGAAATCCGCGCGGTCCATGCCGGCGGATTGCGCCGACGCCGGGACTGGCGTCAGCGCCACCACGACAGCGGCCAGGAGCAACAGGGCCATGGCGCCGCCGCCAGCCCGGTATCGGTCAGAATGCCGTTTCATCTTCCCTAAGCCCTCTCGGCGATCATTGCCTGCCCTGATGTCCCCGGCCACCGATCTTCTGTCGGTCAGGCCGCCAACCCGCGCCGTCCCATTTCCAGGAACTTGTCGCGCCGCTGCTCGCGCAGCACCGTGCCGTCCTGCGCCTGCATCGCCCGCACCGCCCGTTCGATCGCGTCGCCGAGCGCGGCGATGGTCTGCTCCTTGCCGCGGTGCGCGCCGCCCAGCGGCTCGGCCACGATCTCGTCGATGACGCCGAGCGACTTCAGGTCGCCGGCGGTGAGCTTCAAGGCTTCCGCGGCGTCCTGCGCGTTCTCGGCGCTGCGCCACAGGATCGAGGCGCAGCCTTCCGGCGAGATCACCGAATAGACCGAATGCTCCAGCATGATGATGTGATTGGCGGCGGCGAGCGCGATGGCGCCGCCGCTGCCGCCCTCGCCGATGATGGCGGAGACGACCGGGGACTTCACCTTGAGGCAGGCCTCGATCGAGCGCGCGATGGCTTCCGCCTGGCCGCGCGCCTCGGCGTCGACGCCGGGATAGGCGCCGGGCGTGTCGACGAGGGTGACCACCGGCAGACGGAAGCGATCGGCGAGCTCGAGCAGGCGCACCGCCTTGCGGTAGCCTTCCGGCTTGGCCATGCCGAAATTGTGCCGCACGCGCGTGGCGGTGTCGGAGCCCTTCTCATGGCCCAGGATCAGCACCGGAATGCCGCGCAGGCGGCCGAGGCCGCCCTGGATCGCCTTGTCGTCGGCGAAGCTGCGATCGCCGGCCAGCGGCACGTAGTCGTCGATCAGCTGTTCGACATAGTCGAAGAAATGCGGCCGTTCCTGGTGCCGCGCCACCTGCGTCTTCTGCCAGGCGCTGAGCTTGCCGTAAGTCTGGCGCAGCAGCTTTTCCGCCTTGGCCTGCAGGCGCGCGATCTCTTCCGCGATGTTCATGTCGCCGGCATTGGCGAGATGGCGCAGCTCGGCGATCTTGCCTTCCAGTTCGGCGATGGGTTTCTCGAAGTCGAGGAAGGTCGGCATGATTACGCCTGGTTCCCTTCGCTCAATGCGCGCCGGCGATCTGCTGGGCCTTGGCCACCAGCACTTCGGCCTGGCGGATCGACGCGAGATCGATCAGACGCCCATCCAGCGCCACGGCGCCGCGGCCCTCCTTCTGGGCCTGGGCCATCGCCTCCAGGATGCGCCGCGCCTTGGTCACTTCGGCATCGCTGGGCGAGAAGATCTCGTTGGCGAGCGCCACCTGGCTCGGGTGGATCGCCCATTTGCCTTCGCAGCCGAGCACGCCGGCGCGATTGCCGCCGGCCCGATAGCCCTCCGGATCGGAGAAATCGCCGAACGGCCCGTCGACGGGGCGCAGGCCGTTGGCGCGCGCCGCCACCACCATGCGGGCGATGGCGTAGTGCCACATGTCGCCCCAGTGGACATCGCGGTTGCCGGTTTCGTCCTTGTCGGTGAGGATCGAATAGGCGGGGTTGGCGCCGCCGATATTGGTGGTGCGCGCCTTGGTCGAGGCGGCGTAGTCGGCGACGCCGAAATGCAGGCTCTCGTTGCGCTTCGAGGCGGCGGCGATCTCGTGCACGTTCTGCATGCCGAGCGCGGTTTCGATGATCATCTCGAAGCCGATGCGCTTCTTGCGGCCCATCGCCGCCTCGCATTGGGTCACCAGCATGTCGATGGCGTAGACGTCGGCCGCGGTGCCGACCTTCGGAATCATGATCAGGTCGAGGCGCTCGCCCGCCTGCTCCATCACGTCGACCACGTCGCGGTACATGAAATGGGTGTCGAGGCCGTTGATGCGCACCGACATGGTCTTGGTGCCCCAGTCGATGTCGCGCAGCGCCTGGATGACGTTCTTGCGCGCCTGCGGCTTGTCGTCTGGGGCGACCGCGTCCTCGAGGTCCAGGAAGATCACGTCGGCCGCCGACTTGGCGGCCTTCTCGAACAGGTTCGGCTGCGAGCCGGGAACGGCCAGCTCAGAGCGATTGAGCCGGGCCGGCGCCTGTTCGACGATCTTGAAGCTCATGGGTGTCCCCGAATTAGTTAACGCGGGCGGCATCTTAACGAAATTCCGCCCGTTTAATGGCCGCACGGGCCAAACCTGTCAATCTTTAGGTGCCTCTTTGGCGCTCCGCATCCTGGATTTCGGGGCTTTCGCCGTTCCCCGCCCCACCCGGGACAGAGGATGCGCCCGGCCGACCAGTTCCGCCAGCCGTCCCGTCGCCACATGGGTATAGATCTGCGTCGTGGCGATATCGGCGTGGCCCAGCATTTTCTGCAGGGCGCGCAGATCGGCGCCGTGATCCAGCAGATGGGTGGCGAAGGCGTGACGCAGGACATGGGGCGAGACCCGTTCCGGCGCGATGCCGGCGGCGACCGCGGCGTTCTTCAGCAACTGGCCGAAACGCTGCCGGGTCAGGTGGCCGGTTGCCCCGGAAGACGGAAACAGCCAAGCCGACGCCTTGACCGAACGCGGCAGGAACTTCGGCCGTACCGCCAGATAGGCCGCCACCGCCGCCTTGGCGGATGGATTGATCGGCACCAGGCGCTCCTTCGAGCCCTTGCCGCGCACCACCAGATATGGCTGGTCCCGCATCACGGCCGAGAGCGGCAATCCGACCAGTTCCGAGACCCGGAGGCCGGTGGCGTAGAGCAGCTCCAGCAGGGCGCCGAGGCGGAGTGCGGCGGCCTTGTCCTGCCGTGCCACGCCGTCGATCATCGCCGCCTCGTCCGCCTCGCTCAGCACCTTCGGCAATGGCCGCCCGCGCTTCGGCGCGTCCAGCGCCGCGCTGGGATCGTCGACGCGCTTTCCCTCGGCCACCAGGAAACGGAAATACTGCCTGAGCGCGCTCAGCCGCCGCGCCGCCGTCGCGGGCTTCAGGCCGCGCCGCGCCGCGCCGGAAAAATAGCCGCGCAGCTGGTCGCTGCTGGCATCGGCGAGGTCGCCATGCGCGGCAAGCGCCTCGGCCGCGTCCTTGAGGTCGCGCCGATAGGCGTCCATCGTGTTGGCGGAGACGTTGCGCTCCGCGCTCAGCATCTCGGCGAAGGAATCCCAGTGTCTGGTCGCCGGCTGGGTTTCGTCGAGCGGCAGCGCGCGTTGCCGGCCCACGGGCTAGAGCCCGGCGAGAATCGCCGCCTCGAGTGCGATGCGCTTGGCCTCCGGCCCCAGCCCGACTGCGTTCAACGCGCCCAGCGCTTGCGCCAGCGTCGCGCCGTCGGCGTTGGCAAGGCCCCGGCCGCCAAGGGCATTGAGCGCCAGAAGCACCGTCTCGCCGCGCCGTCCCGCCTGGGCCGCTTCGGACAGGGCCGCGGCATCTCCGCCGGGCGCCGGGAAAGACACGGCGGCGAGGCCCGGGAGGCCGAGGCCGGCCTGGATGCCGCGCAGGCGATCGACCGCCGCGGGGCTGGCGGCGCTCGCCTGCTGCCAGCTTGCCACCGGGTCGGCATCGTAGGCGCCGTTCAGCCCGGCGATCTGCGCCAGGATCTGCAGGCCCGGCACGCCGCGCGCGACCGTCGGATTGGCCGCCTGCGCGCCCTGCGCCAGATTGAGCCAGAAGCCGCCCTTGTCGACATTGCCCGACCAGAACATCAGCCGCGCCGCCTCGGGCGCGAACCAGGCGAGGTTGGGCGCCGGCGTCACCTTGTCGGCGATCGGCCGATAGAGCGCCGCCGCGGTGAAATAGGCGCCGCGCGCCTGCGCGGTCAGCAACGCGCGCTGGATGAACTGCGCCCGGCGCACCGGATCGAACGCCTGGTCGGCGGCCTGGAAGAGCTGGCCGCGACTGGCGGGCGTGTCGGGCAGGGTCAGCGGGTCGCCGGTGAACTTGGTCTGGCGATAGAGGCCGATCAACTCGTCGGCGCTGAGCAGGCCGGCGGCGAAGGCGAACTCGCCACGCTCGATGCGGGTGTCGAGCGGCTGCGCCGCGTCGCGCGCGATCGCCGCGGCGGCGGCTGGTCCGGCGATCTTCGGCTCCGGGGCCGCCTGCACGTTCTTCGGTTTCAGGCCGGCCTTGCGCATCATCGCCGCCTGCAGCGCATCGGGATCGCCGGAGAGTTTCAGCTTCTTCGCCTTGGCCTCGCCCAGCAGCACGGCGGCCAAGCCGATGATGTTCTTGGTGTTGGCATCCTTGTCCGGCAGCTCGCGCAGCAGGTCGAGGCCGATGCTGGCCTGGTCGTTCTGGCCGCGCTCGATCTGGCAGAACAGCAGCGCCTTGCGCCAATAGAGATCGAGGATCTGCTGGGCGTTCACCGCTTCGTCGGCCCTGGCGCAAGCAGTCGTCGCATCGGCGGCGTTCAGCGCCTTCTCGAAGGCTTGGCGCGCATCGACGGGCGCCGCATTGCCGGCCGCCTTGGTCAGCAGCAGCGCCTCGGTGCTGAAGCCCATGGCGTGCAGGCGCTCGGCGCGCAGCGGCACCAGGGTGTCGATGCCGCCGCTGGCGTTTGGCCCGGGCGCCTTGGTCAGCAGCAGGCGCACCTGCAGGTCGCGCAGGGCCGGCTGCAGCTGCGGCGCCGGCAATTGCGGCATCCAGGGGATAAGCCGTGCCGCGCTCGAGCCCTGCCACAGATTGGCGCCGAGGCCCGCATTGGCATCGTCGAGCAGTCCCGGCGCTGCGGTATCCGCCGGCGCAGCCTGGGCGGCGCCTTGCGGCGCCGGCTGTGGCGTCGCGGGCTGCGGCGGCGGCGTGGCGGCGGGCTGACCCGGCGCAGGCTGCGGCGCGGGCAGCGGTGTTCCGGGCGGCACGGCGCCAGGCGCCGCGTCCGGTGCCGGCAGCGGCAAGGGCGGCAGGGGCTGGCTCTGCACGCCGCCGGTTGCGGTCGCATTCGGATCGGCGGGCGGCGTCGTTTGATCTGGCGCCTGCCCTTCGGGCAGGCCGATCGGCGTCGGATCGCCGGGCGACAGGGAATAGGCCGGCGCCACCGCCAAGGCGGTTGCCGACAAGGCCAGCGCCGCGGCGCCGGCCATCAAGGACCGCGCGTGCTTACTGCAAGGAAAGGCGGTCATTCGGAATCGGAATCTCCAGGGTGCCGGGCTGGATGGGCGGTTCCCACACGGCCAGGAATGCGGTCCCGCCGCCGATGATGACGATCAACATCACGAAAAGAACCAAGATCAACTTGTTCATGCAGCCCTGTTCGCCTGTGTGAAGGCCTGGCGATTCTCACGTTAAACCAGCACCCTAGCCCGACTCCGCCGCTGCGGCGGGCAGGGGGTAACTTGCCACAGGCGTTTCGATTCATGCTAGTGTGCAAATATGGCGAAAACACGTCACATCCCCGCGAGGCTGCGGTGAATTCCGGCAGCTCCGCGCTTCCCAGCGACGCCGACGATGCGCGCCAGACGCGCGACCGCGAGGCGGTGTCGGCCCGTGCGATCGCCCAGCGCCTGGACAAGACCATCGTCCTGGTCGGCCTGATGGGTGCGGGCAAGAGCTGCATCGGCAAGCGCCTCGCCGCGGCGCTCGGCCTGCCCTTCGTCGACGCCGACCGCGAGATCGAGGCGGCGGCGGGCGGCTGCTCCATTTCCGACATCTTCGCCCTGCATGGCGAGAAGGTGTTCCGCGACGGCGAGCGCCGGGTGATCCAGCGCCTGCTCGGCAATCCGATCCACGTGCTGGCGACCGGCGGCGGCGCCTTCATGGATCCTTCCACCCGCGCGCTGGTGAAGGAGAAGGCGCTGTCGGTCTGGCTCAAGGCCGAGCTGGAACAGCTGCTGAAGCGGGTCGGCCGGCGCAACGACCGGCCGCTGCTGCGCGACGTCGACCCGCGCCAGAAGCTGACCGAACTGATGGAAACGCGCTATCCGGTCTATGCCGAAGCCGATTTGACGGTGGAGAGCGCCGACGGTCCGCCGGACATCACCGTGCAGCGCGTCCTGCGCGCGATCGAGGCGGAACTGGACCGGGCGGACAGGACTCGCCGGCCATGACCCTGGTCGACCGGACGGAGATCGACGTGGTTCGCGTCGAACTCGGCGCGCGCAGCTACAACATCCACATCGGCGGCGGCCTGGTGACGCGGGCCGGCGAGCTGATCGCCCCGGTACTGCGCCAGAAGCGCGCCATCGTCGTCACCGACACGCATGTCGCGCGCCTGCATCTGGACGCCCTGCTGGAATCCCTGCGCGAAGCCGGCATCGCCGCGGAACCCATCGTGCTGCCCGCCGGCGAGGCGACCAAGAGCTTCGCCGAGCTCGAATCCCTGTGCGACCGCCTGCTGGCGATGAAGGCCGAGCGCGCGACCACGCTGATCGCGCTCGGCGGCGGGGTCATCGGCGACATCACCGGCTTCGCCGCGGCGATCCTGCTGCGCGGCGTGGACTTCGTGCAGGTGCCGACCACGCTGCTGGCGCAGGTCGATTCCTCGGTCGGCGGCAAGACCGGCATCAACACCCAGCACGGCAAGAACCTGATCGGCAGCTTCTACCAGCCCCGCCTGGTGCTGGCCGATATCGAGGTGCTCGACACGCTGCCGCGCCGCGAATTGCTGGCCGGCTATGCCGAGGTGGTGAAATACGGCCTGATCAACGATCCCGCCTTCTTCGCCTGGTGCGAGGGGCACGGCGCCGGCATCATCTCCGGCGAGGCGAGCGCCCGGCGCCACGCCATCGCCGCCAGCTGCCGCGCCAAGGCGGCCATCGTCGGCGCCGACGAGCGCGAATCCGCCGACCGCGCCCTGCTCAATCTCGGCCACACCTTCGGCCACGCGCTGGAAGCCGAATGCGGCTATGGCGACGAGCTGCTGCACGGCGAGGCGGTCGCCATCGGCATGGTCATGGCGTTCGATCTGTCGGCGCGGCTCGGGCTCTGCCCGCTCGAGGACGCGGCGCGGGTGCAGCGCCACTTGGCCAGCCTCGGCTTGCCGACCTCGCCCGGCTGGATCGACGGCCGCAGCTTCTCCTCCGACCGCCTGGTGGAGCACATGTCGCGCGACAAGAAGGTGAAGGACGGGCGCATCGGTTTCGTGCTGGCGCGCGGCATCGGTCGCACCTTCACCCCCGCCTATGTCGATCTGGCGGATGTGGCGGCGATGCTGGACGAAGCCATCGCCGCTTGAACGCCGCCCCTGCAATGCAAACTGACCGCATGATCGGATCACTGCCATGATCGTCGAACTGCTCACCCTCGTGGTTCTCCTGGCGTGCTCGGCCTTCTTCGCCGGCTCCGAAACCGCGCTCACCGCCGCCTCGCGGGCGCGGATGTACGCGCTGTCGAGCCAAGGCGACAGCAACGCCGTGCGGGTGGAAAAGCTGCAGAGCCAGATGGAACGCGTCATCGCCACCATGCTGCTCGGCAACACCTTCGTGAACAACGCCGCCGCCGCCATCACCACCGTGGTGTTCGCCGAGTATTTCACCGAGGCGGGCGGCGCCCTGCCGCTGATCGCCGCCGCCTGCATCACCGCGGTCATCTTCATCGTCAGCGAAGTGCTGCCCAAGACCTACGCCATCAACAACGCCGAGCGCATGTCGCTGGTGGTGGCGCCCTTGGTCTCGCTGCTGATCAAGCTCACCTATCCGGTCACCCACGTCACCCAGATCATCATCAATGGCGGCCTCGGTCTGTTCGGGGTGAAGGTGGAGCGCGAGCTGGGCGCCGAGGAAAGCATCGACGAGCTGCGCGGCGCCATCGACCTGCATTCGGAATCGGCCGAGGAGATCCGCGAAGCCGGCGCCATGCTGCACTCGATCCTCGACCTCGACGAGGTGCCGGTCTCCGACATCATGGTGCACCGGCGCGGCGTCACCACCATCGACGCCGACCTGCCCAGCGACCAGCTGGTGCAGCAGGTGCTGGAGAGCCAGCACACCCGGATTCCGCTGTGGCGCGGCGAGCCCGACAACATCGTCGGCGTGCTGCACGCCAAGGGCCTGCTGCGCGCCTTGCGCAACAACGAGTGGAAGATGACCGGGCTCGACATCATCAGCCTGTGCGCCAAGCCCTGGTTCATCCCGGACAGCACCACGCTGCTGAAGCAGCTCGAGGCGTTCAAGAGCCGGCGCGAGCATTTCGCCATCGTGGTCGATGAATATGGCGCGCTGATGGGCGTCGTCACGCTCGAGGACATCATCGAGGAAATCGTCGGCGACATCGCCGACGAACACGACATGAAGGTCGAGGGCGTGATGCAGGAGGAGGAAGGCAGCTACGTCGTCGACGGCAGCGTGACCCTGCGCGACCTCAACCGCGAATTCGACTGGAATCTGCCGGACGAGGAGGCCTCGACGCTGGCCGGACTGGTGCTGCACGAGGCGCGGCAGATTCCGATCCCCGGCCAGGTGTTCAGCTTCTACGGCCTACGCTTCGAGATCCTCGAGCGGCAGCGCAACCAGATCCGCCGCATCCGGGTGACGCCGCTGGACAAGAGCGCCGCCGCCGCGGAAGCCAAGTAGGCGGCACAGCCGGAGACTCGCGATGACATCGACCCGCGAACAGGCGGTGGATTTCACCCGGGCCGAGCCCGGCAGGCCGGCGCTGAGCCAACCCGTCGCACGCGAAGTCCAGCACTTCCGCGATTTCCAGTTCGCCGGCTATCGCCGCGAAGACGGCCTGTTCGACATCGAGGGCCGCATGACCGACCGCAAGCCCTATGCCTTTCCCAACGAATGGCGCGGCACCGTGCCGGTCGACGACCCGCTGCACGACATGCGCATCCGCCTGACACTCGACGAGCATTTCCTGATCCACGACGTCGAGGCGGTGACCAGCGCCAGCCCCTACGAGATCTGCGGCGCCATCGCGCCGGCCTTCGCCGCGCTCAAAGGCCATCATGTCAGCAAGGGCTGGACCCGCCTGCTGCAGGAAAAGTTCGGCGGCCACCATGGCTGCGTGCATCACGTCGAGATGCTGCGCGCGATGGCGACGGTGGCGTTCCAGACCCTCTATGGCTGGCAGGAGCGCCGGAAGCGCGAAGCGGGATTGAGCAAGGCCGACGGCCCGCCGGCCGGAACCGCGCCCGGCAAGAAACCCGGTTTCATCGATTCCTGCCACGCCCTCGCCAGCGACGGCGAGATCGTGAAGTCGCACTGGCCGGAATTCTACCAGGCGCGGGAGTAGCCGCTATGCGCCGACGGCGCAACCAACTCCGCTCGTCACCCCGGCCTTGAGCCGGGGCCCATGTCTCAAGAGCACGGGCGGTTGGGTTGAGGCGCGCCGCGCGCTGTCGGCCCTTGCGGTGGCACGATGGACGCCGGCTCAAGGCCGGGGTGACGGACATAAAGTGCGCAACACAATCGGCTACTGCGGCGCGTTGGCGCTCAAGGCCAAGGCGTGGACGGGGCCGGCCAGTTCCTCGGCCAGCACCTGATAGATGGCGCGCTGGCGCTCGACCCGCGACTTGCCGGCGAAGGCTTGCGCGGTGATCTCGACGCGGAAATGGGTCTCGCCGCTTTCGCGCCAGCCGGCATGGCCGTGATGCTGGTTGGTCTCGTCGATGACGTTCAGCGTTTGGGGCTGGAATGCCATGCGCAATTTGCGTTCGATCCGCTCCGCGACCTGTCCCATAGTGCCGTCCGTGTCCTGATTTCCGTGTCCTGGTTTCCGTGCCCTGGTTTCCGTGCTAAGGGCCGCCGACCACATCCGCACGCCAACCCTAGCAGCGTCCAACAGCATGAGCCAGTCGACCCTCTCCCCGGCCCAGCCCGCCCGCGCGCCCCACGCCCATGCGCCGCTGTCGCATGGCGCGGCCTACGCGGTTTTCGCCGTGCTGGTGCTTATCTGGGGCCTCAACTGGCCGATCATGAAAATGGTCGTGCACCTGATGCCGCCGATCTGGTTCGTGGCGGTACGGCTGGCGCTCGGCAGCCTCTGCCTGTTCGGGTTCCTGGCGGCGACCGGGCGCCTGGCCAAGCCGACGAAGCAGGACTGGCCGGTCATCTGGTCGGTATCCATCCTGCAGATGGGGCTGTTCATGATGTTGACCACCATCGGCCTGCAATTCATCCCGGCCGGGAGGTCGGCCATCCTTGCCTATACCTCGCCGCTCTGGGTGCTGCCGGCGGCGATCCTGTTCTTCGGCGAGAAGCTGACGCTCTGGCGCGGCCTCGGCATGGCGGCCGGCCTCGCCGGCCTGGTCGTGCTGCTCAATCCGGCGAGCATCGACTGGTCGGACAGCCACCAGCTGATCGGCAATGGCATGCTGCTGGTCGGCGCCATGCTGTGGGCGGCGGCGATCCTGCATACCCGGCGCCACAAATGGCACCTGTCGCCGCTGCAACTGGCGCCGATCCAGATGGCGGTGCTGGTCCTGCCGCTCGCCATCGTGGCGTGGAGCGTGGAAGGCCCATTCCATGCGGAGTGGAACTGGCAGCTGATCTGGATGGTGCTCTACAACGGCCCGCTGGCGACCGCCTTCGCCTTCTGGGCCTCGGTCAGCCTGCAGCGCGCGCTGCCCTCCAGCACCATTTCGCTGTCCTATCTTGCCGTGCCCACCTGGGGCCTGACGGCATCGACGCTGTGGCTGGGCGAAGCCCTGCCGGCCAGCCTGATCCTTGGGGGTGTGCTGATTTTCCTGGGCGTCGCGGCCATCGCGCTCGGCGACGCGCGCAGGCGCCAGGCCTGAAGCGCTGACAGGCGCGGGAAATTGACGCGAGCCTTTCCCTTGCCAGTGGCAAGACGGCTTCCCATACTGTCACGATGAGCAAGTTCGACACGAAAAAGCTGCGCGCGAATGAGGCGCCGCAGCAGCAGGCCAAGGAAGAGGCGCCGCGCAGGCGCCGCGGGCGATTCTACGAGCCGGAACCGCCGCCGCAGCCGCTGCACTGCCAGCATCCCGATTGCACCCTGCCCGGCATCTACCGGGCGCCGAAATCGCGCGACCACCTGAACGAGTACTACTGGTTCTGCCTCGACCATGTGCGCGACTACAACAAGGCCTGGGACTATTACGCCGGGATGAGCGAGCGCGAGATCGAGCGCCAGGTGCGCAACGACATCGTCGGCGGCCGGCCGACCTGGCCGCTCGGCAAATGGGGCGCGCATGGGCCCCGCGGCCGCGCCTATACCGTCAATTCCGAGTTCATCCCCGAGGACGTGGCCGAGGCGCTGGACGGCGCCAAGCAGGCGCGCCAGAAGCGCCAGCGCGAGGCCCTGCGGCGCAATTCGCGCCTCAGCCAGGAGGAGCAGGCGCTCGCCATCCTCGACCTGGCCCCGCCGGTCACCATGGACGAGATCCGCACCCGCTACCGCGCCCTGGTCAAGCGCCTGCACCCGGACGCCAATGGCGGCGACAAGGCCGCCGAGGAGCGCCTGAAAGTGGTCAATCAAGCCTATTCCACGCTGAAAACCGCCGCTCTGGGGTAAGATTCCCCACCCCTGCGCGGATTCTATGGCCTACGCGGATTCTATGGCCTGCGCGGATTGTATGGGCGCAAAGCGGCCAAAACCGGGCAAGGGCCGGCGCCTGCATTCCTGGGTTGTCCCGAATGCAAATCCGCAATCCGGCTGTGGCCTGGATTGACCCCCCGGAATCGGCTAGAACACCGCTTCACTTTTGCGACAAGGGTTCTTGAGATGGCGAACACGACCGCGGCCCAACCGGACAGGTCTCCGGCGGAAAAGACCGCCCTGCCCGACATCACCATTTCGGTGCGTCAGGTCTTCGGGCTCGATTCCGACATGCAGGTGCCGAGCTTCAGCCAGCGCACCGAGCATGTGCCGGATGTCGACGAAAGCTACCGCTTCGACCATGACACCACGATGGCGATCCTGGCGGGCTTCGCCTACAACCGCCGCGTCATGATCCAGGGCTATCACGGCACCGGCAAGTCGACCCATATCGAGCAGGTCGCCGCCCGCCTCAACTGGCCCTGCATCCGCGTCAACCTGGACAGCCACATCAGCCGCATCGAT
>WBZN01000382.1_pt1 | contig 38354 bp, 28 predicted proteins | sample 5204281 | NCBI WGS metagenome assembly WBZN01 (sample SAMN12344347, study PRJNA552823) | activated sludge metagenome | biome: Activated sludge suspended growth; feature: Nitrification reactor; material: Wastewater; isolation source: activated sludge from nitrification reactor of wastewater... | reverse complement strand
CGCCGGAGATCAAACAGTTTAAATTCGGCACGCGCACGGCAGAAACGGTCTTGATGTTGAAGGATGACGAAACGGTCGTGCTCGCGGGCCTCATTCAGGACGAAAAACGTAAGACTAAGTCCACCATCCCTTTCATCGGCGACATTCCCATCCTTGGCGACATTTTGACCTCCAAGCAGGATGATCGAGTGTCCACGGAGGTCGTGTTGACGATTACGCCTCGCGTGGTTCGTAACATGGATCTCCCGTCCTCGGCCGCACAGGCCTTTTGGTCGGGGACCGAGAATACCTTCGCGACATCGCAGCTCTATGCTCCGCAAGCGATCCCTGTGTCGCAGGCAACGAGTCAGAGCCAACGGCCGCATCCTGCTCCCGATTCGTTGGGATCGAAGCCAGGTATGCCTGCAGTCCCACCGAGTAGCGGGGCTCCAGCAATCGATACGGGATTGCCCGCTGGAGCAGGATCGGCACAGGAGGCACTTCCGCCATCAGGTCTTCCTACAGTGCCGAACGGGCAGGGCATAGTTCCCATGACCCCTGGCTCAGGTGGAGAGCGGGCGACCGGATCTCTGGTGCTCCGGCCGTTGGATGTATCCGCCGCAGTCGGGCAAGAGTTTCGAGTTGACCTGACGGCGTTGCATCTCGAACAGATCAGCGAGACCTCAGTCACCGTGACATTTGATCCCAAGCTCTTGGAGTTCCATCGAGTGACACCCGGGATGGTTGCACTGGCGTCTCGCACGGCCGAGGGCCAGGTCATGCTGACGCTGCGCCGCGATGGTGCCGTGCCGTCAGGCGAAGGGCTCCTCGCCATGCTGTTTTTCCAGGCCAAAGCCCCAGGACAGATTCCGCTGGATCTCCAGGTGTTGCCCGGGAAGGCCTCGCCGGCGGGGACTGATGTCACGGGCACCAGCCGCGCCATCATTCGGGCGCGATGAGGTCAATGGTGAGAGACACACCCCGACATGGCAACCGAGGCTTCACCCTCGTCGAACTGATGATGGTTGTGACGATTGTGGGAATTCTCGCGACGTTGGCGATTCCCTCATTTCAACGCTCGGTCATCAAGGCCCGTGAGGGGACGCTCAAGTATGACCTGGCCACTATGCGTGACGTGCTGGACCAGTATCGGGCGGACAAGGGAACCTATCCCCCAGCGCTGGGCGAGTTAGTGCAGGTGGGCTATCTCAAGCGGATTCCCGTCGATCCGTTTACCCACTCGGACCAAACCTGGCAGGTGATGGCCGATGAAGGAGAGAGCGGCGGCATTGCCGATATCCACAGTGGCAGTCCGCTCGTCGGACCAGAGGGCACTCCCTATAACACATGGTAGGTGTATGGACCGTCGTTCCCGAATCCGTACAGTCGCCGTTACGCTGATGGCCAGTGGTGTGATGCTGGTGGGGTGTGCAAGCCAGCGTCAGGATCGTCTTGCTTCCACTGACACACGGGAGCAGGTCCTGGCGGTGGCACGGGAGCGCGAAGCGGAGCTCTCGATGCTCCGGGCCGAGATGGCTGCGACCCGGATCGCCGCCGCGAAGAAAGAGGCCGAATTGGTTGAGCTGCGGGCGCTGGTCGCTCAACTCCGGCAAGAGAACACGGACAGCCACCAGCGATTGCTGGAAATCCGACAGGCCGTCGAGGTGCGTCAGACCGAGATGAATACCCTGAAGGCGGAGCGAGACCAATTGTTGGTCACGAAGCATGATCAGTCACTCACAGCTCTCAAGGAGGGGCTGATGGTGCTCACCAAACAACTCGACGACGTACGGCAGGACATCGGCCAGAAGGCTGCACGCACATCGGGGAAAGCACTTCGGCCGCCGGTGGAACGCACCACCGCATCGTCGCCACCAGTGGTGACGCCATCACCCGTCCAGGTGCGCCCCTCACACGTATACGAAGGTCCCTCTTCCACATCAGCCGTCTCGCTGGTGGCCATCCATGCCGCGCAGACCCCTTCGGACGTGCTTCGGATTCGCGTGCAACCAGGGGAGTCCTTGTCAGGTCTCGCGCGCCGCTACCGCACCACGGTGACGGCGATTGCGCAGCTCAATCAGTTGCACACCGATGTGATTGCCGTAGGCCAGGGGCTACTAATATCGTCCCCTAGTTCTTCACCGAGTGACCGGGAGCGTTAAACGATGCCGACACTGGTTCGACAGGCGACCCTGCTGGATGTCTTGGTTCGACGAGGTGTGCTGACAGCCGCCCAGGCTGATGAGGCGTCAGCTCAGGTGTCAGGCCCAGAACGGCAACTGCATGCGTCCTTAGTGGCTGATGGGCTTCTCACCGACGCGGAATTGGCTCAGGCGTTGGCCGAGCAGTGCGGAGTGCCCTACCACTCGCTTCACGAGTTCCGGGTGGACTTCGAATCGTTCCCCTCAATACCAGTCGACGTCATGCGGCAGTTCGAATGCGTACCCATTGGAGAGGAGGAGGGAGCATTCCTGTTGGCGCTGGCGGACCCCACTGATTTGCCGCGGCTTGATCAACTGGAACGAGCGCTTGGGCGGAGTTGTCGAATCCATGTGGCACCGCGTTCTGCCATCGCTGAGTCGCTTCGTGAGAGTACGCGGAATAGCCAGGTGGTTGCCAAAATTAAGGATGAATTCCGTCCGCTGTTGGTGCGTGAGAACGATGAAGGCGAAGAAGTCCTCTCCGTGGAGAAGGTGCAACGGGATCTGAGTCCGATTGTCCAACTGGTCGATACGATCATCCTCAACGCGCTGCAGAAACGAGCCAGTGATATCCATCTCGAGCCGGCAGATGGCGTCACGGAGATTAAGTATCGCATCGACGGCGTGTTGTACCTGGCCATGGAACCTTTGGATCTGCGCTTCCACAATCCGCTCGTCTCGCGCATCAAAGTCATGTCGGATCTCGACATTGCGGAGCGTCGGGTCCCACAAGATGGGCGGTTCAAGCTCCGCCTCGAGAAGCGCACCATCGATTTTCGTATCTCCGTCATCCCCAGCGCCTTCGGGGAATCGGTCGTTATTCGTATTCTCGCCAAGGAAGAATTTGCCGCGAAACGGAACGGCCTGCACCTCGACTCGCTGGGGCTGAAGAAAGACGATTTGGACCGGTTCCGCCGCGCCATCACGGCGTCCTATGGCATGGTGCTGGTCACCGGGCCGACGGGAAGCGGGAAGACGACGACGCTCTATGCCGCCCTGAACGAAGTGAACACGAAAGAGGACAAGATCATTACGATTGAAGATCCCGTCGAATATCAGCTGGCGGGCGTCGTGCAAATTCCCGTGAACGAGAAGAAGGGGCTCACCTTCGCAAAGGGATTGCGGTCGATTCTTCGTCACGACCCCGACAAGATCATGGTGGGGGAAATTCGTGATGCCGAGACGGCCCAGATTGCGATCCAATCGGCCCTGACCGGACACTTAGTCTTCTCAACCGTGCACGCCAACAATGCCTTTGATGTGATCGGCCGGTTCGTGAACATGGGGATCGAGCCCTATAACTTCGTCTCGTCTCTGAACTGCATCATGGCCCAACGGCTGGTCCGCACCATCTGTGAATCCTGTAAGGCCCCGCACACCGTGTCTCAAGCTCAGTGTGAACAACTGGGGTTTGATTACGAGCTCTTCAAGGACCGTCCCGTGTATGAAGGCAAAGGGTGCCTGGACTGTCATGGATTGGGGTATCGCGGGCGCCATGCCATTACAGAGTTTCTGCCGCTCACCGATCGGATTCGGGAGTTGATGTTAGATCGGCGGCCGCCGTCTGAGATCAGGCGCGCGGCGGTCGAACAGGGGATGACCGATTTGCGTCAAGCCGGCGTGGAGAAGGTACGACGAGGGGAGACCACCATGCGCGAAGTCAATCGGATGACATTTTTGGGATAGTCGTATGAGGCCCACACTCTTTCCTATCCATCGTCCCCGTGTCGGCATCAGCGTGTCTGCATCCGCACTGAGTCTGGTGGCTCTCCGCCGGCCGTGGTTCCGCAGGCCCATCGTGAAACAGGTCGTGGAGCGTTCGTTGCCCAGTGGCTTGCTGAAGGTCTCCGCAACTGAGCCGCACATCACCGATCTGGATGCCTTCGTGCAGGAGTTACGTGCCTTGACCGAGGGGCTCAGCGAGCGAACGGTCGCGCTGAGTGTGCCCAATCGCGCGATGCACATGGGGGTGTTTGCGTTTGATCGATTCCCTGACGCGCCCGAAGAACGAGCAGGTCTGATCAAGTGGCGGTTTCGCGAGGACCTCAACCTGACGATTGGCGACGCTCGGGTGATGCTGCGGGTCTTCCCCACCGGGACACGCACCCAGGTACTGGCCGTGGCGGTGCGTCAGACAATTCTGGATCAATATGAGGACGTCTGCGGCCGGGCTGGGCTCATCCCGGTCTCAATGGGATTTTCGCACCTTCAACTCATCGGTCTCTATCGTCGTCTGATGAAGGGCACTCGACGGCTGTGCGTGATGCACTGGACTGGGGACGAGTTCATGCTGCTGCTGTTCGATCAGGGGCAACCAGTGTTTCTTCGCACCAAATCAATGACCGGTGGGACGCAGGATCTTCGACGCGAACTGGTCGGAACCCTACAGTACATGGCAGATCAGGCGACGACTGTCCATGAAACGGGTGAGTCCTCGTTTCCCCTGTACCTGATCGGTGGTCAGTCGAACGCATTGATCACGCAGCTGCTCGGAGGGGAGGCAACGGTGACGGTGCCTGGCCTTCGGGGTGGATGGCAGCTCGAGGTCGTGCCATTGGGATGGGACAGTCTTCCGGCCCATCTCAACAACCAGACGGGATCGTTGAACGGACTCTCGGCGATGGCGACGGTGGTCGGATGATGAGAAATCCGGTGGGCCTAGTGTGGATTCCATTCCTGCGCTCGCCGAGTGCGGTCAGCCCCGTGCCTCACATCGCATTCTCGGTCACGCCGACTGCCATTACCATTCTGCGTGTCATGCAGTGGATGGCGGTCGTCCTGTGCTGTGCCTCATTGGCAGTTGCGTTCACGTGGTGGGACGACAGTGTGGTGATGGAGGAGACCGCAACCCATCTGGATAAGGCGGTGCAGCGGTTGAATCAGGCCAATACCAGCCGTGCAGAGCGCATGACCCGTGAGCGACTGACGTTGTCAGCGGATCAGATTGCGACCATCACGCGTGATGTGCGGTTTGTCAATCAGCTCGCCGAAAAGCGGGCGTTCTCATGGTCCCGTTTGTTGGCAGATTTGGAGACCACTATTCCTCCACATATGGCCCTTCGTACCGTTCAATTGAACTTTCAGGACTCGACGGTGGCGCTTCACGGATCGGCGGCGTCGCTGCAAGACATCCATACGTTCATGACTAATTTGGAACACCATGCGGCGTTCCGGCATGCGGCGTTGGCCAGTCATCGTCTTGAGCATCAGGAGAGTCAGCCGGCGGGAGGCTCGCAGGCGAGCATGGCGACGCCGGACACCGTGCATTCTGCGCGAGGCGTAGACTTTCAGTTGACCGTGGGGTACCGACCGTTATTGTAGGCTGAACACATGGCGAATCTGCTCAGACATAGACAGTTGCCAGTATGTAGCCGGTCGCTGCTCTTATCATGCGTACCGCTCATGAGTGTCACGGTATTGGCTTGTGTAATTGCCGCGACGAACTATTTTTACAAATTGAGTCCTGCGCAGGAACATCTTGCTCAGGCCGAAGCGGCCTATCAGACCACCTTGCGGGCGCAGGCCGCACTGCAGGCCACACGCAAGACACAGGAGGAGATGCGAACGATCAAGCTGAAACTCGACGAGGTCTGGCGGGGTCTTCCGACCGAGACGGAGTTTGCCTCACTGGCGCTCGCCATTTCTGAACTGGGACGCAGCGAGCGAGTGACCATTCCCGGAATGCAATATGCGGTCGAGCGATCGCCCGCCGATGGCATGCCAGTGAAGGCGTCGATCTCGTTTTCCGTGACCGGCGACTATGCGGCGGTCTATCGGTTCATCCACCGATTGGAATCCGCTGATTCCTATGTGGTCATCGAGAGTCTCAACGCGAGCCGAACCGCGAAAAGTGACAAGGGGAGTTCGTCTTCCGTGGTCTTTCATGTCACGGTCGCGACGTTCTTGCGGCCAAATCCACCGACGGGGAGTCTGTCATGAGAGTACCGGGCAAAAACGTGATGCTTGGGGGGCTGATGGGACTGTGGGCGACGGTGGCCGCGGTGCAGGTCAGCAGTCTGCCGGAGTTGAGTGAGGTGCCACTGACCTATACCTCTGGACAGTCTGTGGCGAAGGCGGCAGCATCACATGTCGCGAAGGATGCCCTGGAGCTACGTCCGATGCGGATTGTGGCGGCGCACTTGCCGTCGACGCCGACACGCAACATTTTCGAAGCAGCCGAGACACCGACATCCGAAAAGCGCCTCGTCAGGGCAGCGGTGAACAAGAAAGAGATGCCACCTCCGATCCCGGTGCCGGTGGTCGCGATGCCGGTGGTTCCGCCCGCGCCACCGATGCCCTCTCCGGAAGAAGTGGCCGAACAGGCCGCGCGACTGGCGCGGGAGCGCGCCCGGCAGCAACTGCGGGAAGTGATGGCGCAGTACCGCTATCTTGGGTACCTGACCGGGCGGGGTGAGCAACAGGCGTTTCTCGGCAAGGGCCAGGAGATCTATATCATTCATCTTGGAGATACGCTCGACGGTCAATTTCAGGTGGCCTCTATCACTCCCACGACCGTCAAGATCCTCGCGGCACACGCCGACGTCGAAACCACCATCCAGCTGAAGACCGACTCTTCGGTCGAACCTTCGTAATTTCTTCGCGTTCACGCACGCCGACGAACATCCGTTGCTCGGGCAGGCCTTGGTGGACCAGTCCCCGGGTGCACGGGATTCGCGCTAGGGCCGAACGGGCCTAGCACGCCGCCACTCGTCCCGAGCCGTTTTTGTACCCTCCAAAAACACGAATCTGTTCGCCAGAAGCCAGATGCCGTGCTAGTTAAGGCTACGTACGCCCGCTCCTCGCGTGCTTCCCGCACCACCTGCTGCTGTTCACCGCTCACAAAGGATCGTCGATGACCCACGCGCGTGTTCGAACCGGCATGCTGAGTCGCATCATCGGGGCGGGGGGCCTGGCCCTTCTGGGTGCCATCCTGCTCTCTGTCACCTCGGTCTTCGCACAATCCTCGACGGTCACGCTCGATGCTTATCTGCATGGGAGCGGGGGGACCGCCAATCCCCCGACCTTGACGGCGGACCTCATTCCACCGCTCAGCCTCACAGCCAAGACCAAGGACTCCGCCGGCCTCGCATTCAGTGGGGGCAATCCCTGGGTGACCATGGGTACATGGACCCCGCCCGCCGGGATCAATGGCAAAGCGACCCTGACGGCGCTCACGACGGCGCACCTGTGGATGGGCTTCAAGAGCAGCGGGGATGTCGGCGGCAAAGTCGATGTGTTGGTCGACGTGCTGGTCAACGGGCAAGTCCTGAGTTCCGGCCTGACGCGCTGCGTGAGTACCCTGACCGCCTCCGCCAGTACCGCCCAAGACATCAGCCTCGCGCTGGGCAGCATCCCGACGACCCAACTTGATACCATGACGCAGACCCTCGCGCTTCGGATTTCCACCCGCATGGGGACCACGGCCAGCAATACGGCCTGTGGCACTAAAGCCAGCGTGACGGGAGTCCGTACCTATTACGATGCCCTCACTCGGGCCAGCCGTCTTGGCGTCACGATCGCCCTGCCGCCGCCGCAGCCGGTCGTGCTGCTGCCGAATCCTAAAACCATCCAGGCCGGATCGACCAGCTCGATCCTCGCCCTGTTGTTCCCAGTTCCGCTCCAGGCGACGACCCTGTCGGTGGTCAGTACTGCGACCAATGTGGCTACAGTCCCCAGTAGCATCGCCGTCGGCATCGGACAAGCTGTGGTCTCCATCCCGGTCACGGGGGTGAGCGCCGGCACCACCCAGCTCAAAGTCACCCTCAATGGCAAGACCATCACCGGCACTGTTCGGGTGGTGGGTGGAACCGCCACCATCAGTAGCCTCATCCCTTCGCCCCTCAGCATCACTCAAGGCGGGAGCGGGCAGTTGACTGTCTCGCTCAATGCCACTCAGGCGACCAATACGGTCGTCGCCCTCAGCAGTTCCGCCGGCAGTATCGCGGCGGTCCCGGCGACCGTCACGGTGCCGGCCGGTCAGGTGAGTGCCGCGTTCAACGTGGCGGCGAACACGGCGGGTCAAGCGGACATCACGGCGACCCTCAATGGGACCAGTGCGACCAGCCATGTGACCGTCACCCCGGCCTTGCCCACGGTGGTCTCGCTCACGCCGCCGGCGAACCAGCTCACGCTCGGCGCCACGACGCCATTGACGGTGGCGATCTCTGCGGCCCAAGTCGGCCCGACGGTGGTGACCTTGACCAGCACCCCCAGTGGCCTCGTGACGGTCCCACCCTCGGTGATCGTTCCGGCTGGGCAGACGACCGTTTCGTTTACGGTGACCTCCGTCGCGTTGGGCACGGCCATGGTCCGGGCGACGCTTGGCAGTTCACTGGCGGAAGCCGCCATCGATGTCGTGCCACCAGTGGTGGCACTGGTGGACTTCCAGCCTGCGAGTCAGTCCCTCGTCGTCGGGGCCATTGGCACCCTGACCGTCACCCTCAACGCGGCCCAAAGCAGTCCGACGGATCTCGCGCTCTCCGTGGACCAGCCGACCGTACTCCAGATTCCCGCCACGCAGACGGTGACCGTCCCGCCCAACCAGACGCAGGCCATCTTCACGGTCACGGCCCTGGCCACGGGTACCGCGCAGGTGACGGCGACCCTGGGCGCCATCAGTAAGCAGGCGACCGTGACGGTGACGCCGCAGCCGCCGCAAGTGCTCTCGCTCACGCCGAGTCCGCTGGCCGTGGTGCAGGGGGCCACCGGGACGCTGACCGTCACCCTCAACGCCGCGCAAGCGACCGATACGGTGGTCCCGATCACGACCACCAATGCCACCATCGTGGGAGTTCCGGTCAGTGTCACCGTGCCGGCCGGGCTGACGACGGCGCCGGTTTCGGTGAGTGGCCTGACCATCGGGACCGCGCCGGTCACCGCCACGTTGAATGGGACGGCGACGGCGACCGTGAATATCGTGCCCCCTCCGCCGGTCGTCACGGCGCTTGCCCCGATTTCGCCGGTCACCGCTCCCTTGACCCTGGCCAAGGGCCGCACGGGCGTTTTGCAGGTCACGATCAATCGAGCCCCGACGGATCCGACGGTCATCACCCTCCAGAACAGTGCGACCTCCGTGGTGACGGTGCCGCCGAGTGTCACGGTCGCCGCCGGGCAACTGACGGCGTCATTCCCCGTCACGACTCAGACCCAAGGCCAGGCCACCATTACAGCCTCGTTCAATAGCACCAGCGCCACCGCCCAGGTCGTCGTCACGGCGCCGGAGGTGGAGTCGCTCACCGTTGCGCCTGCCGCCCCGACGGCTTTTGCAGGGGAATCAGTTGCCTTCACGGCCACGGGCTTGTTCACCGACGGCAGCAGCCAACCGCTAGCGAACGACATCACCTGGAGCTCGACCAATCAGTCAGTCGCCTCCATTGGCAGCAGCGGCCTGGCCACGGCCTTGACCGTTGGCACCACCACGATCAGGGCCACCGTGACCACGTCGGTCGGCCCGGTGACCGGCGAGACGACGCTCACGGTGCAACCCGCGCCGGCATTGGTGGTGACGCCGCTCACGACGTCGCTGACGGTCGGCCAGAGCGCGCTGTTCACGGTCGGGACCGCCGTGGCCCCCACTTCGGCGCTCACGGTCACGTTGGCCATTTCCGGCAGCGGCACTGCGCTCCTCAGCCCCGTCTCGGTCGTGATCTCTGCCGGACAAACGACCTCGCCCACGCCGGTGCAAGTCACTGCGACGGGGATCGGCTCGGTGATCCTCACCGCCACCGCGCCGGTGCGACAACCGGCCAGCAGCACGCTCACGATCACCGCCGGCCTCCCGGTGATTACCAGCGTGAGCCCTGTCAGTGGTGTGATCGGATCGGTGGTGACCCTGAGCGGGTCGAGCTTTAATCCCGTGGCGGCCAACAATCAGGTCCGGTTCGGTGGTGTCCTTGCGACGGTTCTCTCCGTCAGCACGACCGGGAGCTCGCTCACCACCGCCGTGCCCGTCGGGGCCCTCACGGGACCGGTGACGGTCACGACCCCCCTCGGCATCGCGACCAGTCCAGTGCCATTCACCCTCCTCAATAGTGCGCCCGTCCTCTCGCCCATCGGAAACAAAACGCTGTCGTTAGGCAGCACGCTGGCCTTTACAGTGTCCGGGGTCGATCCGAACGGGCAACCCGTGACGTATAGTGCGCAGCAGGCCGCACCGGCGTCGCCGACGTTGCCGGCACATATGACGTTCAATGGCCAGACGGGTGTGTTCAGCTTCACGCCCGATGCGACGCAGGTCGGCACGTTCAACCTCGTCTTCGTGGCCTCTGACGGATCGGTCTCCTCGTCAGAAACCATTGCCCTCACCGTGACGGGGGCCGTCCCCGGCGCACCGACCAGCTTGTCTGGCCGAGTGGACGATAGTTCCGGCAATCCCGTCGTCGGCGTGGCCGTGTCCTTACGCGATGTGCCGACGACGACCACGACGAACACGGCGGGCGAATTCACCCTCGCCTTTGCCGGCCATCCGGCGGGGCGTCAACTCCTCGTCGTCACGGGGCTTCCGGCCGGATATGCGAACTTAGTGGCGCCCGTGGATCTGATCGCCAATACGGCGAATGTGTTGCCGAGTCCCGTCACCACACCGCCGTTGGATCTCGCGACGGCCGTCACCGTGAACCCTGCGGCCACAACCACGCTGACGAGTGCAACCGCCCATGTGACGGTCGTGATTCCACCCGGCCGGGCGAAGAATGCCGATGGCACGCCCTATACGGGGCAGCTGACGATCAGCCCTGTCCCGGAATACGGGCGTCCAGAATCGCGGCCCGTGGAATTGCGGCCAGGTCTCTCAGTGACGATTCAACCGGCGGGCGTCATCCTCGATCCGCCTGTCCCCATCACCTTTCCGAATGTGGACAACATGCCGCCGGGCAACGAGTTTGACTTGTGGTCCTTGTATCCGGACACCGGCACGTTCTTGGTGGTGGGACGCATGCGGGTCAGTGCCGATGGGGCGACCGTGGAAATGATTCCCGGCACCGGAGGGGTTCGTAAGACGGCCTGGCATTTTGCCATGCCTCCGGAATCCAGAGGAGATGTTGCCGAAGTGCCGAGCAAGGATGGGGAATGCGTGGCCTGTCGGACCGGCTCGGAAGCGGACCTCACGGCTGGTGCTTTGGCTTTAGACGAAATCATCCCGGGGATTCGCACGCTGGGGGTCACACGGGATCTGGCCCTCCACTATCGATCGACCAATGCCGATGTGCAACGCATTGTCCCGGTGAACGCGACGCTCCGAGTGCAGGCGGCTGTACCGATGACCTTCTCGGCGCGCCTCTCGATCGGCGGGGTCCAGGTGGGACAGGATCGGTATTGGGATAGTCGCGCCTTGCCGGAGAATGCGGATTCCGTCTCCCGTCTCGGTGTACAATTCGACGGCAGCGCCTTCTCGACCGGCCTCTATCCCTCTGAGCTCCTCCTGTTTTCCAACTACCCGCAGTCGAGCATCGGCGGAGTGACGCGGAGTCAGGTCTTGCTCCGGAACGAACAGGCGAGCCCGTTCGGTGCCGGGTGGACCGTGATGGCCCTGGATCGCCTCTACCCGCAATCAGATGGATCGGTCGTGTTGGCCAAGGGAACTGGCAGTACGCTGCTCTATGGCGCGGCGGGACGGCCACTCGTGGTGGAGAGTTTCGATCAGGCCCGCAGCCTCACGGTCAGCGGGGTCAACGCCAGTTTTGTCGCCGGGTCGATGCATGCGGCGGCGCGCGCCGACCTCTTGAACCCCGCCAACTTTGGGGCGCTCGGGACGATCCGTCGCCCCGTCACTCTTCGGAGCGGGCTCAACGTGGTCACCCTACCGGCCTTGGCCGGCGTGGATGTGTTCGTCCTGAATCTCCTGACGACCGAATTGACGGCGACGGAAGTGCAAGTACTGGAGCAATTCGTGCGCGAAGGGGGGACCGTCCTGGAAATTCGGAATCCGGCCGTGACCAGGCCGTTGCTTCTCGGGACCTTGCCCGCGCCGTTTATCGGCGACCTTACGGCAGACGTGACGCCGGATGGCCTCACGTCGCCGCTGGGCAACGGGCCGTTCGGCACGATCATCAGTCCTCTGCTGACCGGCGGGAATGCGGGGTATGCGACCACCGGGTTGGCGACCGTGCTGGCCCGGAATGATCTCGGCCCGAACGTCCTCCTGCTGCCGCCCGGGACGGTCTTCTCCGGCGCGGGACGGGCGGTCTTGATCGGGGATGAAGAGATCGTCGCCTCAGGCTACACGGGTGGTGCGGGGTCGAACCGCTATACGGAAGGCTCGAATCGCACCTTCTTTCTGAACGCCATCGCGTACCTGGCCGGCGCGCCCGGCTATCGACCGGTGCTCCCAACGGGCTCGACCGCCATCACGCTGCAAGGCCCCCCGGATGAGTATGCGGTCTTGGTGCGACAGGTGGATGGCACCTATACCCGAACCGCCAAAGACGGCACGGTGTCCCAATTCAGCCCGCAGGGCCTGTTCACGAGTCTGCGCGATCGGAACGGGAATCAGACCACCTATGCCTATGATGGCAGCGGACGACTGTTGACCATCACGGACCCGACCGGGCAGGTGACCACGCTGGCGTATAGTGGGACCAAGGTGCAGAGCATCACGGACCCGGCGGACCGCGTGACGCAATTGGAGTATGATGCGGCGGGCAACCTCCAGCGGCTGCGCGGCGCTGATGGGACGGTGGTGACGTTCGCCTATGATGCACAGCATCGGCTGATTCGTCGGACAGACGCCCGGAATCAGATCACGCAGTACACCTATGATGCCAGCGGTCGATTTGCCCAGGCGACCTCGCCGGACGGGGCGGCCCGCGCGGTCACCCCCAGTCACACCATGGCGGTGCCCAATTTCGCTGCGGGGCAAGGGACGGCCGGCAACCCGGCGCCCTTGAGTGCCACGAGTGTCAACCGGGCGACGTTTACAGATGCCACCAATCACACCACGACCTTTGAACTGGACGCGCTGAGCCGTATCACGAAGCAGACCGATGCGTTGAGCCGCGTGACCACCATCACGCGGGACGCCCGGGGTAATCCCACACAGATCGTCCGCCCCAATGGCGCGGTCACCACCATGACCTACGACGCGAAGGGTAATCTGCTCACGAGTACGGAGCAGGCCATTGCCGCGACGACGACATTTACGTACGAGCCGACCTTCAACCAGGTGACCAGCATCCGCGACCCCAAAGGCACCCTCACGCAGATTGCGTATGATGCCAAGGGCAATCCGCTGACGATCACCGACGCCCTGAACCAGGTGACCACATTCACGTACAACCCGCAGGGCCTTTTGCTCACCACTAAGGACGCCCTGAATCAGACCACCACGTTTACCTATGACGCGCTGGGCCGACTGCTCACCACGACCGATCCACTGAACCGGACGACCACGCTGACCTACGATGCGGCGGGCAACGTCGCGACCAGCACCGATGCCCTCACCCGCGTCACCACGTTCGTCTATGACGTGAAGAACCGGCTCACGCAGGTGACCGATCCCAATACGGGAGTCACGGCCTATGCCTACGACGGCACCGGCAATCTCCTAACCGTGACCGACGCCAAGAATCAGGTGACCACCTTTGCCTACGATGGCCGAAACCGGCTGCTCAGCACCACCGACCCCCTCGGCAAGATCGAGCGCTACACCTATGACGGCAACGACAACTTGCTCACCAGAATCACGCCCAAGAACGAGACCATTAGCTTCGCTTACGATGCCGTCAATCAATTGCTCAGCAAGACTCTGCCGGGCAGCCAGGTGACGAGCTACCTCTATGATCTCGCCGGCAACGTGACCAGTGTGGCCGATCCCGATAGCGTGCTGACCATGAGCTACGACCTGGCGAACCGATTGCTCAACGTCACGACCGCCGGTTCGCCCAATCAACCGACGGTCTCCCTCGGCTATGCCTACGACCAGACGGGCAATCGCCTCACCATGGCCGACGGGATCAAGACGACTAGCTATCACTATGATCCGTTGAATCGCTTGACCGGATTGGGCGATGGCGTGACCCTGCCACCGCCGACGGCGAACTTGGTCGCCTGGTGGAAGGGCGATGGCACGGCCGCCGATGCCCAAGGCACCAACCCCGGGACCTTGCAGAACGGCGTAAGCTTCGCCGCAGGCTTGGCCGGACAGGCCTTTCAGTTCGACGGAGTGGATGACGCAATCGGCTTCACCAGCACGGTGGGTCGATTGGGATTTCAGGCCACGGTGGATCTGTGGATCAAGACCACTTCAACACGTCGCGAGACCATCATGAGCGACCGGCTGACCTGTACTGTCACGTCTCCGGCCAACGCGGCCTCCTGGGAGCTGCAGCTGCAACCGAACGGCACGGCCAGCTTTGCCGTGGCCGGACCGGACGCGGGGGCGGGGACGACGTTCGTGAGCGGTGGCGTGGCAACGACGCAGCGGGTCAATGATGGGCAGTGGCATCGGCTCGGCGTGGTCCGCAATGGCACCGAAATGCGGCTCTACCGCGACGGCCAGCTGGAAGGCTTTTGGAACTTTATCAACGGGCCGCCGGTCTTGACGAGCCTGCCGGCGGGCGGCCTGCGGATCGGCACCGGGGGCTGCGGGACCAATCCGTTCACCGGTCAGCTCGATGAGATCACGATGGCGGATCGAGCCTGGACGGTCGCCGAGCTCCAAGCGCCCCGGACCCAAGAACAGCCGGTGGCGGCCTGGACCTATGATGCGCTGAATCGACGGTCCGCCATGACCCTGTCGAACGGCACGCAGACGACCTACAGCTACGATCCGGCGAGTCAGGTGACGAACATCCTGCATCAACTCACGGCCACCAGTACGCCGATCAACAAGGCGGAGTATCTTTACAACGGCGTAGGGAATCGCACGAGTTTGACAGATCGACGAGGAACACAAACGTTCGGCTACGATGCGCTGGATCGATTGACCTCCGCTAGCCATCCGCTGCTGCTCGATCCGCAAGCCTTCGCCTATGACCCTGTCGGGAATCGCACCACCGGTGGTGCTGTCGTGAATGTGGGGAATCAGCTGACGGCTGATTCCAACTTTGGCTATCAATACGACGACAATGGAAACCTCATCAAAAAGACCCTGCTCGCCACGGGGAACTATACCCAGTACACCTATGATGCGGAAAATCGGCTGACGCAGGTGCAGGAATTCGCGGCAGGCAATCCCACGGCCATCATGACCAGCAGCTATCGGTATGATGGCTTGGGGCGACGGATTGAAAAGGTGGCCAACGGGCAGACGAAGCGGTACGTGTATGACGGCGAGGACATTGTGCTGGAGTACGACGGCGCGAATGTGTTGCAGGCGCGCTATACCCATGGGCCTGGGATTGATGAGCCGATTGCGGTGACCAAAGCCGGGAGCACGTTCTACTATCATCAGGATGGTCTCGGCACGGTGACGGAACTGACGGATATCAACGGCGCCGTGGCCAAGGCCTATGCCTATGATGCCTACGGCAATCTCTTGGAATCCCCGGGCACGGTGGAGCAGCCGTATACGTACACCGGAAGAGAGTTCGATTCAGAGGCAGGGCTCTATTACTACCGGGCGAGGTACTACGACTCGGGGATGGGGAGGTTCTTGCAGAAGGATCCGATTGGATTCAACGGTCTCGATCTTACACTGTATGCATATGTGAGAAACAATCCCGTAATTCTTATTGATCCTCTCGGTTTAGTGCCACCACCCGTCAGGCCATCCGGGAAGGGGACTGACATATGCGAGAACATTAAGGAGGCTAAATTTCTCGGCTCCTTAGGTATATGGGGTGAGATGGCCTTCTATGACAAAGTCAAATCCGAGGGCCCGTGGGACTTGAAGCGGCGAGATCCCGATCATAAGAAGTTTGAGGATTTTGGTAACTATCATTTCGGTGTGATGGCTCGGGCGGCTGGGTGGGCGCCAGGCACGGCTGTTAGGGGAGCGGGCGCCTATTCTATCCTCTCCGGCGAGTCGCCAGAAGGTTCCAGTTGGCCAGGGCCTTTCGGAAAGCCTCCATATGGAGATGGCTTCTTTGATCATGCATGGATCGTAGAAGGCATGAAAGATTTTGATAGCGGATACTGGGAGCTACAATGTTCACAGCCATGTCCCCTCACCCCAAAAAGGCGATAGTTGTCTTAATCAGCGTGGTCGTCGGGCTGCTGATAGGCTGCACTGCACAATCCACAGTGGCATCCCTGCAGCTGCGTTTCCCGGCTCACGCGGCGGATCTCAAAGAAATACGGCTTCTCGCGTGGGAGTTAGAAGTCTCCGGTCGACCCTTCAGTATTTTGGCCCCCGCGGCGTGGGGAAAAGAAGAACTAGTCAGCTTCTTTACTAAGGATGGAGAAAAGGTCACGCTGACTAGTGCGCTGACCACCCACTTCATCGGTAAGGAGATTCAGGTCCGGAGATTAACCGAACTATTGCATAAGGTAGGCATTGATATACTTACTGTGGATAGAGCGAGGGGGGCCGTGTGGGTCGTCACCCATGGCGGAGGAGCTATCGGCTCTGATCAAGGGTATGTATTTGTCTCGGATGGGAACGTGGGAAGGCTCCATCTTGATTATTCACTGCCAATTCCTTCTGAAACACAATGGTACGCGTTTATGGGCTAGAACCTGGGAAGCTGGGAAGGATGGGATTGGGAACCTCTTCTTTGTCCACCTTTGCCTACGATGGCCGAAACCGGCTGCTCAGCACCACCGACCCCCTCGGCAAGATCGAGCGCTACACCTACGACGGCAACGACAACCTACTCACGAGACTCACGCCCAAGAACGAGACCATCAGCTTCGCCTACGACGCTGTCAATCAATTGCTCAGTAAGACGCTGCCGGGCAGCCAGATCACTCAATACAACTATGATCTTGTCGGTAACTTGACCACTGTCACTGATCCCGATAGCGTCCTGGCCATGACCTATGATCTGGCGAACCGCCTGACCACGGTCAAGACCGATGGCTCCCCGAATCAACCCGCCGTCACCTTGGCCTACAGCTATGACCTCACCGGGAACCGGCTGAGTCTGACCGATCCGGTTCAGGTGGCCAGCTACCGCTATGATGCGTTGAATCGCCTGCAGTCCTTGACCCAGCCGACGACCCCGGCCACTCGGCTCCCCAATCTGCTCGCTACCTGGCCGGGGGATGGCAGTGCGGCCGATCCGGTGGGCGGCCAGTCGGGCACCGTGCAATTGGGCACCACCTTCGGGCCGGGTGTCCGCCAGCAGGCCTTTGTCTTCGACGGGGTGGATGACTATGTGAGTATCCCGGATTCGGCGGTGCTCGATAGCCTCAGCACCAACGCCACCCTGGATGCCTGGATCAAGCCGGAGATCCCCCTCGGGGCCGAAGCCTGGCTTTTTGCCCGGCGCGATCCCTTCGTGAGCGAAGGGTTCTCCGTGGCGCTCCTCCAAGACGGCCGGATTCAGTTGACCGTCCGGACCACCACCAGCCCCACCGTGTCCGGCTCCACGTTCCGCTCCACCGCGAGCGTGATCACCTTCGACCAATGGCAACATGTGGCCGCAGCCGTGGATACCGTGGCGGGCACGGCGCAGATCTGGGTGAATGGGCAGGCCGTGAGCCTGACCGCCGTCTTCGGCCCGGCGACCTTGAGTGGGACCCTCTTCAATGTGAACCAACAGTATCTCGGCCGACGGCAAGACCCGAACACGGCGGGTGGGGGCGGCCATTTCAAGGGCGAGATTGACGAAGTGCGACTCTATGGGCGGACGCTTACGCTGGCTGAGGTGCAGAGCCGGGCGCAGACCCAACCCGTGGCGACCTATGTCTATGACGCCCTCTCGCGACGGGCCAGCCTCACGCTCCCGAACGGGATCCAGACGACTTACAGCTACAATCCCGCCAGTCAGGTCACCAGCATCCTGCATCAACTCACCGCGACTGGCAGCCAAATCAACAAGGCCGACTATGTCTATAATCCCGTCGGTAATCGGACCAGCCTGACGGATCGGCGTGGTCTTCAGAGCTTCGGCTATGATCAGCTTGACCGGCTCACTAGCGCGAGCCATCCGTTGTTACTCGATCCACAAGCCTTTGCCTATGATGCGGTGGGGAATCGGACGATGGGCGGCAGCACCCACAATGCCGGCAATCAACTCACGGCCGATGCGAACTTCGCCTACCAGTACGACGACAATGGGAACCTCATTAGAAAAACGCTGCTCGCCACGGGTAACTACACCCAGTACACGTATGATGCGGAAAACCGATTGACCAAGGTTGAGGAGTTTGCGGCTGGGAATCCGACTGCCATCACGACCAGCAGCTATCGGTATGATGGCTTGGGGCGACGGATCGAAAAGGTGGCCAACGGCCAGACGACACGCTACATCTACGACGGCGAAGATATTCTGCTGGAATATAATGGCAGCAACGTGCTCCAGGCCCGCTACACCCACGGCCCCGGTATCGACGAGCCCTTGAGCCGGACGCCGATGGCGCCGGGCCTCGGCAGTGGTCAGACGGCGGTGCTGGCTTCCACTCCTGATGGCCTGCGGGGGCCGGTGGTGGATGATGGGATTAAAGTGAACGGTCAGGTGTCGGTAGGCTTTGTCTTCGTCTCCGGGATGCCGGCGCCGGCGATTGGTCAGCCGATCGACTCGACCGGTCTTGAACAGCCGATCGCGCCGATCGATGTTACGGCCGCGGCGGCCACTGGCACCCTCGCGGTGGACCTGATCGATACGGGGGGCATCGGGGGCAATGCTCCGCTCTATCTGGTGACGCGCGACCAGGCCACGAACCAGGTGCTCGAAAGCCGGCTGCTCTTTCCCGCCCGTGCCACGTTTGCCTCGACGACGCCCCTGGGGACACCGCTCGTGGTGGCCTCGGCGACGGTGCCCACGACCACGCCGGTAGCGGACGGCACGTTGTACTACCATCAGGATGGCCTCGGTACGGTGACGGAGCTGACGGATATCAACGGCAGCGTGGCCAAGGCCTATGCGTACGATGCGTACGGGAATCTCCTGGAATCGCCGGGCACGGTGGAGCAGCCCTATACGTACACGGGGAGAGAATACGATTCAGAAAGTGGGCTCTATTTCTATCGGGCGAGATACTACGATGCAGGTATGGGGAGGTTCTTGCAGAAGGATCCAGTGGGGCTTCGCGGAGGGATTAATATTTATAGGTACGCGTCAAATAACCCAGCAAAATGGCGTGATCCAGTGGGGCTCTGGGATTTCGGCAATACCTTTGACGCTATTTCGAATGTGTTTTCAGTTGCCGGAGACGGTGAATATTATGGTGCTGCGATTGGAGGAGGCATTGGAGCAATAGCAGGCTCGCCAGCTGGTCCGCCCGGAGTAGTAGGTGGGGCGGTTTTTGGCAGCGTGGTCGGAGGGTTGATAGGATTTGGTTTTGATGGACGTTGTGCAGGGGTTTTGAACTGTAATGAGGTAGTCCCGCTTGCAGGTGATTATCCAAAGTATGGTAGTTGTCCGATTCAAGATATACCAAATGGCGCTAATCACCCCTCATATACGCTTAGTGACACTGACTATCGAAATGGACCACTCTACCCATGGCTAGAATAAAACGCCAAGCCCTTAAGAGCTTAGTTTTGTCGAGCGCCCTCGTGGGTGCGTCAATCGGCATCATGGTGGCCATACGACATGGCCTCCGGAATGGGTTAACGGCAGCAGCATTATCTGCACTAGGGTGGGGAGGACTTATGGCCATTACCATAGGTCTCTTGCAGCTGCTTCTTACGAGAAAACTCACTGCCGAACAGAGGCATCCTGAACAGTCGTGTGAGTTTGGAATCGCCGGTTCAGAGTCAGCTGCAATGGAACTATTGGTGAAATCCTTGTCTGATCTCAGGTTTGTTCGCGATATTGCTGTCAATGTGAAGGATGGGACTATTTCCGCAAGAACTCGTAGGTCCTTCGTCTCATTTGGCGAAGACATTGGCATCACGGTCACAGGTGGAGGGAAAGATCAAGTTTGGATAAAGCTTAGCAGTGCTCCGGCTATGAAGTTTACAGTGCTTGATTATGGGAAAAACTATAGGAACATTGAAGCAATACGTCGTACGTTGAAAAGATTCGGGGCAGTATTTGTTGATGTTCCCAGCAAGCTACACAATCGAGATTCCTCGCAAGTGCTTCGGTAAGACCTGTCAGTACAATCTCGCGAGTCAGATCACGAACATCCTGCATCAACTCACCGCGACCGGCAGCCAGATTAACAAGGCCGACTACGTCCACAACCCGATGGGCAATCGGACCAGTCTGACCGACCGACGGGAAACGCAGACGTTTGGCTATGACCAGTTGGACCGGCTCATCTCAGCGAGCCATCCTTTGCTGCTCGACCCGCAAGCCTTCGCCTATGACGCGGTGGGGAATCGGACCACCGGTGGGAGTGTCGTGAACCCGGGGAATCAACTCACGGCGGATACCAACCATACCTATCAGTACGACGATAACGGGAACCTGACGAGAAAGACGTTGCTCGCCACCGGGAACTACACGCAGTACAGCTACGATGCGGAAAACCGCCTGACCAAGGTTGAGGAGTTTGCGTCTGGGAATCCGACCGCCATCACGACCAGCAGCTATCGGTATGATGGCTTGGGGCGACGGATCGAAAAGGTGGCCAACGGGCAGACCACGCGCTACATCTACGACGGCGAAGATATTCTGCTGGAATATAATGGCAGCAACGTGCTGCAGGCACGCTATACCCACGGCCCTGGCATCGATGAGCCCTTGAGCCGGACGCCGATGGTGCCGGGCCTCGGCAGCGGGCAGACCGCAGTGCTGGCTTCCACCCCGGACGGCCTGCGGGGGCCGGTGGTGGATGATGGGATCAAGGTGAACGGCCAGGTGTCGGTGGGCTTTGTCTTCGTCTCCGGGATGCCGGCTCCAGCGATCGGGCAGCCAATCGACTCAACCGGCCTCGAACAGCCGATCGCGCCGATCGATGTCACGGCCGCCACGGCCACCGGCACCCTCGCCGTGGACCTGATCGATACGGGGGGCATCGGCGGCAATGCTCCACTCTATCTGGTGACGCGCGACCAGGCCACGAACCAGGTGCTCGAGAGCCGCCTGCTGTTTCCCGCCCGTGCCACGTTTGCCTCGACGACGCCGCTGGGGACACCGCTCGTGGTGGCCTCGGCGACGGTGCCCACGACCACACCGGTGGCGGATGGCACGCTGTACTATCACCAGGACGGCCTCGGTACGGTGACAGAACTCACCGATATCAACGGCAGCGTCGCCAAAGCATATGCGTATGATGCGTACGGGAATATTCTGGAGTCACCGGGTACGGTGGAGCAGCCCTATACGTATACGGGCAGGGAGTTCGATCAGGAAACGGGTCTCTACTACTACCGGGCTAGATATTATGATGCGGCGACGGGGCGTTTCCTGCAGAACGATCCGATAGGTTTCAGAGGAGGGGATGTTAACCTTTACCGGTATGTTTCGAACAACCCTATCTATTTCAGCGATCCAGTAGGTTTGCAAAATACAGCTGTGTTCCCTGGGACTGCAGCTGGTTCAGCGGCTCAGGGGACAAGCGCTGGTGTGAAAGGAGCTTTACAAGGCATCGGGCTAGGTCTTGGAACTGTAGCTGGTGCAATAACTGGAGTAACTATATTTCCCGACTCCGCTGGCGAGGGATCCGACATAATTCCTCTTCCTGATACCTATCCCGATACTCTGCTTCCTGAAGACGATACTGTACCAGATATTCTTCTACCCCCTTATATAGACATCGATACGGAGATTGCATGCCCAGTTGACCCACTTCAGTACAGTCCGCATAAAAAGAAGAGGCCATCGACTTACGATAAGCATACTAAACCTCGACCTGGACGACCGACAGAGAAGAAGAAGCAACAACCAGGTTGGAAGCCATTCAACGACAATAAGCGGAGACCATAATCGTGCAACGATTGCTGGCAATTACTAAGGGAGCTGAACTTCAATGCTAGCGGGAATAACCCTTCTCTTTAAGTGTAGATCGAGGAGTGCGCTTTTAGGGATGTTGAATGATTATGTTGTTTCAGCGAGGTCCCTTAGGGACCTCAAGAAGCGCGCAGTAAATCTAGGCAAAAGAGAGTCCCATCGCATTGCTGTTGATACGAAAATGAGCTGCGAATATTTGGGGCTTTACGATACATATTATGTCTGTGGACCATTAAAGTCAGGAGCCCTACTTGGATATACGAGCACATGGGGAATCAAACAAAAGACACTTCTTCCGATGATGAACGAAATTCGAATCAGGAAGGCACTCTCGGGAAGCTCTAAGGGTGCTTACGTTATTGATGCCGTGTATGTTATCGGCTCTCAAAAGCCTCCAATCTTCAAGCGAAGAATAATTGAAGCAGCTCTGCTCGTTGAGCATGACGGCAAAAAAGATATTCTTGAAGTCGCAGGTCGACTAGCTAACTCCCCACATGTAAAGCGCAAGATAACGAGAGACTTGAGACGCCAGGTTTTACCTGAAGAGTTAGAGATCGCTGGTTTTTCGAGCATTCGCAGATGGGCGAGCCCTTCTGTAGGTTTAGGGAGGTGCTTTAAGTGTAATGTGAAACGCTATGCGAAAGAATTTATGATCAGCAGGCTTCTTCACGAGGAAAAGAAGCTGGTTTTCCCGAAACCCTTGAGGTAACCATGTGCGTTCTCCGTCTGATAGTGAATTGGGCTCCTCCTACGATCCCGCCAATCGGGAGACCGCAATTAGCCATTAGCTCACGACCACCAGCAGCCAGATCAACAGGGCCGACTATGTCTATAATCCCGTCGGCAATCGGACCAGTCTGACGGATCGACGGGGCGCGCAGACGTTTGGCTATGACCGGTTGGACCGACTCACCTCAGCCAGCTACCCCTTGCTACTCGATTCGCAAGCGTTTGCCTATGACGCGGTGGGGAATCGCACCACCGGTGGTGTTGTCGTGAACCCAGGGAATCAACTCACGGCGGATACTAACCATAGCTACCGATGGCGAAGACATTCTGCTGGAATATAATGGCAGCAACGTGCTGTAAGCACGCTATACCCACGGCCCTGGCATCGACGAGCCCTTGAGCCGGACGCCGATGGTGCCGGGCCTCGGCAGCGGGCAGACGGCTGTGCTGGCTTCCACCCCGGATGGCCTGCGGGGGCCGGTGGTGGATGATGGGATCAAGGTGAACGGCCAGGTGTCGGTGGGCTTTGTGTTCGTCTCGGGGATGCCGGCGCCGGCGATCGGGCAGCCGATTGATTCAACCGGCCTCGAACAGCCGATCGCGCCGATCGACGTCACCGCCGCCGCGGCCACTGGCACCCTTGCGGTGGACCTGATCGATACGGGGGGCATCGGCGGCAATGCTCCACTCTATCTGGTGACGCGCGACCAGGCCACGAACCAGGTGCTCGAAAGCCGCCTCCTGTTTCCCGCCCGTGCCACGTTTGCCTCGACGACGCCGCTGGGGACGCCGCTCGTGGTGGGCTCGGCGACGGTGCCCACGACCACACCGGTGGCGGATGGCACGCTGTACTATCATCAGGATGGCCTCGGTACGGTGACGGAACTCACCGATGTCAACGGCAGCGTGGCCAAAGCCTACGCGTATGATGCGTACGGGAATATTCTGGAGTCACCGGGTACGGTGGAGCAGCCCTATACGTATACGGGAAGAGAGTTGGATGCAGAGTCAGGGCTCTATTACTATCGGGCTAGATATTATGATGCACAGATTGGGAAATTCACTCAACGTGATCCTATTGGTCGTGTCGGAGGTAACAACTACTATGAGTATGCCCTTGGAAATCCGACATTGCACTTTGATCCATTTGGGTTAAAGGCACAGATTGTGATTTGGGCTCCGGTGGGAATTGGCACATCATCGTTTGGCCATGTGTCCACCAACATCAATGGCACAACCTATTCATTCGGGCCAAATGGGATGACGAACGAGCCCACTTCCGTATTTAATCAAAGGAACTCGTTCCGGAGTTCGCTGGGGTTGGATTTGACCCTCACAGCCGAACAGGAAAAGGCACTGGAAGAATGTCTCAAACGGGACCAACCCGACTATAACTTTCTGACGAACAACTGCGGTGCGCCAGTGCAGAGATGCCTGAATTGGATGGGTTACGACATTGGTAAAGTATTAACACCATCACAGCTTTACGAAAGTATGACTGGAGTTGGTCTCGTAGGCGGTACGATCTTTTATCCCGGAGCGGGTACCAAGCCTGCTCAAGCTAAATAGAGGTTTATGCTATGGCGATAAAAAGGTTGATCGGTCGGGGCATTTCGGTTGTTCTAGGGGTGATGATTCTCCATGTCTTCATGGGGTGCCAAGGTGAGGAGCTGGCCGAAATCGATGGTGATGTCAATGTGCTAGAGCATCCGTTGCCTCTAAGGTTTTCTGATCCCAAGACATATACTCATCCGCCAGATTCACTTCCCATCAATAAAGTGCTAGTTGTGCTCACGAAAGGGCAGATGGTTCCAGTCATGCGACGTATCTATGGGAAAGAGTTTCTGGCATATGAGATCCAATTGCCTGACAGTAGTAAAGGATATCTGTTCCATGGTGATGCCTTTCATCTTGTTGATTCGAGACGCGCTCCATAACTGCAACTGTTCGAGCCTGATATGGGCTACACCTATTATCCCGCCTCACAGGTCACCAGCATCCTGCTCAACTCACCGCGACCAGCAGCCAGATCAACAAGGCGGACTATGTCTACAACCCAGTCGGCAATCGAACGAGTCTGACGGATCGCCGAGGGTCGCAGACGTTTGGCTATGATCAATTGGATCGGCTGATCATTGCGAGCCATACGTGGCTGCCCGACGCTCAGGCACTTGTCTCTTAGGCAATCTCAGCTAGTGATGATGGCCTTCATCCACATGCTCACCATTTTAATCGTGCCCGATGGTCACCCTGTTCGTGACTCTTGATTCCACGACGTACGCGCCCTATCAGGGTCAGTCATTCTTTAGAAAAGTCCAGCTAAGGAATCCTCAAGTTTGTCACTGAGTACCTTGCTGGCTTCCGGAACGGACAGCCACATCTTTTGGTCAGACGCCACGATTCTCGCTTGGTGGAAGCGGCGAGTGCCTTTTCGGATTTCGCTGATCTGTTGGGTGACCTGTCCAGCTTGAGGCGGGGAGACACTTTGTTGATTCAGAAAGCCAAAAGCTCCAGGTTGTGACTGTGGTGTGCCTGGCCCTGGCATACTATTGGTCGTGACAGATTGTTGAATTTCTTCCTTGGTGCGCTCCTGTACCATCGCGTCGACCACGCAGGCGACGATAGAGTCCTCTGAGAATTTGCTCGCGGCAAATCCCCCAACCGCTCCTACCGCTCCGAGAATTGGAATCTGGCTAAGCGACGCCCCGCTGAGTGCTGCGGCCGAGCCAGCTGCGACTCCGATGGCCCCACCGAACCCGCCGGCGATCAAGGCATCGACGGTTTGCCCGGGCTTTAATTTATTGCAGAGTACTACCTGGCTCTGGAGGATGTACTGAGCTTTGTCGGGATTATCAACGATTGCATATCCCTTTGCTCTGATCTTGTTCGGGAGTTCAGCAAAGTTGATATTGGGGTTGTCGCTGGTGTTGCGATTTTGGAGATAGATTGTCTTCTCTTCCGACGGGGTGAGAAAGATGGCGTTACTGCTTGTGAGATTCACCTCATGACTTAGCGTCATGTGGCCAGCACACCCAACGATCGATCCTGTGGCGATAACGACACTAAGGCTGGCGAGAATTCTGCCGACTGAACAGTGGGTGCGACGGTTAATACGTGACATGCCTTCCTCCTGGGTATGTGAACGAGTGTGAACCGCTTCTGCTATGTATTACTGGATGGCAGTGGATGGTCCTTGGCGATACCCGTTTGCGTCGTCGTCACAGAGTGGATGAGACCGAACTAGTTGCCATGTGCCAATTTGAAACAATCAGACCGAAAGGAGTGTGTGTATGGAAAAAACCATGCGCAGGAAAGCTGGGTATTGAGTCACAGAACGTGTTTTTGTCATACTGCCGCCTGTGCTTGGGACGAGTAGTCGTAATACGTGTAATGTGCATAGAGTTGGCGTGACGTCCACGAGCGATTCTCTGACGGCAGAGTGAATCGGAGAGCGGCCTACTGAGTTGTGAGTTGGTGAGAGGGAGTTGGAGGGTAGTATGTCGTTGAGCGTCAAAGGCCAAGAATCGACGTTTGATCTCCGAGAGCTCTCCCTCGGTGATGCGTGTCGTTTAGGCTCGTGGGTACGAGATTTAGAGACAGTTGGAAAATCTTCCGAGGAGGTCTGTCAACTCATTGCGATGTCTCTGGCCCGGTCTTTCTGTTCCCAGGAGAGTCGTCAGTCTCAATTGTCTCTCGTCGAGGTCTTTCACACTCGTAATCTTGGTGATCTCCCAGCGCGCTACCAAGACCGATGGGTGTCTTCGGTTGATGGGGACCACGCCCCCGCTCAAACGCGAGTCCTTGCATTGATGGGCGTGGCCGGAGATTCTGCGGAGTGGACGATCGACAGACCTCCGTTCGGACTACATTGTGTCCCCATTCAAACGAAGTTCAGTTCCCAGGAAACTGCGTGGTACACGCAATCGTGGGAGGATTTGGGGCTGAGCAGTCCGGTGAATAATTTTGAGAAGAGTCTTACTGTCGCTAATTCACACAATCAATTGTTTGGAATCCTGGTGCATGAGATCCCACGCTCTTATAACCTCGCCGAAAGCAGAGCAGACTTTCTGCGGAGGCACGGAGTGAAACAGGTTATTTGCCTGGGTGGGCTGCTGCCTTCTGGAGGGAGCTACTGTGTCTTCCTCTACTCGAGGGTGACAGTCGATTCTAGGATCAGATCGTTGTTGCAAGTGTTATCAGGCAATATTTGTCTGGCGTGTTCTACTGGGGACGAGCAGTATTGGAGTGCTAAGGCTAAGAGTGGTGAAGGGAAGCCGTACTCCAGAGAGGTTGGATTCGCATTTGCTGAAGAGACTTATCGCCGGCTCTTGAAGCTGAATGAGTCGCTCGTGGTCGATCAGGAGAAGAAGTATTTCGAGGATGTCCAAGAGTTACACCAGACTGACCTCAAGATGCGACGGATTGCGGATGCTGTGCCCGGTGCGGTGTATCAATATGTTATTACGCGGGATGGATGTCAGCGGTTTAGCTATATCAGTCGTGGAGCCATGGATATGGTGGGGTATCCATCAGACGTCATTGTGTCAGATTATAGTGCGGTCTGGAAATTGGTCCTACCAGAAGATATGCCGGGGATCATGGCATCCATTGAAAACGCAATCCGCAGTGGATCGCGGTGGGCGCATGAGTTTAGGTTACGACTCCCCGATGGTCGCGTGAAATGGTTGCGTGGGGATTCTCTGCCTGAGAGGCCTACGGTAGACGGAACAGTACTGTTTCACGGTTTGTTAACCGATGTGACTGAGCGACGGTTGGCTGAAGCCAAGCTGAGGTTTACGCAGTTTGCGACGGACCATGCGGCTGATGCCATTCTTTGGGCTGGGCCTGATCGTCGCATCATGTATGTGAATGTACGGGCAACCGAGTTGTTGGGCTATTCACGCGAAGAACTCTTGAATTTGTCGATGCCGGATATTGCTCCTTTACAGAGCCGAATCGACATTCTTAACGATCTGACGCGGCTGAAACAGGGCGAAGTAGTACAGTATGCGACTACATTCCGAAGAAAGTCTGGAACGGTCTTTCCCATCGAAGTGTCGATGCGCTACTTGGAGCATGATGGGGAAGGGTATGTGTGTGCCATCGTGCGAGACGTGTCAGAGCGAAAGCGTGCCGAAAGTGTTATTCAGGAGGGAGCTGAGGCCCTGCGTCGCAGCCAAGAAGCGTTGAGGGCCCTCCATTCACAGTTGCTGACCGCGCAAGAGGACGAACGACGCAGGGTTGCCAGGGAGTTGCATGATGATCTGGGATCACGATTGGGAAGTGTGATTTTGAGGGCCGAAGGGAAATTGGTGTTGTTGGAGAACAAGAGCCCTGAGGCGGCGGTCATCAAAAATGTCACTGACGAGCTACGGGGAATCAGTGATCGGGTGCGAACGATTGCGCACGAGTTGCACCCATCGATCTTGGATAATCTTGGGCTCTCGGTGGCGCTCAAGAAAATGTTGAAGGAGTATGGCAGTTGGTCGGGGATGAAGATCGTCAGTAATATATCGATGGAGTTTACTGAGGCCTTGGATCGGGAGGTCGCGACCTGTCTGTATCGGATTGCTCAGGAAGCCTTGATGAACGTGAAGAAACACGCTGGTGCGCAACAGGTCATGGTATCCTTGGCTCGAGAAGAGGGTTGGGTGCAACTGAGTGTGAAAGATGATGGAATGGGGTTCAGTCCAGAGACAGAATCGCGTCGAACCAAGGGACTAGGGATTGTCGCGATGGAAGAGCGCATCCACATGGTGGCAGGGGAATTGGCGGTTCAGTCAGGGAAAGGGCGAGGAGCTGTCGTAGTGGCTCGGGCACCTTATAGGGAGCGTGAAGCATGACGACCAGTGTGAATTCTCCGATCAACTCTCCGGTAAAAACGATTAGCGTGGTCTTTGCTGACGACCATGCGTTGGTCGCGGATGGGATGACTACCATTTTACATGGAGTTAACCATAAGCAGCGTGACTATGAATTCGCCGTGGTGGGCCAAGCCTCTTCAGGCCGTGGATTGCTCGAACTTGTGAAGCGGGTTCCTGCGGATTTGGCATTTGTCGATATCTCGATGCCGGATATGTCTGGCCTTGATGCAGTTCCGAAGGTTCGAGAAATCAGGCCTGACATTAAGATCATCGTCGTGACCATGCACAAAGAACCTGAATACATGACTCGAGCGTTATCTGTGGGGGCGAATGGGTATCTGATGAAGAGTTGCAGTGCTCAGGAGTTCTGCCATGCGATCGATGAAGTGATGAGAGGCAACGCGTATGTGACGAGCCTGCTTGGTAGTCGTCCGACAGGGGCTCTGCCTGGTTCTGATGACGAAGAGGATCAACTCGCCTCCTTGGGGATGTCGCAGCGGCAGCGTGAAGTCGTGACGTTGCTGGCGTCAGGCAAGACGATCAAAGAGACTGCGTTTCAATTGGGTCTGAGTCGAAAGACCGTTGAACACCACAAGGCAATGTTCAGGGAGAAATTTGGCATTGAGACAGATGCCGACCTAACCAAGTTCGCGATCAAGCATGGTCTGACCGGGACCGATTGGATTCAGAAGTAACTACCTGGCTTTGCTTTCGGGCTTGGGTGGTGGCGCTTCGCAGTCGATGATGAGGTGCTGGCCGAAGCTCTCACCCGGGGTGAGGTCCCATCCCTGGATTACGGGTGTAAACCTCTCTATTGTCCTCTCCGTTGTTCCTTCCTCCCGTTCATTTGCTCTGTCTGTGACTTCGACGATCGGTTCGAGATCGACGCGTGTCTTTGTTGTGGTGCCCTTGATTGCCCAGCGCTTGTTGTGCTGTTCAAGCATGGTGTTATTGACGAGACCGCTGGCAACATATCCAAGGCCGATCGGCCTTTAGGCTTGGAGTCTGGGACTACTCTCTAGGCGCAAATCTGGCATGTCGGTACGGGCGATGGCCAGCTGTGGGGGTCGTTACTGTCTAGATGAGAATATGAAGCTTGGGAGTCCTGATCTCTATGGCAAGTGGTCCCAATCCACTGACGTCCTGCGGCTGCGGTCGTGTTGAAGGTGGCCAGCAGGTCCTCTCGTTTCCATTTGAGATGCACGGTTCCCTTTTTGAAATAGCGTATACGAAAAAAGGTACTCTCACAGGGGTGGGGGTGCACCCCATGATTGTGAAATGAGCGTTCCAGCGCGTCTCGCACCGTGACAATCTCTTCGAATGATTGTCCATCTAGCACGGCGAGGACGCGATCCAGATCGGAGTAAATCTCGCCGGCGTCACGGGCAGACCAGAGATCGAATCGTCCGATCCAAAATCGACAGCCGTATGGAAACACAAGCCGGCAATTGACCTTGTACGAGTCGTTGCTCTTCCAGCCCGCCTTGCCGTCCCCGCTCCCGATGTCTCCGGTGGTGTTGCCCTTGTAGTGTCGTGTGAGCGCGAGGAACACATTCCATACCGATTTCTCAAACAAGCGTTTGCGCTGTTGGAATATATTGGAGAGGGTGCCTTTGATGTTCTGTGTGGTAAAGGGCACGGTGCTATCGCGTTCAAGGTCTTGTAAGAGTTCTTCTGTCTGTTTCGTATCTAGCCACTTCCGGAAGTCCATTTGTTCAAAGACGTGCATCCAGGCGCTTCGGCGAAGGGCCCGTGCGAATTCGGCGCGCGCGGCGGTGGTGTTGGTTTGGGCCAAGCCAAGGATCTTTTTAAGATCGGACTCGTCTCGCGTCGATCGGCTCGGGCGAAGCTCCGTGCCGAGTGCGCCCATAAAGAGACTGGCTTTGCGGATGTGGGCGAAGGCCTTAAACATCTCTTCTAGGGATTGTGTGTAGTAGTGCTGCATATTTCCAAGGGTATCGCGAAGCGCGGGGATCGCTTCAGGTGTGCCGATGTCATCGTTAACAGATTGTTCGCGGTCGGCCGAATGCCAAAGATGGATGCGATCATCTTCCGTAGTCTTCTTAAGGTAGACGAGGGCGACCTGAGTATCGGTGGGCCGTTCCGCCGTGAGGAAGCAGGGGCCAAGAGGTTCGACCGAGCCATGTGCAGCAATAATCGCGGCCAGCCGTTGACGGTCTTCCGTGTAAGGATTATCGATGGTCTCTTGATTCAGGAGGCAGACGATTTCGCCGTTGTGCAGAAAATCCCAAGCGCGGAGTAGATGGAGGGCACCTTTGCTGAAGGGAGGATTCATCACAATGGCGTCGTAATAGGAGACGCCGTCGTAGGTCAACCAATCGTATCCGACGACGGTTAGCTCCTCATGGGCTTGGAGGATCTTCAAGAGATCTGGGTGGAGTTCGATCACGTCGACGCGATGGCGTGAACCGTGATCGTAGGGAGACCGAGTCCGACCGAATCCCAATATGGCTTTAGCGAGATCGCCTTTGCCGGCACTCGGCTCAAGAAAATGGACAGCATTGCGATCAATTTTCTGAAGCATTTTCGCTGCGACGGCCCCGGGCGTGGGGTAGAAATCTTCGCTGAACATACCGCTCCTTTTCGACAGACGCAGGCAACTGTGACTTGAATAGGTTGACGCTGTTGGGGATTCCGGAGTGCGGCCCTATCTAGGGCTTCATCGACACAGTGTCTACCAGGTAGGTCACGCCGTGGTCATTCAGCTCCTGTGGTCGTAGTAGTGGGTGTCATACCGTGAGTGTGACGGGGTGTCAGAGGTCACGGACGAGGCCATGGAATGTGACGCGGCTGCGCTAGCACGCTGGTGCATGGTGGAGGCCCGTTTTTGCCAAATCGAGCAGCGACACTCGCTGCGGATGCTTCAGCCAAAGCTTGTGAAGATCCTTTACGTTGGCGTTGTGATGGAGTAGCACTTCCATAACGTGATAGCCCATGTAAGTCAGCAGCGAGACCAGTTCTTTCTGGACGTGTGGCCCCTTCTTTCGTGAGCTGTTCTGAGGCGCATTTCCCACGGCGATACAGCTTGCGTCGTTATCTAACGCGACATAGATGATTCGTGAGGGGAGCCGTTTGAGATATTCCTGGAGGCGCTCAACCGTATTCAGCCCATTCAGGGCACAGAGGGTAAACGAGGGTCCGAATAGCTCATCGCCTGCAAGGCAATCCACGATGCTTTCCGTGATCAGAATTGGCGCGTTCCCGCGTTTAAGGATCCAGGGGCCCTTGAGGCCGCGGGCGACCCGCATCAGGGCAGGTGGGGCCTCGCCCAAGGCTCGTGCCATCAGCCCTTGCATGAAATGGATGTTGGGTGTGGGAAGCGGGAAGGCTACGTATGGGATGCCGTCGTCGCCTAGCCGCATCCATACAGCGCCAAGATGCTGGTTGTAGGGGAGCGCCAATTTATGGAAATACGACCGGAGCTCTTCCTCACGTTCCGGGGTCATGTTGGCTTGGGCGGCATAGTAGAGCTTCTTGGCGTGAGCAATACGCTCTTTGTCGGTTGGGGGGGCCGTGGAGGGGTTGCTCGGGGCCACCATACTCCTGACGGTGTTGTGCAGAATCCGGTGCAGGGCTTCTGCGAACGGCACATGGTCGAGGAGTTGGACGAGGTCGATGAGGTCTCCGTGCTGTTTGCACCCCTCATGTTCGTTGCGCCCGAAGTCATACCACACCCAGGTGCCATCCGGTCGCTGCGAGACAGAGAACGAAGGATTTCTATCCTCACGATAAGGGGCGTGAAAATCTGCATGGTGCGGCCTTCTCGACACCGGTTTGTGGCCCCGAGCGATGAGAAACTCAATGAGGTTGATACTGCGGGCGTGGGCGATGGCGTCTGGAGAAATGGACATGTGCGTTATCAGTACCGAGAAAGAGGGTGTGTCGCGATGAGGGGGCTAGTTCGTAAGGTTATGCCGCTTCGTCGAAGCTGTAGAGGCGTATCGGCTTCTTGATGAGGAGGGAGTCCAGTTGGGCCTTAATCGTACCCATCCCGTTTTGCACGACGTTAGCGATCGATTGATCACTGCGGAGCAATTGCGAGTCTACTCCACTCAGCACGTTTTTGGCCGTTGTGACGAGTTGAGCGAGCTCGATATCATTACCCAAATTGCGCGCGTCGAAGGTGTTCAGGAATTCCAGGAGATTGGTGAGCGTGCTGCTCTTGAAGGTCTTGGACTTGCCAGATTCACTCGGACTTAACCGATCGACCAGGTGGTTAACGAGCGAGCGCATGGCTTCTCGGAGGTAGGTATTTACGTCTTCGAGCATATTGTTCACCTTTTCCATTGACCGGCGTTCTTCTCGTTTAAGCATCGTGGCACTGATAGTCTCTAGGGTGCCGGGAAGATCAAACGTAATATAGGAGTAGGTGAGTCCGAACGCCGCCCGCACAGTGTCTGGATCGGGGTAATCTCTGGTGCGATAGGCCGCCTTGAGGCGAGACTCCTCTTCCACAATACGTTTATCGTATTGTGCGAGAAAGACATCAACGAGCTGTCGTAGCTCGTCTTCTGCGTTTGCAATAATGGCGTCGACCTCTGAGGCGAGCGAGACAGGAATGAGGTACATGCCTGAACGAAGGCCGGCCGGCAGAGTCAACTTCTCCAATTTGGTGCGGACGCGTGAGTACAGTCTCGTAATGGCCAGGTATTCCGGACAGGACAGAATAGATTTAGTCACACGGACACGACTGGGTTCCGTATCAATGGAGAGCACCGAGGCGCTGTCCATCCGTCGGTGAATGCCGAGTTTGCGATACGTGAGCATGAGGCAGAATGCGTTGGACCACAGTGAACTAAATGCCGATTGAGCATTGAGCATGATGACCTCGCTTAGTGGTGAAGATGTTCGTCAGCCTGATGATGGTGGTGATTGTGTGTTGAGCGCCGACTGCTTTGGAGTGAGCCGCCTGAGAGTGTGATGATCTGTTGTATAACGTCTTCTGCAGTGGCGTGGTTGGCTAGGCTGATCTCGTCGGTAATCAGTTTGATGGTTCCATCTGTTTCAATCTTGATGCGTATGCTGTCGGTCTGCATGGAAAGGTCACTCCAGCCGGGTTAGGAGAAACGAGTGAGCAGTAATTCTTGTTCTGCCCCCTCAACGCGTTCTAACGTCCACCCGAATTGTTCAGCGGCCGTCTGAATGATGGTTTGTGCATAGGCTTGCTTGAGCTCCAGAATCAGGGCTTCGTGTCGCTGGTCCAGGGTGGCTCTTCCTTTCGAAATGGAGACTTGCTGATTTTGTGGAGTGGTGAAGACCAGGACGTCGTCTTTGAGGGTGTGTTCCCACCCGAGAGAAGATCCCGCGGAGATGAGGAGGGGGACATCGGCCATATTCAACTCCACCGAGACTCTTTGTTCGAGATAGCAGGGCATGGCGTGTTCCTTTTCTCTAGGCGACAGCGCTGGCTTATTGCGCCAGGGTAATGGTGCGAGGACGTGTGTGATGCGGCGTGTCTCGGTTCTGGTCAAAAACGCCCTCACGGTTCGCACTCAGATAAGTCTGATGCGCCTGTGCTTCGAGTGCCTTGATGCTTTCCTTTGCACTGATGGCCGTGGGAACGATGTACTTGGCTGCCTCGGACAGTGGCATAGAGAGTTCCCAACTGAGCCGAGCGCAGCGCTCGATTTCTGCGCCTGTCCAGTTGTGATCATTCGGTCGGTCTGTGTCGGCGGCGAGACCGAACTTGGCGAAGTAGATGTTCCAGATCGCCTCGCGCTCATCCTGACTGGGGAGATCCACATACCAGGTGCCATAGCCGAACCGACGGATGAGTTCGGGTGGTAGCTGACTGATGTTGTTGGACGTGGCGATAAAGCAGGCTTTGTCCTGAGAGATAGCTGAGATGACATTCAGCGCTTGCCGCATCTGTTGTTCACTTGAGCCTACCAGTGAGGACTTGAGACCAGAGATGTCTAAGGCGATGGTGGGGATGTTCGCCTCGGCTCCCGTGGCTTTCGCAATGGCACTCTTCGAGGTGCCGTTGGGGCCGACGAGGAGTAAACCTGAGGCCTGGTGGTCCTGCATGTAGCTCAGAAGAATGCCGAGTAAAGCCTGAGAGACGCCTGATGTATCTGAGGCTTGTCCAGTGGATCCGGAGAGGCTTTTTTCAATCTCGTCTAGCCAGACGATGCAGCGGGGAGCGCGTTTGGAGACCAAAACCTGTTTGAGGAAGTGTTTGATGGTAGCGACTCCCCCGATTTGCGCGTAGCTGCTCCCTCCTCGCCAGACGCTGAGTCCTGGTGTCGCATCGATGATCTGTCGCTTGCGTTCCCACAATTTGTCCACGTTAAGTCCGCTCGCTTGCATGGACCGAGCGACTTCCTGTTCGGCGGTGAAGGCCCCAAGGCCAAGCGTGGCATCGACGGCCTTGGCCAATGTGGCAGGATCGGGTAATGGCAGCGATGCTGCTGAGAGCTGCTCTTTGACAATGGATTCCAGCTGTGTGGCCGTCGGGAGCGGCTCGTTTAGGAGCACCACGTCATTGGCGAGCTCCGGTGGCAGTTTAAATCCGATACCCAGGAGGACGATCGTACTTCCGTTCGTCTTGTAGAGGTCGCGGCAATTCCAGAGGCCTTGAATGAAGAAATCGTTTGAGAGGTAGCGGTGTCCGTTCAGGATGAATGTCAGTGTCCGTTGCGGCACCTTTTCGAGGACGCGGAGGGCTTCTGCAGGGTTGATGGTCGTATTTTGTTTGGAGGGCCCGACATTTTGGGTATGCCAGTTCTTACCCTCCTCATTGAGCGGGATCAGGCCATGCCCAATATCCCATTTTAGTATTGGGAAAGCATGGAGGCCGAATTCGTTGTCGGTATCAGCTTGGGAGGCGCTTGCGACATTGACCAATGACCAGGCAAGGGCTCGCATGGTGGCGGCTGGGTCCAGTGAGTTGACGGCAATAAGCGGCACACTGACGTTTCTGGCAGTACGAAAATCGATGGCCAGCGGGTATTGTTCTGACATGTGGATCCTTTTGGGTTCGGAGGGTAAGAGGTCGTGATCCATGAAATGGTGTTAGAGGCACGCTGGTGGCGCGGTCGTTTCTGGGGTAGGTATTAGCTGGTGATTGGGGTGTCCATGAGGGAACGAATGCGTTTGCCGGTCTCGATAAACGAGGCATGGTTGTCTGTCCGGTAGTCGCGATCACACTTATCGAGTAGTGTCATGATGATGGGGAAGCGGGGGTCTTCGGAATTGAGCGAGGCGGTCAACTGAGCAAGGCGTTTGAACCGTTGGAGCCAGATGTTGTGTGGAGGGGTGGGCAGTGGGACTGACATAGACACTCCGTGTGATCTGAGTAAAGGGACTGTCTTAGCTAGGTTCAGCTGCAACCCGTGGAGCTCCCGCATGTTGAGCATGTTCGACACGTGCCCCGTCGGACGAGAGTGAATCGATGACACTCTGGGCACGGGTCGCCCTCGTAGCCTTTGATTCGGGCTTCTTCAATGTCGTTTGTTGGGTGCGAGGCCATGGTGTTGAGCGATGAAGATTCTTGCCGTGTTTGGTGGTTTGTGGATTTGGCATAGGGTTTGACGGAGTCTCCCCGGAGGTCGTCATGAGTAACCTGGACATGAGCGAGGTCCTGTCTGTCGAGGTAGTTGATCGCCAGATCACGCATGATGTAGTCGAGGATGGACGAGGCCATCTTGATTTGATCGTGTCCCGATACCGGTCCGTTAGGTTCGAAGCGCATCAACGTGAAGGATTCAACGAATTCTTCGAGCGGAACGCCGTATTGCAGTCCTAAGGATATCGCGATTGCAAAGCAGTTCATGAGACTACGAAATGCGGCACCTTCTTTGTGCATGTCCAGGAAGATTTCCCCCAGAGTTCCGTCTTCATACTCTCCTGTCCTGATATAGAGCTTGTGCCCGCCTATCGTGGCTTTCTGGGTATAGCCTGTCCGGCGATTCGGCAGGTTCCGATGTGTTCCTCTGGCCGTTACGAGCTGGCGCGGCTCGGGGGTGAGGGCGTGTCTATCGGCATCTTGGTTATCTCTGGGCTGGGCCAACATTTTTGTCGTGATCTCCATGGCTCTCCGGGTTGTTCTGATTTCGACTTAGTCGATATCTTTGTATTACTGATGTCTAAATGAGTGAGGGTGTGGGCGGCAGAAGGAGCTTGGATATGACCTACTCCTGTGTATGGCTGAGACAATGGTCTGGTAATACACGATGAGAAGGGGGGAGCCATGTCGGAACAAGGCATTGAGGAATTGAGGATCCGTAATCGAGCAGGGCAGCGAGATCCCATTGTGGACGGGAAGGTCTTGGTGGGATATGGCGCATGTTTGCAGGACCCTCAGCGAAGAGAAGGATACCTTGTGATCCGAGATGAGGATCGTTCTGGGCATGTGGGGATTTTTGGGACGACCCGTATCGGGAAAACGCGATTGATGGAGTCCATCCTCGAGCAGGACATCCGGAGTCACAAATCGGTGGTTGCAATCGATCCCAAAGGGGACATCGACCTCTTTTCAAAGGTCGTGCAGGTCGCTGCAGAGGCCGGGAGGCTGGATGAAGTGATGCTGGTGACGCCGATCTTTCCAGACTACTCCAACTATCTCGATCCGTTGGCGAATTACTATATGGAAGATGAGTTGGTCAGCCATATCGTCTCAGGGATCAAGGTGAAGGATGACTACTACCTCTCCATTGCGTCTGAGGTTTCCCAGGTGATCGTCTCGGGACTAATCAAACTCGCGACAAGTCGAGGGCAAGTCCCGACCATCTCCTTCAACGATGTCAATCAACGGGTGGGCTACACTGAATTGATCAATTTCCGAGATGTCTTAAAGGTTCTGAATGATACGGAGGAGCTGTGTGGCTTGATTGATAGAGTGTGCCATGGTCCCGGCATCGCGGAGCATTTCGCCAAGGTGTCGTCGTCCCTTCGCACGATGCTGAGCGCGCTGACTTTTGGGAATATTGGTCGGATTATTGGGAAGGCGCGAACCAATGAATTCATCACTCGTCTGGAGCAGGGCAAGCGGGTCATCTTGGTATGTCATACTGGGTCATTGTTGAGTCCTCGCGCGTCCCTCATCTTCGGACGGGTGTTTGTGTCTATGATTCAAAGTCTCGTTGGACGTCTTTTCGCGTCCGGCCGTCAGTTGGATCCTCCGTTGTGCGTGCATATCGACGAAGGACATAACGTGCTGTATCCGGGGATTCAAGAAATTTTCAATAAGGCCGGCGGGGCAAACGTTTGGCTGCACTTCTATGAGCAATCAGGTGCGCAAATGTCGGCTGAGATTGGGGCGGATCTGGCCCGAAGTATCAGCGACAATATCAACAGCTGGATTTATTTTCGAGTCAATCATGCTGAGACGGCGCAAAGTGTTGAGGATGCTTCTCCGCTGGTGCAACGGCCACGGTCGGTCGTGTCTGTGCAAGGCAACGTCACGTTGCATTTGAATGAAGAACGCTTGGTGTTGCGGGACCGCGTGTTGCATTTGCCAAAGCGGTGTTTTTACATGCGTACTCATGGCCAGTGGTACAAAGGGAAGACGCTGGATAGCAGTGCGTCCTACGTCCAGGTGAAGTTTCCTACACCTGCGGTCAATAGCCCTAAATCGGAAACCCCTCCCTCTGCCGCGTAAGCGTAGGGCCCGAGTC
>WBZN01000381.1_pt1 | contig 38455 bp, 27 predicted proteins | sample 5204281 | NCBI WGS metagenome assembly WBZN01 (sample SAMN12344347, study PRJNA552823) | activated sludge metagenome | biome: Activated sludge suspended growth; feature: Nitrification reactor; material: Wastewater; isolation source: activated sludge from nitrification reactor of wastewater... | reverse complement strand
CCGAGGACCGTGTGCTCATCGTCAACAGTTTCTCGAAGTCCTGGGCGATGACCGGCTGGCGGCTCGGCTGGCTGGTGCACCCCCCGGCGCTCGAATCGCTGCTCGCCAACATGACGCAATTCTCCAACAGCGGACTGCCGACGTTTCTGCAACACGCTGCCGCGACGGTGCTACGCGAGGGCGAGCCGTTCGTTGAGCACATGAATCGCTACTGCGAGCACGGCGTGCAGCTCGTCTGCAACGCGCTCGAGCGCATGGGGCGCGTGAGGCTGGCAGCCCGGCCACCGGCGGCGATGTACGTGTTCTTCGGGGTCGACGGAATGACCGACTCGCGTGCCGCCTGCCGCGAAATCGCGCAGCGGGCACAAGTGGGTCTGGCCCCGGGCGCACTGTTCGGCCCCGGTTCCGATGGCTTCCTGCGGATGTGCTGCGCTCGCGCGCCCGCACAGTTGGAACTGGCCATGGAACGGCTGCGACCGCTGCTGAGCTGAGCGATGCGCGACGTAGATCTCGATGACAAGTACCGGGTTGCGGACGGCACGATCTTCCTCTCCGGCATCCAGGCGCTGGTCCGGCTGCTGCTCGAACAGAGGCGCAGCGATGCCAGCGCCGGCCTTTCCACCGCCGGCTTCGTCTCCGGATACCGCGGATCGCCGCTCGGCGGCGTGGACTTTGCGCTCTGGCAGGCTGCAGCGCACCTCGAGCGCGCGCAGATCCGCTTCGAGCCGGGCCTCAACGAGGAAATCGCGGCCACCATGGTGCAGGGAAGCCAGCAGGTCGGCGCGATCGGCGGCAGCCGGGTCGATGGCGTGTTCGGGCTGTGGTATGCGAAGAACCCAGGCGTGGATCGTGCTGGGGACGCCCTCAAGCACGCCAACGCCGCGGGCACCGCCGCTCGCGGCGGCGTGCTCGCGGTCTCGGGCGATGATCCGGGCGCGACCTCCTCGACCATCGCCAACCAGTGCGAGCACGCCTTCATCTCGGCATCGATCCCGGTGCTGGCACCGGCAAGCGTCGCCGAGATCCTCGACTATGGCCTGATCGGCTATGGACTGTCGCGCTACGCCGGGGTCTGGGTGGGCCTCAAGGCCGTCGCCGACGTGGTCGAGGCCAGTGCGTCAATCGTCGTGCGCACCGACAGGCCACCGCTCGTCCTGCCGGAGGACCTGCCCAGACCGGCCGCAGGCTGGGGGATGCGCTGGCCCGACAGCCGCTGGGACCAGGAAGCGCGCCTGCTCGGCCTGCGGCTCCCCGCCGCGAAGGCCTATGCGCGCGCCAATCGACTCGACGCCGTGGTGTTCGGCTCCGCGCGGCCGCGAATCGGCATCGTCACCGCCGGCAAGGCGATGGGCGATGTGCTGGACGCCCTCGCGCTGATCGGCATCGACCGGGATCAGGCCGAGGCGCTCGGACTCGCGGTCTACAAAGTCGGCATGGTGTGGCCGCTGGAACCGGTGGCGCTGCGCGCGTTTGCCGAAGGGCTGGAGGAAATCCTCGTCGTCGAAGAGCGTCGCGCCATCATCGAGCCTCAACTGAAGGAGCAGGCCTACAACTGGCCGGCCAAGAGCCGGCCGGTCGTGGTCGGCAAGGCCGACGAGCGCGGCGCGCCGCTCCTGCCGGAAGGCGGCGTGCTCACGCCTACCCTGGTCGCCGAGATGATCGCCCGCCGCCTCGCCCTGCGCGGGGCGCGCGAGGAGCTGCGCCGGGTACGCCAAGAACTGCGCGGGGTAAGCCAAGAGCTGCGCGGGGTAAGCCAAGAGCTGCGCGGCGCCGCCGCGCCGCTGCGATCGGCCGGCCCCGAGCCGACGAGGACGCCACATTTTTGCGCCGGCTGCCCGCACGCGCGCTCGACGCGCGTGCCCGACGGCGGCCTCGCCATGGCCGGCATCGGCTGCCATTCACTGCGCCTCGGCATGCCCGATTCAAAGACGATGTTCCTGGTCCCGATGGGCAACGAGGGCACCAACTGGATCGGCGCGGCACCGTTCGTCGAACGTGGGCACGTGTTCCAGAACCTGGGTGACGGTACGTACATGCACTCGGGGTCGCTCGCCGTGCGCGCCGCTGTTGCCGCGCGCGCACGCATGACATTCCGCATCCTCTACAACGGCGCCGTGGCGATGACCGGCGGGCAACCGGTCGAGGGCGCGCCGGGCCTCGGGCGTCTCACTCAGCTGCTGCTCGATGAAGGCGTGGCACGGGTGGTCGTGGTCAGCGAGGAGCCGGACCGCCATCGGGGCGCGCTGGCGAGCGGAGTCGAGCTGCACGAGCGGGATGCTCTCGAGCGCGTGGAACGCGAACTGAGCGAGATCCCGGCCGTCACCGCCCTCGTCTACGACCAGATGTGCGCCATCGAGAAGCGGCGGCACCGCAAGCGCGGCACTGCGCCGCCGATCGCCCGACGGGTGTACATCAACGAGCGCGTCTGCGAAGACTGCGGCGACTGTCTCGAGCAATCGCAATGCGCGGCGTTGATGCCGGCCGCCACCGATCTGGGGTCCAAGCGTCGCATCGACCAGTCGGCCTGCAATGCCGACTATTCCTGTCTCGACGGATTCTGCCCCAGTTTCGTCACGCTCCAGGGTGCACGGATGCGCGCCGCGCCGGCAGCGAGCGTTGATGTGACCGGGCTGCCGGAGCCGGTGCTGCCATCGCTGCAGCAGTTCGGCGAGATCATCATCGCCGGCGTCGGCGGGACCGGGGTGATGACGGTCGGCGCGATACTCGGGATGGCTGCGCACCTCGAGGGGCGCGGCTGCACCGTGCTCGATGACACCGGAATCGCGCGCAAGGGCGGCGCGGTCTCGACCCACATACGGCTCACCGAGCACCCGGGAAACATTCACGCGAGCCGCATCGGCGTCGCACAGGCCAGGCTCCTGATCGGCGGCGACCTGCTGGTCAGCGCTCACTCATCGACGCTCGCCTGTCTTCTGCACGGCCGGACTCAAGTGATCTTGAACGTCGACGCCACGCCGACCCTGAACCAGCGGCTCGATCCCACCGCCGAGTTCGACCCGGCTCGGCTGAGGCGCGCCGTGGACGCGTCGGTGGGAGAAGGAGCGGTGCACCCGCTGCACGCGACGATGATCGCCGAGCGTTTGCTCGGCGATGCGATCTATTCCAACATGGTGCTCATCGGCGCGTCGTGGCAGCTCGGCCTGCTGCCGTTGTCTCGCGAAGCCATCGCGCGCGCCATCGAACTGAACGGCACGGGCGCAGCGGCCAATCGGCGCGCCTTCGAGCTCGGCAGGCTTGCGGCGCTCGACCCGGCCCGCCTCGGAGCCGCGCTCGTACCGAAACTTCAGGACCCGGCGTTTCCGGACCTGGACACGTTGATCACAACGCGCGTCGCGTCGCTCACCGCCTACCAGGACGCCGCCTACGCGCAACGCTACCGGGAGCTGGTCGACAGGGCACACAAGGCTGAGGCAGACCTGGGAATCGGCGATGCCGCCCTGACGCGCGCCGTCGCCAACGGTTACTTCCGGCTGCTGGCAATCAAGGACGAGTACGAGGTCGCGCGCCTGTATACCGACGGCGAATTCCGGCGCGAACTCGAGCGGCGCTTCGAGGGGCCGTGGCGGCTCCATTACCACCTGGCGCCGCCGATGCTCGCAACGAAGGATGAGCGCACCGGCCGGCCGCGCAAGCGGCGCTTCGGTCCCTGGATCGAGCCCATCTTGCGATTCCTCGCGCGCTGCCGCCGCCTGCGGGGTACCTGGCTCGATCCGTTCGGACATACGGCCGAGCGCCGCCACGAGAGGCGCCTGATCGTGGAATACGAGCGCTCACTGGCTGCGGCGTTGGCGCGGCTCACGCCGCGCAACCATGCCCTCGTCGTCGAATTTGCCGCACTGCCTGAACGGATGCGAGGATTCGGCCCCGTCAAGGCGAGGAATGTCTCGGCAGCCCAGATACGCGCCGCCGAGATCCTCGGTATGCTCGATGCGAACTGATCGATGATGGAGCAAGTGATGATCAAGCGTCATTTTGTCGACGTACCGGCCGGCACGATCCACTGCGCGATCGCCGGCACCGGCCGCCCGCTGCTGCTGCTGCACCAGACCCCGCGCTCCTGGGACGAGTTTCGCGACGTGCTGCCCCTGCTCGGCCGGAATTTCCGCGCCATCGCCATGGATACGATCGGATTCGGCGACTCGTCCCGGCCGCCGCCCGGCAGTGACTCGATCGAGATGTGGGCCGAGGTCGCGGTCAGCCTGGCCGATGCGCTGGGCATCGGGCGCTTTTCCGTGGTCGGCCACCATACCGGCGCGGCCATCGCGGTAGAAATCGCAGCCGCGCACCCGGAGCGCATCGATGCCGCGGTGCTTTCGGCCGCGCCGCTCGTCGATGCGAAGTTTCGCGAGCGCCATACGAAGCCTTCGCGGATCGACAACGTGGCAGGCCAACCGGACGGATCTCACCTTGGCGAACTGTGGAGCATGCGCCGGCCCTGGTATCCGCCCGGCGACATCGACCTGCTCGAGCGTTTCGTCGTCGATGCGGTCAAGGCGGGAGCGCGCGCGGCAAAAGGCCACGACGTCGTCGCGCGCTACGTCATGGAGACCCGCCTGCCGTTGATCCGTTGCCCGGTGCTGGTCATCGCGCCGACCGCCGATCCGCATGCCTACCCCCACGCACGCTCGCTGGCGGCGAGCATCGCGGGCGCCCGATACGTCGAACTCGACGGTGGCATGGTGCCACTGCCGGATCAGATGCCCGATCGCTTTGCCGCGACCGTGGAGGAGTTCCTGAGGAAAGAGGCGCCTCTTCAGGGTTTGTAGCGATCCCGCAGCGAGGCCAGCGCTCCCACCAGTGCCTCGACATCCTCATCGTCATTGTAGAAGTGGAAGGTGGCGCGCAAGTTCCGGTCACGGTACGAGGTGACGATGTCGCGGTCCAGGAGCTCCTTGTTGAGCCCCGCCGCATCGCGCGAGCGGATGCAGACCATGGGGCCGCGACGCGCATCATCGTCCGGCGTCACACTGGGCCAGCCGATCTCCCGGAGCCGGTCCAGGCAATGGCGGGTGAGCGCACGCACGCGCTGCTCGATCGCCGGTGTACCCACCTCGAGCAGCAAGGACAGGCCGGCCTCGGTGGCATAGGCATTGACCACGGGCGGGGTGCCCGCCTCGAAGCGCCGTGCCGTGGGTGATGGATCGTTCGAGAAGATGTTCATCGCGCCGATGTCGCGCTGGGCGAACCAGCCCGAATGCGTGGGCACGAGATCGGCGATGAGCTCGCCGCGCACGTACAGGAAGCCGATGCCGGCGGTGCCCAGCAGGTACTTGAGCATGCCGCCCACGGCGAAGTCGACATCCAGCGCCTTGACATCAATGTCCATCGCGCCCGCTGCCTGGTAGCAGTCCACCAGCATCAGCGCGCCGCGTTCGTGCGCGAGCCTCGCTAGCCCAGCGATGTTGAGGCGCGCGCCGTTGCGGAAGCACACCTGCGTGACCGCGATGAGCCTGGTGCGATCATCGATGCGTGCGGCGAACTGCTCGAGGGGGATGTAGCCATCAGCCGCCACGGGCACGTGCTCCACGCGCGCACCGCGCTTCTCCTGTGCATGCCAGATCTGCGCGTTCGTGGGGAACTCGAAGTCGCTGACCACGACCTTGTCGCGCCCTTTCGTGAAATCCAGCGCGGTGGCGAGGGCGTTGATGCCGGCGGAGGCCGAGGCGGTCACTGCGATCTCATCGTCCTGCGCGCGCAGCAGTTTCGCGACCCGGGCGCGTACCGCTTCGTTCTTGCCGACCCACACGTCCCAGTCGGCGCCCACGGCGAGCCGGTCGTCCATGTAGGATTCGAACGCCGCGCGCACGCTGTTGGCCAGCGCGCAGTACGAGCCGCTGTTCAGGTACACCTTGCGTGCGAGCACCGGGAACTCGCGTCGCAGGGCCTTGAAGTCGGGAGTGGACATGGCGGTGATACCGGTGCGTCGAGAACGGGATCAGCGGCCCGGCGCGAGGTTCGAGCGGCGAGCCCGGAGGAACCAGACCAGGGTCAGCAGCAGGAGCCAGGGAACGCCGCAGATCCAGCTCACATTCCAGAACTCGCGATCCAGGCCCATGGTGATGAGCACCGCGAGCAGCAGGGCGAGGCCGGCCAGTTGCAACCAGGGGTACAGCGGCGTGCGCACCGGGAGCGGCGCGCCGCGATAGCGCTGCCGGAAGCGCAGGTGGCAGAGCAGGATGATGATCCAGGTGACCATCGCGCCGAACAGCGACACGCCGAACAGGTAGTTGTAGGCCAGCGGCGTCAGGCGCGACACCGCGGCGGCCGCGAGGATGCAGGCGCCGGAGACGAGGATGGCGCCGAGCGGCGTACGTGAGGCGCTGAGTGTGCCGAGGAAGCGCGGCGCATAGCCGCCGCGCGCCAGGGAGAACAGCATGCGCGAGCACAGGTAGACGTTGGTGTTCATGCTGGATAGCGCGGCGGTGAGCACCACGAAGTTCATGATGCCCGCGGCGTAGGGAATGCCGGCCGCGGCGAACACCCGCACGAAGGGACTCTGCTCCACCACCTTCGCGCCGCTCTCGGTCCAGGGCACGAAGCTCACCACGATGGTGAGCGAGATGAGATAGAACAGCAGCAGGCGCAGGAACATGGTGCGCAGCGCCGCGGGGATGGCGCGCTGCGGGTTCTCCGCCTCGCCCGAGGTGACCGCGATGACCTCGATGCCATTGAAGGAGAAGATACCCATGATCACGGCCATCCACACCCCGCCGAAACCGTGCGGCATGAATCCGCCTGGGAGTCCGGTGAGGTTGTGCAAGCCCACCGCCGGCATGCCGAGCCCGGCGAGCCCCGCGATGCCGAACACGATGAACAGCAGGATGGCCGAGACCTTGATCATCGCGAACCAGTATTCGAAGCTGCCGAAGTTCGCGACCGAGCGTGCGTTGACGTACAGCAGGGCGAGCGCGAAGGCGATGGACCACATCCACACCGGGATGTGCGGGAACCACCAGGTCATGTACAGGCCGGCGGCCACCGCCTCCCCGCCGATGGCGATGACCTGGCAGAACCAGTAGGTCCAGCGCACGATGAATCCCGCCAGCGGGCTCAGGTAGGTTTCGGCGTAGACGCCGAAGGAGCCGGCGGCCGGGTGCGCCACCGCCATCTCCGACAGACTGAAGACCATGACCAGCGCCACGAAGCCGGCGATGGCGTAGCTCAGCACCACGGCGGGGCCCGCGTAGCCGATGGCGATGCCGCTGCCGAGGAACAGCCCGGTGCCGATCGCGCCGCCCAGGCCGATCATCACCACCTGGCGCTTGCTCAACGCCTGGTCGAGGCCGTGCTCGCGCGCGACCAGATCACCTTCCGACACGCCATTCCCCCGCCGGCGGCCCATGACACGGCGCCGCGATGAGCCATCATAGGCAAGCCGCCGGCCGACGTCGCGCTTCCTCGCCAGTTTCCTTGGGGCGGGAGCCCTAATCTGCTCGAAAGCCCTGCTGTCGCCAGGCCTCGTACAGCACGAGGGCCACGCAGTTCGACAGGTTGATCGAACGCGTGCCATTGGCCATCGGCACGTGCAGCCAGTGCTCCGGGGCGATGGCGGCGCGCACGGCTTCGCTCACGCCGCGGGTTTCCGAGCCGAAGACCAGCGCATCGCCCTGCTTGAACGCCGCCTCGTCATACCGGCGTTCGCCGCCCGTCTCCACCACGAAGCAGCGCGCGCCGCCGAGCGATCCGAGACAGGCAGCCAGGTTGTCGTGCACCTGGACGCTCGCGAGTTCGTGATAGTCCAGGCCGGCACGCCGCACCGCCCGCGCCGACAGCGAGAAGCCCAGCGGCTTCACCAGGTGGAGTCGCGCCCCGGTGTTGGCGCACAGGCGGATGATGTTGCCCGTATTGGGCGGGATTTCGGGCTCGACCAGGACGATGTGGAACATCGGTTATAATGCAGGCATGACAGCCAGCCCTTCGTTGAACCTCGAGTTCTGCGGACTGAAGCTCGCCTCGCCCATCGTGCTGTTGTCGGGGTGCGTGGGATTCGGCGAAGAGTACACGCGGGTGGAGGGCTTTTCCAACCGCGACGTCGGCGCCATCGTGCTCAAGGGCACCACGCTCGCGCCGCGCCTGGGCAACCCACCACACCGCGTCTACGAGACCCCGATGGGCATGCTGAACGCCATCGGCCTGCAAAATCCGGGCGTCGACCACGTGGTGCGGCACATCCTGCCCACGCTGGACTTCAGCGAGACCCGCTTCTTCGCCAATGTCTGCGGCTCGACGGTGGAGGAGTACGCGGAAGTCACGCGGCGCTTCGACGACTCGCCGATCGATGCGATGGAGATCAACATCTCCTGCCCGAACGTCAAGGAAGGCGGCGTGCAGTTCGGCAACAGCCCCGACATGTCGGCGCGCGTGGTGGAAGCCTGCCGCGCGGCGACCAAGAAACCGCTGATCACCAAGCTCTCACCCAACCAGACCGACATCCGCGAGAACGCGCGGCGCTGCATCGAGGCGGGCACGGATGCCTTGTCGGTGATCAACACCGTCATGGGCATGGCCATCGACGCGGAGAAGCGCCGCCCGGTCATCGGCAACGTGCAGGGCGGATTGTCGGGCCCGGCCATCAAGCCCATCGCGCTGCTCAAGGTGTACCAGGTGAGCGAAATCGCCCGGCGGCTGCACATCCCCATCATCGGGCAGGGCGGCATCGCCAGCGCCACCGATGCGGTGGAGTTCCTGCTGGCGGGCGCCACGGCGGTGGGCGTGGGTACCGCGCTGTTCTACGATCCGCTGGTGTGCGGCAAGATCAACTCGGGGCTCACCGACTACCTCGCCCGCCACCGGATGCAACTGCCTGGACTCGCCGGTGCGCTGCAGGGAGCGAAGCCGGCGGCCACCGCCGCAGCGTCGCCTTCCACGGCACCCGCGCCGGATCAGCCCGTCACGGCCTGATCCTTCGCCGGCGGCTCCGGGTTCAGCACCCGCTGGGCGGGCACGGCCAGGCGAATGCCGCGACGGCGGAATTCCTCCAGCACCTCGAGGTTCACCGCCTGCTGCAGGTCGAGGATGGGACTGGCCGCCGGATCCTTCGAGAAGAACGCCGTCTCGAACTGCAGCGACCAGTCGCCGAAGTTCTTCAGGTGGCAGCGGTCGAAGCGCGAATTCGACTGCCGCCTGACGGCGGCTTCCACGATCCTGGGGATCTCGCGCAGGTCCTCGACCTTCGTGTCGGGGTCGATGTTCAGCGTGAGCAGCGCGCGCCGCTCCTCCCCGCCGCTGAAATTGCGCACCCGGCTCTTCAGGATGTCGGCATTGGACAGGATGATCTGCTCGCCCGAGTCGGCGCGCAGCCGGGTGGTCTTGATGCCGATGCGCTCGACCTTGCCGGTGTAGGTGTCCAGCACCAGCGTGTCACCCACCACGAAGGGCTTGTCCAGCGCGATGGCGAGCGATGCGAACAGGTCGCCGAGCACGTTCTGCAGCGCCAGCGCCACGGCGACGCCGCCGACGCCGAGGCCCGCGAGGAGCGCAGTGATGTTGACGCCCAGGTTGTCCAGCGCCACCAGCGTGACCAGCGACCAGATGAGCACCATCGAGACGAACTTGATGATGTCGAGCGAGGAGGTCAGCGCGAGGTCAGCCCCGCCATTGCGGCGGTTGCGGATCTCCAGGTAGAACTGCAGCATCCGGCCGGCCCAGATGCCCACCTGCACCAGCAGCAGGATGACGATGATGTTGGTGCTGATGGTGTGGATGCGCGGCGGAAAGGTGAGGAACTCCTCCGCCGAGTACAGCGCCACGGCGATGAACACCAGGTGCCGGGTATGCCCGATGAGATAGGCGAACAGGCGGATCGCGGTGGCATGGCCCTCGCCGGTGAACCGGCGGTAGCGCGAGGCGATGAGCTGCCGCAGCAGCAGCAGCGCCGACCAGATCAGCGCCACCAGGATGGCGGCCTCGACCCAGTCGACCAGGGAATTGCCGTAGAGCTGCGCCTCGGAGACGCCGAGCAGCTCGTGGATCAGTTTGTGCCACATCCGCCCATTATATCGGGCGGCGGTCCATCCCCAGTTCCTTCATCTTGCGGGTGAGCGTGTTGCGGCCCCATCCCAGCAGTTTCGCCGCATCCTGCTTCAGGCCGTCGGACTTGCGCAGCGCCACGCCGATGAGGATGCGCTCCACCTCGGGTACGGCCTGGTCGAGCAGCCGCTTGGCGCCGGAGTCGAGCTCAGCCTCGGCCCAGTTCGCCAGTTTGTCCATCCAGTCGTGGCTGGCGGCGTGAGCGCCGGCGCTGCCGCCGAGGTCGGGCGGGATGTCCTCGAGGCGGATCTCGCGGCCCGGCGCGGTCACCGTGAGCCGCCGGCAGGCATTGACGAGCTGGCGCACGTTGCCCGGCCAGTCGAAGGCCACCAGCGCGCTTTCCGCCGAGCTCATGAGCTGCTTGGGCTCGCCACCCAGTTCCTGTGCGGCTTCGGCGAGATAATGTCGCAGCAGCTCCGGGATGTCCTCGCGGCGCTCACGGAGCGGTGGAATCTCGATGCGGATGACGTTCAGCCGGTGCAGCAGGTCCTCGCGGAAATGGCCCGTGTGCACGCGCGCCTCCAGGTCCTGGTGGGTGGCGGCGATGACCCGCACGTCGACGCGCACCGGCGTCTGCCCGCCGACGCGGTAGAACTCGCCCTCCGCGAGCACGCGCAGGAGCCGCGTCTGCAAGGCCGGCGACATGTCGCCTATTTCGTCGAGGAACAGCGTGCCGCCGTCCGCCTGCTCGAAGCGGCCGCGGCGCAGGGCATCGGCGCCGGTGAAGGCGCCCTTCTCGTGGCCGAACAGCTCGGATTCGAGCAGGTCCGCGGTGAAGGCGGCGGTGTTCAGCGCGACGAAGGCGCCCTTCGCGCGCGGGCTGTGGCGGTGCAGGGCACGGGCCACCAGTTCCTTGCCGGTGCCGGATTCGCCGGTGATCAGCACGGTCATGCTCGAGCGTGACAGCCGGCCGATGGCACGGAACACCTGTTGCATGGAGGCCGCCTGGCCCAGCAGCTCCGGAATGCTGCGCCGGGCGCTCTCCGCATCGGTGCTGATGCTGGCCTGCTGCGAGGCCCGGCGCACCAGCTCCACCGCCTTGTCGATGTCGAAGGGCTTGGGCAGGTATTCGAAGGCGCCGCCCTGGTAGGCCGCCACCGCCGCATCGAGATCCGAGTGCGCCGTCATGACGATGACCGGCAGGCCATGCCGGCCGGCCTGGATTTCCTTGAGCAGCTCGAGGCCGCTGCGGCCGGGCATGCGGATGTCCGTCATCAGCACATCGGGCGCATCGGTGCGCAGCGCGGTGAGCACGCTGTCCGCCTGTTCGAACGAGCGCACCAGCATGCCGCTGCCCTTGAGCGCCTTCTCGAGCACCCAGCGGATGGAGGCATCGTCATCGACCAGCCAGACTTTCAGGGGCTTTGCATTCATGGCGCATCCAGCGGAAGCGTTATCGTGAAGACGGTGCGGCCGGGCGCACTGTCGAACTCGATCAGTCCGCCATGGCGGGTGACGAGGTCCTGCGCGATGCCGAGGCCAAGGCCGGTGCCCTCGGCGCGGCCGGACACCAGCGGATAGAAGATCGTGTCGCGGATCTCGGCGGGCACGCCCGGGCCGTTGTCCTCGAACTGGATGGTGGCCACCACCCGATGACGTTTCGAGCCGATGCTCACGCTGGTGGCGGCGCGGGTCCGAAGCACCAGCCGCGGCGAGTCGACGCCGTCGACCGCCAGCGCCTGCAGCGCGTTGCGGCCCAGGTTCAGCATGGCCTGGATGATGTGGTTCGGATCCACCGTCAACGGCGGCAGGCTCGGATCATAGTCGCGCGTGACCACCACGCCCTCGGGCGCTTCGCTGCGCAGCAGGTGGTACACCCGCTCGAGCAGCTCGTGCACGTTGAGGGTCTGCTTGGCCGGCGGCCGGCCCGGGCCGAGCATCGAATCCAGCAGGCTCGTCAGACGGTCCGCCTCGCTGATGATGACCCGCGTGTACTCGCGCAGCGAGGGGTCGAGCAGTTCGCGCTCCAGCAGCTGCGCGGCGCCGCGCAGGCCGCCGAGCGGATTCTTGATCTCGTGCGCGAGCTGCCGGACCATGAGCCGGCTGCCGCCGAGCTGCGCGAGCAGCGCGCTCTCGCGCGTCAGGCGGCGGTGCTGCGTGATGTCCTCGATCTCCACCAGCAGTCGTGGGCCGGCACCGCCGATGGTGGCCTGGGTCACCGCGCAATCGAGGATGCGCTCCCCGCCCGCGGCTGCCGGCCAGGCGAGCTCACGCTGCACGACGTCCTCGCCGCCGGAGCGCGCCCGCTCGATCAGGGGCAGGAGCGTCTCGGCGCCACGCGAGAGATCGACGATGCGCCGTCCCAATGCCTGGTTGGGTCCGAGCGCGAGCAGGGTCTGCGCAGCGGCGTTCAGGTATTCGATGCGAAGTTCCGCATCCAGCACGAACACGCTGGTGACCAGCGCATCGAGCAGTTCGGTGCTGTCCAGCCGCGGGCCTCGCCAGGGAAACTCAGCCGCCATGGGGGGCTGCCCTGGAAGAGGCGGCGTGGCATGCCGGCGCGGCGACGCGCGCCGCGCGGCTCAGGGCTTTTGCTTGCGCCTGAGCGGCGAGAGGAGCGAGGGCTGCTGCACGTAGAAGGTGACGGGCGTGGTGCTCTTGCTCTCTCCGGAGGAAGCATCCATGACCGAGGCGATCAGCGTATAGGAGCCACGCGGCAGCTCGGTGAGCGCGAACTGGGTTGCCTTCGGCGGCTGGTTCTCCACCAGCTTGCCGTTGAGATACAGCGAGACCAGGTGCCCCGGCTTCAGGGCAGGCTCGAGCCGCAGTCGGACATTGACGGAAGGTTCGTGGAAGGTCTGGTCCTGCTGCGGGGCGTCGATCTCGAACTCGGTGTAGTCCACCGCCGTGTCGTTCGGTTCGGTCTTGCCGGAGGGCCGCCGCGGCGCGGAGCTGCGCGAGAACTGGCTGCCGGACGAGGTCGAGGACTTCGAGGGCGCGGGCCCGCTCTGGGTGATGATGCGCTCGGCTCCCGGCGTGGGCTGATCCGAGTAGTGAATGACACCGTTCGAATCGGTCCACTTGTAGATGGTGGCCGCCGGGACGGCCGTCACCCACAGGACGGCCATCACCAGGCCCAACGGGAATTGTCGCAGGTGCATGGTCACGAAGCATAGCCCTAAACCACTCCGGCGGACAAAGCTCGGATGACGGCGGCGTGACCGCCGTCACCCGAGGCTAGAGGACCCCTGATCGTTCTGCCCTTAGCGCCCCAGTTGGATCACAGGCTGTAGTACATGTCGAACTCGATCGGATGGGTGGTCATGCGCAGGCGCGTGACCTCCTTCATCTTCAGCTCGATGTAGGCATCGATGACATCGTCGGTGAACACGCCACCGGCCTTGAGGAAGCCGCGATCCTTGTCCAGGCATTCCAGCGCCATGTCGAGCGAGTGGCACACGGTCGGGATGTGCCTGGCTTCCTCCGGCTCGAGGTCGTACAGGTCCTTGTCAGCCGGATCGCCCGGGTGGATCTTGTTCTGGATGCCGTCCAGCCCCGCCATCATCATGGCGGCGAAGGCGAAGTACGGGTTCGCGGTGGAATCCGGGAAGCGCACTTCGATGCGGCGCGCCTTCGGGTTGCCCACCCAGGGAATGCGGATGGAGGCGGAGCGGTTGCGGGCCGAGTAGGCCAGCATCACGGGCGCCTCGAATCCCGGCACCAGCCGCTTGTAGCTGTTGGTGCTCGCGTTGGTGAAGGCATTGATGGCGCGCGCATGCTTGATGATGCCGCCGATGTAGTACAGCGCCAGCTCCGACAGGCCGCCATACTTGTCGCCGGCGAACAGCGCCTTGCCGTCCTTCTGCAGCGACTGGTGCACGTGCATGCCGCTGCCGTTGTCACCGACCAGGGGCTTGGGCATGAAGGTCGCGGTCTTGCCATAGCCGTGCGCGACGTTCTGGATCGCGTACTTGAGGATCAATACCTCGTCGGCCTTCTTGGTCAGCGTGTTGGCGTTGACGCCGATCTCGCACTGGCCACCGGTGGCCACTTCATGATGGTGCACCTCGGTCTTCAGGCCCATCTCCTCGAGCGCCTGGCACATGGCACCGCGGATGTCCTGGTAGGCATCCACCGGCGGCACGGGGAAATAGCCACCCTTGATGCCCGGACGATGGCCCTTGTTGCCATCGTCATATTCACGGTTGGTGTTCCACGCGCCCTGGGCCGAGTCGATCTCGGCGGAGCAGCCACGCATCTCGGCACTCCACTTGACGCTGTCGAAGATGAAGAACTCGTTCTCCGGGCCGAACAGCGCGCCGTCGGCGATGCCCGTGGACTTGAGGTAGGCTTCCGCGCGCTTCGCGAGGGAGCGCGGGTCGCGGCTGTAGCCCTGCATGGTCATCGGTTCGATGACATCGCAGCGCAGGTTGACCGTGCTTTCCTCGAAGAAGGGGTCCAGCACGGCCGTGCCGGGATCGGGCATGAGGATCATGTCGGACTCGTTGATGCCCTTCCAGCCGGCGATGGACGAGCCGTCGAACATCTTGCCGTCCTTGAAGAATCCCTCGTCCACCACCCGCGCCGGGATGGTCACGTGCTGTTCCTTGCCCAACGTGTCGGTAAACCGAAGATCGACGAACTTAGCTTCCTTTTCCTGGATCAGTTTCAGAACATCAGCGGCAGTCATATTCTTTCTCCACAGAGCCTGGGTGCATATCAGGGCCGGTCAATGCCGGAATCCATGCATTTGCATGGGGCGTGCCATGCGCCGCCTCGTACAGGATCAAGTACTTACGTCTTCCACCGTCAGCAGTTTGCTCCAGAATGGTGCATGTCGGCAAGCATCACGCACTCGAACGGTGCGTTGACCTCGATTGGTGCATCCCGCGGGGAGGACAGAACATTCCTGGCGGCCAAATCAGTCAGGAACCCCTGATTCGGGACACTGGCTATACTCGCTGCTTTTATCCGCCATCGACATGCCGAAAAAGAAGCCCGCCACTTTCCAGGCGCTGATCTTCGAGCTGCAGACCTACTGGTCTGAACAGGGCTGCGTGATCATGCAACCCTATGACCAGGAGATGGGGGCCGGCACCTTCCACCCGGCGACCTTCCTGCGTGCCGTGGGGCCCGAACCCTGGAGCGCGGCCTATGTGCAGGGCTCGCGCCGCCCCACCGACGGCCGCTATGGCGACAATCCGTTCCGGCTGCAGCACTACTTCCAGTACCAGGTGGCCATCAAGCCCTCGCCCGAGAATTTCATGGAGCTGTACATCGGCTCGCTGCGGCGCCTGGGCCTCGATCCGCTGGTGCACGACATCCGCTTCGTCGAGGACAACTGGGAGTCCCCCACGCTGGGCGCCTGGGGACTGGGTTGGGAGGTGTGGCTCAACGGCATGGAGATCTCGCAGTTCACCTATTTCCAGCAGGTCGGCGGGCTCGACTGCCAGCCGGTGATGGGCGAGCTCACCTATGGCCTGGAGCGGCTGGCCATGTACCTGCAGGGCACCGAGAGCATCTACGACATCACCTGGAGCGAAGGCCCCTTCGGCCGCACCAGCTACGGTGATGTCTACCACCAGAACGAGGTGGAGCAGTCGACGTTCAATTTCGAGAAGGCCGATGTGCCCTCGCTGTTCACGCAGTTCGACTTCTGGGAAAGCGACTGCCAGCGCCTGCTGGGCGAGAAGCTGGTGCTGCCCGCCTACGAGAAGATGCTCAAGGCCTCGCACACCTTCAACCTGCTCGATGCGCGGCGCGCCATCTCGGTGACCGAGAGGCAACGCTTCATCCTGCGCGTTCGAACCCTCGCGCGCGGCGTGGCGGAGGCCTTCCGCGACAGCCGCGAGAAGCTTGGCTTTCCGCTGCTCAAGAACGCCGGCGCGCGGGTGGCATGATGGCCGGCAGCGATTTCCTGTTCGAGCTCGGCGTCGAGGAGATGCCGCCCAAGGCGCTGGAAACCCTGAGCGAGGCGCTGGGCCAGCACCTCGTGAAGAGCATCGAGGAGGCCGGCATTCCGCATGGCGAGGTGCGGCGCTTCGCCACGCCCCGGCGGCTGGCCGTGCGGGTGGCGGATCTTGCCGACCGGCAGCCCGACCGCAGCGTCGAGCGGCGCGGACCGCCGCTGAGCGCCGCCTTCGATGCCAACGGCGCACCGACCCAGGCCGCGATCGCCTTCGCGCGCGGCTGCGGCGTCGCGGTGGACGCACTCGAGCGCTGGAAGACCGACAAGGGCGCGTGGCTCCGGTACAGCGGCACGGAGCGCGGCGCCGAGACCACGAGCCTGCTGCCGGGCTTCATGACGGCGGCCCTCGCGGCCCTGCCTATCCCAAAGCGCATGCGCTGGGGCGCGAACACGGCCGAGTTCGTGCGGCCCGTGCACTGGGTGGTGATGCTGTATGGCGAGTCGGTGGTGCCGGCACAGGTGCTGGGACTGTCGGCCGACCGCATCACCTATGGTCACCGCTTCCACGCACCAAGGCCGATCACGCTCGCCCGTCCCGCGGACTACGAGACCGCGCTGGAAAAGGCGAAGGTGATCGCCGATGCGGACCGGCGCCGCGAGCTCATCCGCACGCGCGTGACGCGGCTCGCCGCCGGACTGTCGATGCTGGATGCACCGACCAGCCAGCTCTCCGCGCCCGCGCCCTACGTCGCGCTCATCGACGAGGAACTCCTGGCCGAGGTGACCGCGCTGGTGGAGTGGCCGGTGCCCATCGCCGGGCGCTTCGAGGAGCGGTTCCTCGCCCTGCCGCGCGAGGTGGTGATCTCCACCGTGCAGCATCACCAGCGCTACTTCCCGGTGCAGACCCGCGATGGCCAGCTGACCCAGCACTTCATCACGGTGAGCAACATCAAGAGCCGCGACCCCGAGCAGGTACGCCTGGGCAACGAGCGCGTGGTGCGCCCACGCCTGTCCGATGCGGCGTTCTTCTGGGAGCAGGACCGGCGGCAGTCCCTCGCCGAACGGGCGACGCAGCTCGAGCGCGTCACCTTCCAGACACGCCTCGGAAGCTACGCACAGAAGACGCAGCGCGTGGTCGAGCTGACCCGCGAGCTGGCCTCGGCGCTGGATGCCGGCGAGGCCGCGGTGGAAGCCGCGCGGCTGTGCAAGGCGGACCTGTTGAGCGCGATGGTGAACGAGTTCCCCGAACTGCAGGGGACGATGGGCCGCTACTACGCACAGGCGGAAGGGCTGCCCTCCGAGGTGGCGCACGCGCTGGAGGAACAATACTGGCCGCGTTTCGCCGCCGATCGCCTGCCCGGGAGCCGTGCGGGTCGGGCACTGGCGCTGGCGGACCGCATCGACACGCTCACCGGCATCTTCGCCATCGACCAGAAGCCCACCGGCGCCAAGGACCCATTCGGCCTGCGCCGGGCGGCGCTGGGCATCCTGCGCATCCTGCTGGATGCCGGCCTCGACATCGACCTCACCCGTCTGCTCGCCACCGCGGCGGCCCGGCAGCCGGTGCAGCGCGAGGCGGCCGCGCGCGAAGCCCACGCCTTCCTCATGGACCGGCTGCGCGGCCTGTACGCGGAGCGGGACCCGTCCATCACCGGCGAGATGCTCGATGCCGTGCTCGCCGCGGACTCGCGTTCGCCCGTGGACATCGATGCGCGGCTGTCGGCGCTGCGCGATTTTTTGAAGCTCCCGGATGCGCCCAACCTCGCGGCCGCCAACAAGCGCATCGGCAACCTCCTGCGCAAGGCCGAGGTGCCGGACGGCGTGCGGGCCGAACCGTCGCTGTTCATCGAAGAGGCGGAGCGGGCGCTGCATGCGGCCATCGAACGCGTGCGCGGCCCGGTGCTCGAGGCCATCGCCGGCAAGCGCTATCGCGAGGCGCTCACCACCCTCACGACGCTGCGCGGCAGCGTCGATGCGTTCTTCGATTCGGTCATGGTGATGGACGAGAACGCCGCCCTCCGCAACAACCGGCTGGAGCTGCTCAAGGAGTTGAGCACGCTCATCGGTGGCGTGGCCGACCTCGGCCGCCTGCCTGGCTGAGCGCGCCATGCAGTGGGTGCGCTCCTTCCTGTTCACCTTCTTCCTGTTCGTCTGGACGCCGTTCTGCGGCATCCCGGTGGCGATTTCCGGCCTGTTTCCCTACCGCTACCGGCACAAGGTCACGCGCTTCTATGCGAAGGGCGCGCTGCGCGTGCTGGCGCTGACCTGCGGACTGCGCTACGAGGCGCAAGGCCTGGAAAGCATTCCGCCGGGCAACCACGTGAGCATGTGGAAGCATTCCTCGAGCTGGGAGACCATCTCGATGATGGTGCTGCTGCCGCCGGCCGCCTGGGTGCTCAAGCGCGAGCTGATGTGGCTGCCCTTCGTGGGCTGGGGGCTCGCCGCGCTGCGGCCCATCGCCATCAACCGCAGTGCCGGCCGTTCCGCCATCAACCAGGTGATCGACCAGGGCAAGGCCCGTCTCGCCGAGGGGCTGTGGGTGCACATCTTTCCCGAAGGCACGCGCACCGCGCCCGGAGAATCGCGCAAGTTCGGGATGAGCGGCGCGATGCTGGCGGTGGCCACGAACTCGAAGATCGTGCCGGTGGCGCACGATGCCGGGGATTACTGGCCGCGGCGGGGGCTCTTGAAGAAGCCCGGCGTGATCCGCGTGGTGTTCGGGCCTGCCATCGACCCGGTGCCCGGCGATGCCCGCGCCACGAATGAAAAAGTGCAGAACTGGATCGATACGACGGTGGAGCGGCTGCGCAGCCGTCATGCGGAGCCGCAGCTGGTACAGTGAGCGCGGGCAAGGGATCTTCACGAAGGCGGGCCATGATGAAGAAGCTCAAGCACGAGGCCGAATTGTTCAAGGCGGCGCTGGCCGCCGGCGTGCAATACGTCGAGAAGCGCAAGGCGGCGATATTCGAGCCCACGGATTCGGCCAGCGAGAAGGCGCTGTACGTGTACCGGCTGCTGGTGCACGACAAGGTGATCGCGCCCATGCCCGAGGAGCAGGTCAGCGAGAAAACCATCCGGCACCGGCTCGCGACCTGGTACGCGCATCAGCTGCCCGAGGGGCATGAGCTGCTCAAGTAGCGATCACTTCTGACGCCGCTGATCGCTCCGGCACCCAGCGCGCCATCATGTCCTGCAGCTGCTCGAGCGAATACGGCTTGGCGAGCAAGTCGTCCATGCCCGCCGCGCGGCATTTTGCGATCTCCTCCTGCATGGCATTGGCGGTGAGGGCGACGATCGGCAGGCGCCGGCCGTCCCCGGGCAAGCGGCGGTCATCGTCGGGGATGCGGCGGATCTCGGCCGTGGCCTGGTAACCATCCATCACCGGCATCTGGCAATCCATGAAGATGAGGTCGTAGCGCGCGCGCCGCGCCGCCTCGACGGCCTGCTTGCCATTGTCGACGACCTCGACTTCGTAGCCGAGCAACTCGATGAATGCGCGTCCAACTTCCTGGTTCACCGGATTGTCTTCGGCCAGCAGGATGCGGCCGCCGCCGTGCGCCAGGCCTTGGACCGCCGGCGTTGCCGGGGACGGGGCCTCATGGGCGGCATCGGCGCATGGCAGATCGAAGTGTGCCGTGAACCAGAACGTGGAACCCACGCCCTCCTGGCTCTCTACGCCGGTTTCCCCTCCCATCAGATCGATCAGGCGGCGCACGATGGACAGGCCCAGTCCGGTGCCACCGTGGTGCCGCGTCGCGGAGGCATCGATTTGCGAAAATGGCTGGAACAGCTGCGCGGTCTGGGCCGGCGAGATGCCGATCCCGGTGTCCCGGATGGATCCGCGAATGCGCACGCGGTCGGCGTCGAGTGACAGCACCTCGAGGCTGATGAGCACCTCGCCGGCCGGGGTGAACTTGATGGCATTGCCGCCGAGGTTGAGCAGGACCTGCCGCATGCGTCCCGGATCGCCCAGCAGGAGCTCGGGCAAACGCGGGTCCACCTGCGTGCGCAGCGTAAGTCCCTTGGCCACCGCCTGCACCGACAGGATGTTCACCACGTGCTGCAACGTTTCGCGCAAATCCATGCGCACGCATTCGAGGTTGAGCTTGCCGGCCTCGATCTTCGAGAAATCGAGAATGTCGTTGATGATCGTCACCAGGTTCGTGGCGCTGTCGCGGATGGTCTCGACCCGGGCGCGCTGCGCAGGCTCCAGCGGATTGACCAGCAACAACTGCGACATGCCGATGACACCGTGCATCGGCGTGCGGATCTCATGGCTCATGTTGGCGAGAAACTGCGACTTGGCGGCCGCGGCCGATTCGGCACGTGCCTTTTCCTCCGACAGCGTGGCATTGGCCGCTTCCAGATCGCGGGTGCGCACCGCGACCTGCTCGGTCAACGCATCGGCCAGATGCTTGAGCCGTCCGACGCGCATGCGGTACGTCGCCACAGCCACCACGACCATGCCCGCCGCGCCAAGCAACCAGAACCACAGCGTCTGGTAGACATGCGGCCGGAGCGTGAATCGAAACTTCGCACCCTGCATGTTCCATACCCCATCGTTGTTGCTGGCGGCCACCCGGAAGGTGTAGTCACCCGGCGGGAGCCCCGTGTAGTACGCCGTCCTGCGCGAGCCGGCCTCGATCCACTCCTGGTCGTAACCATCCAGGCGGTAGCGGAATTGCACACGCTGCGGCGCCAACAGGCTCAGTCCCGTGTAGACGAACTCCCAGCGGTAGTTTCCCGGCGGCACCTGCACGCCGGGCGTGAGCGGCATGAGCCGGTCATCGACGTGCACGGCTTCGACGTGCACCGGCGGTGTCAGTGCATTGAGCCGCTGGGAGGAAGGATCGACGCGGACAATCCCTCGAATGCCCGGAAACCACAGCAAGCCGTCGGCGGTGCGGCAGCCTGCATTGCTGTTGCCGCCGGCGAATTCCGCGCTTCGCAGGCCATCAGCGGCGCCATAGGATTGCACCTGGACATCAGCGGACTCTCCCGCCGCCAGGGCGGCCAGCGTCGTGCGCGAAACACGGATCAGGCCCTTGTTCGTGGATATCCAGAGGTGATGCGAGTCATCGGGCAGCAGCTGCAGGATGGTTTCGCGAAAGGCCGGCGAGGACTTGGCCAGCGAGGTGATCTTTCCCCCGCGCCACAGCGCCATGCCGCCGGTGGTTCCCAGCCAGATATCCCCCGTCGGGTCTTCGAGCAAGGCGATCACCCAGTCGCTGGGCAGGCCCTCGGCGGTTCCTAGGTGCCGGGTGTGCTGGCCATCGTGAAGGAACAGCCCATGCGCCTCGGTGGCGATCCAGAACTGCCCGCGGCGGTCTTCATGTATGAGGTTGACGCCCACCGCGCCCGGCACGGGCAGGATGCTTCGCATCGACGTCACGGTGCCCTGCTCGACGAGGTCGATGCCGGTGTTGGTCCCCACCCAGATCCGTCCGCGCCGGTCCTGTTCCACCGCGGTGACCGTGTCGCCCGACAATCCGGTGTGCCGGTCGAACACTCTGAGATGGCCTTGATCCAGCCGGTACAGCCCGGCGCCATCGCTCCCAACCCACAGGATTCGCTCACGGTCCTCGAACACGACGCGCACCCGCGTGCGCTCATGGCCGCGGGGTCCGTCGATGTGGCGAAAGGCTCCGCCGCTGTATTCGCTCAATCCCGCGTCCGTGCCGATCCAGAGGCCGCCCTGCGCACGCGGCGCGACGCTCCACGCCGGACTTCCCGGCAGGCCTTCCAGTTCTCCGAAGGAGACGAACTTGCTGTCGCGCCATCGCAGCAACCCACCGCCCGCGCTGCCGATCCACAGGCTCCCCTCCGCGTCCTCGACCAGAGCCCTGATGTCCGTTGCCAACAGCGGGCCAATCGCGACGGTGCTCAACACGCCTTGGCGCCACTTGACGAGGCCGCCGCGCGTGCCGATCCAGACATTGCCATCGTGATCGCGCATGATGCGGCGGATGGAGGTTCCAACGCGGGTGCGCGGGGCGACCAGCGCGATGCCATCCGCACTCCTGCGGAACAACTCGCCCTCGCTGGTCCCCAGCCACAACGCGCCATCCGGCTCCTGATACATCGCCGTGACCATGTTGTTTGGCACGACCGGATCGAGCTGCACCGGCATGGGGTGGAGATCGAAGGAGCGATACAGTCCGCCCGTGCCCGTCGATGCCCAGAGTACGCCGTCACGATCCTCCACCAGCGCGCGAATCGCCTGATGACCAAGGCCTGCTTCATCGTTCATCGCAACGGCGCCGGACGGACCCATTTGAAACAAGCCGGCTTCCGTGCCCACCCACATTCGCCCGCTGCGGTCCTCGACCATGTCGCGCACGAACGAGCGTGCGTACTGCGGCGGCAGCGGCAGCACGCGAAACTGCCCGTTCTCCATCACCGTCAGGCCGGCGCGGGTGCCCACCCACAGCCGGCCAGCCCGGTCGACATGCAGGACAGTGATGAATCGGTCGGGCAGCCGAGGCGAGTTGCCATCATCGAGCACGACGAAGCGCACGCCATCGAAGCGGGCCAGGCCCTCCTGTGTGCCGATCCACAGGTAACCATCGGGCGTGCGCGCGATTGTGAGGGCGGAATTCTGCGGCAGGCCTTCGGCAAACTGCCAGTTGTCCAGGACGTATTGAGAGGGAAGAGTCGAGGGATCGAGGGCGGCGGCAGAATGAGCGGCCAGCAGGCAGCAGGCGATCGACAGCCTCCGCCACCATGCAAGGCCGGGTCTTTTCGAGTTCACCGCAACCGGCGGAGGCCCACCGGTGGCGTGGATTTCTGCGGCAGCGAATAACGTACGCATCCGACCCTGCATCGGTCGGCCCGGCCGCGACTTGAGGCCGACTGCACGGATTTGTGGCCGTGGTCGCGGTGGCATCGACCCGAAGCGTGTCCGGGCGGGATCCGCGCCTAACCGTCGGGTGTGCGGCTGATGCGCGCGAGCCAGGTATCCAGGTGGCCCGCAAAGGCCTTGCGGTCCGCCTGCGACAACGGTGGAGGCCCGCCGCCCATGTGACCGCTGGCACGCATCGTGTCCAGAAAATCGCGCATGTTGAGAATGCCGCGGATGGAATCCGCGGAATACAGCTCACCGCGCGGGTTGAGGGCGACGGCGCCCTTGGCGATGGCCTCCGCGGCCAGCGGGATGTCGGCGGTGATCACGAGATCCCCCGCCTTCGCACGCTTCGAGATCTCGTTGTCCGCCACATCGAAGCCGGCCGAAACCCGCAGCGTCTTGAGGCTCGGGATCCGCGGAACGTTCAGCGGCTGGTTGGCGACCAGGGTCACCGTCAAGCCGCTGCGCTCGGCGGCGCGGTACAGGATTTCCTTGATGACGGTCGGGCAGGCATCCGCGTCCACCCAGATGCAGGCCGGCACTGCGCCGTGCACGCCGGGAGCATTGCGCTGATCGGCCAATGCTCCGCCGCTCAGACGTCGAGGTTGGAAACCTGCAGGGCGTTCTTCTCGATGAACTCGCGGCGCGGCTCCACGGCATCGCCCATGAGCGTGGTGAAGATGTCATCCGCGGTCACGGCATCCTCGATACGCACCTGCATGAGCCGCCGCGTCTCGGGATTGATGGTGGTGTCCCAGAGCTGCTCGGCGTTCATCTCGCCCAGGCCCTTGTAGCGCTGGATGGTCTGGCCCTTCTTCGCCAGGTCGAACAGCCAGTCGATGGCCTGCTTGAAGCTGCTGACATCGCGACGGCCATCGCCCTTCTGCACATAGGCGCCCGGCCCCATGAGGTCATTCAGCGTCTCTCCGAAATCGGCGATGCGCCGGTATTCGGCGGATTCGAAGAACTCGCGCGGCAGGTGCTTCTCAACCGACACGCCGTGCTCCAGGCGGGTGAGGTTGATGCGATGTGCACCGTTGGCGATGCCCTGCACTTCGGCGCGGTACTTGCGCGACACGTCATCGAGTGCATTGAGGCGCGCCTCGAGACTGCGGCACCAGTCGCGCAGCCAGTCGATGCGATCGAAGGCCTCCAGCGTCACGCGCGGCAGGTACAAGAGCTGGTCGAGGAAACGCTCGTCATAGCGGCGCGCCCAGCGGCGCACGATGCCCCCGATCTCGACGTACTTGCGGGCGAGATCCTCGAGCGCCTGACCGGACAAAGGCGGCGCGCTGCCATTCACATGGAAGGCAGCATCTTCGATGGCGGTGTTCAGCAACGCGGCATTGAGCTCGGCATCGTCCTTGACGTACTGCTCCTGCTTGCCCTTCTTCACCTTGTACAAAGGCGGTTGTGCGATGTAGATGTGGCCGCGCTCGATGAGGACGGGCATCTGGCGGTAGAAGAAGGTCAGCAGCAAGGTCCGGATGTGCGAGCCGTCCACGTCGGCATCGGTGTTGTGCGCACAGATGCCTCCCATGCCGGCGATGAAGTTTTCATCACCCTCGACGGAGAAGTCATACACATAGCCGCGGCTGGTATCGACCTCGTCGATGCTCTTCACGGGCAAGGCCATGAGGTCCCCGCTGATGGGCTCGAAGGCTCGGTTGATCTCTTTTCCTTCGCCCGACAACGTACGGTACAGGGCAGCCGAGCCGGGATGATCCCGCCAGACCGATTCGAGCTTGCGCAGATCCGCCTTTGCGGACACATTGATGGTCCAGTGCAGGTGCCTGGTGATGCAGGGCCGGCCGCGAATGTCACGCGCTACCCCATCGGGTACCCCGTAGGGTGCACGCTCGGACAATCCGGCAACGACACCCAGTGAACTCAGGCAATAGACCAGGCCACTGGCGAGATCGTACGAGGAGGTGGAAAACGCGATCTTGGTTGGCGCGACGGTGCCATCGCCGAGCAGGTAGCCTCTGAGGAAAGCAAGCCGCAGTTCATCGCGTACGTTGAACACGAGATCCGGAATGCGCTTCGTCAGGGAGTCGGCATCGGCAAATCCGAAGACATGCTGCCACGCGAGCGCAGCCACCCGGTTCACGAGCTTCAGATCGCCGCAGTTCTCCTGCGCGGTGTAGCCGATCGCCGGCAAACCGAACAGCCGCGAGAAACGCTCGATGATCTCGCCGACCAGCCGTTGATTGCTACGGCCGATGGCCAGACGGATGCCGCCTCGTTCGGAGCAGGACCCTTCGGCAAGGTAGAACCCGAGCAGAGTCATGAGGTCTTCATCGACCGGCAGGAAGCGCGAGATGGGCTTGGCCGCGTAGTGCCGCGGCGTCAGGGTGAAGTCATCGCGGGAATCGAACCAGTCCAGGTCCTTGGCGGTGAGCGAGGACAGCGGGATGTGGTCGCGCACGATGTTCGAGCCGGAACCGCGGTACTGGGTCTCCCAGACTCGCTCCAGGCTGCTGGACACAACCTGCGCCCGCTGCAGCGTTTGACCGAGATCTGCACCAATGGCACTGACATAGGCCTCGAAGTGATTCAAGGTCGGACGGCTCGCCCCGCTTTCCCAGGCGTAGAAAGTGCACGGTTGCCGGATGCCCACGACCGCACATAGATCGCGGTTTGCGATGCCGGCGGAGCGCCGCTTGTTGGCCAGTTCGAAACGCAGTTCCTGCGGAAGATCAACGCGCGGTGCGGTGAGCTGCTCGTCATCGCGATGCTGGTCGACGACCTGCGCACGAATGAAAGCTTCCACCGCAGGTCCACGCACGCAGATCTGCTGCGCGGCAGATGGGACGGCATGGAGCAGACGGAGCAGATCCAGTCGCGCCGGCGCCTCGGCCGGCAGACGGATTTTCCTCGGCGCGACCAGGCGGTCGCCCACCCTCAGATCGGCGCCACGCTTCAAGCGAAGCGAATCGCCGTCGTGAACGAAGACGCTGTGGCTGGAAGTCACCCGCACGGAGCGTCCGTAGCTGGTACGCACCTTGAACAGCTTTTCTTCCAGGGGATGGCGGATCACGCTCTTGATCGGTCGCAGCCTGACCTCGTTGTTCTCGAGACCGAAGCACAGGACATCGCCCAGCCCTGGACGGGTCAACTTTTCCAGCTTGCCGCGGGGTTCAGCGGCATCGAGCACGCCGTCGATGAAATCTCCGATGCGCACCATGCGAACGCCGCGGTCGTCGGTTCGCACGAAGACGTGATCATCGCCATCGACGCTCATGATGACGATGCGGTGATACCGCAACTTCTCCACATCGAAGTCATCACGCCCGATGCCACAGCCCAGCGCGGTGATCAGCGTGCCGACCTCTGCAGAGCCGAGCATCTTGTCGAAGCGCGCTTTCTCGACGTTCAGGATCTTGCCCTTCAGCGGCAGGATGGCCTGCGTGCGCCGGTCACGCCCCTGCTTCGCGGAGCCGCCGGCCGAGTCACCCTCGACGAGGAAGATCTCGGAGAGCGCGGGATCCTTTTCCTGGCAGTCGGCGAGCTTGCCGGGAAGGCCTGCGATGTCGAGCGCACCCTTGCGGCGGGTCATCTCGCGCGCCTTGCGCGCAGCCTCGCGCGCACGCGCGGCCTCGAGGATCTTGTTGACGATGGACTTGGCTTCGGCCGGATGCTCGAGCAGGAACTCCTCCAGCCGCTGCGCCACTGCTGACTCTACCACGCCCTTCACTTCCGAGGACACGAGCTTGTCCTTGGTCTGCGAGGAGAACTTCGGATCGGGGAGCTTCACGCTGAGGATGGCGGTGAGACCTTCGCGCGAATCATCGCCAGTGGTCGGGATCTTCTCCTTCTTCGCCGCCATTTCCTTTTCGATGTAGTTGTTCAGCGTGCGCGTGAGCGCGGCGCGATAGCCGGCCAGATGCGTACCGCCATCCTTCTGCGGAATGTTGTTGGTGTAGCAGAACATGCTCTCCTGGTAGGAGTCGTTCCACTGCATCGCGACTTCGACCTGGATGAGATCTTCCTTGGTCTGGAACCACAGCACCGAGTCGTGGATGGGCGTCTTGCTGCGATTCAGGTGCTGCACGAATGCGCGCAGGCCTCCCTCGTGCTGGAACACCTCGGATTTGTCCTCGCGCTCATCGATGAGCTCGATGCGCACGCCGGAATTCAGGAACGAGAGTTCGCGCAGGCGCTTGGCCAGCGTGTCGTAGACGAAGGAGATATTGGTGAAGATCTGCGCGCTGGGCTTGAAGCGGATGGTGGTGCCGCGCTGCTGCGTGTTGCCGATGGCGGCCAGGGGCGCCTGCGGTTCGCCGAGCCGATACTCCTGGCGATGCAGCCGGCCGTCACGATGGATCAGCAGTTCGAGGTAGTCGGAGAGCGCGTTGACGACCGAGACGCCGACACCGTGCAGGCCACCGGAGACCTTGTAGGAACTGTCATCGAACTTACCACCCGCATGCAGCACGGTCATGATGACCTCGGCGGCGGACCTGCCCTCTTCCTGGTGGATATCGACCGGGATCCCGCGGCCGTTGTCGGTGACGGTGACGGATTCGTCGGCGTGGATGCGAACGATGACGCAGTCGCAGTGACCGGCGAGCGCCTCGTCGATGGCGTTGTCCACGACCTCGAAAACCATGTGGTGGAGGCCGGACCCGTCGTCCGTGTCGCCAATGTACATGCCCGGTCGCTTCCGGACGGCGTCCAGGCCTTTCAACACCTTGATTTTGCTGGAATCGTAGACTTCTTGATCGGTCATGAAGGCGCTTCGATGGGAAGGAGTCGCATTGTAGCATGCAAAGCGCGATTTGCCGAGTGAAAATCGCGCAAAATAGTCAATAAATACAATTAGTTACTGACGGTGATCAGACTATCCTGAATGCGCACGACTGGGAGTTGGAGGTATGTGAAAGGTAGTGGTGCATTTGGAGGAGATCGTGAGCACTGGCGTCCTGTTAGAGCGCAGTTAGCGACGTTCCGCGGAAACGTCAGCGTGAGCTTTGGTCAGCGCACATCCCCTGCCGTCCTTGGCTTCGACCTCGTATGTTCCACGTGGAACATAGACGGCATGCCTAAGGCCCGACCAGGGCCCCCTGCTCAATCCGCAGTTTCAGCCCCGGTCTACCCAGCGCCTCGACGGATTCGTTCAGCGACGTGACGATGAGCTGTACTTCGGGGCCCCTGACCTCATCAATCAACCGTGCGAGGCGATGCTGATCCAGCTCAGCCGCGGGATCGTCCAGCAGCAACAGGGGCTTTGCCGGGGATTCTGCTCCGAACAGCCGGAGCTGTGCGAGCAGCAGTGCAGAGGCCAGAAGCTTCTGCTGGCCCCTCGACACATCGTCCCGCGCAAGCACTCCATCGACCAATACTTTCAGTTCAGCCCGTTGCGGGCCCACGCCGGTAGCGCCACGTTCTCGATCCGCGTCCCAGCTTCGATGCAGTGCCTCCTGCAGAGAATCACCACTCCACCCAGGACGGAGGTTGAGCGTGATCTCCCGTTCCAGGAGTTGACGCCCAAGGCGGCTTGCGTGCGGAATCAGTTGCTCGACATAGCGGCCACGCGCCAGCGCCATTGCCTCGCCGTGATGCACAAGCTCAGGATCCCACACGCTCACCACGGACTTGGGCTGGCGCTGCTTCAGGGCCGCATTACGCTGCCGCAAGGCCTGCTGATAGCGCTGCCAGTGACTCACGAAGGAAGGTTCCACGTGGAACACTCCCCAATCCAGGAAACGCCGCCTGCGACCGGGGCCTTCTTCGATGAGCTTGTGGACTTCTGGATCGATGATCTGCGTGGGCAGCGCCACGGTCAGCTCGGCCAAACTGACCGCATTGCGCCCCTCAATTCGGGCTCGCAAACCCTCCTCGCTACCTTCGATACCCAGCGGGATGTCCCGCCCTTCCCGCGCAGCCTCTCCGAACAGCACGAAACGGGAGGCTCCGCGCCGAGGCAGATGGTCGAGAACCCGAGTCCGGAAAGAACGTCCGCGCCCGAGAAAGTAAATCGCCTCAAGCAAGCTGGTCTTGCCAGAGGCGTTCGCGCCCCAGATGAAGGTGAAGTCTGGATCCGGCCGCAGCTCGACCCGCTGCAAGCAACGAAAATCCGTCACCTGCAGGCTGCGCAGCGTCATCGGTGGAGGATGAGCCCTAGAGCCTCATCGGCATGACGACATAGCGCGTGACGGAGCTGCCGGGAGAGCGGATCAGGCAACTGCTGTTGCTGTCGGTCATGCCCACCTCGACCTCCACCCCGTCGATAGCCGCCAAGGCATCGAGCAGGTAGTTCACGTTGAAGCCGACCTCGAGATCTGCGCCCGCGTAGCTGACTTCGATCTCCTCCTCCGCCTCTTCCTGCTCCGGGTTGTGCGCCTGGACGGTCACGACGTTGGGTCGCAGGGTGATGCGAATACCCCGGTACTTTTCGTTCGAAAGAATGGCCGTGCGCTGAAGGGCCTGGCGCAGCACGTCCCGGTCAGCCTTGACCGCATGGGCGGGAGCGGGCGGGATGACGCGACCATACTCCGGGAATTTGCCGTCAATGAGCTTCGAAGTGAAGCGAATTTCGCCAATCTGAGCACGAACATGATTGGAGCCGATCGCCACCTCCACATCCCCATCTCCTTCCAGGATGCGCTGCAGCTCCAGCACGCCCTTGCGCGGTACGATGACCTGCTGCGCCGGACCTGCCTTGGCCGGCAACTCGGTTTCGCTCACGGCCAGGCGGTGACCATCCGTCGCCACGGCCCGCAGCGCCTTGCCGTCGATCTCCAGCAGCATGCCGTTGAGGTAATAACGAACGTCCTGCTGCGCCATGGAGAAATGGGTCTTGTCCAGCAGTCGCTTCAGTTCCTGTCGGGGAACGCGCACCTTCTGCTGCGCGGTGATATCGTCGATGACCGGGAAGTCACCGGCCGGGAGCGTGGAGAGCGTGAAGCGGCTGCGGCCCGCCTTGATCACCACCTTTTCACTTTCGGCCGAGAGCGATACGGTCGAATCTGCGGGCAACGCACGCAGGATGTCGAGCAACTTGCGTCCCGGCACGGTGATATCTCCGGGCTGCTGCACCGACACCTCGGAAGACGCCACGAGCTCGACTTCGAGGTCCGAGGCCGTGATCGCGAGCTTTCCATCGCGCACGGCCAGCAGGACGTTCGCGAGAATGGGCATGGTCTGGCGACGCTCGACCACACCGATCACCTTCTGCAGGGGGGACAGGAGCTTGTCCCGCTCGACCGTCAATTTCATGAGTGTTCCATCCAGATCTTCTTGAAATTCTCGAATGTTCGAATGATTGATAGTGAAGATGATAGAGGGCCTGCGCCGCTGTGGATCAAGCCGGAAAACACCGCATATTCATCAGCCTGCGCGACCCCGCGCGCATCTTACCAACTGTACATCGCTTCCTCGCAAGTTGTGGCTGAGTTGTGGATATTTTCATCCACAAATCCTTCCACAGCTTTTCCGACCTAACCTGCCAGGGTTCTCAACAGGTTCAGCCTGCCAGGGTTCTCAACAGGTTCAGGTAATCCTCGCCCATGCGCCGCTCGACCTCGCGCAGGTCCTTGATGCGCTTGCAGGCATGCATCACGGTGGTGTGGTCGCGGCCACCGAAGGCATCGCCGATCTCGGGCAGGCTGTGATTGGTGAGTTCTTTCGCAAGCGCCATCGCCACCTGGCGAGGCCTCGCGATCGACCGGCTGCGGCGCTTGGAGAGCAGGTCAGCGACCCGGATCTTGTAGTACTCGGCCACGGTCTTCTGGATGTTCTCCACCGTGACCAGCTTTTCCTGCAGGGCGAGCAAGTCCTTGAGCGCATCCTTGGCAAACTCGAGCGTGATGGGCCTGCCGGTGAAATGCGAATTCGCGACCACGCGACGCAGAGCGCCCTCGAGCTCGCGGACATTGGAGCGGATGCGCTTGGCGATGAAGAACGCCACTTCTTCGGGCAGCGCGGTGTGCGACAGGGCGGCCTTGCTCATGAGGATGGCGACGCAGGTCTCGAGCTCGGGCGGCTCGATGGCCACGGTCAGACCCCAGCCGAAGCGCGACTTCAGCCGCTCCTCCAGGCCATCCACCTCCTTCGGGTACCGGTCGCAGGTCATGATGATCTGCTGCTGGCCCTCGAGCAGCGCGTTGAAGGTGTGGAAGAACTCCTCCTGGGAGCCTTCCTTGCCGGCGAAGAACTGGATGTCGTCGATCAGCAGGGCATCCAGGGAGCGGTAGGCCGTCTTGAATTCGTTGATGGTGCGATGCTGCAGGGCCCTCACCATGTCGCTCACGAAGCGCTCGCTGTGAACGTAAGCCACGCGAGCCTGCGGCGAATTTGCCTTGATCCGGTTGGCAACGGCATGCATCAGGTGGGTTTTGCCCAATCCGACACCGCCATAGATGAACAGCGGGTTATAGGCCTTGCCGGGATTGCCGGCGACCTGGAGCGCCGCAGCCTTGGCAAGCTGGTTGCTCTTGCCCTCGACGAAGTTGTCGAAGGTGAACTCGGGGTTGATGCGGCTGCCGAGCACCGCGACATCGGCCCGACGGGGGCCTTTAATGCCCGCCGCGGCCGTACCCGACGTTCCCGCGGAAACGCCTGTCGGGAGTCCCGCCGCAGCCGGCACGCTGGCGCCGGGAGCCGCGCTCTCGTGGCGGGCCCCCACGTCGAGCACCACCTGGGTGACGTTGCCGCCCCCCAGGGAACTCACCAGCTCATGGATGCGGGGCAGGGAGTTCTGGTTCAGCCACTCGACGACGTAGCGGTTCGGCGCCAGCAGGTGAAGCTCGGAATCGCGTTCGAGGGCCTGCAGGGGGCGCACCCAGGTATTGAACTGGCGCTCCGGCAGCTCGCCTTCCAAAACGCGAAGACAGCGATTCCACAGCGACTCCGTCAAGAGCGCGCGCTCCTTGTGAACCTTGGGGTCTAAGCAAGCGAAAAGGGGGAGCGAGTCTAGCCGCTGCGGCCAGCTTCGTCTATTGACACGTGAGCGGGGGCTAAGTACCCTTGCCGCCTTTCGCGAAAACCCCAGGTTATTGTTTTCGCACCTCTTTTTGGATCGTCCCATGAAACGCACCTTCAACCCCAGCAATCTGCATCGCAACCGGACGCACGGGTTTCGCGCACGCATGGCGACCAAGGGTGGCCGCCGGGTTCTGGCACGTCGTCGCGCCAAGGGCCGCAAGCGCCTTTGCCCGTAACGCCGGTTCGCGGACGGGCGGTTCACCATCATCACCGCTCAGACCTTTGAGGCGCGCAAGCGCCTGACCCAACCGGCCCAGTTCAGCGCAGTCAAGAAATCCGGCCGGCGATTCCCCAATGCCTTGTTCGCCATCTCCGCCCTGCCCAATGACCGCGCCCATCCGCGTCTCGGCCTCGCCATCGCCACGCGCGTGTTCCGCACCGCCGTCGCGCGCAATCGCATCAAGCGACTGGTGCGCGAGTCCTTCCGCCTGCATCAGCACGCGCTGCCCACCGTGGACATCACGGTGGCGGCGCGCGATGCGGCGAAGCAGGCCTCGGGCCCGGACCTGCGCATGAACCTGGAAAGCTGTTGGCGGCAGATCGCGGAGCGCATGTGATCCTGCGCCGTCTCGCACTGCTCCTGATCCGCGCCTACCAGCTCACGCTGGGCCCGCTGCTCGGACCCGGCTGCCGCTTCCATCCCACCTGCTCGTGCTACACGCACACCGCCATCGAGCGGTTCGGCGTGCTGCGCGGCAGTTGGCTCGGCCTTCGCCGGTTGTCGAAGTGCCATCCCCTGCATGCCGGCGGCTATGACCCGGTACCCGCGGTGACGCCGCACGAGGCTGCCCACCATGGGTAATCAGCGACTGTTCCTCTGGCTCGCGCTCGGAGCCGTGCTCTACCTGAACTACGAAACGTGGATGCGCGACTACCATCCGCCCGAGGCGCCCGTGGTCGTGAGCGCGCCCTCGGCGGCGCTACCTGCGGGCGGGACGCTGGCCGATGCCGTGCCGAGCATCCCGTCGAATGCGTCCGCTGGCGCGGCGCCGCCTGCAGCACCGACGGGACCCGCGATCTCGGCAGCCACGGGCACGCCGGGCAGTGCATCGCTTGCGCCGGGCACCGCGCCCGCCGCCGCGACATCCACCGCCTCGCCCACGACGATGCCGCTCCTGCACGTGCAGACGGATGTGCTCGATGTCGGCATCAACCCCGCCGGTGGCGAGCTGTCGCGCTCGGACCTGCGCCAGTACCCGCTGCACAAGGACGATCCCAATGTGCCGGTGCGGCTGTTCGACAACTCCGACGAGAGTCATCTATATGTGCTGCAGACGGGTCTGGCCGGGACGGGCGCCGGGCCGCAGCCGGATCACCGTGCACAGTGGCAGGCGAGTACCACGGAATGGAAGTTGCCGGAAGGTGCCACCGAGCTGCGCGTGCCGCTCACCTGGAACGATGGCCACGGACTCACGGTCACCAAGACCTTCGTGTTCCGCCGCGGGTCGTACCGCATCGACCTCGTGTACGACGTGCACAACGGCGGCACCGAGCCGCGCCAGTTCGCCTCCTATGCACGGATCCTGCGCCACTGGGAACCTGTTTCGCGATCCTACTTCGACGTCGAAACGTATTCGTTCAAGGGACCGGCCATCTACGACGGCCACAAGTACCGCACGCTCAAGGTCGAAAAGGACGAGGACGCGCATTTCGCGCAGAGCATCACCAACGGCTGGTTCGCAACGCTCCAGCATCACTTCGTCTCGGCCGTGGTGCCACATGCCGACCAGGCCTACAGCTACCAGTTGCAGGTGGCCGGCAAGGACTTCGTCATCGGCGCCACGGGTCCGGCGGTTGCGCTGGCCGCTGGCGGCAGCGCGCAATTCCGCGAGACCCTGTTCACCGGACCCAAGCTCCAGTCACAGCTCTCGGCCGCCGGCCCCGAACTCGACCGCACCGTCGACTACGGCCATCTCACGCTCATCGCCCGGCCGCTGTTCTTCACGCTGAAGTGGATCCACGGCGTGGTGGGCAACTGGGGTGTGGCCATCATCCTGGTCACGGCGCTAATCAAGCTGCTGTTCTATCCGCTGAGCCAGGCCAGCGGCCGCTCGATGGCACGCATGCGCGCCGTCGCGCCGCGCCTGAAGCAGATCCAGGAGAACTTCAAGGACGACCGCGAGAAACTCGGCCGCGCGATGATGGAGCTGTACAAGCGCGAGAAGATCAACCCGGTGGCGGGCTGCGTGCCCATGCTGGTGCAGATCCCGTTCTTCATTTCGTTCTACTGGGTGCTGCTCGAGAGCGTGGAGATGCGCCAGGCACCCTTCATGCTGTGGGTCAACGACCTGTCCGCGCGCGACCCGTTCTTCGTGCTGCCGCTGCTGATGGGCGCGGCGATGTTCTTCCAGGCACGGCTCAATCCGCCGCCACCGGATCCCACCCAGGCCAAGATCATGCAGTTCATGCCGGTGATGATGACGGCGATGATGGCCTGGTTCCCCGCGGGCCTGGTGCTGTACTGGATCACCAACACCGTGCTGTCGATCGCCCAGCAATGGCGCATCAACGACGTGGTGACCAAAGAGGCGGCGAAGAGCCGCTCGTGATCGGGCCGCAGGGCGCGGCCATGCACGACACCGACACCATCGCCGCACCCGCCACCGCCGCCGGGCGCGCGGCGGTGGGCATCGTGCGCGTCTCGGGGCCGGCAGTGCCCGACATCGCCCGCGCGCTGCTCGGACGATTGCCCGAACCCCGCCGGGCCCAGCTCGCGGATTTCCATGACGCAGGTGGCGCGCTGCTCGACACCGGCCTTGCGCTGTATTTCCCCGCCCCACAGTCCTACACCGGAGAGCACGTGCTCGAGCTGCAGGGACACGGCGGGCCGGTGGTGCTCGATGCGCTGATGGAGCGGCTGATCCAGCTAGGGTGTCGTCCGGCGCGGCCCGGAGAATTCAGCGAACGCGCCTACCTCAACGACAAACTGGATCTTGCCCAGGCCGAAGGCATCGCCGACCTGATCGAGGCCTCGACACGCACCGCCGCGCGCGCCGCGCTCGCCACGCTGCGGGGCGAGTTCTCCACGCGCGTGCATGCACTAGATGCCGCGCTAAAGCGACTGCGCGTGCACGTCGAGGCCAGCATCGATTTCCCGGACGAGGAGGTAGACCCCCTGTCGGAGGAACGCCTGCAGGCGGCAGTCGCGCCCGTGTTCGCCGAGCTGGATGCGCTGTCACGCGCGACGAAGCAGGGCGTGGTGCTGAACGAAGGCCTGCGCGTCGTACTGGTGGGTGCGCCCAACGCCGGCAAGTCCAGTCTCATGAATGCGCTGGCCGGCGAGGACATCGCCATCGTCACCGAAGTACCAGGCACGACGCGCGATGTGCTGCGGCAGGCAGTGCGCATCCGGGGGCTGGCAATACAGCTCGTGGACACCGCGGGCCTGCGTGCATCCGGCGACCGCATCGAGCTCGAAGGTATGCGCCGCGCGCGCGAGGAGATGGGGCGCGCCGACCATATATTGTGGATCGTGGATGCGGCGGCGGCACCCGTCCCGGCGCCCCCGCTGGACCTGCCAGAAGGCGTACCCGTCACGCTGGTGTACAACAAGATCGATCTTGTCGGCGAGCCCGCGCGGCTGCTTCCGCAGAGTCAGCCGCCCAGCGTGTACCTCAGCGCTACCGGAGGTCAGGGGCTGGATCTGCTGCGCGAACATCTCCAGACCACTGCAGGACTCGGCACGCAGGAGGAGGGCGCGTTCACGGCACGCCGCCGGCATCTCACGGCACTATCGCAGGCGCGCGAGCACCTCGCGAGCGCAGTCCGGGAGCTGACCGGAAGCGGAGCGGTGGAACTGTTTGCCGAAGAACTGCGCCTGGCACAGCAGGCCCTCGCGAGCATCACGGGGGAATATGGCAGCGAGGAACTGCTGGGGGATATCTTCCGGACGTTCTGCATCGGAAAGTAGCGCCGCTGCAGCCCGGCCTGCGGCGCTGGCGGTCACCACAGCTTGTCCAGCGGACTGATCGTGCCGGTCGCACCCCGGCCCACCACGTGGGTGTAGATCATGGTGGTGCTGACATCGGCGTGACCGAGCAAGGTCTGGATGGTGCGGATATCCGCGCCCGACTCGAGCAGATGCGTGGCGAAGGAATGGCGCAAGGCATGCGGCGTCGCCGCCTTCTGGATTCCCGCGCGGCGCAATGCCTCGCGAAACGCACGCTGCAGGCGCGCCGGATGACGGTGAAGACGGATCGGCCGCTGCGAATGCGAGTCGAAGCAAATGCCATCCGCCGGGAAGAGGAAGAACCACGGCCACTCCACCGGCGCATTCGGATACTTGCGGTGCAAGGCGAAGGGAAGCAGGACGCCCGGACGCTGCGCTGCGCGGTCCGCGTCGAAGACGCCGCGGGCACGGTCGAACTGCGCCTGCAGATGAGGGATCAGGCGTTCGGCCACCATGACGGAACGATCCTTCTGGCCCTTCGCGGCCCGCACGTGGATGACCCGCCGCTCGATGTCGATGTCCTGGATGCGCAGCGACAGCGCCTCGCTCACCCGCAGGCCCGCGGAATACATCAACGCCGTCGCCAGCCAGTCCTCACCCTTCAGATGCCCGAGCAGCAACCGCACCTCGGAACCCGACAGCACCACCGGCAGATACTGAGGGCGCTTGGCCCGGATGACGTTGTCCAGCCACGGCAAGTCCGCCATCTCGAGCACCTCCCGGTACAGGAACAGCAGCGCGGCCAGCGCCTGGTTCTGGGTCGACGCGGCCACGCGATGCTCGGAAGCCAGGGAGGAGAGGAACTTCTCCATGTCAGCCGCGCCCAGCTCCCTGGGATGGCGCCTGCCGTGGAAGAGGATGTAGCGCCGGATCCAGTGGACGTAGGACTTCTCGGTCCGGAAGGAGTAATGCTTCGCGCGGATGCGCGCCCGAACAGCCTGGACCAACCCGACACTTGTCATATAACACCTGCCTCCCTGCAGATAACGCTGGGTCGCGTGAATGGAATCAGAGGTTTATCATGGAGTCGAGCTGGCTATCCGACCTAAATGAAAGGATTCAATGTGTCACTTTGCTCCTCCATTAGTAGTTAGATTGCTCAAGCAATTGGAGTTGCGTCGTCGCTGATTTCGCGGTCACCACTCGCGCGAATGAGTCGGGGAATCACTTCGCGGCCGCGGCACAAGCCTCGAGGTTGAGCGGTCGAAGGGTTGGCGGTGGTTTGTCCGCGGCCACTGACCAGCGACAGCGCAGCTGGCCGGCGGTCAGCGTTCGAAGGTAACTGCGTCGACCGTCACCGCAGGAACCGGCATAAAGTAGTGCGCAGCCGCGCACCGACGGCCGGACAGCAAGAAGCGTTGACTTCGTTGGAGGCCGTCGAGATTTCGACGGTCAAGGTCGGCGGTCGTCGCCGCTGCGGCGTCGACAAGCATTATGGTCAGCGCCAGTTGCGATGCTGCTCCGGTCGGCGCAGGATGCTCTCAACCAGCGCAACGCCAGGGAGCCAAGGCGGCCTCGCCATGTCAGTGCCAGAGCAATCTAACAAGCTGTTTGTACGGACCGCGTTGGCCTCAGTGGTGCTGAACTGGCCGCGGCGCGCGGCCGCACAACGGCGGCGTTAGACGGCTGGGAAGCGACAACAATGGGTTTGACGCCGCATTGTAAGGACTACGTAGGTAAGCCGGTGTATGTGGAACCTGGTTATGGGTATGGTTGGACCCGTGCGCTGCCGTCGCAGACAAGCGAGCTCATTGAGGTGCCCCGACCGTTTCATTTGCGCGTCGAGAGATTCTTTTCGGTGAACAACGAGATGCTTGGAGGGTTGGGAATTATTCTCGAACCTGCCCATCCCCTCAAGGGCTCTCTGGTGTCCTTTTCAGTTCGACACCAAGGACAGTGGGATTTCACGGCTCGAATTGGGCACTACAACCTTTCGGTTGGTTCCACAGAGAAAGTCATGGCCAGCGGTTGGATTGTCGTCAGCGGCGACCCTCAACTTAGCGGGTGGGGAACAATTCGCGATGACGCCGTCTAACATTGCGTTTGAGCCGTCCGTGTTAGGTCGCACTTCGGCGCGCGGCCAGCGCACAGTGAATTTTGCGCTGGCCGCGCGCTTGATGCTGCACCGCGCGGCGGCTCAACGCAAGCGTTAGACCTCACCTCTGACCTTCTTGCCATTTCCTTATATTGTTACTACAATTAGCGCATGGCTACTTGGGACGAGAAGAAGCGTCTCGACAATCTGCAGAGTCACGGACTCGATTTCACCGGCTGCGAGGCGATCTGGGATCTGCCCACCGTTACGCGCGAAGACATTCGTGAGAACTACGGCGAGCAACGTTTGGTCGTTTTCGGGTTGTTGAATGCAGAAGTCGTCGTTCTGGTTTACACAGACCGGCCCGATGGTCCACACGTCATTTCGCTACGCCGAGCGGAGAAATATGAAGCGAGCTATTACTTTGAACAAACCCAAGGGCATTTCCCGAAGGTCCCGCGACCCCGATAACCCGCTTTGGTCAGAGGAAATGCTCGGCCCGCCGATTGTGCGTAAGGGCCGTGGGCCGCAGCGCACCCCGACGAAGGTTTCTACCACGATACGACTGGACGCCGAGGTACTTGCGTACTTTCGCGCGCAAGGTGCCGGCTACCAGACGCAAATCAATGAGGCGCTCAAGAAGGTGGTAAAGCGAGGTCTAACAATGCGTTCGAGCGGACGGCGTTCAGCATAAATGCTCAAGGTCACGCGCCATCTCGCCGCCGCTCAACGCGATCGTTA
>WBZN01000380.1_pt1 | contig 38612 bp, 40 predicted proteins | sample 5204281 | NCBI WGS metagenome assembly WBZN01 (sample SAMN12344347, study PRJNA552823) | activated sludge metagenome | biome: Activated sludge suspended growth; feature: Nitrification reactor; material: Wastewater; isolation source: activated sludge from nitrification reactor of wastewater... | reverse complement strand
CTGGCTTCACTCCGCGCAAAGGTTGAACATCCGTTTCGTATTGTCAAAAGACAATTTGGTTATACCAAAACCCGTTACCGAGGATTGTTCAAGAATGCACAACAGCTTTATCTGTTGTTTGCCTTAGTTAATCTCTACCTTGTCCGCAAGGTGTTGATGCCAACCACGGGATAATTCCGTCCAATATCCCTGAAAATCTGCATCAGGGAACAGAAAAGTGTGTAATCTGCTAAAAATTGCAGCTATCAGTCGTACAATAATGTCAATATTAACTACTTTGACGATAGCTTTGTCACTAAAACTGAAATAAGTGACTTAATCAGAGCTTCCTTAATTGATCGATCACAATTTTTTTAGATATTATTCCAATTGATTGTATCGCGAATGTTTATAAAATAAGTTGTTTTGGGGCTGGAATAGCGATGATTCAATTGTGCGGCAATACCACTTGACGCTACTAAATTACATGCCCCAAAGTGATTGGGTACCTGTGCTTCAAATTGATCAGGTACATAGCAATTTCCATAGCATACAATAATCTCATTTCCAATCCGTAAGGCGGAGCGGCGGCCACGCGCTAATTCAAGTTCATGATGCTGACCTAATTGAGTAACTCGTGCCAGAAATATGTCGCCTACATTAGGAATAATATCGTCTCCGTACAATAAGGTTGTTACTGATTCAAGTTTTAAATTGCGTGGCGTATAAGAAATTTTAGCGCTGAAAAGACGCTCTTGTTTAATTGATGAAATCTTCATTTTTTCCCTTGAGTATTTATTATTATTTGTAATGCAATTTTGGTTTTTCGTTTTCTTATCATGTTTATTCTGTCTTAATTAAGAAAGGTTCATATGAAAGAAGAATACTCGATATCTGCAAAGGGAATATTGAATGAATGGTGCATATCAATGTGACAAAATGCCGCATTGACACTGGGTCTTGCCAGCCCTAAGCTAAAAGATCCATTCCATGGAATGGATGTCAGCTAAATTGAGAGTGTCTAAAGATATGTTATGAAGAAGAAACTGAATCGCCCCGTGCCGGGTTAGGTAGCAATTGCCTGTCAAGAAGCACGGTTAATCTATGTAGAGCAACTCGCATAAATCATCTACCCCTGGAATTCAAGCGGCTAATCGAATGACATTGGATTAGCGATATCGTCCCGAACGTTTGGCGCACCAAGGGTAGCTTGTTGAGCATATTGAAGTTGTTTAAGTAGATTTTACAACCCAAAATGGAGTCATGAGAATGAAGGAAAAATCATTAACAAAAGCCGCTATATTCATAGGTATCAGCGTCTCGATCTGTCCAGTTGGTAACGCCTTGTCTCATCAATTGATCAATAGTTTAACCGCAGCCAGTGCAGCCGATCACTTCTTGGTGACCTGTGGCGAGAAAGAAAATCATCATCTTTATGTGCAAATCGATGATCTGAAGGTAATCGATGGCAGGCAGTTTAACGTAATGGTTGTCAAGGACAAGGTAATTGCGAGCACTACAAATTCAGATGGAAAAGCAAGTCCGATCATTCGTGTGGAAGGTGGTGCAGGCATTTATCATTTGTATGTTAGCCAGACGGCGAGCGGTGAAAAGGCGGCAAATTATCAGTTGCTTTTTCATTGTGAGGATATTGATAATGCGCATTTTGAGACATCTGCATTTACTAAAATCGATCAACCGTAGGATTTTATTCGGACTTGCTGCCAATGTCGCTGCTATCCAATTGCATGACTGGAATCAAGCGATAACCGGTGTCGAGACTATTCCAGGAAAGAAAAATCTGCTTGCCGTCAGTAATCAAAGCGGGGTGAGCAGATTGTGCAGATGATTCGGCAATGGGTCTGGCCGCAGACCAGTGCAATCCGCCATTCATGGAGTACATCGCTTCCACGCGGGTTTGCATGCCATCAAATACCTTCCATGCCAGCGCTACCTGTTTACCCAAAGCCAGCACTTCTGCCCGACCGGGTAATTTTTCTTGATCGCCAATGGGCATTGGGCTTGAAAAGGTTCTTCCTTGATCATCGGACCATGCATAGAAAAGCCCGCTACGTTTCTCTCCTTGTGTGAACCAAGCCATGTGATATCGGCCATCTGCGCTGATGGATAGAGCCGGTCCGTGTGCCGGACACCCTTCAATTGCCCAATCATCAAAAGTAACACGCCAAGGTTCTCCAATCTTTCCATTCGATGATAACCTGAACAAACCATGATCCCGAATGTTACCAGGATAGACGAAGCGTGCCAACATGACCAAACTACCATCGATATCTTCGGCCATGGCGGTGCGGCAGCAGGAACAAACATTCTTCGCAATACGCTGATCGGAAGCCAATTGAATTGCTTTGCCGGTTTTTGCTGAGGCATGATAAATCGATAAATCTCCACCGCCGAGTTTCTTGTATTCTTCGCGGTCACGTACGTCGTGCCATACAAAATGGATACGGTCGGTCGCATCAATGATCATTTCGGTTTGATAATGGTAGCGGTTATCAGCTTCGGAGCTGATTTTAATAGGCTGGCTAAACTGAGTGCCATTATCAGAATGGCTGAAAAAGCTGGTGCTGGCTTGTTTGTCATTAGCGAAATACAGCACATACAATCTGCCTCTCCGATCAACGGAAAGTGTGGGCGGATTCTCGTCCCATAAGTGGATAGAGATATCCGTTGAATTGACACGAACCGGCTGACTAAAGGATTTTCCGTAATCGGTTGAATAATCTACCGAGATATATTTCTGAGAAGGAATGATGCGCCACAGTCGACCATCCGGGCCAAATGCTGCCGCGGTAAAGATCTTTTGCTCCGGCAGCATTCTCTCGGTTTCAGCTGATATGTTTGCTGATGCAATCACTAGCAATAAAGCAATGCCAATGAGCGACACTTGATTCATTGTGTATTCAGTCCAGCGATTGATGTTGTCATTACCGTGGAATTTGAATCTACTATTGTACATATTCGTCATTTGTATTTTAGGCACTAGATCGGAGTGATGATGGTTGGTTGAAGCAGGAAGGGGCATATCAAAGAAAAAGTTAATTATCCATCGCCCGGTGGTAAGGCGCTATTTGATCCCATACTTGTTGTTACAGCAATATCGGGCTTGCTTACAGACACAATCTATCTAATTGAAGAGTTCTTTGAGCATGGTTTCATAGGTTTCACGTGATAGGGCACCACTGACACCTACGCGCTGATGATTTTTGTCCACAAAATAGGTGCGAGGCACTTCACCATACCATTTGGGATCAATTTCATACCTTAGCTTCTGAGGGTTAGTATCAGCAAAGATCCAATTATCCAGCTTATTGAGCTCATTTTCGGCGAGTATGGATTTGACCTGATCCGATGCTGAAGCATCATCGGTGGCTAGCATGACCAGATTAACCCCCGGCATATTTTTGCTTAGCTCATTGAGCAAGGGCATTTTTTGCAAACATGTCGTGCAGTGTATAGACCAGACCATCAATACAAAAGGTTTGTCAGCATATTCCTTTAGTAACTGCTGATAACTGCCAGAAGTAAAATACTTTAAATCCGCCTGTTCGGCGTGCGAAGGCAAGGTTATAAATGACAGGATTATGGCGAAGATAATTAGGATTCTGGATGGCTTCATTTTTGCACTCATTAATGTTCGATAATCAGTTCTGTAAACTTTGAGTCTGCTTTGTAAGAATTATGGAATAAAATACTCAATAAAGTCGATTCTTGACGGATTCTTTCTGACAAACAAAACAAATAGGTACTGACACGGATTTTTGTAAATAGGTTTATTGAAAACTGCCATCTACTGCTGATGGAAAAATGATCTAGTCGAGACCTCTGCATAACTGGCTTTATCGAATGTGTGAGATCTGTAGGCATTTGATTTAATTATGCTGGAAATAAACAGAAAAGCTCAAAAACACAGTTATGCAGAGATCTCTAGTTAGCATTTACAATGATTATCCATAAAATTCAATTTTTTTAGAATGCGACTAATTGTCGCAGCTTCTATCCATAAATACAGGCCTAACTCTGCACGTTTTACAAGCGTGATTGGTGCGGCATTTTGCCGCATTGATATTCATTTCCTACTTTTAATAAGATCAATTCAATAGCGGTGGCAATCTTGAATTGATTTGAGAATTCATTTTGTCAATAAATAGGGTCATCACAACTCATTACCACGATAAACGGATGCTAAGTGACGTCAACTGCAAATCCTTATCGAAATTAGAATTCCTTTTCCAAGGCTAGCAACGCTTTTATAGATTCGCATCACAATCCTTTTTTGAAAAATTACCGGAGCAACGATTGATTAAAACTATTTTTATAGGGTCGTTTTTACTTTTTTTAGCACCATGATTATAGCTCATGAAAGTGAGCCGAACATGGCGTTTGCATGGTGCGATGGCAAGATTGAAGTAGATATCAAGCAGCAAGCAGCAGGGAAGAGCGCTGGGTGACTACACGGCATTCGTCATATCATTTACCGATTCATTTACCCCTTATCGCATGGGAGATTCCGGATTTACCGGGACAGGTTTTGACCAAGGCGGCATAGTAGGCGATCAAACAGAAAATACCTTGCTTATAAGTGGTCAAGTGAGCAATCGCAATGGCTGAAAGAAGGCTTTACTGAACAACTGGTGATTAGTCGTTTGTCGGATGAAAAAGTAGTGACCGATAAAGAAGGGAATGGATTGCAAGGAATCATTGATAGTTTGACAACCAGAAGCAACTTTGAAGCCCATCCGATTTTCCGAATCCAGAAAGCGGATGGATCTTTACCTGATGATGGCGCCTATATGATTTTCATCAGTATTTTAGGCGTCGATGAAGCAGGTGAGCGCATACTCTATAAACCCTCTGCTCCATTTGCATTAGTTTTTCATATCAATGCTCGAGCAAATTTCAATCGATTGGTGCTTTCTCAAGCTTTAAAAGTGGCACCGGAAGTCCAATTGAACGATTATCAGTGCATGGATGCACTGTTTGACTGGGCAGAATCACAGAATAAAGCATTATTGATCTCACGAAAGAAGTGCTTCGAATGCTAATTGACCAAGTAAAGAAATGGTTACAATTGGCACTGGTATTCATTGATGATGAGCACGTGATGATTGAATAAGAAGAAAAATACCACCTGCAATCATTGGTAGGGATAGCCACTGTCCTATAGTGATTCCCAGAGTTAATTGCCCCATAAAACCATCATCAGGTTGTCTAAAAAATTCTGAAAATGAACGGAATACCCCATAGCCAATTAGGAACAGACCAGAAACAGCACCTACTGGACGTGGTTTACTAGAATAGACCCAAAGTAAAATAAATAGCGCAACTCCTTCCAGTGCAAATTGATATAACTGCGAAGGATGACGCGGCAAATGATCCACATGTGGAAAAATCATTCCCCAAGCAACTTCAGTGGGTCTTCCCCATAATTCCCCATTAATAAAATTTCCGATACGACCCGCTCCAAGACCAATTGGAACAAGTGGAGCGATGAAATCAGTGACGGTTAGCCATTTTAACTGATATTTGTGAGCCAGAAAAAACATGGCAAGAAGCACACCGATTAACCCTCCGTGAAACGACATACCACCTTGCCAAATGGCAAAAATTTCTAATGGATGCGTGAGGTAATAGCTAAATTGATAAAATAAGACGTGTCCTAATCGCCCCCCAAGTATGACGCCGAGTACGCCATAAAATAAGACATCATCAAGAATAGTAACGGTGAATACGGAATGGTGCTGCTGCTTGATTCGATACCGCCCTAACAAAATAAAGAAAGCAAAGCCAATGAGGTACATCAGACCATACCAATGGATAGACAATGGACCAATCGAAAGCGCGACAGGGTTAAACTGTGGGTGGATTGACATGGTTAAGTTGTTAATTTACGGTAAAATAAGCATTATAAGACAATTGGTTTTCAATATCAGTTACGACTGAGATTAATCGTTGATAGAATGTATTTAATAGTACTTAGGAGAGATCATGCCAGACAATAAGCGAAGTCAGAACATCACCCAGGGAGCTAAGCGAGCTCCAAATCGAGCTATGCTAAGGGCTGTTGGATTTGGTGATGGAGATTTTGACAAACCAATTGTAGGCGTTGCAAATGGATACTCTACTATTACCCCCTGCAACATGGGATTAAACGATTTATCGCGTAGTGCAGAACAAGCGCTCAAGAAAGCGGGAGCAATGCCACAAATGTTTGGCACCATCACTGTATCTGATGGTATTTCGATGGGAACCGAAGGAATGAAGTACTCTCTGGTATCCCGTGAAGTGATTGCGGACTCAATCGAAACTGCAGTGCAAGCTGAAAGTATGGATGGAGTTATAGCGATTGGTGGGTGCGATAAGAATATGCCTGGTGCCTTGATTGCGCTTGCAAGAATGAATATTCCGGCTATTTTTGTCTACGGTGGAACGATAAAACCGGGCCATTATAAAAGTCAAGATTTAACAATTGTGAGTGCATTTGAGGCTGTGGGACAGTTTACTGCACATAAAATCGATGCCAAAGAGCTGCTAGAGGTTGAGCGCCATGCCTGCCCAGGTGCGGGATCATGCGGTGGTATGTTTACAGCAAATACAATGTCATCCGCAATTGAGGCCATGGGGATGAGTTTGCCTTATTCCTCAACGATGGCTGCTGAAGATGAAGAGAAGAAAGTGAGCGCAGCACAGTCTGCGGAAGTACTCGTTCAAGCGATAAAAAAAGGTATTTGCCCCCGTGATTTAATTACGAGAAAGTCGCTCGAAAATGCGATTTCAGTTGTGATGGCAGTAGGTGGCTCAACGAATGCAGTTTTACATTTGCTAGCTATTGCTCATGCAGCAGAGGTTGAGCTTAATATTGATGATTTTGAAGTGATTCGTGCACGAGTTCCAGTCATATGCGATCTTAAACCTTCTGGACAATATGTAACGGCTGATCTTCATAAAGCAGGTGGAATTCCTCAAGTGATGAAGATGCTTTTGAGCAATGGTTTATTGCATGGCGATTGCTTAACAATCAGCGGTGAAACGATAGAACAAGTACTGCGAAATGTTACAAATCAACCCCTACAAAATCAAAAAATTATTCGACAATGGGGTGATCCGCTCTATGAGCAAGGGCATCTTGCAATTCTCAAAGGAAATTTATCGCCGGAAGGTGCAGTTGCTAAGATATCCGGTGTCAAGAATCCTAAAATCACAGGACCTGCAAGGGTTTTCAATTCTGAAGAATCTTGTATGTCTGCAATTCTGGCAAGAGAAATTCATGCGGGAGATGTGGTGGTGATTCGGTATGAAGGACCTAAAGGTGGGCCAGGTATGCGCGAAATGTTGTCTCCAACATCTGCGTTGATTGGAGAAGGCCTAGGTGATTCAGTTGGTTTAATTACTGATGGTCGTTTTTCAGGAGGGACCTATGGAATGGTTGTTGGTCACGTTTCACCTGAAGCGTTTGTTGGTGGAGTGATTGCATTAGTGAAAGAAGGAGATTCCATTACGATTGATGCAGTACAACGATTATTGCAACTCAATATAACCGAAGATGAACTTGAAAGACGGCGTGCCACTTGGCAACCACCTAAGCCACGGTATCATCGTGGTGTGCTAGCAAAATACGCAAAACTTGTATCAACGGCTAGCCGTGGCGCAATCACAGACTGATATGCCAAATCACTTGCTACATGAGACAAGCCCTTACCTCTTGCAACATGCTGATAATCCAGTTGAATGGTATCCATGGAATGAAGAGGCGCTAGCGCTTGCTAAAAAATTGGATAAGCCGATACTACTTTCGATCGGCTATTCAGCGTGCCACTGGTGCCACGTGATGGCAAGTGAATCATTCCAAGATGCTGAAGTGGCTGCAACGATGAATCAATATTTTGTCAATATCAAAGTAGATAGAGAAGAGCGGCCTGATATAGATCAAATCTATCAAACAGTGCATCACATGCTCAATCAGCGTCATGGCGGGTGGCCTTTAACGATGTTTTTAACGCCGGATCAAAAGCCTTTTTTTGGAGGTACCTATTTTCCTAAAGTGTCACGTCATGGCATGCCGGGTTTTTTGGACTTACTGCCCAAAATTGCTGAAACGTATCGAACTCGCACTGATGATATCGAGAAACAGAATACGGCACTGCTGAAGTTACTTGCAGATACACTACCTACTACGGGCGCAAAAATTCCAGTAATTTCGCGACAACTGATTTTAAGAGCACTGACCCAATTAGATGAAAATTTTGATCGAGAGTTTGGCGGTTTTGGTCAAGCACCTAAATTTTTTCATCCAGCAGAATTATTATTCTGCCTACATTGCTATTTTTATGATGGGGATGCAGGAGCGCTAAGAATTGTGAAACATACCCTGGAAAAAATGGCGAATGGCGGTATTTACGATCAATTAGGTGGGGGCTTTTATCGGTATAGTACCGATCAATATTGGCGAATTCCCCATTTTGAAAAGATGCTCTACGACAATGGTCCCCTATTGCAATTCTATACGGACATATGGCTTGCAACTGCCGATCCACTGTATAAACAAATTGTTGAAGAAACAGCGAACTGGGTAATTCGGGAAATGCAATCGAGCCACAATCAAGGGGAAGGTGGATTTTATTCATCACTAGATGCCGACTCTGAGCATGAGGAAGGAAAATTCTATGTTTGGAGTAAAGAGGAAATCGAAAGGGAGCTGTCTGCGGATGAACTTGCGGTAATAGAACCTTATTATGGCATTGCCCGTTTCTCTAACTTTGAAAACAAATACTGGCACTTAGAGATAAATCAATCAGTTACTTCGATCGCACAGCAAATCAAAAATTCAGAAGAAAATGTTCAGCGGTGGATTGATTCGGCACGGGAGAAATTGTTAGAAATACGCAATCAGCGCGTTCGTCCAGGCCGTGATGAAAAAATATTGACAAGCTGGAACGCGCTGATGATTAAAGGATTAACTCACGCCGGTGCTTTCTTCCAGCGTGAAGAATGGATAGAATCCGCGCAATATGCAATTGATTTTATCCGCGCTAATCTCTGGAAAAATAATCGATTACTTGCAACCTATAAGGATGGTAAAGCACACTTAAATGCCTATCTCGATGATTATGCATTTTTATTAGACGGCTTGTTGGAAATGCTCCAGGTTCACTTTCGTCAGTCAGATCTTGAGTTTGCAATTGCGCTTGCTGAGGTAATGCTGAATCAATTTGAAGATAAACATTTGGGAGGATTCTTTTTTACAAGCCATGATCACGAAAAACTAATCTATCGTCCTAAAATAGGGCCTGATAATGCGATACCCTCAGGAAATGGTATCGCCGCAATTTCATTGCAGCGACTGGGTTATTTGCTTGGGGAGAGCCGATATTTACAAGCTGCTGAACGTACCCTCAATTTGTTTTATTCTGAAATGCTTCATCATCCAAGCATTTATTGTAGCTTATTGGTGGCATTAGAAGAGTGGTTGACTCCACCAAAGATGATTATCCTGCGTGGGGATAAAATTAAAGTGAAAGAATGGTGGCGACAAATTAAATCACAGACACCCTATACTTTTGTTATTGTTTTGCCGATGGAACTAATCGGCTTACCGAGTAGTCTGAATAAGCCAATACCTGTAAATAGCGATATTAATGCGTGGGTATGTCAAGGTGAAGAGTGCCTATCAGAGATAACGGATTTACAGGAATTGCTGCAAGTCTGTAAAGATAAGGGTAAAATGACGTTCCCTTTATAATTTCAAAATAAGGAATATATGATGAGAAATGTTTGGTTAAGTGTTTTAGCTGCATCGGCAGTATTATTGGTAGGAAATGTACAAGCAAGTGCTGATTTAGCTAAGGATAGCGGTTGCTTGAACTGTCATAGTGTTGATACCAAATTGGTAGGCCCAGCACTTAAAGACATCGCAGCAAAATATGCGGGTCAGGATGGTGCAGCTGATATGCTGGCTGGAAAAATCAAGAATGGCAGTAATGGCGTATGGGGAGCCATTCCTATGCCACCTAATGCTAATGTTAGTGACGAAAACGCTAAAGTTTTAGCAGACTTTATTTTAACACTTAAATAATTTTAGCTTACTAAGTGTACTAAAGCCGATGTAATCATTACATCGGCTTTCTTATTTTCGTTTTATCTCAACGGCACCGTCCTGGCGAGCTACGCCGGTCATAATTCGACCCTTTTGGTTACGTATTTGTAAAACTTGCCCTTCAGCTGCAGCAGAAAGGGCCTCGACCTCAGTGCTAACACTGAAACCAGATCCTTCTACGACCAGTTTGACTTTCTGTCCTCTCTGAATAACATAAGGTGCTCGTACCAATTGACTATATATGGGTTGTCCCGTATTGATGTTCGTAACTGCAACTTTACCGATTACTTTCTCTGGATCGGTGAGCGTACCTTCTGACATTCTTACCAGATTTACTTCTTTGAATACGATATCGCTCTCATTTATGGTGTGATCACGGGAAATAGGTTTTGCGGTATGAATCGCTTTAGTAATAACTTCTATATCAACCTGAATATAGATTGTCCAACCTTGTTGATCATTACAGCGAACACCGATGGATGTTTTTCCCCATAGTCGATTTCCAGTGGGCAGGAAAGGTTCTAATTTTGAGCATTTTGGTAGTGCAATATTTGAATCAAGCTTGCTAGGGATAACCTTAACTAACCCCGGTAAATCGCGTGTACCTTGATAAGCAAAACTTTCTACCGCTTCTAAGATGGATGGTATGGATTGATTGGTTACTGCAATAACTAACTTAGGAAGTAATAATAAGAAAACTGCTCCAGTTAGTGTCAGAAATCGTTTTTTTTTCATATCTCAATCACCATTCATGGTGTGAATGTTTTAGAAATAACGCTACAAGAGAATATTTTTGCCGGCCATGGCAACTTTTGCCGCTTGCAAAAGATAGTAGCGATAAATTCCAGTGGTTAAGTTCTGAACTGAAGGCTAATTTCTACCTATTTAGACTATTTCTTTGTGTTTTCGAAGCGAAGAGGGTTGGCATGGTTAATGCGTATATAGGAAAGCAGAGAGATAAAACTTTTTAGGAAAGAGCGATGATCAATAAGCTTAATAAAACCCTTGATTTCTATCATAAAGCCTTAAATGTTGGTGCGGCGAGACATGAACTGCTATCAAGTAATATTGCGAATGCAGATACTCCTAGCTTTAAGGCCAGGGATGTTGATTTTACGAAAACACTACAAAATGCAATGTCGTTCAATCCTGGCAATATGACGACAACTTCAACGATGCACATGAATGGCGATCGCACTTTTAGATCGATTGCCTCCTCCGAATTGTTATATCGAATTCCTCAACAGCCTAGCATAGACGGTAATACTGTTGATATGGATACCGAGCGTATGCAGTTTATTAATAACTCGATCAAATACGATGCTGGGCTCACGTTTATCAATAATCAGCTTAGATTTGTATTATCGGCTATCAGAGAAGGGAACGCTTAAAAATGTCATTATTCAATGTCTTTAATATCGCTGGTTCGGCGATGGCAGCTCAATCGCAAAGACTTAACGTGGTCGCAAGTAATCTGGCCAATGCAGATAGTGTAGCGAGTTCAAATGGTCAACCTTATCGCGCAAGGCAGGTAGTATTTAGCACATTGAGCACTGCTACTAAAGAAGCGAAAGGCGTGAGAGTTGCGGGTGTTATCGAAGATAAATCCCCAATGAAGGTTGTTTTTGAACCTAAGCATCCCATGGCCGATGCAAAGGGCTATGTCACTATGCCTAATGTCAATGTAGTGGATGAAATGGTTAATATGATGTCAGCTTCACGTGCTTATCAAAATAGTGTGAATTTAATGAATACTACAAAATCTCTACTTCAGAAAACGCTAACCATTGGTCAATAAAAGGAACAATTATGAGTCAAGTGCAAAATTCAAATCCAATTACCACTTCATTCTTGGACTCGGTTAAATCATCAAGCAATGTAGGAAAGAAAGAAGAGATCGATCCTCAAGATCGGTTCTTAAAACTACTGGTTACGCAGATGAAAAATCAGAATCCATTGAAGCCACTAGATAATGCTGAGGTAACCAGTCAAATCGCACAAATTAGCACAGTAACAGGTATCGAGAAACTGAATACTACACTTCAAAGCTTGGTAACTGACTCTAATTCAAGACGTGCTGTAGACGCGGCAACGATGATTGGACGTGAAGTTTTAGTACCCGGCAGTATTATGAAACTGGAAAATGGAGAAGGCTTGGCAGGAGTTGAGCTAACTGAGGGCGCTGACAAGGTGACAGTTACCATCAAAGATAGCGTCGGGGTCAAAGTCCGTGAAATCGACTTAGGAGCGCAACCCGCGGGTATTAATCCTATTATCTGGAATGGTGAGGCCGAGAGTGGCACTGTTGCTGCAAATGGAAACTATAAATTTACGGTTAGCGCGTGGCGCGATGGTCAAGAGATCAATGTGAAGTCATTAGCAGTGGGTAAGGTTGAGAGTGTATCGACCAGCGATAAAGGTCCTACATTGGATGTAGGAGAACTGGGACACGTTAATTTATCTGATATTAAACAAATACTCTAAGAGGAACGCATTATGGGTTTTCAACATGGCTTAAGTGGTTTAAGAGCGGCATCAACGAATTTAGATGTGATTGGTAACAATGTGGCCAATGCGAATGTGATCGGATTTAAACAATCTCAAGCGCAGTTCAGTGATATTTTTGCAAATTCGCTCGGTGGTGCGGGTGGCAATCAGGTCGGGATCGGAACACAAGTTAACACCATTGCACAATCATTTTCACAAGGCAACATCAGTAATTCAACTAACCCATTGGATATGGCAATCGTTGGGGGTGGGTTTTTTCGTTTAAGTGATAATGGTGCTATTAGCTTTAGCCGCAATGGCCAGTTTCATCTTGATAAAAATGGGTTCTTGGTCAACGCAGATAACTTAAATGTGACAGGTTATGCGGCAGATAAAGCAGGAAAGATCATTGCGAGTTCACCGACTAATTTGCAATTATCAACAGCTGAAATGACACCACAGGCTACAACAACATTTACAGCGGGAGTTAATCTTGATTCTCGTACACTTGTACCAGCAACGTTGCCTGCTTTTGACGCTACAAATCCTGATACTTACGCTAGCTCAACTTCAGGAGCAATTTTTGATAGTTTGGGGAATTCACATGTATTCACCTTATTCTTTCAAAAATCTGCGCCAAGCACTTGGGATGTCTATGCGGCTGTCGATGGCGCTGTCGATACTTCAGGTGTGCCCGTCGGTGTTCAATTGGATGGTGGTTCCCCCTTGACGCTAACTTTCGACAGTAATGGGGTTATAACTGCGCCAACGGGGCCAGTGACTGCGTCAGTTGATTTGAGCGCTGTTGCAACCAATTTGGGAATTTCGGATTGGGGAGCGACCACACCGCTAGATTTTGATTTTGACATTACAAATTCAACACAATTTGGCAGTAAATTTGCGGTAAATACGCTGAATCAAGATGGATTTACATCAGGTAGGCTCGCGGGTTATAGCGTTGCTGACGATGGCACTATTCAAGGTAATTATACGAATGGAGAAAATAGAACGGTTGGACAACTTGTTCTGGCTAGTTTTGCAAATCCCAATGGACTGAAACCACAAGGAAATAATCAATGGGTTGAAACGGCTGCTTCCGGACTGCCACTGGTCGGTGTGCCATTAACAGGTACGCTTGGAGAAATTCAATCGGCAGCTGTTGAAGAGGCGAATGTTGATTTGACAACAGAACTTGTCAATTTAATCACCGCGCAACGGGTATACCAAGCAAATGCTAAGACCATCGAAACACAAGACGCTGTATTGCAAACACTGGTTAATCTCTAATCAGAGTCACCTTTATTCGATCTGAGTCATTGAACTTATAGGACCTGCTATGGACCGATTGATTTATACCGCAATGACGGGCGCAATTCACACGATGACCCAACAGGCGACAACTGCGCATAACCTGGCCAATGTATCCACTACGGGTTACCGTGCTGAGGTTGATTCATTCCGGGCAGTTCCCGTATATGGGGATGGATTGCCTACTCGAGCGTTTGTATTAGATTCTACTACAGGTGCTGATTTTACACCGGGACCGATTCATCGAACCGGTCGCGACTTAGATGTTGCAGTGCAAGGATCAGGATGGATTGCGGTTCAGTTAGAGAATGGAGAGGAGGCCTATACTCGCCACGGTAATCTGCAAGTAAGTCCCAATGGATTATTGATGACAACACAAGGTGGTGCAACGGTTAAAGGTGAGGGAGGCACTATTTCACTTCCACCTGATAGCCGCGTGGCAATCGGTAAAGATGGAACAGTTTCGATGATTCCAAATGATCCAAGAGTGACTGCAGTGACTATAGTCGGTCGGATTAAACTCGTGAATCCGCCTCCTGAGCAATTGAAGAAAGGGCTTGATGGGCTATTTCGTTTAAAAGAAGGGAAAGAAGCGCCAGTTGACCCCAAAGTTGTTTTAGTTGAAGGGGCGCTTGAGGGTAGCAATGTCAATGTTGTGCATGAGATGGTCAATATGATTTCGCTAGCGAGGCAATTCGATATGCAAATGAAAATCTTGGATAGTGCACAACAGAATTCCCAACGCGCAAGCGAATTTATGGTTTATAACAGCTAATTAGTGAGACATTCTCAGAGAAAAGGTGAAATATTATGATTCGTTCATTATGGGTATCAAAAACAGGATTAGACGCACAACAAACCAAGATGGATGTCATTGCTAACAACTTGGCGAATGTAAGCACAAATGGTTTTAAACGGATGCGCCCTGTTTTTGAAGATTTACTTTATCAAACTATCCGACAACCTGGCGCCCAATCTTCTCAACAGACGCGTCTCCCGTCTGGACTTCAGCTTGGCACAGGTGTTCGCCCTGTTGCTACCGAAAATATTATGCTCCAAGGTAATCTAACGCAAACAGGAAATACACGAGATATTGCCATCAGAGGGGAAGGCTTTTTTCAAATCATGTTACCCGATGGCACATTTGCTTATACTCGTGATGGTGCGTTCCAGTCAGATGCAGAAGGTCAAGTAGTTACATCGAGTGGTTTTATTTTACAGCCTCCGGTTTCAATCCCACCTAATGCTGCCAGTATTACCGTTGGGCGTGATGGGACCGTATCAGCCGTATTGCCAGGTGCTACATTGCCTACACAAGTTGGTAATATTCAACTTGTGAGTTTCATCAATCCAGCTGGTTTGCAAAGGGCCGGCGAGAATTTATACTTTGAAACAGCTTCCAGTGGGACTCCTAACCCTAATATACCAGGGACAAATGGACTAGGCATGCTCTATCAAGGCTATGTTGAAACTTCCAATGTCAATGTAGTCGAGGAGCTGGTAGAAATGATACAAACTCAAAGAGCTTATGAAATCAACTCGAGATCGATACAAACTTCTGACCAAATGCTTGGCAGACTAACTCAGTTATAACATCATCAATATGAGAAGCCTTATAAAGATCATTCTTGAACACAATACGCTCAAGATGTTGGGGTTGGTAATATTGGTAATCGAAGCAACAGGCTGCTCACTGCTTGCACCGGCTCCAAAGGTTCATCAGCCTATGTCGATGCACCCCACCCCAGTTCCTAGCATCACGGCTAGAGAAGCAAATGGATCAATTTACCATGTAGCTTATAGTCATCCAACACAACGCTATATTCCATTATTTGAGGATCGCCGTGCTCGTGGGATTGGTGACACAATTATTGTGAATCTCAATGAAAAAACAAATGCTAGTAAAAAATCAGGAAGTAATGTTGACCGTGAGACTGAAACTAGTTTTTCGATTCCTTCTTTTCTAGGATTACCCTTAAAGAAAATTTTTCAAGGTGTAGATCTTGAAACCGAGTCAAAAAATAAATTTGATGGTAAGGGAGCAAGCTCTAGCAATAACAATTTCACAGGAACGATTACCGTTACTGTGATTGACGTCTTACCGAATGGGAACTTGCTGGTAAGTGGTGAAAAGCAAGTTGGTATTAATCAAGGGCACGAGTTTATTCGTCTATCCGGTGTAATCAATCCAATCAATATCTTGAATAATACAGTTTCTTCGATCCAAGTTGCGGACGCGCGAATTGAGTACCGTGGAAGTGGTTATTTGGATGAAGCACAGACGATGGGTTGGATATCGAGATTCTTTCTTACCGTCTTGCCATTTTAGTAGCCGATTTAATTATCGATTTATATACCTAGCTAAGAGACATAAGTATGTTGATATTCCGTAGATGGTTCTTATGGTTCAGTTTAATAAGCTGCTTAATTCTGTCCAATTATAGCTTTGCTGAGCGGATTAAAGATCTTGCAAGTATTCAAGGAGTAAGGCCTAACCAGTTGATAGGTTATGGTTTGGTCGTTGGGCTAGACAATAGTGGAGATATGACGACTCAGACTCCTTTTACTGTTCAGAGTATGGTAAATATGCTCGGGCAGCTGGGTATTAATTTGCCACCTGGAGTTAATCTTATGCTACGTAATGTGGCTGCTGTAATGGTTACAGCAACTTTGCCGGCCTTCTCAAGACCTGGTCAATTAATTGATGTTACCGTTTCATCAATGGGAAATGCGAAAAGTATTCGGGGTGGAACATTATTGATGACTCCTTTAAAAGGGATCGATAACCAAGTTTATGCAGTTGCACAAGGAAATATACTGGTCGGGGGTGCTGGAGGATCTGCGGCAGGGAGTAGTGTTCAGATAAATCACCTGGCCTCAGGGCGTATTCCTGGGGGAGGTATTGTCGAACGTGCAGTTGAATCCGCGTTAGGTCAGGGTGAGTTCGTAAATCTTGAATTACATTCGGTAGATTTTACCACTGCACGGCGAATTACTGAGGCTATCAATCGTATATTTCCTCACGGAACGGCTTATTCTGTGGATGGTCGTGTTATTCAACTCAAAGCACCTCAGGATATTAGTCAACGCGTTGCATTTATTTCTCAAATCGAAAGTCTTGATGTGGCACCCGCACAAGGTATAGCAAAAGTGATTGTTAATGCGCGAACTGGTTCGGTTGTCATGAACCAGGCAGTGACTTTAGAAGCAAGCGCCGTTGCTCACGGTAACCTTTCTGTCATTATCAATAGTCAACCAATCATCAGCCAACCGGGTCCTTTTGCAGAACGGGGAGAAACAGTTGTTACTTCACAAGCGCAAATTGAAGTTCGCTCGGATGAAGGAAATCTTATGTTAGTACAAAGTGGAGCTAATTTAGCTGAGATCGTTCAAGCATTGAATACTATCGGTGCAACGCCACAAGATTTGTTGGCTATTTTGCAAGCGCTGAAAGCCGCAGGTTCACTGCGTGCAGAACTAGAAATCATCTAATTGTAATGTTCAACAAGGCTGTTGCATGAAGTTGCTAAACACCTTCGATACCTCAAGTCAGTTGGTAATTGATACCAAGAGTATCGATAGCCTTCGACTACAAGCAAGACAGAACGAAGATGAGGGATTGAAACAAACTGCAAAACAATTTGAGTCATTAATGATCAATATGATGCTAAGAAGTATGCGAAGCGCAACACCGAAGAACGGTATCTTTGATAGCGAGCAGTCACAGTTTTATACACAAATGCTCGATCAGCAATTTTCACAAAATCTTTCTTCTCAAGGAATAGGGTTAGCTGAAATGCTGGTCCAGCAACTTAGAAAGGACTCTTCAAGGAATTTGATTGATCATCCAATCTCAGAAGCTGAATCGATCCTATCATCTATCGAATCAAGTAATGGGAAAAATGAGTTGATCTCATTGGCATCAAGTGAGCCTAGGAATTTGTCAAATTTGCTGTGGGTAAATCCAAAACAAGAAGCGAGTAGACCAATATCAATGTTTCAGCCTAATCAAGCCACAGTGACACCACTGGAAATAAATAAACCAAATGTTTCCAATTCGATGCAATTCTTGCAAGACAAACCAAATGATTTTGTGAATCTAGTTCGGCCTTATGCGAGGGTTATTGCTCAGGAAACAGGAATTCCAGAACAGTTTATGATTGCGCAGGCAGCGCTTGAAACCGGGTGGGGGAAACATCAAATCCGTTTGTCAGAGGATCGGCCTAGCTATAATCTTTTTGGAATTAAAGCAGGAAAGAACTGGAAAGGACCTGTAACTGAGGCCGTTACGACTGAATATATTAATGGGGTAGCACAGAAAGTAGTCGATAAATTTCGTGTTTATCGTTCATATGAAGAGTCCCTCCGTGATTATGCCAATCTTCTCTTAACGAATTCACGGTACAGTGGGGTACTTAAGACTCAAAGTGCAGTCGCTTTCGCATGGGGGTTGCAGCAAGCAGGCTATGCAACTGATCCATACTATGCACAAAAATTAATTAAAATCTTGAATAGTGAAGCATTCCAAATTAATAAAACTTCAAGTTAAAGAGCTCCCAACCGCTTAATTAATGAATACTTTTGCCGTTAACAATACTAGTTAAAGTTAATTTAATTGCAACATGCGATAAAGGAATATGACAATGGGGAATAGTATATTAAATATTGGGGTTTCAGGACTTCAAGCAGCTCAAGCGGCCTTATTGACGACTAGCCACAATATTAGTAATGCGCATACGCCAGGCTATAATCGACAGCAGGCCATACAAAGCACTAATATTCCTCAGCCAGCTGGAACAGGATTTCTTGGTCAAGGTGTCCATATTTCAACCGTGCAGCGAGTGTACAGTCAGTTTCTCTATAGTCAGGGATTACAAGCGCAGACACAGAGTAGTCAGCTAGATAGTTACTATACTCAAATTAAACAAGTCGATAACCTACTTGCAGATACAACTTCGGGACTCACACCCGCATTACATAATTTCTTTAAAGCAGTGCATGATGTGGCTTCTAATCCTTCATCAGTTCCCTCAAGACAGTCGCTATTGAGTAACGCAGAAGCGCTGGCGGCAAGATTCCAAGGCATGGACCAACGCCTATCCGAGATACGGGAAGGTATTAATAGCCAAATAACAAGCACCATTGATGAAGTTAACTCATTAGCTAAAGAGATCGCTACATTAAATATTAATATTCAAGCTACAGAAGGTTCAACCAATGGACAGCCTGTTAATGACATGCTTGATCAGCGCGATACATTAGTTAGGCAACTCAGTGAGTTAGTTAATGTGACAGTTGTACGTCAAGATAACGGACATCACAATATTTTTATTGGTAATGGTCAGGCGCTTGTAGTGGGATCGCAGTCAATGGCGCTTAAAGCAGTTCCTTCTCCTGACGATCCGGGGAAAATTACTATTGCACTCGATACGGGCAATAAGACTATTTTATTACCTGAAAAACAACTACAAGGTGGAAGTTTGGGTGGAATGCTTGATTTTCGCCAGAACTCATTAGATAAAGCACAAAATACTTTAGGATTAATTGCTATTGGACTCGCCCAAACTTTTAATGATCAACACCATTTAGGGCAAGATTTAAATGGCGTGCTGGGTGAAGATTTTTTTGATGTTCCCGAACCAAAAATAATATCTACAGCGGGAAATAGTTCAACTTCGACAGTAACAGCGAGTATTAGTAATGTAGGGGATCTTAATACGAGTGATTTTCAGTTCAAATACGATGGATCACAGTATACGTTAACAAGACTGTCTGATAATGCGTCTGTTAGCTCTGCAACTGCGCCGTCTACAGGTAACCCGCTAACATTGGGTGGTATCAGTGTTACTGCCGCAACTATTCAACCCAATGAAAGCTTTGTTATTCAACCCGTTCGTAATGGTGCAAAAGATATTGCAACCGCTATCAATGATACATCAAAAATTGCAGCAGCAGCGCCCATTCGTTCACAAGCAGTTAGTTCGAATACAGGATCAGCTTCGATCAGTGCTGGGGTTGTAAATCCATTACCAATTGACCCTGATTTATTACAACCAGTAACGATTAAGTTTCATACCCCTTCTGATGGTATGTTTGATGTCACTGGAACCGGAGCAAGTTTACCCGCTATAAATCAAACCTATACTGAAGGTGCCGATATTAGTTTTAATGGTTGGACTGCGCAAATTAGTGGAGTTCCTGCAGCTGGTGATGAGTTTACGATTTCCCCAAATATAGGGGGCATTGCTGATAATCGTAATGCGCTCTTGCTAGCTGGATTACAGACGAAGAATACACTGCAAGGTGGGACAGCTTCATTTCAATCAACTTATGCACAATTGGTAAGTCAAGTTGGCAATAGAACACGAGAGCTGGAAGTCACTAGTAAAGCGCAAGCAAATTTACTTGCTCAAACAGATCAATCGATACAGGCTTTGTCAGGCGTTAACCTTGAAGAAGAAGCAGCCAATCTGCTCCGTTATCAGCAAGCTTTCCAAGCATCTGGGAAAGTCATTGAGGTCAGTCATTCATTGTTTGATACCTTACTTAGAATTTAACAACCGATTAAAATTAAAGGAGCTAACCGAGCATGCGCGTAAGTACAAATACCATGTATGATCAAGGGGTGCAGTCAATGCTTAAGCAGCAAGAAGCTTTATTTAAACTCCAGCAGCAAATCTCAGTAGGTAAGCGAATCGTTACGCCATCAGATGATCCGGTAGCGGCCGCACGTGCTCACGAAGTATCACAAGCTGCTTCGATTAATTCTCAGTATGCTGAGAATCGCGACAAAGCAAAAGCCAGTTTGGGTTTGGTTGAGAGTAACCTTCAAGGCGTCACAACGATTATTCAAAATGTTCGATCCATTGCTGTGGCCGCAGGTAATCCAATTTTGTCTGAAAATGATCGCAGAGTAATGGCTGTTGAGCTAAGAGGTCGATTGGAAGAATTGCTCGGATTAGCTAATAGCGCGGATAGTGAAGGTAATTTCCTATTTTCTGGTTATCAGGCGAGAGTTCAACCCTTTGTGAAGAATGCAGGTGACGTTCAGTATGCTGGAGATCAAGGACAGCGACTCACCCAAGTTACTGGTTCTCGCCAAATTGCAGTGAGTGACACAGGTTCAAATATCTTTGAACGAATTATGGATGGCAATGGGACTTTTACTACTTCAGCAAGTACTAGTAATACTGGGACTGGAATTATTGGCGTTGGTTCGGTAACTGATCCGACCAATTTAACCGGCGATAGCTATGAGGTAAATTTTCATGTAACCCAAGATCCGCTAACTTTAAAAGATATTGTTACCTATGATGTGATGAATACAACAACAAGTTCTACAATTTCCACCGGTAATACTTTTGTAGATGGAGATATGATTACTTTTGATGGATTGCAGTTCGATATAAAGGGTAAGCCGACTGATGGTGATCAATTTAATGTAGAACCCAGTTCTCAGCAAAGTATTTTTAAAACGATTGATAATTTGATTAATGTTTTAGAAACCACAACAAATGATCAAAATGGTAAAACAAATTTAACAAACGCATTAAATACTGGAATGCAAAACCTTGATCAGAGTCTCGATAATGTGTTAAGTATACGTGCATCAGTCGGAGTAAAGCTTCAAGAAATTGATGCTTTACAGAGCATCGGGGAAGATAATGCGTTGCAATATGACCAAACACTCGCTCGATTGCAGGATCTAGATTATGCAAAAGCTTTATCTGATTTTGCAAGACAGCAAGGTCTCCTAGAAGCCGCACAACAATCTTTTATTCGTATTTCAGGACTTTCGCTGTTTAACAAGCTATAAAAACATCTGTCATTATGTTCTATTGATGTATTGTTGATGAAGCTGTCTAAGCCATACTAACAGAACGGCGCTAATGGGAAGCGCTAATAAAATGCCAATAAACCCAAAGAGCTGACCAAAAGCAAGTAGAGCGAAGATTACTATAATTGGGTGCAGTCCAATACGTTCCCCAACTAGCCAGGGAGTTATAAGCATACTCTCAAGTAATTGACCAGTACCGAATACAACCCAGACCCAGACGATATCTCCCCAATCTTGGAATTGGAGGAGTGCAGCAAATGTAGCTAGTGACAAGCCCACTATTGCGCCTAGATAGGGAACAAATACCAAAATTCCAGCAACTAGCCCGATAGGCAAAGAGAACTCTAGTCCAGTTAACCACAGTCCGGTTACATAAAAAATACACATTAATAAAATAACAGCGATTTGCCCCCTAAGGAACTCAGCGAGAACTCGATCCGCCTCACGTGCCATCGGATAAATTTGTTTTTTCCATAATGATGGTATCCACTCGTTGAGTTCTGCAATTAAAATGTTCCAATCTCGTAATAGATAAAAGAGTACGACTGGTACTAGTAGCAGATTCATAATAAAATCCAATACTGCCATACCACCGCTTGTTAGAGAAGGCAGCATCTTAGCTGCGATACCTCCGGCACTTTTCCAATGGTCAGCGAAAGCTTGCTTTAGTGCAGTAACATCTAATTGAAGGTCAATTCCAAGCGTGGTTTTTAACCATGGAATTCCTGTTTCGCGAATTGTCTCGAGGTAATCTGGCATTCGCTCGATTAGCCGTAAAGTCTCTCGCTCAAATAAAGGCATCATTACTAAAATTAATGCTGTAAAAACAGCAAGCGATAAAACCATGACCAGAATTGTTGCAATTGTTCGAGATATATTATGAGAATTCAACCAAGAAACGAATGGATTGCAGATATAAGCAATAACTGCTGCTAATAAGAATGGTGTTAATATCGGACTTAGTAGATATGTTAAAAAACCACAACCGGCTATAAACAATACCCAAAAAAGAAAGTCACGATCAATAGAATGTTTAGAATCCATTTGCGGTAAAATCGCTAATATAAATAGCGTCACTCTAACTGTAACTAATTGAGAACTCAACTTGACATCATCTGATTCTAAATATTCTAGTACTGATCAACTCTCGTATCGTGATGCGGGTGTCAATATTGATGCGGGTAATTTGTTAGTAGAGAGGATAAAACCCTTTGCAAAACGTACCTGGCGGCCAGAAATTATTGGGGGAATTGGGGGATTTGGAGCTCTTTTTGAAATTTCGAAAAAATATCGACAACCTGTTTTGGTTTCGGGGACTGATGGGGTAGGAACGAAGCTAAAATTGGCTTTTCACTTTAATCGACATGATCGTATTGGTATCGATTTGGTTGCAATGAGTGTCAATGATATTTTAGTTCAAGGAGCTGAACCACTCTTTTTTCTAGACTACTTTGCTTGTGGCAAATTAAATATCGATATGGCGGCGCAAGTTATAGAGGGTATTGCAGTAGGCTGTGAACAGTCTGGATGCGCTCTGATTGGTGGCGAAACAGCAGAAATGCCTGGGATGTATCCTGAAGGAGAATATGATCTGGCGGGTTTTGCGGTAGGCGTTGTAGAGAAGGATCAAATAATTGATGGAACTTCAATTGCTGAAAATGATGTAATTCTGGGTATGGCTTCAAGTGGGGCACATTCCAATGGTTTCTCGCTTATTCGCAAAATTCTTGAGCGTTATCCAGTAGATCCAGATTTGAAACTTGTAGATAAAGTTAAGCTTCTGGATGCAATTATGGAGCCTACGCGTATCTATGTTAAAGCCATACTGGAATTGAAAAAACATATACCAATTAAAGGCCTGGCTCATATTACAGGAGGAGGGCTTCTTGAAAATATTCCACGTATTCTTCCAACAAACCTTAAAGCAGCGTTACATAAAGACTCTTGGACTGTACCACCATTATTTAAATGGTTGCAAGCACATGGAAATGTCGCTGATGAAGAAATGTATCGTGTTTTTAATTGTGGAATAGGAATGATAATCGTTGTAGCGCCGGAACATGTCGATGAAACTTTAGCAGCGCTTACAACCTATAATGAAACCGCCTGGAAAATCGGCACAGTTCAACCCAATCATACAAATGATCAGCGTGTGCTAATTGTTTGATTTAGGAAATGATGCAATCGTTGGTCATTCTTATTTCTGGTCGAGGTAGTAACTTGCAGGCCTTGATTACAGCAAACTTACCTGTCAAGTCAATCGTCGTTATCAGTAATAATCCGTCGGCATCAGGGTTGGCGATTGCTCAGTCGTATCAAATAGCAACCCATGTTATCGATCATCGTTGCTATCTAGATCGTGATGCTTTTGATGCGGCGCTTGCTAAACAAATCGATAGATACCAACCTGATTTGATTGCACTAGCTGGTTTCATGCGTATACTTGGCGATAATTTCATTAATCGTTATCGAGATAGGCTTATCAATATTCACCCATCCTTGCTACCGTCTTTTCCAGGACTAAATACTCATGTGAGAGCTCTAGAACGAGGTGTAAAAATTCATGGTTGTACAGTTCACTTTGTAACAAATCAATTAGACCATGGCCCAATTGTTATTCAAGCAGCGGTCCCTGTTTTTTCTGATGATACACCTGATATGCTCGCTAATCGGGTTCTAAAGCAGGAGCATTTGGTTTACCCTAAGGCAGTACGCTGGTTCCTAGAGGGGCGAATTAAGCTAAAGGATGATCAGGTCAAGCTAGCGCCAACCTTGAATTTGAACCAAGCACTCCATTCGCCGGCTATTGATTAGAAATTCTACTTCCTGACTCTCATAGAGCTAATTGACGGAAGCGTGTCTACACCACTAGTGTGTCATTAATTTAATTCAGAATTTATTTCTCATCATGCGTTTAACAACTATTCAACTGGAAATGGCTATTCTGGCTATTAGAAGAATTCTTCCACTCAATTTTCCTGCTGACATTCTCATTCGTGGATTTTTCCGTGAAAATCCCATGCTGGGACATAATGATCGAGCGATTATTGCGGAAATTGTATTTGGTATTTTGCGTCATAAATACTTTTTAGACACTCTAATTGAAAAAGCTACACCACGGGCACTTTTATTAGCTTATTTAGCCAAATTTCAAGGCATAAATTCACGTGAGCTGATAAATTTTGCAACTGAGAGTGAAATAAAATGGCTCGCGCACGTAAAAAGCGTTCAGGTTGCAATGCAATCACTTGCAATACAAGCTGAGTTACCACAGTGGTTAATTGAGAAGTTGCAAACTTATCTGCCTGATGAAGAAATTCTTAAACTTGGAGTTGCATTGCAGCAGCCTGCCCCTCTAGATCTGCGTGTTAATACCTTGTTCGCAAAGCGTGAAGAAATACTAGCTCAACTTGAACAAACGGGAGTGAAAGCAAAGCCGACGCCCTATTCACCGATTGGAATTCGATTAGCAGAAAAACCGGCAATAAATCAACATCCGTTATTCCTTGAGGGAAAAGTAGAGATTCAAGATGAAAGTAGCCAGTTATCTGTATACCTACTCGCACCGCGTCGGGGAGAAATGATTGTAGATTTTTGCGCGGGCTCGGGTGGAAAAACGTTATTAATAGGAGCGCTCATGCAATCACATGGGCGGATTTATGCATTCGATGTTTCGGATAAACGTCTTAATAATCTAAAACCTAGGCTTAAACGTTCTGGATTATCTAATATCCATCCGGTTCGTATCGATAATGAAAATGACTTAAGAGTTAAACGATTAACAGGAAAAATTGATAGAGTGCTTATTGACTTGCCCTGTAGTGGTTTGGGAACGCTACGTCGCAATCCAGATTTAAAATGGCGGCAATCTCCAATAAGTATCGAAGAGCTAAAAATCAAGCAAAGGGCGATTTTATGTGCTGCTAGTAAGTTATTAAAGCCGGGTGGAAGGCTGGTTTACGCTACGTGTAGTTTACTACCTGAAGAAAATCAAGCGATTGTTGAACGCTTTCTCATGGAGAATACTCAATTTATAGCCCTAGACTGCAGTGAATTGCTAACGCAACAAAAAATACCGATCAATACAGGAAACTATTTGCAGTTGTCACCTGTTTATCATCATACGGATGGTTTCTTTGCGGCGGCACTTGAGCTTAAGAGAAATTAAGCGTAATTATTCGTTAGTCATTTTTAATGATACCCTTTGATTTCAACTCATTAATGACTTGCTGAACAGAAGTATTCAGATCAGTAGTGCTAGTATTAACAGTGAGTTCTGGATTCTCTGGTGCTTCATAGGGAGACGAGATGCCTGTAAATTCTGCAATTTGTCCTGCTCTGGCTTTTTTATAGAGCCCTTTAACATCTCGAGATTCACAAATTTCAATTGGGCTATCACAATAAATCTCAATAAAATCACCTTGTTCAACTAGATTTCTTACTCGCTCTCGTTCCACACGAAATGGGGAAATAAAAGCAGTTAGCACGATGATTCCCGCCTCCATGAAAAGTTTTGCAACTTCACCTACTCGGCGAATATTTTCGATACGATTTTCCGGAGAAAACCCAAGATCGTTGCATAACCCATGCCGAACATTGTCGCCATCAAGCACAAACGTTCTATATCCACTCTGATGCAGTACTTCTTCAACTGCATGAGCTAAAGTAGATTTTCCAGCACCTGAAAATCCAGTGAACCACAGAATAGTCCCACGATGGCCATTTAGTAATTCTCGTCGGTGACGAGTTACTGAGGCATGATGCCAGAGAATATCGCTCGATACTCGAGGTAACGTTGTCATGATTACTCCTGGGTAGGAAGAGTAGATAGTTAACTAAAAAGTTGCTGGAATACCTATGCTTAAAATTTCTCAGTGTATTTCTGAGATTGATTCTTCCGTATGATTGCTTTGCTCTATCGTGAACTTGTCAAACATTGCTTCAAACATCAGTATCGAGGTATCGGTAGAACGTCTTTCAGAAACACGAAAATTGCCGCCTAAGGGATTACCGATATCTTTAACTCTTCGGTCATTATCGATATTACGTTTAATAAATTGACGGACACGAATACCCCAGCGGTCCATCATGCGGTGTGACAATTTTGCAATATACTGGCTAATTTCCTCGTCAGTGACATAATCGGTGCTTGATAGTCGGATATTAACCGCAACTGAATATCTTTTCTCGGCAAAATCATGTGATGATTGCTGCTCAACGACATGAACCCAGGAATCAACACTTGGTCCAAGCTCTTTACAGACCATTTTAACTAATGTTTCGGTTTCTCGTGCAGAATAGCTACCTAAGAAAACACCATAATTATCAGTTGGGATTAATCCCAAGAAATTGTGCAGATGGCGTAACGACGACATGATATACCATGGATGCTGTGTTAAGTAAAAATATCCGCTGTATATCAATAAGAAACTGAAAAACATAATAGAATCGGGAACGCCGAGATATAAACCTGCTAAGCCAAGTGATCCCAACATTAAATGCAGCGTTCCAATAACAAAAACAGTATCCTCTATCCTGAGACCCGCGTGCAGCAAGATATGATGCAAATGGTTATGATCTGGAACAAAAGGAGATTGGCGTAACCAAATTCTACGGAGCATCACAGTGACAGTATCCATAAGCGGGATAGCAAATAACCAAATTGCTGTTACAGGAGTCATGGATGCGTGGGGTCCTTGTGAAAGATCAACCAATAGCCAAGCGAATAAGAAGCCAAGGAGCATGCTACCATTATCCCCGAGAAAGACACGAGCGCGATTTTGTGTGGGGTAGCGAAGGTTAAAATATAAAAATCCAGAAACGCCACCAACTAATGCAATAGCAAGGGTTGTATTAGCCTGATCACCTGTGAGAAAAGCTAAAATGCTAATTAGTAATAGAGTAATCCATGATAGTGTGCCAGCAAGTCCATCAATACCATCGATCATATTGAGTGCATTGATTCCACCTATGGTAGCAAACATTGTGAGAGGGATAGCAAATAAGCCTAGTTCCAGAGCCTGGTGATTAGAAATTAAAGTTCCCAGTTCGCTAAGTTGTACCCCGCCCATGAAAATCATGATCAGTGCGACTATACCTTGAGCAAAGAACCTTATTTTATAGTTGAGATGAAAGATATCATCAATGAAACCTATAACGAAAATGATAACCGCGGCGAATCCAAGCGCTAACCATTTTACCCAGAACTCTGGCTGATTATTAAATAAAACGATTAAAGCAATAAAAAATGCAATCAGTATTCCTATTCCGCCGACAAAAGGCGTTATAGTATCGTGTTGTTTGTGACCACCTGGATGATCAGCGATGTTATTCGTTAGCGCATAAATTATTGCGTATCGAATACTAATCGTTGCCAATAATGCTGTTAGTAAGAGTACAAGAATCATTTGTATCATAATCAGATTATCCCTTAGGAATTGATAGATTTCTAATCAGATTGGGAATCTAGCATAGATAAATGAAAGAAATTTGAATCTTCGAGAATTTCTTAATAGCGGAAAATCCTTAAAATACACCTGGCTATTCTATAATATTAAATAGGATAGCATTATAAATTTCTTTAGCATAAAACAAATGGCTAAGGCTATTATTACTCTCTATCAGCAAGTAAGTTAATTTACTGCATTTCCAGGCTATCGAATGAAAGTAAAGAAAAAAGTAATGAAAGCTAGAAGCTTTTTGTATTTTTACATATACAGCAAAATCAGAGAATGCGACAAATTGTCGCACTCTCTGGGGAGAATGAATAAACTAAGCAAAGATGGTTACCATTAATTGAAATGGTTTGATTATTTGTAGATTTGCGGCCTGAATACAATGGAGAATTTAGTAATTAGGACTACCGGCGCTCGTATTGAATGATAGACATTCATCAGAGACTCGGATGATTTCCTGATAGCGTTCCATTCAGTAATTCTAAGACGACTCCTGTTTTTGTGTGACGAATGCGTGTAATACCACCATTACTAATCTTTATTCGGTAGAAACCTGAAGGTGCAACATGAGCGGTTCTAGCAATGATCGCGCGGATAACTCCCGCATGAGCTACGATGAGGTAGTGATGGCTTTGGTCGACCCTAATGATTTCCTCATAGGCTAAATTCACTCGCTGAAGAAAAGTATCTAAGGGTTCAGCGCCTTGTGGCCTACAATTGACAGGATCTGCAATAAATGCTTGAAACTCTTCTGCACGATTGTTTCTGACTTCATCATGACTTAGTCCCTCCCATATCCCAAATCCAACTTCTTTAAAACGCGATTCAACAGTAACTGGGATGTTAAGTCGTTCACCTAATGCAAACGCAAACGAGCTACAACGTTGTAATGGTGACGTAATAATATTCGTCCATTTCTGATATTCTCCGACTGAATTCCACATTTGTGACCAGCCTTTTTCTGTAAGTGGATCATCAACACGATGGCCACGGTAACGCTGCCCCCCTGCTGGCTCACCATGGCGAATCAAATCAACGATGGTATCGGGTAATAACATAATGGGAACTTGTAATGTGACATGAATCGAATAGTGCTAAATTTTTTGTATGTTTTGTTTGCAATCTACCATAAAGAAATATTGAACTGAAGCAATTGAGTCGGGAGAGATTTTCTTTTGAAAATCCGGTAGGTAAAGCTGTAGAAATAATATTTACCGCTTTGAAGCTTGATTTGTGTGGATATTAAGGACTTAAAAAGGCATTACTCATGTGGTTTTTATCATTCTATAAAGAAAAACTGTCGTGTATTATACAAGTGACCTCAAAGCAAGCTATGCCAAATAGTTTACTACCGATTACAGTGTTAATGTTGAATCATCTCGAATAGGCTAGTTAATGAAAAAATTGATTATTATCTGTGGAATGCCACGATCAGGGACAACCTGGTTAGGTAAGATATTCGATAGTCACCCTGAGATTTTATATCGGCATGAGCCCGACGCTGGAGGGAAGCTAAATTTATTACCACTCTTCACTGAAACTTGGACCGAGGAAGAGCTTAAATTCATTCAACAATTTATTTCCCAGCTTGAATTGCACGCGAAGGTTAATCAAGTAAGTAAGTTTCCAATTTTTAAGAAAATTCATGAGAGTGATATTCATTTCCAAGCACGTAAAGCCTATCTTACGTTATTAAAGGTTGCTTCGCGGTATTTTGGTAATTTTTCAGCACATGAAATGCTACCTAATCGATCAGATATGACAGTTCTTTGGAAAAGCATTGAATCATTGGGCAGAATGCCTATCATGGCCCAAGCTATCCAAGGATTAGGGATTGAGGCCTATTTTATTCATATTATTCGACATCCATGTGGCCAGCTAAACTCAACATTAAGAGGTCAAGCGAAACAGGTATTTACTGGGAATTATAACGCTGCTGAAGATGAGTCGCTTTTTAAGTTGCTTGCGGGTTCCAGTCAGGCCCAACTGTATGAATTAACAGCAAACCAATTTCAACAAATGAATGTAGAGCAGCGCTTAACATGGAGATGGGCTTTAATGAATGATTTTGCCTTGCGTTTGATGGAAAGCAAACCAAACTATTTGAAAGTTCGATATGAAGATATCTGCCAAGAACCTGAGCTGACTACTAAAAAATTATTTACATTCTGCAAATTGAGATGGGATGAACAAACAGCTCACTTTCTTGAAATGAGCACCAAGCAGGACGTGCCTGATTACTATAGCGTTATTAAGAACCCACTTAATTCTGCAAATGCCTGGCGAAAGAAATTGAGTAAACAGCAAATTAACGATATTTTTGCTGTATCTGAAAAAACTTTAAGTGGGAAACTGTATTTACCGAGAGATTAAGTTTCACTGGTGATTTTAAGAAGCCAAGCTGGTTGTTATGATTTGATTTTCTTGATGATATGAACGATTCCTAGCATAAGACCACCACATACAATACCCAATAGGATATTGGATAGCGATGAGATAACTAAAGCAGATAAGCTATCCATTGAAGAAGTGATGAGTTCAATCCAATGAGTGAGGCTGGGTACTCCATGTATCAGAATATTTCCACCAACTAGAAACATGGCTACGGTCCCGGCAACCGATAAAAACCGCATTAACCAAGGCGTTGCACTTAAAAGAAATTGCCCGATGACTGCGAGTACCGCGATACCCTTTTTCTGTAGCCAGAACCCAAGGTCATCTAATTTAATAATAGCTGCAACTAATCCATAGACCGCAAGCGTCATGGTCAATGCAGTGGCAATTAGTACGCCAATACGAGTGATCAATGTTTCATTTGCGACGATACCTAACGCGATCACTATTATTTCAGCCGACAGAATAAAATCGGTGCGGATTGCTCCTTTGATTTTATCGCGTTCATAAGCGACTAAATCAATAGTGGGATTAGCGAGCGCTTCGGATAATGCGTTTTTGTGTGTTGTTTCTTCTGTTGCGCTATGCAGGAATCGGTGCGCAAGTTTCTCAAAACCTTCATAGCAAAGATAGGTACCGCCAATCATCAAAAGCGGAGTGATTGCCCAGGGTAGCAGAGCACTAATTAGTAGTGCTGCAGGCACTAAGATTGCTTTATTCCAGAATGAGCCTTTGGCAACTGCCCATACCACAGGTATCTCACGGTTAGCTTGAATGCCCATGACTTGCTGTGCATTGAGTGCAAGGTCATCTCCAAGCACGCCTGCCGTTTTTTTAGCTGCTAGTTTACTTAGCACAGCAACATCATCTAGAACACTAGCGATATCATCGAGAAGTGCGAAAAGATTAGCCGTTGCCATTGTAATTAAGATTGGGAAAAAGCTTAAATTTTGATCATAGTGTCAGAAAAACACCTCACTAACGATAGTGAGGTGTTAGAAAAGTAACTAGATGCCGATTTCTTTGAGCAGTTGCATTTCTATGTGAAGCTCTTCCTATACCAGGGGTGCGCCAGTCATTTCATGCAGACGTGCGATTGTTTCAGCATCTAACTCAAGTGCTTGAGCCAGATTCCTTAGATAATTTTTTTCTGCATCAGTGTTAATATCGATTGCAAACAAAGACGCTGCATAAACTTGTGCTCCAACCACTTGATTAGGAACAGCCGATACTAATTTCTGTAAATCAAAAGGTTTACTCAACTCACCTTGAATAAATTTTCTTTCATCATCAGAGATGCCATCAGTGCTAGCCTTTCCCAGAATTTTATCCATTTCCTGCTGATCAAGCTGTCCATCAGCCTTGGCTGCGTTGATCATTGCGCTGAGCACGAGTTTTTCGGTTTCAGTAGAACTCATTGATGCAATATCTTCATTTGATAAGAATTTAGATAATAAGCCTGATTCGATATCCGAAGATTGAATGTTCAATCTTTTCTGGAGCGCATTAATTGCCATGGTGCCAAGCATGGCCAAGACGCCTCCTCCCAGCGCCCCCTTTACAGCAGCAGCCCCCCCACTTAATAGTGCGCCCGCTATGGCACCTAAACTACCAATTCCGCCACCGGTTATATTGCCAGCTTGTTTTGTTCGAAAAAAATTAAACACAAAATCTAATATTCCACTCGCGGATTTTGAGTGCTGGGAAGACTTGATGACGTGTTCGAGCTTCGAAGTTCCTTCATTCGCTAATGCCTTTATTAAGCGACCAACAATATCTCCATAACTCATTTTTTTTCCTTTCTGTTAATTGAAGTGACTTTATCTACAGTAATCGGGTTAGATAAAGATAAAAAGGCTGCTTATGATTTGTGATACGTGCCGGACTAATCATACCAGTAATTGTGGATGTTATAGCGCAACTCAGTGAATGAAATGAAGATAAAGCTTAAATATAAGAATTTTTACCAAGCTTTTTGACAGATTGTCAAAGTGTGGACTTAATGCGGAGTATGGTAGTTTTTTGATAATGATGAATAAAAAATTATTTTACCTGCTTGAAAATGGTAGACGTATCCCTATATTGAGGGTAGTGCTCGTTATTACATACAATCGTTGATGATGAGTATTTGAAGATGCTATTTGAATGGTAAGAATTTCTAGCGATATTGAATTGCGCGATAGCATCAAGATATACAGGAAACTTTAATTGTCGGTAATTTGAATATTTAATAACTGGAGATAATGAATTATGGCTATTACACGTTACGAACCCTGGGGGTTATTAACACAGCTTCAAAAAGAGCTGGAGCAAATGCGTAGTGATGTATCAGGTGATGGTTCTTCTGCTACCGCCGAATGGGCACCTGCTGTAGATATCAAAGAAGAATCAGATCGATTTGTTCTACATGCAGATCTACCGGGTGTAAAACCGGAACAAATTGATGTTAGTATGGAAAATGGAGTGTTGACCATTAAAGGCGAGAAAAAAACTGAAGCAAAAACTGAGAAAGAAGGGTATAAACGAATTGAGCGAACTTATGGTTCGTTTTATAGGCGATTTAGCTTGCCAGATACAGCAAATCCTGATGCGATTTCGGCTGTTTCTAAGAACGGTGTGCTTGAGATTACCATCCCGAAACGGGAATCAGTGCAACCCAAGAAAATCAATGTATCATCAGTAGAATAATTAATTTTGTTGCGTTAGGTAGTTTGAAAAGGGAATCGTTAGATTCCCTTTTTCTTTTGTATCGAATGATTCAAGAATGCAAGTAATCAGCAAATCAGTTTACTACATTCCATAGTTCATGAAAAAATTAGATTACCTTATTTGATGTTGATGACTTGTATTTTTATTTATGCCACTTATTACGCTTGAGGATAGCTGCTTGGCCTTTGGCCATCATGCGTTACTAAATCATGTTGATCTCCAATTAGATCCAGGAGAGCGGGTCGGTTTGATTGGACGCAATGGTAGCGGTAAATCGAGTTTGCTAAAAGTATTAGCTAAAGAAATTAAGCTTGACGATGGAAAGCTTTGGCATAAGCCAGAGCTTAAGCTTGTTTATGTTCCACAGGAGCCTGAGTTTGGGGTAACTAGCACCGTCTATCACGAAGTATCCCAAGGACTAGGGCATCTCAGTCAAGTTCTCAATGAATACCATGAAATCTCCCAGGCACTAAGTGAAGGGAAGGGAAATAATGAGATCAATTTTTCTCGACTAGCATCATTGCAGAATTTGTTGGAGCTAAACAATGGGTGGCGGATCCAGACTCGAGTCGAAACTACTATCCAGCAACTAGGACTATCTGCACAGGATTTAATTAAAAATTTATCCGGTGGAACCCGCAAAAGAGTCGCCTTGGCGCGTGCCTTAGTAGTGTTGCCTGATGTGTTGTTATTGGATGAGCCGACTAATCATCTTGATTTTACTTCAATTGAATGGCTAGAAGAGTTACTACAGACTTTTACGGGTAGCGTGATTTTTATCACACATGATCGGCGCTTCTTAGATAACGTTTCTACCCGAATTATTGAGCTTGATCGTGGATTGTTTTGGAGTTTCCCAGGTAATTTTGCGCATTACCTTCAAAAGAAAATGGAAATGTTGCAAAGTGAGGCGATACAACAGCACAAATTTGATAAAGTGCTTGCGCAGGAGGAGATATGGATACGCAAAGGAGTACAGGCTCGTTGCACAAGAAATGAAGGGCGAGTAAGGCGTTTAGAAGCATTACGTTTGGAACGTGCGGCACGCCGTGAGCGTGTTGGATCTGTCAATTTCAATGTCGAGGTAGGTGAACGATCGGGGCATTTAGTGGCAGAACTTCATCAGATTACCAAGCATTTTGGTGATAAAACCGTGATTAAGGATTTTTCTTGCCGTATTCTTCGTGGAGATCGAATCGGTTTGTTAGGCCCCAATGGCTCAGGTAAATCGACGCTATTAAAACTTATTCTAGGAGAATTAGAGCCGGATTCAGGAGAAATAAAGCGGGGAACGAAATTATCCATTGCTTATTTTGATCAAATGCGAGGGCAACTAAATCCAGAATCGACGGTCATCGAAGCGATTAATCAAGGCTCTGATTTCATTGAAATCAATGGTGAACGTAAGCACGTTATCAGCTACCTCGAAGATTTTCTCTTTGCGCCCCAGCGAGCGCGCTCACCAGTTAAATCATTATCAGGTGGGGAACGTAATCGTTTGTTAATAGCTCGCCTATTTACTCAACCAGCCAATTTGCTCGTTTTAGATGAGCCAACGAATGATCTTGATATCGAGACACTGGAATTGCTGGAAGTATTATTACAGAGCTACACCGGTACCTTGTTTCTAGTCAGTCATGATCGTACTTTCTTAGATAATGTTGTTACCCAAGTCATTGCGTTTGAGGGCGATGGATTGCTAAATGAGTATGTCGGTGGCTACGAAGACTGGATGCGAAGTAAAAGTATTAAAGATAATTTAACCAAACCTATTGTTTCCCCTGCCAAAGTTGTTTCTGTCCCCGCTGAGGAAAAAAAGTCAAGACCGTTACCCAAGTTGAGCTATCACGAAGTACGAGAGTTAGCATCCTTACCAGAAAAGATTGATTCGTTAGAGCGTGAACAAACTTCGATTAATCAGCAGCTCAGCGATGCAGCGCTTTATAAAAATAACCCTGAGAAAATCAAGATATTGCAAGCTCGCCTTACTATAATTGACGAACAACTTACGCAATTGGTTCTGCGCTGGGAAGAGCTAGAGACTAAACAATCAGTAGCAAAAATGTAAGGGTCGAGCGCTTTTTCCCTATAAACAACAGGGAGATAGCGATTATCTTCATTGACTAAACAGCCCCCATCGTTTAAAGTTCTGATTTTTGAGAGGAGGGTGCATAAAGTGAAAAAGTTGGCCGTTAAATTAGTGTTTGCAGTCGGCTTGGCTTTGGCAATTTCTGGTGGCGCTCATGCGGCCAGTAATGCTGAAGAAGTGAAAAGTAAAACTTCGATGTGCGAAGGATGCCATGGAATAGAGGGCTATCGTACTGCATATCCAGTTGCTTATCATGTACCAAAGTTGGGTGGACAGCATGCAGTATACTTAGAAAAAGCATTGAGAGACTATAAATCGGGTGAGCGTAATCATCCTACAATGAAAGGGATTGCAGCTACCCTTTCTGATAAGGATATAGAAGAATTAGCTGCATACTACGCAGGTAATTAATTTCCCATTTACGCAAGGATAATAAGATTATGAAGAATTATTTTATTGCTGCAGTAACCGGAGCAATTTTTGTTATTTCGGGAAATACAGTTGCAGCGGATATTGAAGCAGGTAAGAGAAAAGCAGCAGAAGTCTGTGCTTCTTGCCATGGAGCAGACGGCAATAGCCCAGCACCTAATTTTCCTAAAATTGGTGGTCAACCAAGAACTTATCTTGCTAAAGTGCTAAAAGACTATAAAACAGGTGAACGCAAGGATCCGGTTATGGCAGGAATGGCGGCAGCTTTGACTCCAGATGATATCGACAATCTTGCTTTTTACTACTCAAGTCAAAATATTGGCTTGACAATGAAAAAGTAAGCTTATCTAAGAGATAAGGTAGAGCATTGATTAGTGCTCTATTTTAGAAAATAAGGTTTTTTTAAAAAGGCGAAATATGAAACATTTCATATTTCGCCTTTTTATTTTCCGGGAACTATAGCTAAGAATTTCTCTTACCAACCTTGACTGTTTTAGCCCTGGTTGCAGTTAAATCAATTTCGTTGATTCTTTTTCTTATCGCGTTTTACTCGTTTATCGTTAGGGTCATAATTTCAAAGTAATCTGCTATATTAACGTTGTATTCAATTTGTAATTATCGTGGATTATCTTTTTACGGAGAATGAATTTAATGTCAAAGAAAATTATCAAACCTGTTTCGATTGCTTTAGGTACAGCACTATTAACCACATTGCCAATCAGTAGTTTTGCGGCTGAGAATAATCCTTTTGAAATGAAAACCTTATCGAGTGGCTATATGCAACTCGCTTCTGCTGGTGATGCCAAGAAAGGTGAACAAGATAATCAGCCATCTACAGATCAAAAAAAAGCTGATCATGAAGGTAAATGTGGGGAAGGCAAGTGTGGTGCTAAAGGTGATATGAAGAAAAATATGGAAGGACAGTGTGGTGGTAAGAAAGCCGAGCAAGAAGGAAAATGCGGTGAAGGTAAGTGTGGTAGCTCTAACAAGAAATAATAAGGTTTTACCATGAACAGTTTTAAATATCCTGTTCATGGAGTCGGGCTTGGTCTGCGGCGTGCTATGTTGAGCAGGCTAGCAGACCAGAGCACCGAATCAGTTAATTTCTGGGAAGTTGCCCCGGAGAATTGGATCAATGTAGCTGGGCGATATGGTAAGCAATTCCAAGAAATTACCGAGAAACATCCTGTTATTTGCCACGGCTTATCGCTTTCCATCGGTGGCCCAACATCACTCGACGAAACATTTTTACAACGCCTGAAGCAGTTCTTGAAAGAGCATCGCATACGCTATTACAGCGAACATCTCAGCTATTGTAGTGATGATGGGCATTTGTACGATTTGATGCCCATTCCTTTTACGGAAGAAGCGGTGCACTATGTGGCTAACCGGATTCGGTATGTTCAAGATGTACTAGATCAACGTATTGCCCTGGAGAATATTTCCTACTACGCAGCACCTGGAAAGCAGATGGAAGAAATTGATTTTCTAAATGCAGTGCTGCAAGAAGCAGATTGCGATCTCTTGTTGGATGTGAATAACGTTTACGTTAACAGTATCAATCATCGTTATGATACAGAAGCTTTCTTACAGCAGCTACCTGCTGAACGTATTCGCTATATTCATGTTGCCGGACACTACCAAGAAGCTGAAGATTTATTGGTCGATACTCATGGATCTGCAGTGATTGACCCGGTGTGGCGATTACTCGAAAAAGCATATGCACTTTTTGGGGTCGTGCCGACACTGCTCGAGCGGGATTTTAATATTCCTGCATTATCTGAGTTGTTAGAGGAAGTTGAAGTGATTAATCATTTGCAGACCAAGTGGATAAATCGCGCTTGTGACCATATACAACACACCTGACCGTCCTGATTTCATTCGGCAGCAGTATGCGTTTGCTGCACATATTCGTAATCCCGAGCAATTTCCCTGCCCCGATGGAATCGAAGCGCGACGCATGGTCGTTTATCGCGAATTGTTCTACAACAATGTAGAAGCGTTCATTGCAAATACCTACCCGGTGCTCCGTGAAATTTTTGTTGAAGATCGCTGGCATGCGATGGTTCAGGATTATTTTGCAAACCATTTAGCGCAAACACCTTTGTTCCCGGAGATGCCTAGGGAGTTTCTGAAATATCTCGAGCACGAGCGCCAACCACAGCCCGATGATCCTCCTTTTTTACTAGAGCTTGCGCATTACGAATGGATAGAGCTTGCGCTATCTTTATTTGATGAAAAGATCGATAACAACGCAATTAACCCAACTGGTAATTTGCTTGAAGGCATACCGGTTATTTCACCATTGGCCTGGGTGCTGAGTTATTGTTTTCCTGTCCACAAAATTTCGCCGACTTTCCAACCCCAACAAGCTGATGAAGCTAATCCAACACATCTGGTCGTATTTCGCGATTCCACATTTGAAATTCATTTTATTGAAACAAACGCCATCACCATGCATTTGCTCCAACGCATTGCTCATAACGCAAATCAATCGGGGCGATCGATTTTGCAGCACATCGCAGATGAGATGAATCATCCTCAACCTGATATGATCGTAACCCACGGGGAGCAACTGATGAAGCAGCTTAGAGCGCAAGAGATATTGCTCGGCGTAGCACGCTAAACAATCTGTGGATTGAATTTGCTAGCACGGCTGCACTCAATAAGCAAATTTGATAATAATTTTTAATGCCTATGAACTATTCTCAGTGTTTTTCATCTTATATAGCAAGATCAATAGGATAATGAGGTAGGTGATGAAAGGCAAAGGAATGACTTTGATGGATTGGCAGAAACAGTATGGAACAGAAG
>WBZN01000379.1_pt1 | contig 38621 bp, 37 predicted proteins | sample 5204281 | NCBI WGS metagenome assembly WBZN01 (sample SAMN12344347, study PRJNA552823) | activated sludge metagenome | biome: Activated sludge suspended growth; feature: Nitrification reactor; material: Wastewater; isolation source: activated sludge from nitrification reactor of wastewater... | reverse complement strand
TTCTGTTCCATACTGTTTCTGCCAATCCATCAAAGTCATTCCTTTGCCTTTCATCACCTACCTCATTATCCTATTGATCTTGCTATATAAGATGAAAAACACTGAGAATAGTTCATAGGCATTTTTCGTTATGTCTGATACGCACGGTGTCCACACCATTACTAGTTTATTGTGGCCAAGCGAGGCAGGAAACAATAATCACCCTGGTGGTGATCATTTTATGATCCCATTCGATCAAACCAAAGCATATCGCGGTGGTGGAATTGTTCAATTGAATGTTCCGGGATTATATGTCTTTACGTGTAAAGTTCATCCCTACATGTTTGGTGCAGTCATCGTAGATAGCCCAGGAACAACGGGCTTGGATCTTGGAAATACCATTGATTTAGTATCAGGCATTAAAAACTTACCAACGAGTAGCGATTTAGCGACTCGGTTATTGAGAACCTTCTTTGTTGCAACGACACAAGGTAATTGGCAAGACTATACCGCGGCAACACCTTGGCATGTCAATTATCCGAATGTGCCCGTTGAAACTAATTTGGGAACGCTTAATTTGAAGGATGTGCTTGAAGCGAGATATGGGCAAGATATTACCCTATCTGCTGTGACGGCTCCTGCAACCCCAGGAGTGGGTGAGGTATGGATTAATACCCAATTTGAGAAAACAGCTGGGAAAACAAAACCGGGAACCATTACAGTTTTGGATACAACCAATTGGACGCTCAAGCGTAAAATTGCATTGCCTGAGATCAATATGAATAATCCCCACAACATTTGGCCGAATCGTGATCATACGGTTATGTACCAAACCCAGTGGTTTGATACTAAGTTGACATTGATCGATCAAAGAACCGGCAAGTTAATTAAAAACATCCAGGTGGGAGATACGCCTTCGCATGTTGTTACATTACCGAATTCCGATGATTTAACCGTTGCGATCAATGGCGAAAATGGGGTTGTAATCATCCCTGCGGGGACTACTGAAGTCAATTATATGATGCCAACCCAGCATCAAGGCCAAGTTCCTGCTAATCCACATGGTCATTGGGTATCGGCAGATGGCTCTCGCATCATTACACCTAATATCAATACCAGTGATGCCGGCATTTATAATGCAGATACTGGGCAGATTGTTTCAAGAACGCAAACAGGGAATGGCGCACCTGGGCCGCATCCCATTGCAATCGGCATGATGCCTGACTCAAGCAAAATATATGCTTCAAATCTTCTCCATCATAGTTTGAGTGTGTTGGATGGTAATAATGGTGCTTTGTTAAAAACCATTAACTTAATTGAAAATTACAATCCAATCACAGGTGACATCACAGGTCCTGTCGGTGTGCTTCCAATTCAGACTCCTGTTTCTCCAGATGGTAAAGCAGTTGTTCTGGCAGCTACCGGAGGTCAAATTGTGGTTGTCGATACTAAAACCGACAGTATTGTAAAAATGCTAGCGTGTGATCCGGGTTGTCATGGTGCCAATTTTGGGGCTAAACAAGGCGGTGGATACTATGCTTATGTAACCAGCAAATTTTCAAATCGTCTCATCGTAGTTGATGTTGATCCAAACAATGATGGTGATTTATCCGATGCAGATATCGTTGGGTCAATCTCTATGGTTGCCGGTAGCAGCGTCGCGAAGGATGACACGATTAGCAGCTTAGCCGGATATGGTGGTCAAGGTCTTGTTGCATTACCCAATGTTTATAACGGCTGGGTGCAAAACTTGACGAGTGAATGGGCTTCGGGCTTGACGAACAGTCAACGTAATCCGGTTCAGTAATCTCTAAGCCATTGGTTCTAACTAAACCGCCAGTTAGGAATAGCTGGCGGTTTTTTTAATGCTTGTGTTGATCTGCTTGCGTTTTCAGAAATTCAAAAATGTCAGATCGAGAGCCTTGAAATAAAACTTTTGGTTGTCGTCGCTGCAAGCTCTGCTGATACAATGGATCATAGTAATATTTCAACAGTTTCTCGATCCAGATTTTATTTGCTTCAGCCCCAAAACCAAGCTGCCATTGTTTATGTGCAAATTCAAGATCGGTCCGTATTTCTGAGTAACGAAGTCCTCCGAGGCGGCGTGAGATTTTTTGTAAAGCGAAGTAATATCGATCAAACAATATTTCTGAGCACTGATTTTGGATATAGTCTTGATAAATATTCTCAATCCGAAATTCGAGTGCTTCTTGGATGAGAATAATATTCGATGCCCGTAATTTATTGAATAGCGCCTCTGGCTGGTAACAGCGACCGATCATGCGACTTTCATCTTCAATGAGGTAATGACTTGAATGAGTTTGCGCCATTTGGACCCAGGTGTAGCTCAAATTATTCTCAAACATAGTTTGCTGAGGTTGTGTGCCTAAGTTACCAAACACCGAACCTCGATGATTCGCAATTCCTTCTAAATCAATAACAGCGCGGTAAGCCTGCAATGAGTGAAGTAGCTGTGTTTTGCCAGAGCCTGTTGGCCCACTAATGACGGTCAACATGCTGTTTCTAGATAGTATTTCCAGTTGTTCGATTAAAAAACGCCGAAACGCCTTATAACCACCGATTAATCTAGGGCAATGAATTCCTGATTCCAATAGCCATTGCTGTGCTGTTTTTGAGCGTAAGCCCCCGCGAAAACAAGTAATCAATCCTGTTGGATTACTATGAAAGAAGTGGCCCCAACGTGCAAGTCGTTGAATCCGTACTTGATCGCTGACAAGTTGCTCACCGAGTGCAATCGCGGCTGCTTGCCCTTGTTGTTTGTAACGTGTTCCTACTAATGCACGTTCTTCATTATTTAGAATTGGTATGCAAGTCGAGTGGGGAATATGCCCTGCCTGAAATTCAATTTCAGCGCGAACATCGAGAATCGGGGTGTTATTTACGATAATTGAAAGATAGTGTTCTGGGCCAAGTAACTCCATACCTCATTAATCGATTATGATAGTCATAGACGTTGATGTAACTACTTTTCCAATGATACACGCTGCTTGGAAACGGGTTTGCAAGCGCTCCAAGATCGATTCAGCAAGATTTGCAGCAACTGATAAGAGCAGGCCACCACTGGTTTGGGGGTCAAATAATATTAGCTTTTCGTGATCACGAATGGCAGGGTGTAAGCTAACTGATTCCCGAGTATATTCAGCATTGGTGCGGTGTGCTTTGGTTAGAAAGCCTCTTTCCAGCGAAGCAAATGCCAAATCGAAAATTGGGAGTTGCTGAAAATTAAAATGAAGGCTAACGTTAGATGCTTTTGCCATCTGCAAAGCATGTCCGAGTAATCCGAAGCCGGTAATATCAGTAGCGCTGTGAATGGCAGTGGCCAGGTGAGGATCGAGTAAATCTAGAATGGCATTATGTTGTATCATGGAATCAATCGCAGATTGGATATCGGACTCGTGATATACCTGTCGTTTTAATCCTGCAGTCAGCGTTCCGGTTCCCAGTGCTTTCGTTAATATCAATACGTCGTCATGTTGTGCGGTTGCATTAGACCAAATTTGTTGAGGGTGCACATAACCGGTTACTGATAGTCCAAATTTCAAACTATCGTCATCGATGGAATGCCCTCCCACAAGATTAACCTTTGCTGCAGTCAATAAATCACAAGCACCTTGCATGACCTCAACGATTACTGCATCTTCCATTGTCGCCAAGGGGAAGGCTAAAATTCCCATGGCTGTTTTTGGTGTTCCCCCCATTGCATAAACGTCGCTAATGGCATTAGCAGCTGCAATTGCACCAAATAATTGCGGTGTATCCACAATCGGCGTGAAGAAGTCCAGAGTCTGTACCATCGCAAGGTTTTCGTTGATCTGGTAAATTGCAGCATCGTCGAATAAACCGCCATCAATCAGTAGATTGCTATCTTTGGGAGGAAACTTCACCCGCGATAAAATGCTGTGCAATGTAGTCGCTGCAACTTTAGCTGCACATCCACCTTTTTGTACTGTTTGTGTTAATTGAATCATCGTGAATAGGTATTATCTGATAGCAAAAATGGTGTGAATGATAAGAATGAATAGCGAATCAATGTCGCGGATTTTTGCAGAAGATTTACTAATGAGGTAAGTTGAATAACAATCGTTATGTTTCTTTATTTTCTCTGCGTAAATCGATAAAACGCGAGCATTCCAAGCAAATTGGGTGCAAATGTGGTTTGCTGATTACCTGTCATGACCCTTCTTTCTAAAATATGAACACGATGTTGATGACAGAATTGCTCGAAGTCTTTGAGTGTACAAAGATGAATATTCGGTGTATCAAACCATTCATAGGGCAGTATCGGTGAAACCGGCATAAAGCCCCGTAGGATCTGCAAGCGATTCTTCCAATGACCAAAATTAGGAAATGTCACAATGCCTTCTTTTCCGACCCGGAGTATTTCGTGAATGATGTTCTCAGTATGCCGCATGGCCTGCAAAGTTTGGGACAGAATAACGTAATCAAATGAATTGGATTCAAAGCCAGATAAACCCGACTCTAGGTCACTCTGAATGACATTAATGCGGTTATTCAAGCAGGCAAGGATATTCGTATCATCAATTTCCACACCGTATCCTTTGATCTGGAGTGTATCTGTAAGATAGCGTAATAGCGCACCATCGCCGCAACCAAGGTCGAGTACTTTAGTTGCAGGCTTAATCCAAGCTGCAATCGTGGCAAAATCAGGTCTAAGTTGAGGAGAAATGGTATTGGTTATTTCAGTCATGATCATTGAAGTCAAAGCTACCGGTAATTAAGCGAGTCTATGCGCGATTAAGTCGTGATGTTATTCATATAAGACCGTACCAGTTGATGATAATGATCATCTTTCATTAGAAATGAATCATGCCCATGCCGGGAAGCGATTTCAGCGTAGCTAACGTTCAGGTTATTGTCTAGTAAAGCTTTTACGATACTACGCGAGCGTTCAGGGGAGAAGCGCCAGTCTGAGCTAAATGAAAGTACTAAAAAATTTGCTTTTACACCGTGGAAAGCGGCACTGAGATCATTATTGTAATCACGAGCCGGGTCAAAATAATCAAGCACTTTAGTCATCAACAGATAGGTATTAGCATCAAATTGCTCTGCAAATTTATCGCCTTGATAGCGAAGATAGGATTCAATTTGGAATTCCACATCAAAATTGTAGCCAAGCGAACCAGACCGCAGTTCCCTTCCAAATTTCTCAGCCATCGAATCGTCCGATAGATAGGTAATATGGCCTAGCATCCGTGCTAGTCGTAACCCTCTCCGTGGAATAGTTTGTTGCGCATAATAGTCTCCACCATGATAATCAGGATCAGTAATGATCGCTTGTCGCGCCACATCATTGAATGCGATATTTTGCGCAGTTAATTTGGCTGCAGCAGCAATAACCACAGCATGTCTGACTTTTTCAGGCGCATCCAGCGATAATTGCATGGCTGACATACCGCCTAGGCTACCACCGACAACCGCTGCAAACTGGTCAATATTAAGTCTCTGCGCTAAACGCACATAAGTTTCAGCCCAATCAATCGTGGTGACCATGGGGAAATCAGCACCGAACGGTTTGTTGGTTTTAGTATTAATGGTAGCGGGGCCAGTAGAACCATGGCAACCGCCAATGTTATTGATACCGATGACAAAAAATCGATTGGTGTCAATGGGCTTGCCTGGGCCAATCATGTTATTCCACCAACCAGCATTCTTGGGATTGTCAGCATAAACACCCGCAACATGGTGATTACCTGATAAGGCATGACAAATCAACACTGCATTGGAACGCGCTGCGTTGAGTTCTCCATAGGTTTCATAGACGAGCTCATAACTATCCAATATCGCACCACTGTCGAGTTGCAGTGGCGAGTCAAAATGTAAGTGTTGCGGGGTAACGATCCCAATTGAATCTGAATCATGCATACGTCGAGCTGTTTACAAATGAAAGCGTATCAATAAAAGGTTAATCATACGTATTTTCTCAAGAATAATATAGCGTTTGACAAAGCAAACACGATCTTCTCGGATAGAAATTCACCTGAATGAAGTGAAAGAAAAGTGAGTGATTAATTATTCAAGCGAGTCAAAAGATGGCGTATTTTTTCAGGTTCTTCTGCTTTCAGAATCTTTTTGGTAAGAGGTCTAATCAAGGGTAGATGGCTTTTCAATATTTCTTGTTTGATGGTGAGAATTTGAGCTGGATACATCGAAAATTGTTTCAAACCCATCCCAAGTAATAATCGCGTGTATTGGATATCACCGGCAATTTCGCCGCAGAGGGATACTGGAATATTCTCCAGATTAGCGGAATGGATTATTTTAGATAATAACCAAAGTACTGCAGGGTGAAGAGGGTCATACAAATGCGCAACGGTTTCATCGACCCGATCAATCGCAAGCGTATATTGGATTAAATCATTGGTACCAATCGATAGAAAATCAAGCTTGCGTATAAAGGATGCGATGCAGAGCGCAGCCGCAGGAATCTCAATCATGCCACCGACCGGAATCGCTTCATCAAAGGGTTGATGGGCTTCACGTAACTGTTGTTTAGCTTGTTCGATGCACTGCAACGTTTGGGCGATTTCAAAGTCACCTGAAAGCATCGGAATGAGAATGCGTACATTGCCATAGGCAGAAGCTCTAAGAATGGCACGTAATTGCGTCAGAAACATGACGGGTTCCGCTAAACTCAGTCGAATGGCGCGCAATCCTAATGCAGGATTAGTTGCAGCACGATGAATGGTATGTTTGAGGTTTTTGTCAGCACCGAGATCAAATGTTCGAATCGTGACGGGCATTTCTTGCATGCTCTCAGCAACAACACGATACGCTTCAAATTGTTCTTCTTCGCAAGGTAGGTCATCACGATTCAAAAAAAGAAATTCACTACGAAATAAACCAATACCGGCTGCACCACTTTCTTTTACTGGCCCAATATCTTGGGGAAGCTCAATGTTTGCATGCAGCTCGATGATACTACCGTCAAGAGTGATGGTCGGTAGGGTTCTCAGTCGTTTTAGTTTACGTTTTTCTAGGTCGAGTTGATTTTTCTTTAGGCGATATTCAGCTAGAATGTGCTTGTCTGGATTGACGATCACGATTCCGCGGCTACCATCTACAATTAATAGATCGTTGTTATAGATGATTTGGTGCGCATGCTGCATCGCAACGATCGATGGAATATTTAAACTGCGTGCGACGATAGCGGTATGAGAAGTTATTCCACCAAGGTCTGTCAGAAAAGCAGCAAATTGATGTTGTTTATACTGCATGACATCTGCAGGGCTCAAATCATGTGCAACTAAAATACTGGACCCATCGTGCTTAAGGGGAGGGGGGATATAACCGGGTAACCCGAGCAACACTTTTAAGATACGCTCGACGACTTGGGTTACATCTGCTTTTCGTTCACGGAGATAAGCATCTTCAATGGCTTCGAACTGGGCAATGAGTACTTCCATTTGTTGATGAATTGCCCATTCTGCGTTGCACTGCGTTTGTATAATGCAATTAACAGCGGAATCGGATAGGGTCGGATCATCCAAAATCATATGATGCAATTCGATGAATGCGTTGAACTCAGCAAATGCCGGCCCCTCACTCACCGAAGCTTGCAGTGTTTCAAGTTCCAAACGAACCGTCGCAAACGCATGCTTGAGGCGTTCTACTTCATGATCGATTTGGTTTCTAGGCAATAAGTAATGAGTCACATCCAATGTTGCCGGGGAGGCAAGGTGTGCATGTCCGATCGCAATGCCTTCAGAAACACCAACTCCATGTAATAGAAAGCTCATTCGCCTTCCTCAAAATAATTATTGATAAGCGCTGTGATCGCATCCATTGCTGCAGCTTCATCTTTACCCGCAATTTCGATTTCAAGTACCGAACCTTTATTGGCAGCTAACGTCATGATCCCCATAATACTTTTTGCATTAACGCGGCGGCCATTACGCGTTATCCATACTTCGCTATCGAATTGCCCTGCTAATTTTGTGAGCTTGGCTGAGGCGCGCGCATGTAAGCCGAGTTTATTGAGAATCGTGACTTCATTACGAAGCATGGGGTGGCTCCGGTAAAATTTGCATGACGCCATTCTTCCCCCCATCAAGCGCTTTGGTTACAACGACATCGAGAGGTTCATGGCGATAGCTCAATATCCTTAATAGCATCGCTAAATTGATTCCAGCCAAACAAACGACTTTCCCAGTTGGCGTAAGCTGACTGGCGATATTACACGGTGTAGCACCGCAAATATCGGTGATAATAATGACGCCTTCGCCTTGATCCAGATCAGCAAGTAATGCTTTTGCTTGGGTTATCGTTAAATCAGGATCGTCATTGGGCTGAACAGCAAGGCAGCTCAAGTTTTTGGGTCGCTCTCCTAAAATATGCGTTGCACATCGAACAAATTCTTCCCCCAGATTCTCATGAGAAATAATTAATAAGCCAATCATCATCTTCTTCTTGGTGTTTTGAAATAGTGAATAAAATAACATTAACACGCGAGTTCGTAAGTAGTCATGTTAGTTTATTTTGGAATAGGCTACAAAATTCTGGCTAGCAGATTGTATTTGCTAGTTTAGGGTTTTGTAAAAACCGAAGCGGACAATAAAGGCTAAAATCCTTTTATTTGTGGGGAAAAGGCTATAAAAACTCAACTCAACCACAAATTAACTTAGATTTTCTCTGAAATGGGAAATTTGCGTTATTTTACAAAAGTCTTACTAAGTATATTGAGATCTTTTTAATCGCAAGAGGAAACAAGGAAGACGCAGCTATTTATCGCCAATTGAATTTTAACAGTGATATCATGCAAATTTTCTTACTGTTTAATTTTGGATTCCATACTTGGCAGCACATCTTAGTTTAGCAGCAGTGTGCAGCTAATGTAGGGGCATTAGGCTCTAGAGTCTATGGAGATGGAGGCGCTATGGCGTATGCGTTTATACTACTACTGATTCTTGTAATACTTTATCCCGTGGAAGCTGTAGCAGGTTTATTTGGCCCGAGTGCAGGCGAAGAAGCTGCGATGATTGTCGGGGTTGTATTTGGTGTTCCTGCGCTTGTAGTGGTAGTCGTAGTTGCGTTATTCTTCCGCCATAGAGCCAAACTTGCCGAAATGAGAGTACGGTCTTTCCTGGTTTCCGAGACTTCTCGCTTTGATATTTTCTTGAGTTACTCTGCAAAAGATCGAAGTCAGGCAAAACAGCTTTCTGAGCTATTGCAGCAATCAAATCTTAAGGTGTATTTTGCAGATAAAAATCTTGAAGGAGGATCACCTTTTACAGATGAGATACGTGCCGCGTTACACGATAGTCGGGAATTATGGGTGCTCGCGACACCGAGCAGTGTGGATAGCGTGTGGGTAGCAACGGAGTGGGGAACAGCTTGGGCTTTACAAAGAAGGATTGTGCCGATTCTGCTAAATGTTACAAAAGATCGATTGCCTGATCGGCTACGAGCACTTCATGCAGTAAGTTTTTCGAAGGTCACTGAGGAAGTTCAAAGAGCGCAGAAACGTGTGAGTACAAGTACTACTAGCATTACCGAAACGGTTCCTTCTCTCTGGAAAAAAATTTTTGCTACAATATTAGTACTCTATTTACTATGGTTGTTCTTTGCCTAGCTTGCGTGTCGACTTTAGCTACTGATGATAGCTATAGTAGCTTACAACCAGCTTACATTCACATCAAATCCATTCACGCTAGCAATTTATTGAGACGATCCATCGCTTTGGTGAGATTATCCATTGACGTTGCAAACGAAAGCCGGATATAGCCATTACACCCAAAGGCCGATCCTGGTACCACAGCCACGCCTGATTTTTCTAGTAAATATTCACTGAAATCAATATCAGTTGTAGTGGATATCAGCCCTTGTGATGCTAAATGCTGAATGGCTTGGTTTGCATCCACAAACGCATAAAAAGCACCGCCAGAGAGTAAGCATCGAAAGCCCGGGATAGCATTCAGTTTGGCTGTGATAAATTGATTGCGTTCGCGGAAAGCAGCAATCATCGGTAACATGCAGGACTGATCGCCATTAAGTGCCGTTTCTGCAGCAACTTGCGAAATCGAAGTCGGGTTAGAGGTGCTCTGTGATTGGATATTTTCCATGGCGGTAATGATATTTTCCGGCCCACCGCAATACCCAATGCGCCAACCCGTCATGGCATAGGCCTTGGAAACGCCATTTAAAACGACGGTTCGTGGGTATAAATCAGGGCAGGCATTCAAGATATTCGAAAATTTATCGGTCGTTAATAGGATATGTTCGTACATATCATCGGTGGCAACCAGTATATTGGGGTACTTTAGGAGCACTTGCCCTAATGCTTTCAGTTCCTCAAAGCTATAGACACTGCCGGATGGATTGCTTGGGCTATTGATTACAAACATCTTGGTCTTGGGAGTAATCGCTGCTTCAAGCTGTGCTGCGGTAATTTTAAAATTGTCAGCGATCCCGGTATCGATAAAAACTGGCTTACCTTCAGCAATCAGAACAATATCGGGGTAGGATACCCAGTAAGGTGCGGGAATAATGACTTCATCACCCGAGTTAATGGTTGATAAAACCAGATTGAAAAAACTTTGTTTTCCGCCGCAGGATACAGTAACTTGTTTGGTGGAATAGCTTATTCCATTTTCACGTTTGAATTTTGTGACAATGGCTTGTTTGAGTGCCGGCGTTCCTCCAACTTGCGTATACTTAGTAAATCCAGCTTGGATTGCTGCAATCGCAGCGACTTTAATATGTTGCGGTGTATCGAAATCAGGCTCTCCCGCGCCCAGTCCTATAATATCTTTCCCTTCTGATTTGAGTTTTGCAGCTTTGGCAGTTACTGCAAGGGTAGGGGAAGGTTTAATCGATTGGGCCCGTTTTGAGAGTTCCACTGCTGTGCTCCTGATTGAGTTAATGCTGCTGTGTTAAAATTTAAAAAATGGTTTGCAATTGATGAAATTATACCTGTGATTATTACCTTTCCCAACAGTCCATTTAAGCTGCACCAACCGTTCGAACCAGCAGGCGATCAACCGGAAGCTATCTGTAAATTAGAAGCGGGTATCAAAGCGGGATTGATGTTTCAGACGTTGCTCGGTGTAACCGGGTCAGGTAAGACTTTTACCATCGCCAATGCCATTGCGCGTTTAGGAAGACCTGCGCTCATCATCGCGCCCAATAAAACCTTGGCTGCGCAACTGTATGCTGAAATGCGGGAGTTTTTTCCGGAGAACGCGATTGAGTATTTCGTATCTTATTATGACTATTATCAGCCAGAGGCTTATGTGCCTTCGCGTGATTTGTTCATTGAGAAAGATTCGAGTATCAATGAGCATATCGAGCAAATGCGGCTGTCAGCGACAAAATCATTATTGGAGCGTAAAGATAGCATTATTGTCGCAACTGTTTCGTGCATTTACGGAATTGGCGATCCCGTTGATTATCATGGCATGATTCTCCACTTGCGCGAGCAAGAGGCGATTTCACAACGCGATATCATTAAACGCTTAACGGAAATGCAATACCAGCGCAATGAGTTTGAATTTAATCGCGGTACGTTTAGAGTGCGTGGCGACATCATCGATGTTTTTCCTGCAGAAAATTCTGAAATTGCACTTCGTGTTACGTTGTTCGATGATGTTGTAGAAAGTATTTCAGCGTTTGATCCTTTGACAGGGCGCATTTTGCAGAAAATTGCGCGCTTTACTGTTTATCCTTCAAGTCATTATGTAACACCGCGCAGCACTACCTTGAAAGCGATCGAAACAATAAAAACCGAATTGGTCGAACGTGCCAATTATTTTTATCAGAACACCAAGTTAGTGGAAGCGCAGCGGATTGAACAGCGAACGCGCTTTGATCTCGAAATGTTGAATGAATTGGGTTTTTGTAAAGGGATTGAAAACTACTCTCGCCATTTATCGGGAAGAATGCCAGGGGAGCCTCCGCCAACCTTAATTGATTATCTACCCCGCAATGCGATTTTGATTATTGATGAAAGCCATGTGACGGTACCACAAATTGGAGGCATGTTCCGCGGCGATCGTTCTCGTAAAGAAAATTTAGTGACGTATGGTTTTCGATTACCTTCAGCACTCGATAATCGCCCCCTTAAATTTGAAGAGTTTGAACGCTTGATGCCGCAGACGATTTTTATCTCGGCAACACCGGCTGATTACGAGCATCAACATAGCAGTCAGGTAGTGGAACAAGTGGTACGACCAACAGGGTTAATCGATCCACAGATTATTGTACGACCGGTATTGAGCCAGGTCGATGATCTGATGTCGGAAGTGAATATCCGCACTAAACAAGGTGAGCGTGTGCTCGTGACGACGCTGACCAAGCGGATGTCAGAAGATTTAACCGATTATTTTTCCGATCATGGCATCAAAGTGCGCTATCTTCATTCGGACATTGATACGGTCGAACGTGTCGAGATTATTCGCGACTTGAGATTGGGTAAATTTGATGTGTTGATCGGTATCAATTTGCTAAGAGAAGGATTGGATATTCCTGAGGTGTCGTTGGTGGCTATTCTGGATGCAGATAAAGAGGGATTTTTACGATCTGAGCGTTCTTTAATCCAAACCATTGGAAGAGCGGCAAGGCATATAAATGGTACAGCCATTTTGTACGCCGACCATATTACCAAATCGATACGCCGTGCGATTGATGAAACAGAACGTAGGCGTCAGAAGCAACTATTGTTTAATGAAATACATCACATCACACCTAAAGGCGTTAGTAAACGTATCAAAGATTTGATCGATGGTATTTATTCCAGTGAAACAGCTCAAAATAATCTGCGTGCTGCACAGGCAGAAGCGCGTTACGAGAATATGAGTGAATCCCGGATTGCGCAAGAGATCAAACGCTTTGAAAAGCAGATGCTAGCTGCAGCAAAGAATCTTGAATTTGAGAAAGCCGCTGAATTACGCGATGAAATCAAGAAGCTCAAGAATAAGCTATTTATCGGTTATACCGAGCCTGAAATAAGCCCATCGAATGACGGTCCTGCGCAACCTTTGACAGCAGTGGGCGCCGAGCAAACTGCAACGAAACGACTCAAAAAACGTAAGTGAGCTTTATTGTGGGAGCTTAACTTGAGTTGAAGTGACAAAAATAATGCGATCAAACGTTTTGTTCAATGTTTTACTGGTAAAGTTATGCATCGACATACTCTCGACAAAACGAATGTGATCACCTTTGTTCACCTGGGTCGTGGGAGCTGCAATCCAAAAACGCTTACTTCCATTCGCCAATTCCATATAGGTATATCCTGTGGTATCGAGGGTTGAAATCACAATACCTTCATTCTGAGGTAAAGACTGAGCAGGTTGCTCAGCATACCCTTGTGCAGAAATGAACGCTAACAATGAAAAAACAAGACTGATTACTAGGTGTCGCATTGTGATTAACTATCCTCGAATTAAAAACGAATAACGTATTGTGCGTAGAAAAAATCAGGTGAAATACCGGGTCTTTGCGCTTTTATGAAATCGCCTGCGAATAGTTTGGAATAACCAAACAAAATGTCTTGATGGCGATTAACGTGGACATTAAACCGGAAGTCAATTTCATCGCCCACATGACTACCTGATTGCCCAGTTGGGTCGCGTAATGTTCCCAGTCCTCCAGCGTTATATAAGAAATCACGGTTATTCGCTAAATAGAAGCGATGATATTGCGCGATGAAGGTAAACCATGGTTGCGGATGTAAGGTAAATTGCGCATTGAAGTCATGAATATTTTGACGACCTACTTGATCCAAGAAACCCATGTAATAATGCCCAAACGGGAATAACTGGTTAAAGGTATTCGATCTTCCATCTTGGGAGTTTGCATCACCCGAAGCAAAATCATAACGAATCCAGAATTGAGGGTTCATTGGCAACGGTACGTGGTAACCTAACCCTGTTGCTACTGCAAAAGCGGATATATCGAGGTGTGAACGGCGGCCAAACTGATACATCCCTTCAAACTCGTAGAGGAAGCGATTGTAATCGCCCGCAATACGTCCACCGAGGGTATGTAAGACAGAATCCCCTTGTAGAATATTGCCTTGTTGAATATTAAAAGGGTTGAGAACTCGGTTATCGACCAAACTTAAATAATAAAGATCAAGTAATTGCCCTTTCATCGGCTTATAGGTGCCAAATAACCCCATGAAATTCCGACCTTTGTCCCAATTATCAAATTCGTTGCGCTCGACCGTCATAGGACGAACCCAGAACGCATCCAAATCAAGGGTTGGAGTACGCCAGAATGCTTTAACCCCCTGGAAAGTACGACGTGTATTGACCCATTCAAGTGGAGAAATCAAGCGTTGCGAGCCATACAGTAATTCTTGACGCCCTACCCGTAGGTATACCGGCCCATCCTTAAGTTGACCGAGCTTAACGTCAGCAAATAGATTGAGGATATCGGTATAATTTCTATCGGTGGCCAGCGCGGGTAGATCAAGACCCAACGCGCGTGCATCGATGAATTCAGCAAATAATCTGAATTGATCGCGATACCAGAGATCAGCATGAAAACGGGTACGGAACAGATGATATTTATTATCTTGCCCTGCTGCATTTAAACGACTATCGGTTTCGTGCATGTAGCGATACCAGAATTGCCCACCGAATGACAGCATCCAGTTATCAGCCAGTTTTATGCGTTTGAACGGATCAAAGACATCCTTTTCGTGACCTGGTTTTTCCAGATAGCGGAAATCAATATCAAACGCAGAAGTCGGTAATAATGCAGCGGGTGCATAGGGCGCTACTGGAGCAGTCTCGCGTTTATTACCTGAGATAAGATCCCATAAAGAAAAATAACCAGGTCCCGCAGGTGGAATCGTAAATAACCCTGGGCGCGGCATCGGAGTTACCGGCGGAACACCTTCCCAATTAAATTTTTCAGGCGCTGCATTTGACGCAGCCGCTGCGGCCGTATTGGTTGTATTGGACGCAGTAGTTGATGTCGCTTTGGCAGGTTCATTTGCCAAAGCTTGGACAGTACAGCTTAATGCTGCAATTGTTAAGAATCCATTTATCCAATTTTTACCGAAAAGATTCATGAATTGCCCTCCCCAAGGTATTTGCTAAACCCATAATGACTGCTCATGAATGAACAGCTAATCCATTTATATAATTTTAATTTTGGCGCATTCTAGCAAAACTAGACTAAGTCTGGTGAACTGAATAGCGTAAGTGTCTCTTTTTTATCTATTGTGATATGAAGTGATGAATTGGGTTAGTTTATATCGCAGATTATGTAAGTTTGATTTATACAATAGCAGGGCAATCCTCAGTTATTATATGGAGTTGGCAAAAAGCATATAGGTTAGCTTTATTCATCAATGTTGAATGATTCAGAAAAATTTCAGGCTTCGCCATGGTATCGGTTTACTGCTGAGGGAGAAATTCATTCATTAAGGTTGACGGGAAGCTACACCCTGGCAGCATTAAATAATGAAATCAAGAAGCTGACAGTTCTGCTAGAACATTTTGCGAATCAGCCCAATATTCAATGGGATTTAACAGGAATCGAATCGCTTGATCATGTGGGATTGGCAATAATCTGGCGCTCATGGGGAAAGCAGCGTCCTTCTCATTTGCTGCTTCGAATAGATCAAGAGAAACTATTCGATCATTTGGCACAATCCTCACCAACGTTACCTAAAACAAAACGGTTACCAGACTTGCTTTGGCCTATCATTTTTCTGGGAAAGCGTTTTTTTCTATTTTGGTATCACTTGACCGGAATTATTACGCTGCTAGGGCAGGTTATCTTAGATTTGTTCTATTTGATTCGACATCCTCGGCAAATCCCACTACGTGAAATTTCTGCGAATTTATATCGAACAGGTGCACAAGCACTCGGGATAACAGCGATTGTTGGTTTTCTAATTGGCATTGTGTTGAGTTATTTGATGTCTCAACAATTGCATACATTTGGTGCGGATGTGTTCATCGTGAATATTCTCGGTATGAGTATTATTCGTGAGTTAGGACCGATGTTGGCGGCAATTTTGGTTGCAGGCCGCTCAGGTTCTTCGATGACTGCACAATTGGGTGTTATGCGAGTTACTGAAGAATTAGATGCAATGACGGTTATGGGCATTCCCCATAGTATGCGATTGGTGCTTCCCAAAATTATAGGTTTGGGGATTGCGATGCCATTGGTCGTGCTCTGGACTAGTGCTTCCGCGTTACTGGGTGGTATTCTTGCGGCAGATTTGCAAATTGGACTCAATTATCAATATGCGTTGATGAACTTACCCAATGCGGTGCCCGTTGCTAACCTATGGATTGGCCTAGGCAAAGGTTTGGTTTGTGGCATGGCGATCGCGCTCATTGCATGCCATTATGGGCTTCGGATCAAGCCTAATACCGAGAGTTTAGGTGAAGGAACCACCAATTCAGTCGTGACCTCGATTACTGCGGTAATCTTGATTGATGCAATTTTTGCAATTTTATTTTCAAACGTAGGACTTAGGTTTACTCGGTGATGATAGAGTCGGGTTCTATTATTGAGATCAATGGACTTTATACCCAGTTTGGTCAGCATCTTATACACCGCAATATTAATCTTCATGTGCTTAAGGGTGAGGTGCTATCCTTGGTGGGCGGGTCAGGAAGTGGCAAAACCACATTGCTGCGACAAATGCTCAGCCTGGAAACACCAACGCAAGGGAGTGTCAAAATTTTTGGCTGCTCTCGCTACGCGTGCAACCTTGATGCCTTAAAAAATATTCGCCATCGATCCGGTGTGTTATTTCAGCAAGGTGCATTATTTAGCGCGTTGACTGTATTTGATAATATAGCGTTACCGATGCGGGAATTACATTGTCTGGATGAAGCATTGATTCGTGATTTGGTGATGCTAAAACTGAAAATGGTTGAAGTAGGTGCAGAACATGCTAATAAGTACCCTGCTGAACTCTCTGGTGGCATGATCAAGCGGGTTGCTTTGGCGCGCGCTTTAGCACTTGATCCCGAATTGCTTTTTCTCGATGAACCGACGGCTGGATTGGACCCTTCGTTAAGTGAAAGTATTGTTAATCTTATTCGAACACTCAGGGAAGAATTAACGCTAACCATCGTCATGGTGACGCACGATCTCGACACGTTAGCCGCAATTTCGACACGTATCGCGGTATTGGCAGATCAGCATATTGTCGCGCTGGGGAAGTTGCAAGCGGTTGTACAGGTTGATCATCCGTTTATCAAGGATTTTTTCTGGGGTGAACGCGGTCAAAATGCGCTGCGTAAATATTTAAGTGCAGATCAGTAAGCAATGCCTCGCTAACAAGGAAATAGCATGAATAAAGGTCTTTCGGACCTCAACTTAATTAAAGTAGCGTTTAACACGTAAATAAGGAAAATACATGTCAGGTGATACTCTTACGCTCACACAAATGTTGATTTCACGACGCTCATTGACGCCGCGTGATGACGGGTGCCAAAAACTACTAGAAAATCGTCTGAAAGCGTTAGGATTTGAGATCGAAAAGCTAAATTTTGGGGATGTCGAGAATCTATGGGCTCGTCGTGGTACAAAACAACCGTTAGTCTGCTTTGCGGGGCACACGGATGTTGTTCCCACAGGCCCTGTGGGTGAATGGGAAAGTGATCCGTTTGTGCCGACTATCCGGGATAACCGATTGTATGGACGGGGCGCTGCTGATATGAAGGCTTCTCTGGCAGCGTTTATTACTGGGATTGAATCATTTTTGGAATCAAACCCAGAACCTGAAGGGTCCATTGCGCTGTTGATTACCTCTGATGAGGAAGGACCTGCCGTTGATGGCACGGTTAAAGTCGTCGAGATTCTCAAGGCACGCGGTGAATTGATCGATTTTTGTATCGTCGGGGAGCCGACTTGTACGGATCAATTTGGAGACACCATTAAGAATGGTCGACGTGGTTCCTTATCAGGCAATTTAACGATCAAAGGTATTCAAGGACATATTGCGTACTCCCACTTGGCCAAAAATCCGATCCATCTTACTGCTCCTGCTATTACTGAACTCGCACAAACCGTGTGGGATAATGGCAATGAATACTTTCCTCCGACAACCTGGCATATTTCCAATATTCAAGGAGGCACGGGAGCGACTAATGTGATTCCCGGTCACGTCAATTTAATATTCAATTTTCGCTTTGCTACGGCCAGTACACCAGAATCACTGCAAAGGAAATTTTGCGAAATCCTTGACAAGCACGGCCTTGAATACCAGATAACATGGGAGTTATCTGGTAAGCCTTATTTGACACCAAGAGGGAAGTTGGCCGATGCTTTAACGGAAGCCATTAAAACTGTAACCACGATAATACCAGCGCTTTCTGCAACCGGAGGTACTTCAGATGGTCGATTTATTGCAGAAATCTGTCCGCAAGTCGTTGAATTTGGTCCACGTAATGCGACGATACACAAAATCAATGAATCTGTAGAAATAGAAGATATCGAGCGATTATCACAGATTTATCAATTAACGCTAAAAAAATTGTTTTATGGGATGCAAAACAATTAGTTATATAATTTATTCCTGATTTTAGAAAAAACTTATTTGAATTAATAGCACTACAATATATTTTTTTTATTTAATCAAAATAACTTGGTTTTATTGTTTTCTGAGACAGTTTGCTAATAAAGAAAATACAAAATGTGAATTTATAATTTGTCTGTGGGCCCTGAGAAATAAGATACCAGAGAACATTAGATTAGTTTCGGAAAATATCATCCCCCTAAATTCATGTTAAGAGGAATCATGCCGGATTATTTTTCTAGCGTTGAATCACTCAATGCTTTTTTTGATCAAAATTTAAAGCTATTAATGCATAAATATTCATCACTAAAAACGACTCAGGTGATAAATAAAGCTCTATTGTTTCGCCAGGGAGAGAAATGTGAACAGGTTTGGTTGATAACAGAGGGTGTTGTCAAGTTATCACGCTTAACGAAACAAGGTTCTGAAGTAACTGTTGCGCTGATGAAAAAAGGAGATGTGATTGGCAATTTATACGAACATTCCAGTCAGTCGGTTATGATGGAAACTGCTCAGACACTAGGGGAAGTAAGTTGCTTCTGCTTCTTCTACCATGATTTCAAGATGATGCTATCTGACTATCCGGCGTTAGCCTGGTGGGTAATAGGAAGAAACTATATTCACCAGCAAAACAGTACGCGTAAGTTATGTACAACTTTGACACAATCTGTTGAAATGCGTGTTGCAGAAACGCTTTTAGAACTAGCCTCAGTATTTGGTAGTCGCTGTACGCATGGTTATGCGCTTGAAATATACCTTACACAACAACAAGTTGCTGATCTAGCCGGTGCCAACCGCTCAGTAGTTAGCACCATTCTTAATAATTTTAGAAGCCGTGGGATGTTGGACTATACTCGTGACCAGATTTGCATAAATGATGCTACTTTACGTGATTTTTGCTATGCGAAGTAAGCTATTTTTATGTAAAAGAATGTTGCCTAGCTAACAGAAGAAAATGTCGGATTGTATTAACCTATAACTCGTGACTACTATTGAGGTAGTTAAATCTGACAAGGAATCAATTTTTATGAAAATATTCTCACCGCGAATACATGGGTACTTAGATTTTTTAACAGTAGTAATTTTTCTTCTAGCACCAACAGTCCTTGGATTAAGTGGTCTACCAGCCTATCTTGCCTATGGCCTAGCTGTTGTTCATCTAATTGTAACGTTAGCATCTGATTTTCCCTTTGGGATCGCTAAAATTATCCCATTTTATATACATGGTTGGATTGAACGGATCGTCGGTCCAGTATTAGTCGTGGTTCCGTTTGTACTTGGTTTCGACGCTGATGAGGTTGCACGTAACTTTTATGTTGTTATGGGAGCAATTATCATCGTTGTTGGGATTTTGACTGACTATCGCGGATCAGGTGAAATCAAGTAATTTTAGTTATAGATTAATGCATTAGATATACTACATGGTAATACTACGAGGTGTTAGGTCTGTGATAGCCGGGATGGAAGAAGCTGAGCTTAACACTTGGCACCTAGTTTAGTAGCGCGTTCACGACACAGCGCAGTTTCTTCAGCGGTGTATTCTGGAACTAACCAACCTTGGAGGTGGTTCAGTGCAATCTGGGTTAGTGCATTGATCCAAGCAGGGTGCTCATTAAGGCAAGGGATATAATGAAATTCATTTCCTCCAGCTTCAGTAAAGGTTTTTTTACCTTCAATGGCAATTTCTTCCAATGTTTCTAAGCAATCAGCAACGAAACCAGGGCAAACCACATCCACTCGATTGAGTTTCTGCTTGCCGAGTCCTTCCAGAACATCAGTAGTATACGGTGTTAGCCATTTGGCTTTGCCAAAGCGCGATTGAAAACAAACTTGATATTGCTCTGGTGGAAGGGCTAAGGCTTCAGCTAATAACCTTCCCGTTTTTTGGCATTCGCAATGATAAGGATCGCCTTTATCCAGCGTTTTACGCGGAACACCATGAAAGCTAATGATGAGCTTACTCGGTTTACCATGGCTATTCCAATAATCCTGGACATTTTGAGCCAAAGCGACAATGTACCTTTTATCATCATGAAAGTGTTTAATCGTCCGAACAGCAGGCATATTTCTTAGTTTAGCTAATTCAGCAAAAACATGCACCATCGCGGAACCGATACTACTTGCCGCATATTGCGGAAAAAGAGGTAGCACCAAGATTTGATCACAACCTGCGGCCTTCATCTTAGCTAAAACATGTGCGATAGAAGGATTGCCAATGTTCATCGCGTATTCCACCATGGGAGTTGGAGAGATCGATGCGGCTAACGCTTGGGCAAGCAACTTAGTTTGTCGCTCAGTGTGAACTTTAAGGGGAGAGCCTTCATCAGTCCATACTAGTGCATATTTTTCTGCTGATTTCTTAGGGCGCGTATTGAGGATAATACCATTTAGAATAAACCACCAAATCCAGCGTGGTAGTTCAATAATGCGAGGATCGCTCAGAAATTGGCGTAAGTAAGGTTTTAACGCTTCTGCTGTGGGTGCATCTGGTGTTCCTAAATTAATTAATAACACCCCGATTTTACTGGGTGTACCGTGTTGAAAAGGGGGTTCGAGTAACATCATGATTTATTCTTGTAATTTATAGAATAGCAATGGCTGTTGAGTTTTAAGAGGATTGAGCGTGGAATCAAATCAATGTTGCGAAAGGCTGCTTGAAAGTAATCGTGCGGTGATATCGACAATGGGAATAACGCGTTCGTAAGCCATCCGTCTGGGTCCGATGACGCCAACGGTGCCGACGATTGTACCTTCGATTTCATAAGGTGCAGTTATGACACTCACCTCATCCAATGCAGTCACATTCGACTCTCCACCGATAAAGACCTTGACGCCATGAGCCTGACGGCTGAGGTCCATCAGTTGTAATAATTTGGTTTTACGTTCAAATAATTCGAACAGTTGTTTCAAATTGGAAAGATTGCCTGAAAGATCTTTTACATCAAGTAATTTGTGTTCTCCCGCGACTACAACGGCTTCACTATTCTCTTTAATGACTTCATTACTGACATCAATCGCAGCATTCATGAGCAACATCATTTCATGGCGGAGTTGCTTTAATTCTGATTGCAGGCGAGAACGAATTTCTTCGAGTGTACAACCTGCATAATGCAGATTCAGAAAATTACTGGCTTCAATCAAGTCAGTCTGACTAAAGCTCGCTTCTGTAAAAATGATACGATTTTGTACATCGCCTTCCGGTGTCACTAGAATGAGTAACACACGCTTTTCAGACAGCATCATAAATTCGATATGGCGGAAAACGGCACTGCCAGATCGTTTGGGGGTAATGACTACACCAGCAAATCGCGTCAACTCGGACAAAAGTTGGGATGCAACATTAATCAATCGTGATGGGTTGTCTGGATGCAGTTGATTTTCAAGATGATTCACTTCATAGCTTTCTAATGTTTTAACGACCATTAAGCTATCGACGAAAAAACGATATCCGAGTGCGGTCGGTATACGACCTGCTGAAGTATGCGGGCTCGCAATATATCCCATTTCTTCAAGGTCAACCATGACATTGCGAATTGTCGCGGGGCTAAGGTCTAATCCTGAAAGTTTTGAGAGCGAACGCGACCCTACCGGCTCTCCATCAACAATGAAGTGCTCCACTAGTGCTTTAAGTAATGATTTTGCTCGATTGTTTAGCATATCAACGGATATTTTACACGATTAAACTCATACCGAGCGTAAGTTAACCCCAGTTTATCCCTAGCATTTTTAACTTACTCTTTTGTTGGGCTGTCGTTGCATTATTCTTTTACCTTTCGAGTTGACTACGTTAATATTAAAAATAATAACGCTGCCGGTGTTAGCTTAGTAATAGATATGAATTGTCCCAATTTGTTTCAATAATAATGAGCACTTGTTTTAATAAAATTGCATTAATTGGAAAACATAAAAATCCAGAAATTCTTACGCCTATGATGAGGCTCGCGGAATACCTTTCTGGTCGCCAATTTGGTGTAATTATCGATCGATTAAGCGCGGCTCAATTGGAGCATTCCGACTTCCCCATTTTGACCTTGGAAGAGATTGGTGCCGAGGCTGATTTGGCTGTTGTCATTGGTGGAGATGGAACGATGCTGAATATCGCCCGAATATTGGCACCGTATAATGTTCCATTGGTTGGCGTAAACCAAGGTAGATTGGGTTTTTTAACCGATTTAACGGTCGATACTATGATTGAAACACTCGGGGCAATGCTAGATGGGCAGTATATTACTGAGCAACGCGTGTTGCTTTCCGCTGAGGTAATTCGACAGGATCAAGTGGTTTATAAAGCACTGGCTTTTAACGATATTGTTGTCCATCGCGGGATAAGTACCGGGATGATTGAGTTTCAAGTGCGCATTAATGGTGAGTATGTTTATTCGTTGCGTTCGGATGGGCTGATCGTTGCCACACCGACAGGTTCTACTGCTTACGCACTCTCAGCAGGGGGGCCAATATTGCATTCCAGTCTTGATTTAATCGAATTAGTTCCGGTTTGTCCGCATACCTTGAGTAATCGTCCGATTGTCGTTGGACCTGACGCAGAAATTGAGATCATGCTGAATTACAATACCGAGACTAAAATATACTCAGATAGCCACTCTTGGTTTGATCTCGGCGAGCATGATCGGATACTGGTGCGACGTTTTCCTCAAGTCGTTAAATTGTTACATGCAATTAACCATAGCTATTACCGCATGCTGCGCGAGAAATTAAGGTGGAGTGAAATACCCCATAAGAATCACTGATTGTCAGCATGCTGACCCATTTAACCATACAAAATTTCGTTATCGTCGAGCGCGTTGAATTAAATCTCGAGTCAGGTTTTACCGTGCTGACGGGCGAAACAGGTGCCGGCAAATCGATTCTGATCGATGCGTTAATGCTTGCTCTGGGTGGCAAGAGTGATGCTGATCATATCCGGCAAGGCTGTGAACGCGCTGAAATCATTGCAGAATTCAATATTGAGTCTTTACCGGATACCCAACATTGGCTGCAAGAAAATGATTTGGTGGATGATTCGGGAGGTTGTATTTTACGACGTGTCATCGAAGCTAATGGGCGATCACGCCACTTTATAAATGGTATTTCAGTTGCTTTACAGCAATTACGAGTTATCGGCGATCAATTGGTCGATATTCATGGACAGCATGCGCACCAATCGTTATTGCGCAGTGATGCGCAGCGTGCCTTGCTCGATGGATTTGCTGGAAACAATGATTTGCTGACGCAAGTCAGAGCGGCCTATCAGCGCTGGCATAGCTTAAATCAGCAACGCCTTGCTTGGGACGTTAATCAATCAGCGTTTGCACAAGAAAAAGAGCAATTGACCTGGCAAATGGATGAGCTGACTAGCCTTAATTTTAATCCCCAAGAATGGCAGTTATTACAAGCCGATCATCAACGCTTATCTCACAGCGCTAGCTTGCAAGCGGCAGTTGAGTATTCGATTGATCTGCTATCGGAAGGAGATACTGCACTGCTGGGGCAACTGCAAATAGGGCTGACTCGACTTCGCCAAGCGCTGGATTACGATGCGCAATTGCAATCCCCTTATCAATTGCTGGAGTCCGCTGCGGTTCAATTGCAAGAAGGGATTCATGAATTGAAACAGTATCAGAAGCGGCTTGATTTAGATCCTCAGCGGTTACAAAATATTGAAGAGCGAATGGCTGCGATTCACACCATGGCGCGAAAATATCGCTGTGATATCGAATCATTGCCCGCACAACTGCAGTCAGTACATGACCGTTTGCAGGTGCTATGTGGAGAATTCTCGGGTGAAGATTTGATCGAGGCGGAAGCCAGTGCTAGACAGCACTATGAAGCAGTTGCGCAACAATTGACACTTTCACGCGCTGGGGCAGCGCAATCGCTTGCAAAGCAAGTGACACAAAGCATACAAAACTTGGCGATGGCAGGGGGGATTTTTGTAATCAATCTGATTCCAGTCGATCAGGGTAATGCAAATGGGTTTGAGCAGATCGAGTTTCAAGTATCGCCGCATAAAGATACCCCAGCTCGCTCTTTGACCAAAGTAGCATCAGGGGGTGAACTGTCTCGAATCAGTTTAGCGATACAAGTCATTACTAGCAAGGTGAGTCGCGTTCCTACACTGATATTTGATGAAGTCGATGCCGGAATCGGTGGGCGTGTGGCCGAGATGGTAGGCACATTACTTAAACAATTAGGAAGCACCCATCAAATTTTATGTATTACCCATTTGCCCCAGGTTGCTGCGATGGGTGATCATCACTGGCTTATTACCAAAATAAACGATATGAAACACACTCAGGGCATTTCAAGTCATATTCAAGACTTGAATCAGCAAGAACGTATCGAGGAAATTGCTCGAATGCTTGGAGGGGCAACGATAACATCGATTACGCAGCAGCATGCAGCAGAAATGTTGCAGAAAGCAAATTCGATAAATTAACTACCGGATAAAAAATTGAGTTCCTATCATATCTACCATCATCCTTCGGTAGTGTTCCGATTTATTCCCTTGCAAATATTCTAAAGGATTGAAATTATCGGTCAGGACAATTCCTTTGCGCTGATCGATTGCAACCATGCGCTGTTTTAACCATATTAATTGCTGTGAGTTCAGCGAACTTTGTTCGATCGTGAGTGGTTGCTTGCTCGCAATAAAGATGAAATCATTAAACTCATTATCGGGTTCGGAGATGAATGCGAGCTGGTGAGTGAAGCTTTGTGCAAGCGTTTTGGCAACAGATGCTAGCGCCGTATTTTGTCCTGCCTCAAAAAATGCAACAAAATTCAGCGCTAAGAGGCCAGTGGGGGTCAGTAGTGTTTTAATTTGCTCGAGTGTTTCAAGTGTTAGCAGATGGACGGGCTCGGATCCGCCGGTAAACACATCAAGAATGACCAAATCGTAGGAACCTTTAAGTTTTCGGATTTCATAGCGCGCATCGCCGATCATCGTCTGCCCCGTTGGAATAAAATCAAAATAATCACGTGCTGCTTCTGCGACGGCAGGATCAATCTCAATGGTGTCGGTACGAATACCTTTGCGTTCAAGGGTAGTTGCCATATGTCCTGCACCTTGTCCAATAAGCAGGGCTTGTTTCATGTTGGGCACAAGATCTGGAATCATTTCGACGATTTTCTGATACGTTAATACATTCTCACCATGACTAATACTTGCGGCGCCAATTGTTGACGCGTCGGCGGTTAATAGACGTAGGTTGAGTGAAGGATTATCAATGACCCTTACCCACCCATACAAGCTTTCACGCTCAAAGCGTGTTTGATAAGCGTTATCTTGCTGATTGACACGCTCATTGGATAACGGTGTGGTCGCCAGGAGTATCGGTACCCCCATGAAGAAAAAACAGGCTACAAACGATAGTGTTTTGATCAGTGGAATCAAGTGTCGTTCAAAAATTGCAACAATAAAAGCCAGTACAAAAAGTCCTACTGCAAGGCCCATGATAATTTCTCGTGAGCCGATCTGTGGAAATAAATAAAAACCCAGAAAAAGTGTTCCAATCACGCTACCTACGGTACTTACGGCATAAATCGACCCCGTGCTGGTTCCAACACCGGCCAAGTTTGCTGTAATGCGTTTAACGGCAAAGGGGCCAACCATGCCAAGCATTGTTAGGCTGGGGGTAAAAAGAATCAGCGTACTAATGAAAGTCCCAAGTTTCAATCCCAAGTGATCGGTGCTAAGTAACACGGGTTGAATCAACCACGGAATCGTTATGGTTAGCAGCGCTGCTAATCCAATGATTAGCGCCAAACCAACCTGTTTAGCACGATCAGCCCAGTACCCGCCGACAAAATAGCCAATTGCTAGCGCGATCATTGTTACTGAAATGAGTGAAGCCCAGACATATAAGCTAGCGCCGTAAAACGGGGCGATTAAGCGGGTTCCGAGTAGTTCGATGATCATTACCGCCGCGCCCGTAAAGAAAACCGTGCAGTACAGCCAGAAGTTTGAAAATGGTGAGCGGGGCATGGATTGCATGTTGGCATTCTTTATCAGTTTGGGAGCGCCATTGTATAGCGGGTTACTGGAAATTTAAATGCGACAAATTGTCGCACTCGGTCATTTTAGAGAAATGAGGAAACAAGCACTATCGATCGTTAAATCATCGATAGATCAAATAGTTATGGTGTTGAATCGATTGCTTGGAATCCCTGTAGCAAGGGTGGTGCGACAATTTGCCGCATTGATTGTTTCATCGTTGACAAGAATAATAATCACCATGAGTGTAAAAATAAAGCTTTTTATAACGAGGGGGATCGCTCAATGAATCAATTCATAAGCAAGAAATTAATTACACAAGGATTATCAATAGTTGTGTCAGCAGTGCTGGCCCAAAGCGCATTCGCGCATACACGCTTAAAAGTACCTGTCATCGATGAAAATGCTGCATTCCATGGTAGTAACTACAATGATGTCGTGGTTGCACATGGTTGCCAAAATGAATCGGATGGTAATTCAACGATTGATACCATTGGAACCGTTGTGGTGTTTCCAGATGGCAAAGATTCTATTATTACCGTGGATGGTGCGCCGCACAACGGGCAACTCAGTGATTTTGTGACTAACTGGGCAAGTCCTGTCACGATTATTCAAGATCGTAGTGTGTTTACACAGCAATCATATATAACTGACTCATTAGGAAATAAATTAGGTTTCTGGGCGGCAGGCGGTAATGGCTTAAAAGCAGGGTATCGTGGATTATTGCCTTTTGCAACCGCTGGTGTAGTGATTGAACCAACTTCTTGTGCGAAAAGCGTTACTTTTGTTTTAGGTATTGCTGATGTTTGTGAGGTTACCGATAATAATGGATTTAGCAATGCGACAGTTCAATTATGGACGCCGGCTGTAGGTTCTAATTTTGATGGGTCAGGGCTACATGGGTTTGACTCACCAGCGACATTAAAAATTAATCGTACGATTGCGCCATTGCCTGAATCCTGTGGTGCGGGTTTAGAGGTGGTAGTTAAGCCATCTGCGCAACAATTAAATCGCGACATGAAAGTCATTGTCGACGGTCAACAAATTTGGCCAAAAAATTAACTCAGTTGGTTTATTAATATAATTATTTTTCCTCCCTCCTACACAGGCATGGATTATCCTTGCACCCATTGTCTGTGTAGTTTTTCTATGGGGGTGCGACAATTTGTCGCATTGTTAGGCAATGTGTAAAAGCAGATAATCGAAGCAACCTGATTCGCGAATGGTTAATAAAAGAGTTAAAAAATGAATGATAAAAATTTGATGAGGGAAAAAATGAAACAAATGACTAGTGCAAGGGCGTTAGTACTTTCCGCAGTTTCAACTGCTTTGATTGGAATAGGAATGAATGCGTTGGCCCATACGCGGTTGGATATTCCAACCATGGTTGAAGGGACACGGACGATCAATCATGTTGTGATTACGCATTCTTGTGGTGATACCAAAAGAACGATTGGTACCTCAGTGGTCTTTCCTGATGGCGTGGACTCAACGATTCTTGTGGGTGGGCAACCGCATACAGGATCATTGACTGATTTTGTTGAGAATTGGGGAAATACCAATCAGATGATAATGAATAAAGCAGTTTTCGCCGTGGGTGATGAGAAAACACAGAATGGAAATGTCGTTGGTTTTTGGGCGGGTGGTGGTGAGGGAATGCCAAATAATCTCTATTCAACCGTGCCATTTAGAGCAAGTGCTGTGAATATTGCTGCAGCGTCTTGCGCAAAAAGTGTAAAATTTTACGTTTCGATCGTAGACATTTGTGAAATTACCGGGATTGATGAATTACGTGCTGGAACGGGTGAGGCTGGCGGTGTTGCTAATTTATGGACACATAATAATTTAGGAACACCCTATGATCGCGTAAGCGCAACTGACGATGGTCCTGCATCATTGGTGATTACGCGTGATTTAACCAAAAAACCATTACCTGAGTCGTGTGGCGCAGGTGTCGATGTGGAAGTGAAACCATCTGCAGCACAAATTAACCGCGATATGCCGATCATTTATAACGGGCAACAAGTTTGGCCGAAATAACACGATCGAATTGTTTTTCTGCTGGGATTGCTTATGTTAGTAATACCAGCAGAAAGTTGATCAAATCAATTTTATGGAGTGCATCATGGGACAATGGAATCTGCTTGGTAGAAAAAAATTCATGAGTCAATTTATCGCTACGGTTGCTTTGTTTGGATTGATTCAATCAAGTCATGCCCATGATGCGGCAGCAACCATGGATCCGGCAGGTAATAGTGCAACATTTACCGGTTATGGATTCGTAACCTGTTTTGATGATGGTAATGGTCCTGCAGATAAGTTAGTTGCCAGTGTTATGGATCACTCTCCTCCCGTTCCAGGGTTATTGGTTAATCTGCAAATCTTGAAAGGAAAGCGTGCTGTTAGTGTGACCGATCCTGTGTCGGGTGACGGAAATGGTAGTCCAGTGATCAGTATTAAAGGTGGAAATGATGTTTATCTGATCCTAGTCAATAAAACAGCGCCAGGCGCCCGTGATTTCTCGATCCAATACCACTGCATGACTGCCAATGATGTGCATACGGGAACCGATATCGGTGTCAATCAGTTTGAATAGCGCGATAGATTCCCGCATAATGTCGTATTGGTTTTGATAGCGAATAATAACAATGAAAATATCCAACAAGCTGTGTGGATTAATGCTCGCGGTTGCTTTAACTTGTTTTGCTGTATCATCGAGCTTTGCACATCTTGAAGGCGATGTTCCGCCACCGCAATGTAAATTGACAACACTCGATGGGAAAAATGCGCAGGACTGGAGCACATTAAAAGGCCAAGTAGTTTACGTTGATTTCTGGGCTTCTTGGTGTCCGCCTTGTATTCAATCGTTTTCTTTTATGACGCAGTTAACGCATGATTTTAAAGAAAAAGGGTTACATGTAATTGGCGTTAATTTGGATGAGGACCAGCAAGATGCTAAAGATTTTCTTATCCAACATCCTGTTAATTTCTCGGTACTCATGGACGAAACGAAGCAATGCGCGCAGGATTTTGGCGTCATTGCCATGCCTTCTACCTACATCATCGATAAGAATGGCCTAGTGCGCCATATCCATCGAGGATTTCGTACGGGTGAAGCAGATAAGCTGCGTCACTTAATTAAACAATTACTTGCTGAGAACGTTACCTTAGGCAAGGTCAATTAGGTTTCATCGTTGTTACAATTTCTAGCTCAATGAAACGATCAACATTTATTGCGTTGCTGCTCATTAGTTTCTTATTGGCTGGTTGCGTCAATGTTGCGCCATGGGAGCGCGGTATTCTTGCTAAACCCCATATGGCATTGGATCCTCAGCCACTCCAAAGTGGTATTCGTCAGCATAATTATGGAAGCCGTGAGTCTGCAGCAAGTACCAATTCAGCAGGCGGCGGTGGTGGATGTGGGTGTTTCTAACGAGAGCTAGCTCAGTTTTTCTACTAATATAACTCCATCTTCGAGTGAGTAAGACCCTTAAAACGCTAACCTCGGCTGCTCTGCTATTACCGGGTTTAGTCGTTCATACCGGTCAAGCCGCTGATCCAAGCCGAGCTAATATCAATTTTCAATATACTCGTTACCAAGAAGGAAAGCGTGATCTATTGGGAACACGTAGCGATCTCAATCCTATCATGGTCGATACTTTACATGGGACGGGTGGATTTCTGTTAACCGATCGACTTCGGTTTTCATTTGGTTACACACAAGATACCTGGTCTGGCGCAACTCCGATTGCGATGACGCCATTTGCTTCAACGGCAGGAAATAAAGAATTTACCCGAATACTACCTACTGGTGAGGTCGTTTCCGGCGCATCCCCCTATATTACCGGTATTGTGGATTTGGATCACAATTTAAACCCGCTTCGACAAGATCCAATTGCAGGGCGTGTGGTTGATCCTCGTTCTGTATTAGTGCTATCTACTGCATCGCCTGAAACCCGTAAACAAGGAGATTTTAGAATGGGTTACGAGTGGGACAATGCAGTAGTGAATTTCGGGGGTGGTTTATCGCACGAGAAAGACTATAAATCAAGCTATGGCAATATCAATGGCCGTTTTGACTTCAATCAAAAATTGACTAGTTTAAAATGGGGCGGGGCTTATACCACGAGCGATACTTCCGCGATTCTCGATCACGATACGTTGAGTTATGTCACACCGCTTGCGTATAACGGGCAAATTGATTTTCAGGATCGATTGAGAATTTTAAGGGGTAACCGGCAAGATTGGGCAGCCAATATCGGGTTAACGCAAGTGTTGGGAAAAAATTCACTAATCGATGCCAATATTGGGTATACGCATAGTAGCGGTTTTATGGAAAATCCCTATAAGGCCACGACCGTTATTTTTATCGATCCCGATACCATTAGCCCGAATCCCGCTGATTCCATTCGAGGTAACGTGCGAGCTGTGTTAGAGCAACGGCCTGATTATAGAAATCAATTAGCGATTAGCAATCGGTTTGTGCAACATATCAGCCCTTTGGATGCAGCGTTACATTTGAATTATAAATTTTCATTCGATGATTGGGGGATTAATGCGCATACCTTTGAGAGTGACTGGATTCAGCCGCTATTTGAAGGTTGGACGTTGACCCCACGGATACGTTATTACTCACAAAGTGCTGCAGATTTTTATCAGCCTTATCTTTTTTCGAATCAGGCATTTTTAAAAACGATTACTAATAGTGCCGGTGAAACTCAAGCAATTACCTATGATCCCCGGAAACTGCCACAAGACTTTGCAAGTGATCACCGCTTGGCAAGCTTTGGTTCTTTGAGTGGGGGAATATCCCTCAATAAACGATTTGCACGTGGTTTCGAACTTGAGGCGGGGTTTGAATACTATACGCGTGCTAGTGCGTTTGCATTTGGGGGAGGGAATAGTAGTTTTGCCGATTTTGATTACTATGTTGCTAATGCCGCGCTTAAAATTGGACTTGAAACACTTAATGTGAATCAGATTGGCAGAAACCGCTCTGCGTCAGGTGCAGCGCACGACCATGCGGCACAACACGATCATACCCTCATTCCCGCAGGGATCATGTTTGGTCATACGCTCGATAAAGCGGGTGATATCATGGTCGGCTACCGTTTTATGTATGCGCGCCAAACAGGCGATATATTGCGCGGATCGCATGCTGCTAGTGATTTGGAAATTGTCAATCAAGCTTGCGGTGATTTGGTCCTTTGCCGCTTCGCACCTGACTATATGAATATGCGGATGCATATGTTGGACATCATGTATGCGCCAACACGCTGGTTGAATTTGATGCTGATGCCGCAATTCATGGATATGGAGATGAATCTTCGTCCACTCGAAGGTCGACCGTCGCTTGCACCAGGAGGGCATGACCATCCTGGCACACCTCACGCAACGGGTGGGGTGGCTGATACCATAATGATGCCACTGATCAAACTACTCGATAGGCCTAATCACCGCCTTCATATCGGGTTGGGGCTTAGCGCGCCGACTGGAAGTGTTGATCAGGAAGTCAGACGCATGGCTAAGATTGATGGCGGTATCATCCATTTCGATATGCAGCTTGGTAGTGGGACTTGGGATTTCATGCCCAATCTGACCTATACCGGCAGTCATTCTCAATGGTATTGGGGTGGTCAGCTATATGGTGTGAAGCGTTTAGAAAATCAAAATGAATCTGGTTATCGACTAGGCGATCTTTTCCAAGCCTCGACTTGGGGGGGATATCGCTTAACGAACTGGTTAGCAACGTCAGTACGCGGTGTTTATACCTCCAGAGGGTCTATTCAGGGTGACTTCAATACGTTTAATGCGCGCATTGGTCCAATGGATTTTCCGCATAATCAGGGGGGGCAGTTTTGGGATTTGGGGATTGGAATCAATGCCAGGGTTCCGAGTGGACGATTGGTCGGTAATCATGTTGCGTTTGAATGGTTACAGCCGTTGCGTGATGATTTCAATGGCTATCAACTTGAGCGTCAGGGTGCTTTGTCCGCAACGTGGCATTATAGTTTTTGATGGTGATGAAACTTTATCAATATGCATTTAAAGCAATGGGTACGCCTTGCGAGATTCAGCTTTATGGGGCCATAGAAAGTGAGGTATCCCAGGTTGCCGAAGCAGCCATTGCGGATGTTCGTCGATTGGAGGCCGCGTATTCACGTTATCGTGACGATAGCTTCTTATCAGAGATTAATCGTGTTGCAGCTCATGGCGGATCGATCCAGGTAGATTCGGAAACTGCAGGATTATTGGATTACGCTGAAGCTTGCTACCATGCGAGTAATGGGCTATTCGATGTTACCTCAGGGATATTAAGGCAAGCCTGGAATTTTAAATCGAATCAATTGCCGAATGAGCAAACGATACAGTCTTTATTGGATCGAGTAGGCTGGGATAAAGTACATTGGGCAGCGCCCTATCTTGAATTTCCAATTGCTGGGATGGAAATCGATTTGGGTGGGGTTGTGAAAGAATATGCAACGGATCGGGCAGCATCGATTTGTTGGGAGCGGGGATTGCAACATGGCATGGTTAATTTAGGCGGTGATATTAAAATCATTGGCCCTCATATCGACGAGAGTCCCTGGAAAATCGGTATAAGCCATCCACGGCAACCCGCGACTTTGCTGCATACATTAGCGTTACATTCGGGTGCCTTGGCCAGTAGCGGAGATTATGAGCGATGTATTACGATTAATGGTATCCGTTATGGGCACGTATTGAATCCTAAAACGGGTTGGCCAGTCAAAAAAATGGCTGCAGTAAGTGTCGTTGGTGATTTCTGCGTGGTTGCCGGAAGCGCCTCAACAATTGGTATGTTAAAAGATGAAGAAGCGAAGGATTGGCTTGCTATCCTTGGCTTGCCCCATTTATGGGTTAATGTTTCGGGTGAAGTGGGTGGGTCGTTGCTGGATACAGAGCAAATGACTAAAATTTATAACCACGGTGAAGTGCAACGATACCCGTACTGAGATTAAAATATTCAACGCGTTCAAAGCCAACGTCTTGCATGAGTTGTTTTAATTCTTCTTGAGAAGGGTGCATGCGAATCGATTCTGCGAGATATCGGTAGCTCTCTTCGTCTTGCGCAACAAATTTTCCTATGAAAGGCAGCGCTTTAAACGAGTAAATATCATAAAGCGGTTGTAGTGGTTTCCAAATTTTGGAAAATTCTAATACGATAACTGAACCGCCTGGGCAGAGTACGCGTAACATTTCCTTGAGTGCAATATCCTTGTGAGTCATGTTTCTGAGGCCAAAGGCAACACAGACATGATCAAAGTAATTGTCAGGGAACGGTAACTTTTCCGCATCACATTGAGTGGCAGGGATTGCTTTACCCTCATTTAATAAACGGTCGCGTCCAATGGTCAGCATGGAATTATTAATATCAGTTAACCATACTTGACCGGATTCACCAACTTGCTCAAGAAATAAGGCTGACAAATCAGCCGTGCCACCAGCGATATCGAGTACACGATCTCCTTTTTTGGCGCCACTGGCATCAATTGCAAAACGTTTCCATATGCGATGTAAGCCCATTGACATGAGGTCGTTCATTAGGTTGTAACGAGCTGCCACGGAGTCAAATACGTCAGCAACTTTATGGGCTTTTTCTGATTCTGAAACCGTTCTGAAACCGAAGTGAGTTGTTTTGGTCATATCTACTTACATATTAATAAGGGCCAAAGAAAAGCATGCGCGCTAATCATGCTTGATATCAGCAGCTTCAAGTCGTTGAAGATAATGATGCCACATTTTTTCTTGATTGATTCCATAATTATAAAGTAAATCCCAGGAATAAATGCCCGTATTATGCCCATCGGAAAAATGCGGCTGAATGGCATATTGTCCAATGGGTTCGATTTTCACAATGGTGACATCTTGCTTATGAGTTTGTAGTGTTTCCTGCCCTGGTCCATGACCTTGAACCTCAGCAGAGGGCGAATAAACGCGCAAGAACTCACTGGAAAACTGAAATCTTTGGTTGTTATTGAATGTGATTTCAAGCAATCTTGATTGTTTGTGAAATTTTATTTCTGTTGGAATCGGTGTATTTTTATTCAAGCCCGCCATAAAAATTTGATAATCCGTGTTAGATGACAAATTTGTATTTGTCACAATGTTGTAATGTTAGCTTTATACTATTGAGAGACTTACTAAAAACTCATTTTTAAGTGGAGTCAATCAATGGCTGCAACAATTTTAATTGTAGAAGATGAACCCGCGATACAGGAGTTGATTTCCTATAATCTGCGCAACAACGGCTTTATTGTAGCGTGTGCAGGAAGTGCTGAGCAAGCAAAGATCATGGTGAACGATGTGTTACCTGATTTAATTTTATTGGATTGGATGCTTCCTGGAACAAATGGTATTGATTTTGCGCGTTACTTGCGGCAAGGCGCTCGCACCAAAGTCATTCCAATTATCATGCTAACAGCTCGGGTTGATGAAAGTGATAAAGTATCGGGTCTAGAAGTCGGTGCAGATGATTATGTAATCAAACCGTTTTCACCACGTGAATTAGTAGCAAGAATTAAAGCAGTGCTACGTAGACGGCTGCCAGAAGCTTCAGATGAAATTGTGGAAACAGGTGGGTTAAAATTAGATCCGGCTACCCATCGGGTGACGGTAACTGATAGAGCTGATAAATCTAAATTAATCGAGGTGAATCTTGGACCAACGGAGTTTCGATTGTTGCATTACCTCATGACGCATACGGAACGGGTGCATACCCGAGGGCAGTTATTAGATCGTGTCTGGGGTGATCATGTCTTCGTAGAAGATCGAACCGTTGATGTTCATATTCGTCGTTTACGTCGTGCTTTGGAAGATGTTGGTAAAGATGATTTGATCCAAACTGTGCGGGGTGCCGGTTATCGATTTTCTTACCAATGTGAGGTTGATATCCCTTAGTAGATGCGTTTCGTTTTATAACGTGCTGTTATCGATTGAACGAAACTAGTGTACGATTTGCTCAGACTTAAGCTACTATATAATGCCCCAGTTCATTTAAGTCATCTTGATAATTTTTAGAGTTAAATACTCATTGTTTAGAAGTCATTGCTTGTCAGCAATATGTGCGATGACCTATCTGCATTTCAGATCGATTTCTTAGATATCCTACTCTAGAATAAATGGGAATTCGAGATTCTGTAGCCAAAACCTACCTTTCTTGGGAATTAACACGTGCTTGAAATGGGGCATCGATTTCTCGGAATCTTATTGCTAATTATTGTTTCCGTATTACTAGGACTTTTCTTTGATGAGACCGCAGCGCTGATTTTCTTAAGTTCAATGCTACTGATCATGGTGGCTTACCATATCGTTTCATTGGCTACGTTGGACCGTTGGTTGCAACGTTATGATCCCGCTTCATCGGCAATGGCTCCTGTACCGAATAATTTTGGTGCGTGGGGTGATGTTTTTGTACGATTGACGCGCTATATGCGGCGTTATTATCGTAATCGGCAAAGCTTGAGTCGAGCACTAGAACGCCTACAAAGAGCCACTTCCGCTATGCCCGATGGCATTGTGATTTTGGATAAGATCGACCGAATTGAATGGTGTAATCCTGTTGCGGAACAACATCTAGGATTAGATCTAAAAATGGATATAGGACAGCACATTACGCATTTAGTGCGGCAGGTGCAGTTCGTGGAATATCTGTCTTCGGGAGATTTTAGTAAACCGGTTATAATTAAGCAATCGCGCTATCAAGCGATCATGCTATCGTTACAGCTCGTGCCTTACGGGGATGAGGAAAAATTGTTGATCAGTCGAGACATTACGCGATTTGAAAAGATGGAGATCATGCGCCGGGATTTTATTGCTAATGTTTCACACGAACTCAGAACACCTTTGACGGTAGTTAATGGTTTTCTTGAAATGCTTCAAGATAATGGGGTGAAAGATAGCGATATGGAGAAACATGCGCTTGGACTGATGAGTCAACAAAGTAGGCGAATGCAACGACTGGTAGAAGATCTGTTGACACTCTCTCGATTAGAAAATGGACAAAATATTTTGCGTGAAGAAGAAGTAGATATGAAAGAGCTACTTCTAAATCTACTTCATGAAGCTCAATCTTTAAGTGCAAAACGCCACACAATTACCTTGCAGTTAAAAGAAGACAATATGAATGTACTGGGCAGTGGGGATGAATTACGAAGCGCCTTAGGAAATCTAGTCAGTAATGCAGTTCGCTATACCCCTGATGGTGGTGATATCGTTTTGTCTTGGGGAGAAGAGAAGGGTTTGTTTTATGTTCGGGATAGTGGTATCGGTATTGAACCTCAGCATATACCTCGTTTGACTGAGCGATTTTATCGGATTGATCGGAGTCGTTCACGTGAAACGGGTGGAACTGGTCTCGGTTTAGCGATCGTCAAGCATATTTTGAATCGACATCAAGCGCGTATGGATATCATCAGTGAATTGGGAAAAGGGAGCACTTTTAAGGTGTGGTTTCCGCTAAAACGATTACAATCAACAATCCAAAACAAGGTTCCTGACGTACAGTTGGAACAAGGCCAATCCATGCCACCGCAGCAATAATATTGATTGTGGTGTAGAAATTGTTGCGGTGGCATGGAATTAATTGATTATAGCGTGGTAGGCGCGATTGGACTCGAACCAACGACCCCCACCATGTCAAGGTGATGCTCTAACCAGCTGAGCTACGCGCCTATGCGTCCTCACATTCTAACTGAAAAGAAAATCTGCTTCAAATTTATTGTTTAAGAATCAATGAAACCTACAAAATATAAACCACCACGATGGCTGTGGGGTGGCAATGCACAAACCATCTACCCTTACCTCATACGTCAGTCAGCATCGATTCCATATCGACGGGAACGATGGGAGCTTGATGATGGTGATTTTGTTGATGTAGATTGGGTGGATGGTGAGGTGGATAAGCCACTCGTCGTATTGTTCCATGGACTAGAAGGCGGTTCACGCAGCCATTATGCATTGAGTATGATGCAATATTTAAAGCGTCGCCAGTGGAATGGTGTCGTTATTCATTTTCGAGGATGCTCAGGTTATTTAAATCGGTTGCCACGTGCTTATCATGCGGGAGATTCTGCAGAAATTGACTGGATGCTAAAGCGTATTGCTTCAATACAGTCGCAGTCACAAAAAACAAATCGTACTGTCTATGCAATTGGAGTTTCATTGGGTGGTAATGCATTATTAAAATGGTTAGGAGAGCAAGGGAAAGTGGCAAATCAGCACATTGTGGCTGTAGCTGCCATATCGGTTCCATTGGATTTAGTTGCTGCTGGTAACGTGTTGGATAAGGGATTTAATCAGCTCTATACGCGGCACTTTTTAAGTTCGTTAAAACAAAAGATATGGGAGAAGCAAAAAAAATTTCCAGGCTTATTTGATATTGAAGCAGTCATTAAGTGTTCAACATTATATGAATTTGATAATTTAGTGACAGCGCCCTTACATGGATTTCGTGATACCGATGAGTATTGGGAAAAATCGAGTAGCAAACCTTGGTTAAGCTCTATTGAGGTACCCACGCTTGTATTGAATGCAAAAAATGATCCTTTTTTACCAGCACATGCATTACCCGAGTATTCAGCGGTTTCTTCGGCGGTAACGCTGGAGTATCCTGAACAAGGCGGGCATGTTGGTTTCTTACATGGTTCATTTCCCGGTAAATTGATGTGGCTGCCCGAACGTATACTTCGTTTCTTTGAAGGGGTAAATTTTAATAATCAGTGACTTATAAGTTTATTTTACCAAAGTTTATGACTTAGTATTATCATGGGATCTAACAGCTATGGAAGTTATAGCTGTGAATATCGATATTGATAGTCAATCTACCGAAGGGGAGGTGATATGCTAAGGTTCGATCGAATTACTTTGATATTACTGATTTTCTTTTTCTCAGAAGCGTATGCGGTAGGATGGGAGAAGATAGAAGTATCCAACACTGAGTTAACGATACTGGATGATAACGGGCAGTATAAAGATATAGCAAAGCTCAAATAAAGTGATTATAATCTGTAGATGACTTATCCATCATCATTTCGCTGCAAAGTTTTGTCTGTACGTAAGAAAGAAGGGCTTACAATAGCACAGACGGCAGCACGTTTTTGT